>ERZ1066117.141-NODE-141-length-74731-cov-33.702609_pt1 | contig 74731 bp, 54 predicted proteins | sample MGYA00382764_ERZ1066117 | MGnify/ENA primary metagenome ERZ1066117 (study PRJEB33369, sample SAMEA5778347) | biofilm metagenome | biome: Industrial cooling water; feature: Water cooling tower basin; material: Biofilm | place: United Arab Emirates | collected...
CCGCTGCGCCGGTCGCCGCCGCGAAGCCGGCGACCGGCCCGTCTCCGGCCGGCACGTCGACGCCGCCCGTGGTCGCGGCCCCGAGCGCGGCGGCCCCCGTCGAGCCGTCGGTCGCCGCCGCGCGCCCGGCCGAGCCGTCGGTCGCCGCCGAGCTGCCCAAGGCGCCCGAGGTGGTGATCGTCAAGGTCGCCGAGCCGCCGGCCGCGCGCGGCGGCTCGGGCGGGGCGTTCGCGCTCGCCGGGGTGCTGGTCGCCGTCGGCGTCGTGTTCGGCGTGCCGCAGATCCGCGAGAAGCTGTTCAACCTCGGCGGCGGGTCGCCGGTGGTCGCCAAGGGCGACCCCAAGGCGCCGGCGGCCAAGGAGCTGCCGCCCGAGTTCGCGGCGGCCCGCAACGCGACGCGCAACCTCGGCGTCCGCGAGACCAAGCGCGCGCTGACCGGCCTCGAGCGGATCATCGACGACAAGGACAGCGACCCCGCCGACATCGCCACGGCCAAGCTGATCCAGGCCGAGGTGATGCTGATGCGCGTGCTGTCGAGCCAGATCGCGGTGATGCTCGATCCGGCGAGCAGCCAGGCCCAGCTCGTGATCGACAACGAGCTTCCCGACGCGGCGACGCTGGTCGAGGGCATCGACGCCGCCGCCGATCCGTCCGCGCTCGCGCGGGTGCGCGTGCTGCTGGCGCTCGCGCAGGGCAAGCCCGAGGCCGAGGCGCTCGCCCAGCTCCCGGCCGACGCGCCCGGCTCGCGCGAGCTCAAGGCGCTCGCCCTCGGCGCGCCGCTGTGGCGCAGCCGCGAGGCCCCGGTCCCGAGCGGGCTCATCACCTCGCTGCAGGCGGTGCCCAACCCGACGGCGCTGCACCAGTCGCTGCTCGCCCTGGCGCTGTGGCGCAGCGGCGACGACGAGGGCGCGCGCAAGGTGCTCGACGGCGTGCTCGGCCGGGTCGCCGACATGTCGGCCGCGCGCGCGCTGCGGTCGACGCTCGACCAGAGCGCCGCCGAGAAGGGCGAGGTCCTGCCGCCGCCGCCCGAGCCGCCCGCCGAGCCGCCGAGTGAGCCTGTCCCTTCGGACACCCCGCCTGAGCAGCCGCCGCGGACGAACCCCGAGCCGTCGGGCCCGCGCCCGACGTCGCCGCGGACAAGCCCGCCCTCGAGCCCGCCCGCGAGCCCTCCTTCGCTGGAGGGCGACTCGACCGACATCATGATCCAGACCGGCTGCCAGAAGGTCCGCAACGGCGACGCGACCGGCGGGGTCAAGCTGCTCCACCAGGCGGTCGACAAGCGCGGCAACTACCAGCACTTCGAGCTGTGCATGTGCCTCGCCACCGGCTTCCTGGCGCAGAACAACCACGACACCGCGCTCGCGTGGTTCAAGCGCGCGCTCGCCCAGTCGCCGGCCAGCCGCGACGCGACCGCCGGCGCCGCGCGGGCCGCCGAGCTCGCCAGCAAGCAGGCCGTCGCCGTCGAGTACTACCGCAAGCTCCTCGACATCGAGCCCGGCAACCAGGCCGCGCGCAACTACCTCGCCAAGCACGGCGGCGGCGACGGCAAGACGACCCCGCCTGCCGACGACGTGCCCGAGCTGATCCCGGTGGGGAAGAAGAAGTAGCCCCGCGCGGCGGCGGCCGTGCGCGGACGGTACGGAGGGCGTCATGACCAGCGGACCGAGCAAGACGGACGGAGCGATCGACGATCAGGAGCGGCGCGCGCGCGAGGAGCTCGAGCGCCGGCGAGAGGCGGCCCTCGTGCGGCAGTCGCAGATCTCGGTCGACGAGCGCGAGCGCCGGCGCGCGCTGCACTGGATGCACTGCCCGAAGTGCGGCTCGGAGCTCAGCGAGGTCCAGTTCCGCGCCGTCAAGATCGACAAGTGCTTCACCTGCGGCGGCGTCTACCTCGACGACGGCGAGCTCGAACAGCTGACCGGAAAGCCAGGCTGGTTCGAGAGCATGCTCAGCTTCTTCAAGGGCTGAGCGTTCAAGGGCTGAGCGTTCAAGGGCTGAGCGGTCCCTCGTCCGCGCGTACGAACGCCGACGCGCCGCCATGGGGCGACGCGCGCCTCGTGCGGCCCCGCGTACGTCGAGGCCTCGCGCCGCTCAGTACGCGCGGCCCTGCTTGCCCTCGCCCGGCTTGAGCAGGCCGATCTCGATCAGGCGCTGCGTCAGGTACCCGTCGGCGGTGATCGGCTCGGGGTAGTGGTTCGGGTTGTCCGGCGTGACGCACGTCGGCAGCGACTCGATCAAGAACTCCGAGTTCGGGTGGAGGAAGAACGGGATCGAGTAGCGCGGCTGGTGGCAGTACGGCGCCGGCGGGTTGACGACGCGGTGGGTCGTCGAGCGCAGCACGTTGTTGGTCAGCCGCTGCAGCATGTCACCGACGTTGACGACGATCGTCTCCGGGATCGTCGTCACGCCGACCCACTCGCCCTTGCGCGACAGCACCTCGAGGCCGGGCTCGCCGGAGCCGATCAGCAGCGTGATCAGGTTGATGTCCTCGTGCTGGCCCGAGCGCACGCTGCCGGGGTCGCCGAGGCCCTCCTGGATCGGCGGGTAGTGGATCGGCCGCAGGATGCTGTTCGCGTGGTCGGTCTTGTCCTCGAAGTAGCGCTCGTCGAGCCCGAGGCCGAGCGCGACGGCCCGGAGCACGCGGTTGCCGAGCTCCTCGAGCGCCTGGTAGAGCCCCCACGTCGCCTCGCGGAACCCCGGGATCTCGGTCGGCCAGATGTTCGGCGGGTAGTCCTTCGTCCACGCCGCGCCGGGCACGTGCTCGCGGCCGACGTGCCAGAACTCCTTGAGGTCGACCGCCGGGATGTCCTTCGCGTGCTCGACGCCGAACGGCGTGTAGCCGCGGGCGCCGCCCTTGCCGACCTGGTACTTCTTCTTGACCTCGATCGGCAGCGCGAAGAACCCCTTGATCGCCGCGTAGGCGGACCGGATCAGCTCCTCGGAGATCTCGTGGCGGGTGACGCCGATGAACCCGATCTCGCGGTAGGCGGTGTGGAGCTCGCGGACGAAGGCGTCACGCTCGCTCCGGTCGCCGAGGCGGTCGAAGCGGCGGATGTCGAGGATCGGGACGAGTTCGGTGGACATGGCTCTTGACTCCTGTACGTTAGAGCAGGGCCCCGGCGACGCACGCCGTGGAGAAGTTGGCGAGGCTCGCCGCGACGAGGGCCAGGAGGCCCAGCCTGGCGATGTCGGACTTGCGCTCCGGGACCAGCGCCCCGAGGCCGCCGATCTGTATCCCAATGCTCGACAGGTTGGCGAAGCCGCACACCGCAAAGGTTGCGATCGCCACCGAGCGCGGGTCGAGACCCGACGCTGCCGCATGGAGCTCCTGGAACGCGACGATCTCGTTGAGCACCACGCGGGTGCCGAGGATCGACCCGACGGTCGGCGCCTCGGACCACGGGATCCCCATCAGCGCCGCGATCGGCGCGAAGCCCCAGCCGAGCAGCATCTGCAGGGTCAGCGGCTGCTCGCCGACCGGGACGAGCCCGATCAGCGCGTTGGCCAGCGAGACCAGGGCGATGAACGAGATCAGCATCGCCCCGACGTTGGCCGCCAGGCGCAGGCCGTCGCCGGTGCCGTTGGCGGCCGCGTCGAGGATGTTGCGGCTGTTCTCGACCGGCGCGTCGCGCACCACGCCGGCCGTCTCGGGCTGACCGGTCTCCGGCACGATCAGCTTGGCGAACACCAGCGAGATCGGCGCGGTCATCGCCATCGCCGTCAGCAGGTGCTCGATCTTCGCCCCGCCGAACAGCACGTAGGCGCCGAGGATCGCGCCGGACACCGAGGCCATGCCGGCGACGATCACCGTGAACAGCTCCGACTCGGTCAGCTTGGCCAGGAACGGCCGGATCGTCAGCGGCGCCTCGGTCTGGCCCATGAAGATGCTGGCGGCGATGCACAGCGACTCCGCGCCGCTCGCCCCGAACACGTAGACCATCGCCCGCGCGAGCACGCGGACGATCAGCTGCATCACCCCGAGGTAGTAGAGGACCGCGAACAGCGCCGCGACGAACACGATCGTCGGCAGCACCTGGAACGCGAACACGAGGCCGAGGCCGCTCGCGCCGCCGCCCTTCTTGCCGAGCTCGCCGAACAGGAACTCCGAGCCGACGAACGCGTTGTCGAGGACCGTCTGGACCGCCTGGGACGCGGCGGCGAGCCCGACGCTGCCCTGCGGCAGCTTGAGCAGCAGCACGGCGATCAGCCACTGCAAGCCGACGCCCCACAGCACGGTGCGCAGGCTGATCGCCTTGCGGTCCTTGCTCAGGGCGTAGCCGACGCCGAGCAGGAAGACGAAGCCGACGACGCTCACGAGCTGGTGCGACATATCCCGCTTGGCCTCTCCTTTGGCGCTTTAGAAGCTCGCCGCGAAAAATGCAAGCGGCTTTACAGGCCGCGCTCCGCCGGGGCATCCTCCGCCCGCAGGGCACCCGACGCATGGCCAAGCTCTACTTCCGCCACGGCACCATGGACAGCGCCAAGACGCTCAACCTCCTCGCGGTGGCCCACAACTACCGTAGCCAGGGCAAGCGGGTGCTGCTGCTCAAGCCCCGGCTCGACGACCGCTTCGGCGTCGCCTCGATCGCGTCGCGCGCCGGCCTCGAGGCGCACGCGGACCTCCTCCTCGACCCCGACACCGAGCTCGACCCCGAGGTGTTCGCCGGCGTCGACTGCGTGCTCGTCGACGAGGCCCAGTTCATGTCGGCCCGCCTGATCGAGCAGCTCCGCGTGCTCACCTACGACGGCCCGCCCGTGATCTGCTACGGCCTGCGGACCGACTTCCGCACCGAGCTGTTCGAGGGCTCGCGCCGGCTGTTCGAGCTCGCCGACAGCATCGAGGAGGTCAAGGTCACCTGCCAGTTCTGCAACCGCAAGGCGATCTTCAACCTCCGCGTCGGCGGCCGCGGCGAGGCCGTCACCGAGGGCGCCCAGATCCAGCTCGGCGGCAGCGAGAGCTACGCCCCGGCCTGCTTCGGCTGCTACAACGCCCGCACCGGCCTGTTCGCCCCGCTGTCCCGGGGGCGCCGCGCCGCAGCCCGCCGCTAGCGACGAACGCGGACGTCGGCCGCCCGCGTCCCGGCCCACGGTCCTCCCGTTCATGTCTTCGCGGACAGGTGGCCGCAGACCTCCGCAGCCCGAGGGCCGGTGGCCGCGACCGCGGAAGTCGGCTCGCCGAGCCGATCTCCGGCGCTGGAGGGCAGGGGACGTCGCCGCTGAACAGACGTTCAAACGCGGCCTGTCCCACATCCTGCGCTCACAAGTTTGTATGTGGAAATTCAACGCGCTCCACCGGCGGTCACACGACTGTCACATTCGCCGCCGCGGTGAAGGCGGGCAGAAATTCGGAGACCTCCGCCGCACGTTTTATCCTGGTCGGTCGAGCACGGCGGGCCGCACCTCGCGTAACATGTCCATCCAGGCGTGGTGTTGCCGTCCTGCATCGACCGGTCGCGTCTGGGTCCGCCGCTGTGCGTCGCGGCGGCCGCGTCGCTCGTCGCCTGCGTGCGGCCCTCGCTGCCGCGCGAGTGCCCGGCGATCGCCGCCGGCGACCTCGTGCTGACCGAGCTCCGCGGCTCGCAGAGCGGCTCGTACAGCCAGTGGCTCGAGCTGTACAACGCGAGCGACGAGCCGATCGAGCTCGCCGGGCTCGCGGTGTACTTCCGGCCGCAGGACGACGGCGAGGCGATCCGCTTCCTCGTCCGCGATCCGGACCTCGTCGCCGAGCCGGGCGCCTACGTCGTCCTCGGCGGCGGCAGCCTGTCGACCGAGGACTACCTCGACTACGACTACACCGGCGACTGGGACAGCAGCGCGGGTGGGCCGATCGACCTCAAGGCCGGCGGCTTCTACGACGTCCAGTCGTGCGACGTCCTGATCGACCGCGTGCTCGTCCGCACCCTGCCGGCCGAGGGCACGCGGATCTGGCCCGGTGAGCCCGACGCCGCCGCCAACGACGACACCGAGGCGGGCTGGTGCACCGACGACGTCACCGAGATCCCGTCACGCACGGGCAAGCGCGGCACGCCGGGCGAGGTCAACCCCGCCTGTCCGCCGCCGACCGAGGGGGCGTCGTCGTGAGCCGCTGCGCCTCGCGACGTCCGTGGTGGTCTCTCCCGTCCTTCTTCTTTCTCTTCGTCCTCGCGTTCGTCGTCGCCTGCGCCCCGACGGTCCGCCGCTACGACCGCGCCCAGGTCGCCGCCAGCCTCGACCAGGGCGACCGGGTCGCGCTGCTCCTCGGCGAGTTCCCGCTGCTCAAGGTCGTCGACGGCGACACGATCCGCGTCGCCGGCCTCGACGCCAGCCTTCGCCTCCTCGGCCTCGACACCGAGGAGACCTTCAAGCGCAAGTCCGAGTGGATGGAGTTCGACAAGGGCTGGGAGCGCTACCTCGCCGAGGCCCAGGCCAAGACCAGGAGCCCGGTCAAGATCCCGACCCCGATGGGCGAGGAGGCCAAGAAGTTCGCCGAGAAGTTCTTCAAGGGCGTCCGCACGGTCCGCCTCGAGCGCGACCACCCGAAGGAGATCCGCGACTTCTACAACCGCTACCTCGCCTACGTGATCGTCGAGAAGGACGGCAAGACCTACAACTACAACGTCGAGTGCGTGCGCGCCGGCATGAGCCCGTACTTCTCCAAGTACGGCTACTCGCGCCGGTTCCACCAGGAGTTCGTCGCCGCCCAGGAGGAGGCCCGCGCGGCCAAGCGCGGGATCTGGGATCCGACCAAGCAGCACTACCCCGACTACGACCGCCGCCTCGAGTGGTGGAACCGCCGCGCCGACTTCATCCAGGCGTTCGAGAAGCAGGCCGAGGGCAAGGGCAACTGGATCGTGCTGACCCACTGGGACGCGATCGACCGCCTGCAGTCCAAGGTCGGCCGCGAGGTCGTCGTGCTCGGCGCCGTCGGCGACATCCGCGAGACCGCCGGCCCGACCAAGGTCCTGCTCAGCCGCCGCCGCACCGGCAGCCTGCCGCTGATCTTCTTCGACAAGGACGTCTTCCTGCGCTCCGGCGCGACCGAGGCCCGCAGCGAGTTCGTCGTCGCCCGCGGCGTCATCACCAAGTACTTCAACAAGTACAAGAAGCAGCACGAGCTGCAGATCGTCGTCACCGCGCCGGCCCAGCTCGCCCGCAAGGTGCCCGAGCCCGCGGCCCCGGCCGGGGCGCCCGCCGAGCCGCCGGCGGACGCGCCTGTCCCCGAGGCCAGCTCCGACGCGGTCGCCGCCGCGCCGGCGCCCGACCCCGCCTCCGAACCCGCCGAGCCCGCGCCGACCGGCGCGGCGAACCAGTGAGCCGCTCCATGAACCGCCGCGTCCTCCGCCTCGCCCTCGCCGCCTCGCTCGCCCCGCTCGCCGGCTGCCCCGACATCCCCGGCAACGACACCGACGCGCCGGCGGGTGCCTGCGCCGCGGGCCTCGTCGGCGGCGAGCTCGTGATCTCCGAGTTCATGGCCGACCCGGCCGGCTCCGACGCCGAGGGCATCGAGTGGCTCGAGGTCTACAACGCCAGCGGCAAGCCGATCAGCCTCGACGGCGTCGGGATCGTCTACGCCAAGGCCGACGGCAGCGACCCGAAGGGCCACCTGATCATGGCCGGCCCCGAGCTCGCGCCGGGCGCGTACTTCGTGTTCGGCAGCGTCACCGACGCCGCGCGCCCGGACCACGTCGACTACGGCCTCGGCGGCGACCTCGGCTCGATGTCGAACTCCGAGGGCCGCCTCAGCGTCCTGTGCGGCGACGTCGTCGTCGACCAGGTCATCTACGACGCGACCAGCTTCGCCGACGGCGTCAGCGCGATCCTCGACGGCAAGAGCGCCCCCGACGCGGCGACCAACGACGACCTGCGGACCTGGTGCGCCTCGCCGACCGACGGCGCGCCGTACTTCACCACCGAGTTCGGCTCGCCGCGCGCCGCCAACCCCGAGTGCCCGCTGCCCGCGCCCGAGACCTGCGCGCAGTGCTACGAAGGCCCGCTGCTGCGCGACGCCGTCCCGCCCGCGCCCGGCCAGCTCGTGATCACCGAGGTCATGGCCAACGCCTCGACCAAGACCACCAACAGCGTCGGCGAGTGGTTCGAGCTGCAGGTCGTCGATGGCACCTTCGACCTCAACTGCCTGCAGTACGGCGCCAACACGACGCAGTTCGCCCAGGACCCGACGACCGCCTGGGTCGTCGAGGACGCGCAGTGCAAGACCGTCACCACCGGCGACGTCGTGCTGTTCTCGAAGGTGATGTGGGACGAGACCGACATCCTCGCCGGCAAGCTGACGCTCGTCGACAGCCCGAGCGACGCGAACCCGAACCCGGGCGTCTACATCGCCTTCGACAACGAGATCCTCGACGAGTTCCACTACACCTCGCCCGAGGACGGCGTCGCCTTCAGCCTCGACCCGGACTTCACCAGCGTCGCGGGCAACGACGACCCGGCCAACATCTGCCTCGCCTACACGCCGTTCGCCGAGGGCGACCTCGGCACCCCGGGCCTCGCCAACCCGCAGTGCCTCGCCGCCCCGTGCACCGACGCGTCCGACGGCACGATCCGCGACGCGGCCCCCGCGATGCCGGGCACCGTCTTCGTCACCGAGGTCCACGCCAACGCCTCGACCGACGTCGGCGGCGAGCCGGCCGGCGAGTGGCTCGAGTTCTACGCGACCGAGGCCTTCGACCTCAACGGCCTGCAGCTCGGCAAGAGCGCCGACGACATCGACTTCACGTTCGCCGACCCGGTGTGCCTCTCGGTCGGCCCCGGCCTGGTCCTGCTCGCGCGCGACGGCGAGCCCGGCAAGATGCTGAGCCCCGCCGCGACCTACACCGGCCTGCAGCTGTCCAACACCGGCGGCACGCTCTGGATCGGCGTCGGCGGCGTCGAGCTCGACGCGATGCCCTACGACTCGCCGAGCGACGGCGTCGCGCGCCAGGTCGACCCCGCGATCGTCGACGCCTTCGCCATGGGCCAGGCCGACGTCACCGCCAACGACCCGCCCGAGGCCCGCTGCGACGCGACGCAGCCGTACGCGCCGTTCAATCTCGACCTCGGCACGCCCGGCGCGGCGAACACCACCTGCGGCGGCGGCCCGCCGCCGACCGGCCAGTGCACCGACCCGGACACGATGACCGACCGCGACATCGTCCGTCCGACCGCCGGCCAGCTCCTGATCACCGAGTTCCTCGCCAACCCGAAGAAGGCCCCCGACGCGTCGGCCGAGTGGTTCGAGATCTTCGCCGACGCCGACTTCGACCTCAACGGGCTCGAGATCGGCAAGGTGTGGGACCCGTACACCGTCGTCGAGACGGTCCCGGAGGCGGGCCCGTGCCTCGAGGTCAAGGCCGGCCAGCACGTGCTGTTCGCCCGCTCCGGCGACCCGATCTTGAACGGCGAGCTGCCGGCCCCGGCCTACGTCCTCAAGTCGCTCAGCCTGACCAACACCGCCGGCGGCCTGTTCGTCGGCGTCGGCGGGCAGGACCTCGACCACGTCGCGTACACGAGCACCGCCGAGGCCAAGGCGACGCAGCTGAGGCCCGAGCTCGTCACCCCCGGCGCGCTCGACGTCGCCGTCAACGACGTCGAGCTGAACTGGTGCGCCGCGACCGCGCTCTACAACATGGTCGACGCCGGCACCCCCGCGGCCGAAAACAGCCCGTGCGGCGGCGGTAACGGCGGCGGCGACACCTGCTTCGACACCGGCACGATGATGAACCGGCCGATCGTCTCGCCCGCGCCGGGCGACCTCGTGATCACCGAGTTCCTCGCCGACCCGAACGTCGTCGCCGACACCGCCGGCGAGTGGTTCGAGGTCCTCGCCAAGAAGGCGGTCGACCTCAACGCGGTCAAGGTCCTGTCGAAGGCCGCGCCGACGCCCGACGAGGTCACCGCCGCGAAGGCGCTCGGCAGCGCCGGTCCGAACTGCATCCGCGTCGAGGCGGGCGCTCGCGCGCTGATCGCCCGCAACGCCGACCCGGCGCTCAACGGCGGCCTGCCGGCCGTCGACGCCGTCACGACGATCGCCCTCGGCAACGCCAGCGGCGCGATCTCGCTGCACGTCGCCGACGCCCTGCTCGACGCCGTCAGCTGGGCGAGCACCAAGCCCGCCGGCAAGTCGCAGCAGCTCAGCCCCGCCGTCACCGATCCCGCGATGAACGACAACGCCGACGCCGCCCCGTGGTGCACCGCGGCCGCGGCCGGCACACCGAAGCAGGAGAACCCCGCATGTCCGTGATCCGCCTCGCCACGATCCACAGCGCCCTCATCCTGTTCTTCGGGACAGCCTGCGACCCCGACCGCGGCGAGCAGGCCGAGAAGGAGCCCGGCGTCCCGCGCTGCGGCCCGGGCACCGGCGTCGTCGCCCGCGTGATCGACGGCGACACGATCGAGCTCGAGAGCGGCGAGAAGGTCCGCTACCTGATGGTCGACGCGCCCGAGGTCACGAACGGCAAGAGCGAGTGCTACGGCGCCGAGGCCCGCGAGTTCAACGCCGAGTACGTGCTCGGCCAGGAGGTCTCGCTGACCTACGACGTCGAGTGCAGCGACCGCTACGGGCGGCTGCTCGCCTACGTCGAGGCGCCCGACGGCGAGATGAACACGCTGATGGTCGCCCGCGGCTACGCCTGCGCCTACTACCTGCCGCCGAACGGCGAGGACCGTCAGGTCGAGTTCCGCGACCTCCAGTCGACGGCCGAGCAGAACGGGGTCGGCCTGTGGGGCGACTGCCCCGGCGCCTGCCAGTGAAGGGGACGCACCGCGCCACGCAGGCCTCCTGAGACATGTCCTTTCGTTCCATCGACCGAAGCCGCCGCGGCCCCGGCCGCGTCCGCCTCACCGTCGCCGTCGCGCTCGCGGCGCTCGCCCCGGCCGCCGCCTCCGCCGCCCCGTACGAGGCCTTCATCGACGTCGACGACGAGGACGACCTGCTCGAGCTCAACACCGGCGGCGACATCTCCGGCGAGACCTACGAGACGCTGCTCGAGCTGCTCCGCCGCGGCGTCAACCTCAACACCGCGCCGCGCGACGAGCTGTTCACGCTGCCGAACCTGACCTACAAGCAGGTCGACGGGATCATCCGCTACCGCCAGGAGGTCGGCTTCATCAGCGACCCGGCGATGCTCGTGATCGCCGGCGTGCTCGACCGCGCGCAGCTCGAGGCGATCGCCGCGTTCATCTACATCGTCGAGCCCGCGCGCCGCTACAGCGCCACGGCCGGCAAGATCCGCCTGCGCAGCGCCTGGTCGCCGCCCGATCGCCGGGTCCCGGCGATGGTCCTCGACGGCCAGATCCAGACCGCCCGTCACCTGCGCCTCGGCTTCGCCGGCGTCTTGAACCGCGGCATGGTCGACGACGTCCGCTACGACCCCGTCCGCGACGCGCTGTCGGCCGAGGCGCCGCGGCCGAGCGTCTGGCTGCCCAAGGCCTTCATCCAGTGGGACGACGACCAGTACAGCGTGCTCGCCGGCACCTACCGGATCGGCTTCGGCCAGCGGCTGACGTTCGACAACACCCGCAGCTACACGCCGAACGGGATCGTCCGCGACCAGACGATCTACCCGCGGCCGGTCCGGCTGACGCGCCTGTGCAAGGAGTCGGCCGGCGAGCTCGACGCCTCGCCGTGCGACGACGGCGACGAGAAGACCGACTACGTCACGCCCGACTTCCGCTGGCAGGAGACCTTGCAGGGCGTGGCCGCCGGGATCAAAAAGCTCCAGCTGCCGTCGGGGTGGATGCAGGCCTACGCGTGGACGAGCGTGCAGGCCCGCCGCGCCTATCAGTACCAGCTCTACGACCCGAGCGTCTGCCCCGACCCGCGCGACGGCGAAGACCCGCGCTGCGGCGCCCCGAGCGTGTACGTGCGCCGGCCCGACCCGCTCGCGCCGACGGCCGAGTTCGCGTACCAGAACCTGCCGCGGATGTTCCGCGAGCACACGACCGGCGGCAACGTCAGCTACTTCTTCAACCGCCGCTCGTGGATCGGCGTCACCGGCTACGGCACGACGATCAAGTGGCTGACCGACGGCAAGCAGTACGACTTCCAGGAGTGGTCGCGGATCCCGTTCGGCGGGCCGTTCGGCGCGATCGGCCTCAACGGCTCGTGGGGCTACCGCTGGTCCGACCTCGGCGTCGAGGTCGCGCGCAGCTTCGACTCGATGGCCCGCGCGACCGGCGTCGATCCGGGCGACAGCAAGGGCGGGGGCGGATTCGCGGCGATCCTGCGGCACACCGCGACGTGGGGTCGCAACGAGATCGAGACGATCCTGCGCTACTACGACACCGAGTTCGTCAACCCGTACGCGCGCCCGCTCTCGTCGCCCGACGTGTTCGAGGGCCAGCGCGCGCGCGACGAGGCCGGCGGCCGGATCCGCTACACCGGCCGGCCGACCAAGAAGCTGAACCTGCGCATGTTCGTCAACGCGTGGGTGTCGCCGTCGACCGGCGTGCCCGGCATGTGGGCCCAGATCCGCGGCGACTACGTCGCGGCCCGCTGGCTGACGCCGGGCTTGTGGGCCGAGTACCGCGACAAGAACATGCGCCAGACCGGCTACCAGTACTGCTACGGCGGCGACACGGGCCTGTCGGACACGGCGGTCGGCGAGGACGGCGACGGCGAGATCTTCTTCGACGACGCGTTCATCTACAACAACGTCATCGGGCCGCGGCAGCGCTGCGCCGGCGAGATGATCCGGCTCAACGCGCAGGTGGCGTTCACGCCGCACAAGCGCGTCCGGATCGTCCCGCGCTACCAGCACCGGCTCCTCGGCGACCCGCGCAAGATCGACCCCGATGTGTGGTTCAACGCCGAGGGCGAGATGATCGACTACGGCAACGTCACCGCGGCCCCGCGCGACCGCTACCGCCAGGACGTCCAGGCGTGGCTGACGATCAACACCCGCCCGATCGACCCGCTGCGGATCCGCGCGCGCGTCCGCTTCATGGACTTCGACATCTCGAGCAACACTCTGCTCGAGCGCTCGCTCTGGAACTACCTCGACGTCGGCTACCTGTTCAAGAAGACCTTCCTGGTCCAGCTGCGCTACGACCTCTACGTGTGGCTCGACAAGCGCGAGAGCACCGCGCTGCGCCGCCCGAGCCCCGAGAACCGGCTGATGCTGACGCTCGAGGGCCGGTTCTGACGCCCCCCCGTTAAATGCGAGGACCCGGGGCCGCGTCGGCTCCCGGGTCCGGCGGACCGTTCGCTCAGGCGCCGCGGCTCACTCGGCCGCCGCCTCGTACTCCTCCATCGGCGGGCAGGTGCAGATCAGGTGGCGGTCGCCGTAGGCGTTGTCGATCCGGGCGACGAACGGCCAGAACTTGCCCTCGCGGATCCACGGGGCCGGGAAGGCCGCGAGCTCGCGCGGGTAGGGGCGGGCCCACTCGGTCGCGGTGACGACGTCGGCGGTGTGCGGCGCGTGCTTGAGCGGGTTGTTGTCGCGCGGCCACTTGCCCTGCTCGATCTGCCGGATCTCCTCGCGGATCGCGATCATCGCGTCGCAGAAGCGGTCGAGCTCGGCCTTCGGCTCGCTCTCGGTCGGCTCGATCATCAGCGTGCCGGCGACCGGGAACGACATCGTCGGCGCGTGGAAGCCGTAGTCCATCAGCCGCTTGGCGACGTCGTCGGCCTCGATCCCGGCGCTCGCCTTGAGCGGGCGCAGGTCGAGGATGAACTCGTGCGCGACCAGCCCGTTCTTGCCGCGGTAGAGGATCGGGTAGTGGCCCTCGAGCCGCTTCGCCATGTAGTTGGCGTTGAGGATCGCGGTGCGGGTCGCGGCGGTCAGGCCGGCCGCGCCCATCATCAGGATGTACATGTAGCTGATCGACAGGATGCTCGCGCTTCCCCACGGCGCCGCCGAGACCGGGCCGATCGCCTGCGGGCCGCCGAGCGCGACGAGCGGGTGACCCGGGAGGAACGGCGCGAGGTGGCCGGCGACCGCGATCGGGCCCATGCCCGGGCCGCCGCCGCCGTGCGGGATGCAGAACGTCTTGTGCAGGTTGAGGTGGCAGACATCGGCCCCGTAGTCGCCGGGGCGGCACAGGCCGACCTGCGCGTTCATGTTGGCGCCGTCGAGGTAGACCTGGCCGCCGCGCGCGTGCACGAGCTCGCAGATCTCGCGCACCTGGACCTCGAACACGCCGTGGGTCGACGGGTAGGTGATCATCAGCGCCGCGAGGTTGTTGGCGTGCAGGTCGGCCTTCTTGCGCAGGTCGGCGAGGTCGACGTTGCCCTGGTCGTCGCAGGCGACCGGCACGACCTTGAAGCCGGCCATCACCGCCGACGCCGGGTTGGTGCCGTGCGCCGAGGTCGGGATCAGGCACACGTCGCGGTGGTGCTCGCCGCGGCTGCGGTGGTACGCGCGGATCACCAGGAGGCCGGTGTACTCGCCCTGCGAGCCGGCGTTCGGCTGCAGCGAGACCGCCTGGAAGCCGGTGACCTCGCACAGCATCCGCTCGAGCGACGTGAACATCGCCGCGTAGCCGGCGGCCTGGTCGCGCGGGGCGAACGGGTGCAGGTCGCCGAGCTCGGGCCACGACAGCGGGACCATCTCCGACGTCGCGTTGAGCTTCATCGTGCACGAGCCGAGCGAGATCATCGAGCTCGTCAGCGACAGGTCGCGGCTCTCGAGCCGGTGGATGTAGCGCAGCAGGTCGTGCTCGCAGTGGTACGCGTTGAACACCGGGTGGGTCAGGTACGCGCTCGTCCGCGCGAGGCCCTCCGGGTAGTCGAGCCGGGCCGCGGCCGCGAGCGCGCGGACGTCGAGGCCGCTCGGCCCGCCGGCGAACACGTCGAGCAGGGTCGCGACCTCCTCCACGGTGCTGCGCTCGTCGAGCGCGACGCCGACGGTCCGATCGTCGACCCTGCGCAGGTTGATCCCGCGGTCCAGCGCCCGCGCGAGCACGGCCTGGGCGTCGACGCCGGCGATCGTCAGCGTGTCGAAGAACGGCCTGTCCCCGAGGTCATGTCCGAGCCGCCTCAGGCCCTCGGCGAGCGCGGCGGTCAGCGCGTGGACGCGCGCGCCGATCCGCTTGAGGCCCGCGGGCCCGTGGTAGACCGCGTACATGCCGGCCATGATCGCCAGCAGCACCTGCGCGGTGCAGATGTTGCTGGTCGCCTTCTCGCGGCGGATGTGCTGCTCGCGGGTCTGCATCGACATGCGGTAGGCCCGCTTGCCGCGCGCGTCGCGGGACACGCCGATCACGCGGCCCGGGAGCAGGCGCTTGTGCTCCTCGCGGCAGGCGAGGAAGGCCGCGTGCGGGCCGCCGTAGCCGAGCGGCACGCCGAAGCGCTGGGCCGAGCCGACGGCGATGTCGGCGCCCATCTCGCCCGGCGGGCGCAGCAGCGTCAGCGCGAGCAGGTCGCAGGCGACGACCGCGAGCGCCCCGGCGGCCCGGGCCGCGGCGATCGTGGCGCTCGGGTCGACGATCGCGCCGAAGGTGTCGGGCACCTGCAGCAGCACGCCGCACACGTCACCTGTCCCGAAGTCCATGTCCTTCGGGGCGACCACGCGGACGACCACGCCGAGCGCCTCGGCGCGGGTCTGCACGACCGCGATCGTCTGCGGGTGGCAGTTCGCGGCGACGACGAACGCGCGCCTCTTGCCGCCGGAGACTGCGAGGCACATCGCCATCGCCTCGGCCGCCGCGGTGCCCTCGTCGAGCAGCGACGCGTTCGACAGCGGCAGGCCGGTCAGGTCGCTGATCATGGTCTGGTAGTTGATCAGCGCCTCGAGGCGGCCCTGCGAGATCTCGGCCTGGTACGGCGTGTACTGCGTGTACCAGCCCGGGTTCTCGAGGATGTTGCGCTGGATGACCCCCGGCGTGTGCGCGGCGCTGTAGCCCATGCCGATCAGCGAGCGCATCACCTTGTTCTGCTGCATCAGCGCGCGGAACGCCGCCAGCGTCTCGGCCTCGCCGGCCTCGCGGTCGGCGCGGACGCCCTCGCCGAGGTCGAGCGGGCGCGCGACGCGGATGGTCGACGGCACCGCGGCGTCGGCCAGCGCCTCGAGCGAGGCCACGCCGAGCAGCTCGAGCATCGACGCGACCTCGTGCGGACGCGGTCCGATGTGACGGTGGACGAAGGTGTCCGTGGGCGACAAAAGGGCGGCGATCGAGTCGGCGGCAGACATCAGCGGAGGGGATGATAGCCGCGCGGCCCGCCCTGGCTGCCGGGCCTAGTGACGAGAGTTTGGACACTGCGGCGCGCCGCCGCGGGTCCTGCGTCAGCGGGCGCGGGCGCCGACCCACGCGCTCATCGCGTCGACGATCGCCCGGGCCGCCTCGGGCCGGTCCGCCCGCCGCATCGCCGCGGCCATCGCCGCCAGGGCGTCCCGGTCGCCGAGCAGGCCCGCGAGCGTGTCCGCGAGGATCGCCGGCGTCCACTCCGACTCGCGCAGCAGCGCCGCGCCGCGGGCCTCGACCAGCGTCCGGGCGTTGAACTCCTGATGGTTGTCGGTCGCGTGGGGGAACGGCACGAGCACCGCCGGCTTGCCGATCGCGGTCAGCTCGGCCAGCGACGTCGCCCCGGCGCGGCACAGCACGAGGTCGGACCAGCCGTACGGCGTCGCCATGTCCTTGAGGAAGCCCGCGACGCGGACGCGCGGCTCGGCGAGCCCGAGCGCGGCGTAGCCCTCGCGCACCCGGACCTCGTCGGCCGCGCCGGTCTGGTGCCAGATCTCGAGGTCCGGGAGCCGTCGTACCAGCTCGGGCAGCGCCGCCAGCACCGCGTCGTTGATCGCCCGCGCGCCCTGCGACCCGCCGAACACGAACAGCCGCGGCGCGCGCGGCGTCGCCGGCTCGCCCGCGGAGGTCTCGCCGGCGGCGACCAGCTGGCCGAGGATCTGCCGGCGGATCGGGTTGCCGACGAGCGCGACCTTCTTCGCCGGGAACCTGCCGAGGACGTCGGGGAACGTGCAGAACACCGCCCGGACCAGGCGCGACAGGATCCGGTTGGTGATCCCGGGGATGCTGTTCTGCTCGAGGATCGCGGTCGGGACCCGCAGCATCGCCGCGGTCGCGACCACCGGCCCGGAGGCGTAGCCGCCGACGCCGACGACGACGTCCGGCCGCACCCGCCGGAGCAGGCGCAGGCTCTGCCACCAGGCCCGCGGCAGGCGCAGCAGTCCGCGCACGAGGCCCGCGAGCCCCCGCCCCTTGATCCCCGCGACGTCGATCTTCTCGAGCGGCCAGCCCTGCTCGGGCAGCACGCGCGCCTCGATCCCGCGGTCGGTGCCGACGAACAGCACCTCGCCGCCGCGGGCCCGGATCTCCTCCGCGAGCGCGATGCCGGGGAACAGGTGCCCGCCGGTGCCGCCGCCGGCGATCACCACCTTGAGCGGCCGGGCGGCGTCCCGCGCGGCGCCGGTCTGCGGCGCCGCCGTGCGCGCCGGCGCCGGCGGCCCCTCGCTCTCGCGCAGGAGCAGCCGCGGCGCGACAGGGGCGGGGAGCGGGGCGGGCAGGGCGCGTGACATCGCGCGCAATCTAGCCGCGCTGTTCGGCGACCGCCAATTGCTTGCGCCAGATCTGGACCAGCCGCTCGCCCTTCTTCGCGTCGCGCAGGAGGTCGGACAGCGGCACCTCGTCGAGGACCGCGAGGAAGCGCTCGCGGGCCTGCGCCAGCACCCGCACCAGCTCGCACGCGCCGACGATCGGGCACGTGTTGTGCTCGCGGTCGAAGCACTCGACCAGGTGGAAGTTCGGCTCGGTCGCGCGGACCACCTCGCCGGTGCGGATGTCCGCCGGGTCGCGGGCGAGCCGGAGCCCGCCGCCGCGCCCGCGCGCCGACACGACGAAGCCGAGCCGCGCGAGCTGGTGCGCGACCTTGACCAGGTGATGGTTCGAGATCCCGTAGGCCGCGCTGATCTCCGACACCGGCACGAGCCGGTCGCGGTGCACCGCGAGGTACAGCAACGTGCGGAGCGCCAAGTCGGTGAACTGCGTCAGCTGCATGGGATCTCCTCCAAAGCCTCGGGCCCGCGGTGCTGCGGCGCAACGGACCGCCTCCGTCTGTCGGCTCACGTGACCGCGGGCCGCAGGGGGCTGGTCCGGCGGACAGAAAACATGTATTGTCGATGCAGGTTTTATCGAGGCGCTCGAACGCGCGCCGGGAGGAACGACGATGAGCCTGTACGACGAGCTGGGTGGGGCCGCCGCGATCGACGCGGCGGTGGACATTTTCTACCGCAAGGTGCTGAGCGACGACCGGATCGCGCGGTTCTTCGAGGGCGTCGACATGGAGCGCCAGGCCGCCAAGCAGAGGGGCTTCCTGACGATGGTGTTCGGCGGGCCGAACCACTACACCGGCAAGAACATGCGCGACGGCCACGCCCGCCTGGTGGCGATGGGCCTCGACGACTCGCACGTCGACGCGGTGATCGAGAACCTCGGCGCGACGCTGACCGAGCTCGGCGTCGGCGCCGACAAGATCGCCCAGGTCGCCGCGATCGCCGACTCGGTCCGCGACGACGTGCTCGGCCGCAGCAAGAGCGCCTGAGCCGGGACGCCTGCCGTGCCGCGCATCCTCTACAAGGATCTCGCCGTCGACCTCGCGCCGGGCGAGACCGTGCTCGAGGCCCTGCTGCGCGGCGGCGCCCGCGTCGCGTCGTCGTGCCGCGCTGGCGCCTGCCAGTCGTGCACGCTGCGCGCCGCGGCCGGCGACCCCGGGCCGGCGGCGCAGCAGGGCCTGCGCCCGGCGCTGCGCGAGCAGGGCTACTTCCTCGCGTGCGTCAGCCGGCCGGAGCGCGATCTGACGATCGCCGGCGACGAGGTCCCGAGCGTGCCCGCCGAGATCGTCGCGGTCGACGACCTCGGGGCCGCGGTCGCGCGCGTCCGCCTGCGGCCGCTCGGTGATCTGTCTTATCGGCCAGGTCAATACGTCCAGCTGGTCCGCGCGGACGGGCTGGTCCGCGCGTACTCGCTGGCGAGCGTGCCCGAGGACGATCCGCTGCTCGAGCTGCACGTCCGGGTCCACCCGCACGGGCAGATGAGCCGCTGGCTCGCGGGGGCCGCCGGCGCGCGCGTCGAGCTGCGCGGCCCGGCCGGCGAGTGCTTCTACACCGAGGGCCGGCCCGACCAGCCGCTGCTGCTCGTCGGCACCGGCACCGGCCTCGCGCCGCTGGTCGCCGTCCTGCGCGACGCGCTGCGCCGCGGCCACGCCGGGCCGATCACCCTCGTCCACGGCGCCCGCGACGCCGGCGGGTTCTACCTCGTCGATGTCCTCGAGGACATGGCCCGCGCGCGCGGCAACCTGCGCTATGTCCGCTGCGCCCTGTCCGGAGAGCCAGCCCCGGGCCTCGAGATCGGCGACGTCGTCGCCGCCGCGCTGCGCCTCGCCGGCCCGCTCAAGGGCGTCCGCGTGTTCCTGTGCGGCGGCCCCGAGCAGGTCGCGGCGCTGAAGAAGCAGTGCTTCCTCCGCGGCGCGAGCCTGAAGGACATCAGCGCCGACCCGTTCCTGACGGCGGCCCCGCCGGCCCTCGCGTAGCCGGCGAGCAAGGGCCGTCGACACGAACGCTGCCGACCGGGGCGCCGCACCCGCGGACGTCGGCTGGCGTCCGCGCGCCGAAGCGCGCCCGTGCGCAGTTTCTCACACGACCCGCCTGCGCGCGCGCCGTTGCGCTCCGTGCCCGCGCGCGCGACCGTCGGCCCCGTGAGCACGCCCGGCCGCCGCCCCGCGACGCTCGCCGTCCACGCCGGCGAGCGCCGACCCAACCCCGACAGCGCGATCGTCCCGCCGATCGCCTGCACCGCGACCTACACCTTCCGCGACACCGCCGAGCTCCGCGATCACTTCGAGGGCAGGGTCGAGCGCGAGGAGTACGGTCGCTACGGCAACCCCTCGGTCGCCGCGGTCGAGCGCAAGCTCGCCGCGCTCGACGCCGCCGACGACTGCGCCGTGTTCGCCAGCGGCATGGCCGCGATCACCACCACCCTGCTCGCGCTCCTGCGCAGCGGCCAGCACGTCGTCCTGACCGCCGACGGCTATCGCCGCACCCGCCAGTTCGTCACCGGCGTCCTCAAGCGCTTCGGCGTCGACGCGACGCTCGTCGAGCCGGGTGACCACGACGCGCTCGCGGCGGCGATCGTGCCCGGCAAGACGCGGGTGCTGCTCGGCGAGTCGCCGACCAACCCGTACCTGCGGGTCGCCGATCTCGACGCGCTCGCCGCGATCAAGGCGCGCCACCGCGGCGCCGGCCTCAAGGTCGTGATCGACGCGACCTTCGCCACCCCGATCAACCTCCAGCCGATCCGCCGCGGCGCCGACCTCGTCGTCCACGCCTGCACCAAGTACCTCGGCGGCCACAACGATCTGCTCGCCGGGGCGGTGTGCGGCGACGCGGGCCTGGTCGCCGCGATCCGCGACCTCCGCGGCGTGCTCGGCGGCGTGCTCGACGCCCACAGCGCGTACCTCTTGCACCGCGGCCTCAAGACCCTCGCCCTGCGCGTCGAGCGGCAGAACGCCAGCGCGCAGCGGATCGCGTCCTTCCTCGAGGCCCACCCCGAGGTCGAGCGCGTCTACTATCCGGGCCTCGCCTCGCACCCCGACCACGCGGTCGCGGCGGCGCAGATGTCCGGCTTCGGCGGCGTCGTCAGCTTCCTCGTCCGCGGCGACCTCGATCGCACCTCGCGCTTCATCGATGCCTGCACGCTGCCGCAGATCGGCCCGTCGCTCGGCGGCGTCGAGAGCCTGATCGAGCAGCCGGCGTTGATGTCGTTCTACGAGCTCTCGACCGAGGAGCGGCTGGCGGTCGGGATCCGCGAGAACCTGGTCCGCCTGGCGGTCGGCGTCGAGGACGTCGAGGACCTGATCGCCGACCTCGATCGGGCGCTCCGCACGTCGGCCGCGTGAGGGCGCCCCGCGAAGGCAGGCGAGGCGAGGACAGGCGAGGCGAGGACAGGCGAGGCGAGGACAGGCGGGTGAAGGGCGCCAGAGGGCAGGTCGGGACGCTTGCGCGCGCGGTCGCCCGCCGGGTAACCTGATCGGCGATGCTGCGTCCGCTCGTCGTCTGTACCCTCGCCCTCGTCCCGCAGCTCGGCTGCGTCCCGCGCGAGGGCACGCCCACCGACACCACCGACACCTCGGGCGGCAGCACCGGCGAGACCGGGGGCGCGGGCGCGACCTACCGCGCGACGATCCGGCGGACCGCGTACGGCGTCGCGCACATCGAGGCCGACGACCTCGGCAGCGCGCTGTTCGGCCAGGCCTACGCGTTCGCGCAGGATCACGTGTGTACGCTCGCCGATCAGATCGTCAAGGTCCGCAGCGAGCGCTCCCTGTACTTCGGGCCAGGCGACGACGACCAGAACCTCAACAGCGACTTCGCCTACCTCGCGCTCGACCTCGCCGCGCGGGCGGAGCAGGCCCGCGACGCCTCGCCGCCGGACGTCCGGACCGCGATCGCCGGCTACGCGGCCGGCTACAACCAGTACCTGCGCGACACCCCGCCCGAGCGGCGCCCGGCCCTGTGCGCCGGCGCCGAGTGGGTCAAGGAGATCGGCGAGCTCGATCTCTACGCCTACTACATCGACCTCGGTCTGCTCGGCAGCAGCAACCAGCTCGTGCAGTACATCGGCAGCGCGCAGCCGCCGGGCTCGCCGCTGCAGCTCCCGGGCGGCCCGCTCGAGGGGCTCGGCACGCTGACGAGCGGCGGCTTCGGCAGCAACGGCTGGGCGCTCGGCGGCGACAAGACGGCGAGCGGCGGCGGCATGGTCGTCGCCAACCCGCACTTCCCGTGGACCGGCGAGCTCAAGCTGTGGGAGAGCCACCTGACGGTCCCCGGCGAGGTCGACGTCTACGGCGTCGGCCTGATGGGCGTCCCCGGCGTGCTGATCGGCTTCAACGAGCACGTCGCGTGGACGCACACCTTCTCGTCGGGCAACCGCTTCACCTTCTACAAGCTGACCCTCGCGCCAGGCGACCCGACCTCGTACCTCTACGACGGCGAGCCGCGGGCGATGACCTCGAAGACCTTCGAGGTCGCGGTCAAGGGCGGAGGCACGGCCACGCGGACGCTGTGGTACAGCCACTACGGGCCGATGCTCAACCTCGACCCGATCGGCTGGTCGACCGACCTCGCGCTGACCTACCGCGACGCCAACATCGACAACCCGCGGCTGATCGAGCAGTTCCTCGGGATGGACCGCGCGCGGAGCCTCGCCGAGTTCAAGGACGTCTACGCGAAGGTCCAGGGCGTCCCGTGGGTCAACACGATGGCCGCCGACGCCGAGGGCAACGCGTGGTACGCCGACGCCTCGGCGACCGCGCAGCTCGGCCCCGAGGCGATCGCGGGCTGGCAGGCCGCGCTCGAGGACGACTTCCTGACCGGGCTGCTCTATCAGCAGGGCGACCTGGTGCTGCTCGACGGCAGCGACTCGACGTACGAGTGGATCGACACCGGCGACGCGCGCGCGCCGGGCCTGGTGCCGTTCACCGGCCAGCCGCAGCTCGACCGCCGCGACTTCGTGTTCAACGCCAACGACAGCTACTGGCTCGCCAACCCGGCGGCGCCGCTCGAGGGCTTCTCGCCGCTGCACGGGGCCGAGCGCGTGCCGCAGTCGCCGCGGACGCGGATCAACGCGCTCTTGCTGCAGAACGCCGCGCCGTACCTGGCGGCCGGCTCGGACGGCAAGTTCACGCTCGCCGAGATCCAGGCGGCGATGATGGGCAACGAGTCGCTGACCGCCGAGCTGCTGCTGCCGGGGATCCTCGCGCGCTGCGCCGCGCAGAGCGCCGTCGTCGTCGACGGCGAGTCGGTCGATCTGCGGCCGATCTGCGAGCTGCTCGGCGCGTGGGACCGCAAGTTCGGCGCCGACAGCGTCGGCGCGGTGCCGTGGCGCGAGTTCCTCGCCGGCTTCGACTACTCGAGCCTGCTCGATCGCGGCGCGCTGTTCGACGCGCCGTTCGATCCGGACGACCCGATCGCCACCCCGCACACGCTCGCCGATCCGCCGGTCGAGGGCGCCGAGGACCTCGTGCTCGTCGGTCTCGGCGAGGCGTCGCGGACGCTCAAGGCGGCCAAGATCCCGCTGTCGGCCCCGCTGAAGCAGCTGCAGCGGGCGCCGCGCGGCGACGTCGAGGTCAGCGTGCCCGGCGGCGCCGCCAAGGAGGGGATCGCCAACGTCGTCGGCTTCAACGCCGGCCTCAATTCGACGCTGCTGCCGCGGGTCACCCGGCCGCCGCTGCTCAGCGCCTCCGGCCTGTCCGAGCGCGGCTACGTGATCAACTACGGGACGAGCTTCGTGATGGCGGTCGAGCTGACGCCGGACGGCCCGCAGGGCGAGGCGTTCCTGACCTACGCGCAGTCGGGCGACGAGGCCTCGCCGCACTTCCGCGACCAGACGATCGAGCTGTTCTCGCGCCAGCAGTGGCGCAAGATCCTGTTCCGCGAGGCCGACATCCTCGCCGATCCGGCGCTCCGCGAGACCGTCGTCGAGGGGGAGTAGGCCGCCGATGCGACGCGCCGCGCTGTACGCCGGGATCGCCCTGCTCGCCGGGTCGACGCTCGCGCTCGAGATCCTGCTGACGCGGATCACCAGCGTGATCGCGTGGTACCACCTCTCGTTCTTCGTGATCGCCCTGGCGATGCTCGGCATGACCGCCGGCGCCGTGGTCGTGTTCCTGTGGCCGGGCCTGTTCGAGCCGCGCGACGTCGGCCGGCGGTTGGTCCAGGCGTCGGCCGGGTTCGCCGGGCTCGCGCCGGCCGCGGTCGCGTGGACGATGTCCGGGCCGCTGCTGCCGGTGCAGGACCTGATGGGCTTCGTCGCGCTGCTCGGCTTCGGCGCCGCGCTCGCGGTCCCGTTCTCGGCCGCCGGGGTCGCGCTGACGCTCGCGCTGACCCGCGCCGGCCTGCCGCCGGGGCGCGCGTACGGGGTCGACCTGCTCGGCGCGGCCGCCGGCTGCGGGCTGGTGATCCCGCTGCTCGACGTCCTCGACGCGCCGAGCGCGGTGCTCGCCGCCGGCGCGCTCGCGGCCGCCGGCGCGCTGTGCTTTGCGATCGGCGCCGAGGGACAGGACGCGAGGGGCAGGTCCGTCGGGACATCCGCCGCGCTCGCGCTCGGCCTCGCCGCGTGCGCCGGGCTCAACGCCGCCGCCGACGCGCCGCCGCTGCGCCCGGCGTGGGTCAAGGGCGTGCGCGAGGACCCGCGCGAGTTCATCCACGTCGCCTGGAACACGCACTCGCGGGTGACGGTCTCGGGCGAGCACGACATGCCGCCGTATCTGTGGGCGGCCGGGCGCAACATGCCCGAGGCGGCCCGCGCCGCGGTGCCGCAGCGGATCCTCAAGATCGACGGCGCGGCCGCGACGATGATGGCCGAGGGGCCGGGCCGCGACCACGCGTACCTCGACTGGGACCTCAGCAGCTTCGCGCACCGCCTGCGCCCGACCGGGCCCGCGGCGGTGATCGGCGTCGGCGGCGGGCGCGACGTGCTCGCCGCGCTGCGCAGCGGCCACGCGCCGGTCGTCGGCGTCGAGCTCAACGCGGCGATCGTCGCGCTGCACCGCGAGACGATGGCCGAGTTCTCCGGCCTGGCGGCGCGGCCCGAGGTCGAGCTGGTCGCCGACGAGGCGCGCAGCTTCTTCACCCGCGATCGCCGGAGCTACGCGGTGATCGCGATGTCGTTGATCGACACGTGGGCGTCGACCGGCGCCGGGGCGTACAGCCTGTCGGAGAACGGCCTCTACACGGTGGAGGGCTGGCTGGTGTTCATGAACCGGCTCGCGCCCGACGGCATCTTCACGGTGTCGCGCTGGTACAAGAAGGACTCGCCCGGCGAGACGGCGCGGATGCTCGCGCTGGCGATGGAGTCGCTGTGGCGCACGGGCGCGGCGCGCCCGCGCGAGCACATCCTGCTGCTGCAGCAGGGCAGCGTGGCGACGCTGCTGCTGTCGCGCGCGCCGTTCTCGGCGGCCGACCTCGACCGCATGCAGGACGAGGCGCGCCGGCTCGGGTTCAACATGATGCTGACGCCGCGCCGGCTGCCCGCGCAGCCGCAGCTCGCCGAGCTCGGCGCGATCGAGGACCGCGCGGCGATGTGGCGGTGGGCGGCCGCGCAGACGCTCGACCTGACGCCGCCGACCGACGACCGGCCGTTCTTCTTCAACATGCTCAAGCCGAGCACCTGGCTGGGGGGGCAGGAGGAGGTCGACGCGCTCGACCTCGCGTTCCTCGGCAACCTGCAGGCGACGCAGACGCTCGTCTACGCGACGCTGGTCAGCCTGGTGCTGACGGTGCTCGCGGTGCTCGGCCCGCTCGCGGCCCGGCGCCGCGCGCTGCGGGCCCCCGCGCTCGGGGCGGCGCTCGCCTACTTCGCGCTGATCGGGCTCGGCTTCATGTTCGTCGAGATCGCGCTGCTGTCGGAGGTCGGGGTGTTCATCGGCCACCCGACGCTCGCCCTGGCGGTGGTGCTCGGCGGGATCATCCTCGCCGCCGGCGTCGGCAGCCTGCTCAGCGGCAAGATCGCGGTCGACCGCGGCCGGCTGGCGTGGCTGTTCCCGCTGCTGCCGGCGCTGCTGGTGCTGGCGGCCCGCGCCGCCGCGGGGCCGGTCACCGCGGCGTTCGCCGGGGCCGACACGGCGGTGCGGGGGCTGCTCAGCGTCGCCCTGATCGCGCCGCCGGCGGTCGGGATGGGGCTGTGCTTCCCGCTCGGCCTGCGCCTGGTCGAGCGCGCGGGCGGCCACGCGATCACGCCGTGGCTGTGGGGCATCAACGGGGCGTTCGGGGTGTGCGCGAGCGGCCTGGCCCTCGGGACATCCATGACGTGGGGGATCGGGGCGACGATGCTCGTCGGGGCCGCTTGCTACCTGCTGCTCGTGCCGTGCGCCCGGCGGCTCGCGCGGGTCGGCTGACGAGTCTTCAGCCCTGCACGTGGGCGGTCGCGCCGGCCTCGATCAGCTTGCGGACGATCGCCTCCGCCTCGTCGACCGGCAGGTCGGCGCGGACGACCGACGGCGCGGCCTCGACGAGGTCCTTGGCGTCCTTGAGGCCGAGGCCCGTCACCTCGCGGACCACCTTGATCACGCCGATCTTGTTGTAGCCGACGCCCTGCAGCATGACGCTGACCGGCTTCGCGTGCGGGTCGTGTCCTCCGGACTGATCGAGCAGCTTCTTGACGAGCTGGATCGCCTCACGCACGGTGAGCTGCGAGATCTGGGCGGCGAGTTGATCGAGGTCGGCCATGTCGAGATCCTCCGGAGCGCCGAGGATAGTGTCGGCGGCGGTCGGGGGCGCTGGGCGTGATCGCGCGCCCGCGCGAACGCCTGCATGAGGGGGCATGCTCCGGGGGACATGTCCCGGGGCGCGCTCGCGCGCGCGCAGATCCGCGCGCGGGGCCGCGCTTGACAGTCCGCGCGGCCGGGCCGGATAAGGGTGGCCTACCAGGTCCATGGCCAAACCGATCATCGTCAATTGGGGCGGCGTGCAGTCGAGCTTCGACCACGAGAAGCTCGACCGCGCCAAGCTCTACGGCAAGCGCCAGCGGTGGATCTTGGACCCGCACGGGCAGCGTTGCGAGCGGGCCGAGCTCAGCCGCGACGGCACGCTGCTGATCCGCTCGGGCATGACCGCGCAGGGCTACTTCGACGAGGCGGGCGCCTGGATCCCGAACAGCCAGCTCGTCGGCCTCGACGCGGAGGGCAAGCAGCTCAAGCACGTGCCGTCGACGCTCGGCGAGCCGCAGCCGCTCGAGGGCCCCGTCGACGCGGGCGAGATCCTCGACCTCGCGGTCCGCTCGGTCTACGTGCTCAGCCCCGAGGGCCTCGACCCCAAGCTCGAGGCGGCGCTCAAGGACGGCAAGGTGTTCCGCTTCCCGTTCTGCTACCGCGGCGGCTACGACCCCGAGATCGCCTACCTGGTCGGCAACGCGACCGGCTACTTCGCGCTCGTCGGCTCGCCGGCGGTCAGCGAGTGGTGCGAGCTGCAGACGACGATCGCCGACGACGCCGGGGCGGACGACGACGGCGACGAGCTCGACTTCGAGATGTTCTGACCCGCTTGATGGAAGGAGCTACGCGGTGCGCAAGATCCACCTGATGAACGAGGAGAAGCGCGACGCCACGATCGCGCTCGAGTCGGTCAAGGAGCGGCCGGGGCCCACGAGCGGCGTGCCCGGCAAGAAGCTCAGCTTCCGCCGCTACCTCGCGGCGACCGAGGCCGGCACCTGGACCAGGCTCTCGACGCAGGCGGGCGACGTCGCCCAGGCGCTGATCGACGCCGATCCGGAGATCGACCGCGAGGTCGTCGGCAAGCACGTCGGCGACACGCAGACGGTGTTCCTGTCGGCCAAGGGCGAGGTGCTGCACGCCTCGCCGTCGATCGTCGACGTGCTGTTCGGGCCCGACGGCGCCGAGCGCGAGCGCAAGCCCGCGGCCGACGTCCCGGCGAACACCAACGAGAAGGAGTCGCCGGTGCGGTGGACCGGCCGGCGGATGAGCAAGGCCGAGGTCGTCACCAAGTTCGCGTTCCGCCGCAGCGTGCAGATCAAGCACGTCGACGGCCTCAGCTACGACTTCCTGTACAAGATGGCGAAGGACCTCGCCGACAAGGGCGAGGTCGCGCTGCTCGGCGCCGGGCCGAAGGGCCGCGACCCGCTGATCTTCCAGGAGAACGGGACCCCGTACCGCGGCTTCCTCGAGGGGCGCGTCGACGGTCCGCGCTACAAGCTGCTCCTCCACCTCAGCAACCTCGAGCTGCGCGCCCCCGGGGCCGCCACCTGAGCCGGAGACGACGATGAGCCTCTTCTCTTCCGACAGCGCACGGCCGCTCGGCAAGGGCCGCCAGAGCCCCGCCGGCAGCCTGCTCGACACCGAGCTCTCGGCGATGTTCCGCAACTACAAGCGGGCGGTCGCCGGCTCGTACCGCGCGCTCGCCTACGACGAGCTGTCCGCCGGGACCTTGCCCTCGGGACCGCTGCAGGTCTCGCCGAAGATCGACGGCGAGCTGTGGTTCATGGTGCTCGACGGCGACCAGTCGTGCCTGTGCTCGCCGACCGGGCGCGTCGTCTCGGGCGACGTGCCGGTGCTGCAGGAGGCCGCGGCGGCGCTCGGGCGCGCGAAGGGTCGCACGGTGCTCGCGGGCGAGCTGTTCGCCGCCAAGCCGCAGGCGCAGGGCCGGCCGCGCGTCGGCGACCTCGCGGCGGCGATGGGCGGCGAGGACAAGGCGCAGGTCGAGCGGCTCGCGTTCTTCGCGTTCGACTGCCTGCAGGGCGGCGACGCCGAGGCGCCGGCCCGCCCGCCGCTGTACACCGACCGGCTCGAGCTGGTGAAGCGGCTGCTGCACGGCGGCAAGCGGCTGCAGCCGATCAAGACCGAGCAGGCGACCGCGGCCGACCGCGTGCTCGCGCTGTGGGGCGAGTGGGTCGAGGGCGGCAAGGGCGAGGGCCTGGTCCTGCGCACCGCCGACAACGTCGTCTTCAAGGCGAAGCCGACGATCGACATCGACGCGGTGATCATCGGCTACACCGACAGCTCCGACGAGCCCGAGGCGGTCGGCTCGCTGCTGCTGGCGATGATGCGCGACGACGGCCAGTTCCAGGTGATCGGCGCGTGCGGCAACATGCCGACCGAGCAGCGCAAGGCGTTCTACCGCCAGCTCAACGGGAAGGCGATCCCGTCGACCTACCGCTACGCCAACAGCAAGGGCGCGCTGTACCGCTTCGTCAAGCCCGAGACGGTGATCGAGGTCAAGGTGACCGACATCCAGGGCGAGGACTCGAGCGGGGATCCGATCCTGCGGATGGTGCTCGAGCACGGCGAGACCGGCTGGCGGACCGTCCGCGAGATGCCGGGCGCGAGCATCCTCCACCCGGTGTTCTCGCGCCTGCGCCCCGACAAGGGCGTCAACCCGACCGACATCCGCGTCGCCCAGGTGCTCGAGCGGTGCCTGATCGATGGGCTGTCGAAGAAGGCCGAGCGGCTGATCCTGCCGACGTCGGAGCTGGTCCGCCGCGAGGTCTACGTCAAGTCGGCCAAGGGCCAGACCGCCGTCCGCAAGCTGGTGATCTGGCGGACCAACAAGGACAAGCTCGACCCGAGCTACCCGGCCTTCGTGATCCACTGGACCGACTTCTCCGGCGGCCGCAAGACGCCGCTCGAGCGCGAGGTCCGGCTCGCGCCGACCCTCGGCGAGGCGCTGCGGATCGGCGACGAGATCGTCGGCGAGAACATCAAAAAGGGGTGGGACCGGGTCGGCTGAGCGCCGGGGCAGGTCCCCTGGGGCAGGACGGGAGGGCCAGGTCTGCGAGGACCTGGCCCTTCGTTCATGAGCCGGGCCTCACGGACTGGGCCGCGTGTTCAGGCGGTCTCGCCGCCGTCGATCGCCAGGGCTTGCCCGGTGATCCCGCCGGCGTCCCGGCGGGCGAGGAAGGCGACCAGCGCCGCGACCTCCTCGGGGGTGCGCAGGCGGTTCTGCGGGGAGAAGCGGGCGAGGGCGCGGCGGGCGTCGTCCTCGCTGCGGCCGGTCGTCGCCTGGATGTTGCGGACGGCGGTCGCGGAGATGTCGGTGTCGGTGAAGCCGGGGCAGACGGCGTTGACGGTGATGTCCTTGCTCGCCAGCTCGACCGCGAGCGCGCGCGTCCAGCCGAGCAGGCCGGCCTTGCTCGCCGAGTAGGCGGCCGTGTACGCGTAGCCCTTGAGCGCGGCGGTCGAGGCGACGTTGACGATCCGGCCCCAGCCGGCCGCGAGCATGCCCGGCACCAGCGCGCGCGCGAGCACGAACGGCGCGGTGCAGTTGAGCTCGAGCAGGCGGCTCCACTGCTCGTCGGAGATCTTGGTCAGCGGGGCCGAGTGAGCGGCGCCGGCGTTGTTGACGAGGACCTGGACCGGGCGGCCGAGGCGCCCGGCGAGGGCTGTCACTTCGGACAGGAAGGCGGCGCGGCCGGGCGGGTCGGCGAGGTCGGCGACGAGCGCGTGGGCGCCGTGCGGCGCGGGCAGCTCGGCGCGCAGGCGCGCGAGCGCGTCGCCGTCGCGGCCGGCGAGCACGAGCGCGTGATCGGGGGCGAGGGCGAGGGCGATCGCGCGGCCGATCCCGCGGCTGGCCCCGGTGATGAGCGTGAGAGGCGCACCGGACATCGCGCGCGAGTGTACCGGGTTCGCGGGGCGCCGGTCAGTCGCGCGGGGGGTCGAGGACGACGAGGTCGCGGAGGGCGGCGCGGGCGTCGGGGTCGGGGTCGACGAGCTCGACGGTGAAGCGCGCGGCGGGGCCGGGCGGGCGCCACGGCTGCGGCGGAGCCTGCCAGGCGCCGTCCCCGGTGTCCGGCGGATCGAGCTCGGCGACCAGCTGGTCCTTCGACCAGATCCGGACCCGGCCGGACGGGCTCAGCCGGCGCGCGCGCAGGGTCGCCGACACCCATCGCTCGGCCCCGGGGACATGTTCGATCGGGAAGGTCAGCGGGGCGCCCGGGCGCAGCACCAGCGCCGGGCCGTCGAGCTCGGGCGCGGGGCCGGTGCCGGGGCGGTGGAGCGACAGGGCGCGGCCGGTCGTCCAGCGGGCCGGCGCGACCCGGTGGCCGAGGTCGTCGGGCGGCGCGTAGGTGCGGATCCACGGGGCGGCGAGGGGCCGCGCGCCGCGGTCCGGGGCGAGCAGGCGCAGCTCCGCGAGGCCGCCGTGCGGGCACGGCTGGTCGGGGCGCGGCCGCGGGCTGCCCCAGATCTCGACGCGGCGCGGCGGCGCGGCGAACGGGAGCGGGCCGAGGGTGTCGCGGGTCCGGGCCGCGGGGGCGCCGGGCGGGTCGAGGGCCGCGGGGGCGCCGTCGAGGGCGACGCGCCAGGTGTGCGCCGCGCCGCCGCCGTGGGCGACCAGCGCGAGCGCGCCGGCGCCGTCGCCGGGCTGCAGGGTCAGCGTCAGCGGGTGGTCGGGGGCGAGGCAGACCTGGCCCTCGTGCAAGGTATAGGAGGACATGCCCACCGGGCCAGGTCCGACCGCGCCGCCGTCGGCGAGCCGCCAGGTGCGGACCTCGGCGCGTCGCTCGGGGTCGACGGTGACGGCGAGCAGGGCGACGCGCAGGTCGGCGCGGGTGACCCGATCGGGGACGCGATCCTCGACGGGGGTCAGGCGGTCGACGTGGAGCTCGGCGAGCGCGACCGGACGGGCGCGGAACGGCGGCGGCAGGCGGTCGTCGACGACGGCGAGCGGGGCGGGGTCGCCGGGGTCGCGCAGCGGGCGGGTCGCCTCGCCGAGCAGCAGGAACACCGGCGGCGCGGCCTCGCCGCGGGCGGCGGGCCCGGCGATCAGCAGCTCGTGCAGGGCGGCGTAGGTCGCCTCGCGGCCGCGGTAGGGCAGGACGGTGCGGCCGTGGCCGAACGCGAGCGCGCCGCCGAGCTGGTTGAAGGTGTGGACGGCGTGCCAGCCCTCGCCGCCGGCGATCACGACGGCGCGCTCGGGGATCTCGGCCGCGAGGTCGTCGACGAGCCGCGCGGCGCCGGCGAACTCCTGCAGGCGGGTGACCGGGGCGCGGACGTAGGGCAGGGCCTGCGCGGCGAGCAGGCCGAGGGCGGCGGCGAGGCTGACCGATCGGGCATGGCGCGCGAGACCGGGCCGCGCGGACAGGGCGCCGTGGACGGCGGCGACGGCGAGGGTCGCCAGCAGGCAGGCCGCGGGCAGCAGCTCGGGGACGAGGTAGCGGCCGTAGTAGTAGAGGCCGACCTGCGGCAGGTTGCGCTGGGCGTACAGCGCGAGGGAGACGACCGGCAGCGCGGCGAGGGCGAGCAGCCAGGTCGCGGCGTCGCTCGCGGGCGCGCGCACGCGGGCGAACGCGAGCAGGCCGGCGGCGGCGGCGAGGAGCAGCGGGGCGCCGAGCAGCGGCAGGGCCGGGTCGAGGCGGCTGTGCGGCGGGCCCGGGGCGCGCAGGGCGAGGTAGGCGAGCGCGGCGAGGGCGGCCAGGGCGGCGAGGGCGAGCGGGGCGCGGGCGACCCGGCCGCGCAGGCGGGCGAGGGCGAGGTCGAGGCCGAGGTAGGCGGCGAGCGCGGCGGCCCCGAGCAGCAGCGCGCCCGTGGGCGACAGCGCGGCGAGCGGCCCGAGCTGGCGGCGGAACTCGTCGTGGAGGTACGGGTAGGTGGTCGCCAGATGGAGCGCGAGGCCGGCGAGCAGCAGGCCGAACAGACATGTCGGTGCGGACATGCGCCAGGGGCCAGGTCGCGGGCGCAGCCACAGGACGGCCAGCAGCGCCGGGGCGGCGAGCCACAGGTTGCCGCGGACGAGGCCGGCGGCGCCGAGCAGCAGCGCGGCGAGCAGCCCGGGGTCGGGCTCGGGCTCGCCCGCGGGGTCGTCCGCGCCGCGGAGCCCGCGGGCGGCGGCGAGGGCGGCGGCGAGGACGAACAGCCCGTAGAGAGGCTCGGTCAGCGGGGTGCGGTGGACCCACACGGCGATCGGCGACAGCGCCAGCAGCCCGGCGGCGAGCCAGGGCCACGGGCCGCGCGGCCACAGCCGCGCGGCCAGCGACCACAGCGCGAGCACCGACAGCACGCCGGCGAGCGGCGCGACCAGCCCGATCGCCCATGCTCCGAAGGACAGGCCGAACAGCGCCATCAGGCACGGGTGGAGGTGGAGGAACTGCGGCACGACCGCGCCGTCGGCCCGGCTGGCGAGGTAGAAGCCGGGGCGGTAGGCGCCCTCGTAGCGGCCGGCGCGTTCGGGGCTGCCGTCGATCGGGTAGAGGCCGAGCAGGTCGCCGGGGCCGGAGCGGTGGCCGGCCTCGGCGCCCGCGCGGGCGAGCACGGGGTCGGTGTGATCGAGCCGGCCGGTGCGCAGCGTGTGGCGGGCGCGCAGCACGTAGGTGCCCTGATCGCGGCCGCCGAGGTCGGCCGGGATCGGCGGCCAGCGCAGGCCCGCGGCCGCGAGCAGCAGGGCCGCGAGCGCGAGCGCGCGGCCGTACGCCGGCCGCTCGCCGACGTCGAGCGGCCGCTGTCCCCAGGGCCAGATCAGGACCGACGCCGCGACCGCGACGAAGAAGAACGCCGGGCCGGAGAACCAGCCCGCGGCGGCGAGCAGGGTCGCCAGCAGGCCGAGCGCGGCCAGGCCGAGCGCGCCGAGCAGGGCGATCGCCTCGGCCGTGAGCGCCGGCCCGCACGTGCAGCGCCAGCGCTGGACCAGCGCGGCGAGCACGGCGAGGAGGGCGAGGGCGGGCGGCACCGCGCGCAGGATAGCCAAATCTCCGCGCGCCCGCCTCGGCGCGGGTGAGCCGGTGCGTCTCGGAGGGTGGGGGGCGACGCGCGCCGGTTCGCTGGCCCCCGCGGCGCCGCCCCCGGCGAGAGGAGCGGCGTGCGACGCGGGCACGGCCCCGGGATCCTGGCCCCGGAGCCATGTCGCGGCGGGCAGGGTCGGTCAGGCCGAGCGCTTGCCGGTGCGCGGCGGGGGCGGCGGCGCCGGGCGGTTGGTCGCCGACGGCGTCGGCGTCGCCTGGTTGGTGCGGTCCTCGATCACCTCGACGTCGGTGCGGCGGACGGTGTCGCGGACCGTCTCGGTGTGCTCGGTGACCTCGCGGCCGACGACCACCTCCTCGACGACGCGGGCCTCCTTCGCCACGACGGGCTCCTCGGCGTACTCGGTCAGCTCGATCGAGCCCTCCTGGAAGGCGCCCATGTCCGCCGAGGTCACCGGGCGGTCGACGGGGCGGCGCTCGACGGTGACGTGCTCCTCGCGGAGCGTCACCTGCTCCTCGACCGGCATCTCCATCACGTGCGAGTAGATCTGCACGCGGCCCTGCTCGACCACGCGCTTGCCGACCTTGAGCTCCTCCTCGACGACCGGCATGGCGACCTGGTCGGCGTCGACCAGCTGGCCGGCGGCGGACGCCTGGGCGCGGCTGCCCATGCCGTACTGCGCGCGCTCCTGCAGGATCTGCTCCGGCGTCAGCGGCTGCGCCTCGGGGTTGAACGCGGTGAAGCCGGTCGCGGTGAACTGCTCGCGGCGGCGCTCGACGTCGACCGCGCCGGCGTCGCTGAGCACGTCGGCGACGTCGCGGGCGCGGTCGTCGGTCGCCTGCACGATCACCAGCGTGCCGCCGCGGCGGACCGCCTCGGCGTAGAAGTGGGCGTCGTGCTCGGGCACGCCGACCTGGGTCAGCGCGCCGACGAGGCCGCCGATCGCCGCGCCGGCGGCCGCGCCGACACCGGCGCCGGTCAGGGTGGCGAGCAGCGGGCCGGCGGCGACGATCGGGCCGATCCCCGGGATGAAGATCGTGCCGATGCCGGCGAGGAAGCCGAGCACGCCGCCGACGCCGGTGCCGACGATCGCGCCGGTGCCTGCGCCCGTCTTGGCGCCCTCGGCCATCGCCTCGCGCTTGACGTCGGTCTGGTCGACGTCGGCGTCCTTCGCGTCGACCATCCCGGTGTGGCCGAGGCGGTTGGACACGATGCTGATGTCGGACCGCTCGATGTTGCGGTTCAGCAGGTTGGTGACGGCGTTCTGCGCCTCGTGGAATTCATCAAACAGACCGATGACGGTTTTCATGGGGGGCCTCTTGCGTGGTTGCGGGGTTGGAGTTCTCGACGGTGACCTTCTCGGTGCGCAGGCGGACGATCTGGCGGTCGTGCGCCCGCGTGCGGTCGACGCGGACCCGCAGCTCCTCGCGCAGGACGAGCTGCTTCTGCAGGACGAGGATCTCCTCGTGGACCGGCAGGACGAGGGTGTCGCCCTCGTAGCGGATCGACACGGGGGCGTCGACCGGGCGGCCGATCGGGACGCGGACGACCTCGACGTTGTCGCGGACGAAGTCGACGTCGACCGGCTCGTCGCGCTCGTCGACGGTCTTGGTGATCTTGACGCGGCCGACCTCGCGGACCTCCTTGTCGACGCGCACGTGCTCGGCGATCACGGGGATGACGGCGAGCTCCTCGCGGAGCGCGCCCGGCGGTTTGTCGGGCCGAGTGGTCATAGGACGAGGAGGTAGATCAGCACGGTGGACACGAGCAGCAGCAGCAGCGCCGGGATGACGATCGGGGTCAGCCAGGGCACCGGCAGCCTCGGCCGGTCGTAGATCTTGACCTGCGGCCGCTCGCGGAACTCGGGGCTCAGGGGGTTCGACTCGTCGGTCGAGCGCTCGCTCATGACGTCCTCGCTCCCTGCTCCGCCTGCTCGCCGCGGGCCTGGCCGTGGAAGACCAGCGGGATGTCGCCGACCTCGATCAGCCGCTTGAGGCGGGCGAGGTCGTCGCGGATCTGCTGCCTCGGCTCCTCGCCGAACATCCGCGCGACGACGACGCCGAGCTGGCCGGCGGGCGGCTCGTACATCAGGCGCACGCGCAGCTCGGTGCCGCGGTCGCCGGGCGCCTCGGTGAACTCGACGACGCCCTCGTTGGCGATCTGCGAGCCGGGGCGCGAGCGCCAGGCGATCGTGCGGCCGGGGATGTCCTGCGTGACGTCGGCCTCCCACTCGACGGAGGCGCCGGCGGGCGCCTTGGCGATCCACTTCCAGCCGCCGCCGGGCAGGCGGGTCACCGACTCGAGGTGGACCATGAAGCGCGGCAGGTTCTCGAACTGCTTCCAGAAGTCGTAGAGGTCGCCGGGATCGACGTGGATCGTCTCGCTCGCCTCGACGAACTCGCTCAGCTCGGGCTCGGCGCCCGGGTGGTCCTCGGCGGCCTGCCGGGTCGTGTTCAGCTTGAGCAGGCGGTAGAGGTAGCTCTTGCCGCGCGCGGCGCGGACGAGCAGCGGCGCCGCGGCGAGCGCGATCGCGGCGCGCCACGGGTTCCGCGACACTCGCCACGCGCCGGCGGCGATGACGCCGAGGCCGGCGAGCGCCGAGACGACGCGGTCGAGCGTGCCGACGTTGCGCGGCGCGCGGGGGCGCTGCGTGGCGGTCTCTTCGGACATGTCTTTGGATTGGGTCGTCATGACAGCGTGTGCGCTCCTCGGGCGTGCGTCCGTGCGTCCGACGGTGCGGCGTCGTCGCCGCGCGGCGCCGGACGGGTCGGCCGTGTTTATGGGCCGGTCTGTCCGTCGCGCCAGGCCGCGGGTCCGGCACGATGACGACGGTCGCAGTGGAGCGCGGCGCGGCGCTCCCCGTCACGTGCAGGCGCGCGCGAGGGCGCAGCGAACGCCCGCGAGCCGCGGCGCCGCGTGCAGCGAGCGGGCGCGGCGAGCCGCGGCGCTCAGGGCGTCTGCGTGGCGGCCTCGTCGTCGACGCCGAGCTCGGCGAGGACCTCGGACTCGGTGGTGTCCTCGGGCTCGGGCCCCTGCGCCGGCGCGGTCTGCTGGGCCGCCACGCGGCGCTCGACCCGGCTCTTGCGCAGCAGGACCATCTCCTCGACCAGGCCGAGGGTGATGTAGCAGCCGACGAGGAAGATCAGCACGGCGGGCCGCGAGAGCTGGACGCCGACGATGATCGCCGAGGCGACGAGCAGGGCGATGATCGCGGTCGTCCGCTTGGTCAGCTTGACGTCCTTCATCGAGCGGAAGCGGACGCGGCTGATCATCAGGTACGACAGGACGATCACCAGCGCGGCGACGAGGATGTGGTTGGTCGTCTGGTTGATGCCGATCGCGTAGAAGGCCATCACCGTCGAGATCAGGACGGTGGCGGCGACCGGGATCGGCAGGCCGAGCATGTACTTGCCGGGCTTGTCGTCGTGGGCGCGCAGCGACAGGACGTTGAAGCGGGCGAGCCGGAACGCGCCGCCGGCGACGAACAGGAAGGCGATGAACAGGCCGGCGCGGCCGTAGCCCTCGAGGCCCCAGCGGTAGATGACGAAGCCGGGCGCGACGCCGAAGGTGACGAGGTCGGAGAGGCTGTCGAGGTGCAGGCCGAGCTCGGACTGGGTCCTGGTCAGCCGGGCGATCCGGCCGTCGGCGGCGTCGAAGAACAGGCCGAGCATGATCGCCAGCGAGGCCGTGTACAGCGCGTCGCTGGCCTGGCCCTCCTCGCCGAGCCGCGCGCACACCGAGATCGCGTAGAAGCCGCAGAACAGCCCGGCGAGCGTGAAGAGGTTCGGCAGCAGAAAGTAGGTCTTGCGAAAGTCCATCGCCGCGGCCAAAGATAGCCCAAAAGCCCCGCCGGAGGGCAATGGCGGGCGCGCCACGCGGCGTTGACAGCGAGGCCGGGCTGTGTTCATCGTGCGGGCGCGCGCATGACGGTGCTCCTCCGCGTCGCCTACGACGGCACCGACTTCCACGGGTTCGCCCGCCAGGACGGGGCGCGGACCGTGCAGGGGGCGCTCGAGGAGGCGCTCGCGGGGCTGTACCGCGGGCCGGTGCGCACGCGGGCGGCGAGCCGCACCGACGCCGGCGTGCACGCGCTGGGGCAGATCGTCGGGTTCGAGCCGCCGCTCTCGATCCCGCCGCGCGGGGTGATGCTGGCGCTGACGGGCCGGCTGCCGCGCGACGTCGGGGTGCTGGCGGCGTGGGAGTGTGCGCTACCGGGCGGCGGCGCGGTCGACCCGCGGTTTTACAACGCGGGCAAGACGTACCGCTACCGGATCCGCTGCACGCCGCACCGCGTGCCGCCGACGGACCGCGCAGAGTGGCACCTCGGCAAGTCGCTCGACGTCGCGGCGATCGAGGCGGGGGCGCGGCACTTCGTCGGCGAGCACGACTTCGCGGGCTTTCGCGCGAGCGGCTGTCAGGCGCAGACGACGGTCCGCCGGGTGCTCGGCGTCGAGGTCGCGGGCGCGGCCGCCGAGGAGCCGCCGGGGCTGGCGATGGCGGGCGCGTCGCCGGCGATCGTGACGATCACGGTCCGCGGCGAGGCGTTCCTGCAGAACATGGTCAGGATCATGGTCGGGACGCTGGTCGAGATCGGGCTCGGGCGGCGGGCGCCGGACGAGGTCGCGGCGCTGCTGGCCCGGCCCGATCGCGCGCGCTCGGGCGTGACGGCGCCGCCGCAGGGGCTGACGCTCGTCGAGGTGCACTGGCCCGACCCATGGCCGCCGGACGACTGGCAGCGGCGCTCGCGCCCGCCGACCGCCGGGGAGTGAGCGGCCGCGCCGCCCGGCACGCGGGGCAGGGCGCGGGGCAGGGCGTGGGGCCGGCGGCGACGCTACCGCCGCGCGCGTGGCCCGGGTAGAGTGCGCCGCATGGCGCTCTCGTTCAAGCAGCCGGTGCGCACGGTGGTCACCGGCGCAGGTAGCGGCCTCGGCCGCGCGTTCTGCCTCGAGCTCGCGCGCCGCGGTGCGCGGGTGATCGCGGCCGACATCGATCGGGCGGCGGCGCAGGAGACGGCGCAGCTGATGGCGTCGATCGGCGGGAAGGCGCACGCGCTGGCGTGCGACGTCGCCGACCGCGCGCAGGTCGAGGCGCTGGCCCGCGAGGCGGCGGCGCTGCTCGGCGGGACGGACCTGCTGATCAACAACGCAGGGGTGGCGACGGCCGGGCCGGTCGACGGGATCCCGCAGACGGACTGGGAGTGGATCGTCGGGATCAACCTGTGGGGGGTGATCTACGGGGTCCAGCTGTTCGTGCCGCAGATGCGCGCGCAGGGCGGCGGACACGTGATCAACGTGGCGTCGTCGGCGGGCCTGCTGTGCACGCCGACGATGGCGCCGTACAACGTGACGAAGGCTGGAGTGGTGGCGCTGTCGGAGACGATGTCGGCCGAGCTGAAGCCGGACAACATCGGGGTGACGGTGCTGTGCCCGACGTTCTTCCGCACGAAGATCATGGACAACTCGCGCTACCACGGGCAGGCCGGCGCGATCGGGCGGGTGAACAAGATGATGGACCGCGCGAAGATGCAGGCGCCCGAGGTGGCTCGCTTCGCGCTCGACGCGGCGGCCGAGGGGGTGCTCTACGCGCTGCCGCACGCGGACGGGGCGTGGCTCTGGCGGCTCAAGCGGCTGGCGCCCGAGCGCTTCTACCAGAAGCTGGTACCACGGTTCTTCGAGCGGATGATGGGGCGCTCGCGCTGAGCCGGGGGCGGGCAACTTGCCGGAGGCGCCTCGCAGCGGGTCGGGGGCGGGCAACTTGCCGGAGGCGCCTCGCAGCGGGTCGGGCATGCGGGTCGTCGCCCAGGCTTCGGCATTGGGGTCGACTTCGTCGCCCCCAATTGCCTGCAGATGGGCGACGACCCGCATGCCCGACCCGATGCACGGTGACTCCGTGAGATGCGTCGTCGCCGGTCCGTCGCTCGATCCGAGCTTGCGGTGAGGCATGGGCCCGCGCCGCGAGACGGTCGCTCGTTCCTCGCGCCCGGCTCGCGGCCCTCCCGGCGAACTGGCCGGCTCCTCGATGTCGGACCGCGACGTGCGTGGTGCGGTGTTCGATGGGCGGTGGGCCGCGGCTCGTGTGCGTGGTGCGGTGTTCGATGGGCGGTGGGCCGCGGCTCGTGGTGCGGAGTCGGACCGCTGCTCGCGTGGTGCGGTGGGCAGTCTGCGGTGGTCGGTGGCGGATTGGGCTCTGTCTCGATGCCGCGCGCGTCGTGCGTGTGGTGCGATCACGGGAGACGTTTCGGGTCGCGATGAGCGGGGCCCACCATGGCTTTCGCAGGGCGGACCCAGCGCGGCGCACGGGACGCAGGCGGGGGGGACCCATGGCGCGCGCGCAGGCGGCCGTCGGGCGAGCGCGACATGTCTGTTAAAACATGTCCTTTGAGCGTGGACGGCCGTGTACACGCGAGCCGCCGAGCACGGCCATGGGGGGGAGCCCGACGGCCGCGAGGGACCCGCTGCGCCGCGCCGGGTCCGCCCGCTCCAGGACCTTCAGGGCCCCGCGTCTGCGCCGACGGGACGGTCCGCGCGACGATCTCCGCGCCTGCGCCGATGGGACGGTCCGCGCGACGATCTCCGCGCCTGCGCCGACGGGAGGCACGCACGGCGGGTCAGCCGAGCGACAGGATGCCCTGAATGCCGATCGAGAGGACGGTGACGATCAGCGCGAGCACGAACAGGGTCCGCTGCAGCGAGAACACGCGGGTCAGCTCGTTCAGCGCGTGGAGCAGGTGCGTCACGTCGTCGCCCGACGTCTCGACGACTTTGTTGAAGGCGTCGACGGCCCGCTGTAGCCACACGCCGATCAGCACGAACACGAGGCTCTGCACGAAGTTGCCGAGGGCCGGGCCGAGGGCCGCGCGGCCCTGGGTGAACAGGCCGGCGAGCCCGAGGATCAGGTCGAAGGCGCCCAGCGCGAGCGAGGCCGCCGCGACGAAGCGCATCGCGTCGACGAGCTGGCGGATGACGACGTTCTCCGGGGCCGAGAATTCGTAGCTGCGGGGGGGACTGGCGGAGGTCATGGCCCCGCAAGCGTAACAGGCGCGGAGCCGCCCGCGAAATTCGTGGGCGATCATGCGCGCTCGGACGGGGCGCTTCAGGGGCCGCTGAGGCGGACGACGAGGCCCTCGCCGGGGAACAGGCCGGCGACGAGGTCGGCCCGGTCGTCGCCGTTGAGGTCGGGGAGGGCCAGTTCGACGACGTCGGCGGCGAACTCGACCTCGCCGTCGGCGCGGAAGCGGCCGTCGCCGACGCCGCGCCACAGGCCGAGGCGGTCGCCGTGGAGCAGGACGGCGTCGAGGGTGCCGTCGCCGTCGAGGTGAGCGAGGGCGATCGACCGGGGCAGGGCGTCGAGGCGCGTGCGTGGCCCTTCGGACAGGTCGGGGCCGAGCAGCGGGGCGAGCGCGTCGGGCGAGGCGTCGAGGACGAGCAGGTCGAGGTCGTCGTCGTCGTCGAGGTCGCGCAGCGACAGGCCGGCGGGGCGCAGGCCGGTGGCGAGCGCGGTCGGGGCGGACAGCACGCCGTCGCGGAAGCTGGCGCGCGCGAGGCCGCCGCTGCGGTCGGCCTCGCCGATCAAGAGCTCGGTCGGGCCGTCACGGACGATCCGGCCGGCGGTCAGCATGCCCGGATCGAAGGCGTCGAGGCCGGCGACGGCGGCGCCGACGACCTGCGGCGCGAGGAAGCCGCCGGTCGGGGCGGCGAGCACGGCGGCGAGCGCCGGCGCGCCGCCCTGGCTGCCGAGCACGAGGATGTCGCGCCGACCGTCGCCGTCGAGGTCGGTGACGGCGGTGATCCGGACCAGCAGACCGACGGCGATCTCGACCGGGGCCTGGAACTCGCCGCCGACGCCGCGGTAGTAGAGCAGGCTCTCGAGACAGGTCGCAAAGAGCAGGTCGCTGGTCGCGTCGGCGTCGAGATCGGCGGCGATCGGGTACGCGCTGCAGCCGCCGACCGCGGCCGGGCGGGGCTCGCGGAGGCCGCCGTCGCCGTCGCCGAGGTGCAGCGCGGCCTGGACCCCGCTCGCGCCGGCGGCGATCACGAGGACGTCGTCGACGCGGTCGCCGTCGAAGTCGCCGGTGCGCAGCGCGAGCGGCTCGGCGAGGCCCGGCTCGACGGCGAGGGCGCGCCGGTTGAAGCAGATCTCGTCGTCGCGGTACTCGCCGTCGCCGCAGTCGTCACCGCAGCCGGGCGCGCCGAGCACGGCGGCGAGGGCGAGCAGGGCCCGAGGCGAGCGGAGAGGGGCGCGGGGCGGGGGCCGTCGCGGGCGGGAGAGAGTGTCGTCGACCCGGCGATCCGGGTCGCCGGACGCTGGCGAGGCCCGCCGAGGGCCGGGGGGATTGTCGACGTCTGCCACGCGACCAGGGTAGCAGGGGCGCGCGCGCGACGGGGGGCGTTCGCGCGCACCCGCGACGGCGTTGGTCGACAGGCACGGTCCAGAGGTCGGAGCGCCGCGGGGACACCGAGGCGCCGTTCGCCGACCGTGGCGCGGTCGGGCGACCCCGCGGCGGAGCTCCATGGACACCGCGGGAGGTCGCGGGGCCGGCGGTCGGTCGGGCGAGCGGACATGCTCTGCGGGACAGGCGTGTCGGCGCCGGCCGGACATGACCCGCGGGGCAGGCGGCGCCGGGGACATGTGCCTCAGGACAGGCGCCGGCGCGGGCTCGGTTGCGTCACGGGAAGTCGATCACGAGGCGAGGGCGGATGATCGAGGAGCGGTGCCCGTGGTAGACGACGGTGTCGCCGGCGACCGGGAGCAGGCCGAGGAACAGCGTATCGCCGGTCACAAACGCGGGGTCGACGTCCCAGGTGACCGTCGCGCCGATCGGGACCGTGCCCAGGGACGGCGCGAGCTCCTCGAGCTCGGCGGGGGGTCCGGCGAGGAGGGTGTCGAGGTCGAAGGGGTCGACGCGGACCAGCCGCCCGCTGTCGCCGGTGGCGCTGGCGCCGTCGGCGACCTGCAGCTCGAGCACGACGCCGGCGATCGTGGCGTCGGCGAGCCCGGGTGGCAGCGGGAAGCGGAGGTAGGCGCGGGCGGGGCGGCCGTTGCCGCCGCCGTTGACGAGAGCCTGGTCGACGACGACGAGGCCCGTCTGCTGGGTGTCGTTGAGCACGTAGGCGACGCCCTCGCAGTCGTCGGGCCCGAGGTAGGGCTGCGGGTCGGCCGCGAGCAGGACGCAGGTGGCGACCTCGGCCTCGATCACGAGCGGATCGGGGAACATCGGGGCACCGGTCGTGCCGCTGCTGCTGCCGGTCGCATCGGCGGTGGTCAGGGCCCCGGAGGTCGCCTCGCCGAGCGAGCTGCTGCCGGGGCCGTCCGAGGTCGCGGAGGTCGTGGTGGTCGCGTCGGGCGCGGCGTCACCGGTGGTCGGCGCGAGGGACGTGCTCGACTCGCCGGCCGGACCGTCGAAGCCGGGGTTGGCGAGCAGGCAGCCCGCCACGCCGAACAGCCCGCCGAGCAGGCACAGCGCCAGCGAACCCCCTCCGAGACGCTCGACCACGCGGTCACTGTCCGTGATCGCGGCGGGGCCCGCAAGCGGGGCGAAGACGCGCGAAGGGCCGCGCGCCGGGACTCGGGTGAGTCGGGCGGGCGGCCCCGAGCCGGCGCGAGGCGCCGGGCGGATCAGGCGGCGGAGCCGGGCTTGCCGCGCTCGGACATCGGCACGTAGTCGCGGACGTCGGCGCCGGTGTAGATCTGGCGCGGACGGGCGATCTTCTGCTCGGGGTCCTGCAGCATCTCCTGCCACTGGGCGAGCCAGCCGGAGGCGCGCGGGATGGCGAACAGGACCGGGAACATCTCCACCGGGAAGCCCATCGCCTGGTAGATCATGCCCGAGTAGAAGTCGACGTTCGGGTAGAGCTTGCGCTTGACGAAGTACTCGTCGCTGAGCGCGATGTTCTCGAGCTCGAGCGCGATGTCGAGGAGCGGGTTGCGGCCGGTGACCTCGAAGACCTCGTGGGCGAGCTTCTTGATCACCTTGGCGCGCGGGTCGTAGTTCTTGTAGACCCGGTGGCCGAAGCCCATCAGGCGGCCGCTGCCGCCCTTCACGCCGGCGATGAAGTCGGGGACGTTCTTGACGTTGCCGATCTGCTTGAGCATGTGCAGCACGGCCTCGTTGGCGCCGCCGTGGAGCGGGCCGTAGAGGGCCGCCGAGGCGGCGGCGAGGCTGCAGTACGGGTCGGTCTCGGCCGAGCCGACGGCGCGCGCGGCGTTGGCCGAGCAGTTCTGCTCGTGGTCGGCGTGGAGGATGAAGAGGATGTCGAGCGCGCGCTCGAACACCGGGTGCGGCTTGTACCGCGGCTCCGCCATCCGGAAGATCATGTTGAGGAAGTTGCCGCAGTACGACAGCTCGTTGTCCGGGTAGACGTACGGCTTGCCGACGCTGTGGCGGTAGGCCCACGCGCTCAGGGTCGGCATCTTGGCGATGATGCGGATGATCTCGAGGCGGCGGACGTCCTTGTCGCGGACCTTCTTCGCGTCGGGGTAGAAGGTCGACAGCGCGCCCAACATGCTGACGAGCTTGCCCATCGGGTGGGCGTCGAAGCGGAAGCCCTCCATCGCCCGGCGCAGGAACTCGTGGACGAAGGTGTGGTGGGTGATCTCGTGGGTCCACTTGGCGAGCTGGGCCTCGTTCGGCAGCTCGCCGTGCAGCAGCAGGTACGCGACCTCGAGGTACGACGAGTGCTCCGCGAGCTGCTCGATCGGGTACCCGCGGTAGCGCAGGATCCCCTTGTCGCCGTCGATCAGGGTGATCGAAGACCGGCAGGACGCGGTGTTCATGAACGCCGGGTCGTAGGTCATCAGCCCGAAGTCGTCTTCGGACACCTTGATCTTGCGCAGCGCGTCGGCGCGGATCGTGCCGTCCTTGATCTCGATCTCGTAAGTCTTGCCGGTTCGGTTGTCGGTGATCGTCAGCGTGTCGGCCATGAAGAGCCTCCGGAGGGCGCCGTCAAGGTGACGGCAAGGCGGGGGCGAAGATCCACCAGCGATCGACCGGGCGATCGTCGGCGTCCTTGCCGCCCACGAGGAAGGTAACACCGGTCCCCGTCGTGATGGAATGGCCGCCCGTCTCTCGTGTCGCAGGGGAGGTCGCGGCGGTGACGGTGAGTCCGGTTCGGTCGATCCGCTGCCAGCTCGCGGCACCCTGCGCGTAAACGGCGAGATCATCCGCGAAGAGCCGGGGATCTGCGACGGCGGTGGTGAGGAAGTTCAGGCGCTCCTCGACGACCGTCTGGGCGGCGTCGGACGGGCAATTGAGCAGGAGGGCGTCGGCCGTCGGCTGATCGCCCCGCAGGCCGCCGAGGCAGAGGACGCGGACAATCCCGCCCGCGACGTCGACGGGATCGAGTTGTCGGCACTGGATGCCTGTCCAGGCGCCGACGGGCCCGAGCGCGAGGCCGGCCGTCGGGATCGACACGGCCGGCAGATCGGCGGCGCCGCCGAGGACGAACGGGGTCTCGAGGTCGCCGTGGAGGACCGGGAAGACGGTCGCGCCGGGCCGCGGAGCGTCGAGCGCGGCCAGCTGCGTCGCCGCGGCGCGGCCGTCCTCGTCGCGGGCGAGCGCGAGCTCGATGAGCGATGACTCGGGATCGCCGCCGGCGATCCACAGGCGATCGCGCGGGCCGCCGAGGGCTGCGGCGGCGCCGCTGCGCGGGCCGCCCGGGGCGCCGACGATCTCCGCCGTCGTCCACACGTCGAGCGCGGGGTCGTAGACGTACGCGCGCAGACCGTCAGCCCACGCGACCCGCCACAGGTCGCCCGCGGCGTCGGGCACGAGCACGCCGTCGGTCGGCGCCGGCAGGCCCTCGGCCGGATCGAGGCGCGCGCCGATCTCGATCGCGTAGGTGAATTCGCTGAGGATCGCGATGTCGCCGGCGCTGTCGAGGACGGCGAGGCCGCGGCCGGGGGCGCGGGCGGCGAGCAGGTCGGGGTCGGGGTCGGGCGCGGCGCCCGGCCAGGTCGAGAGGACGCCGGGCCGGGCGAGCACCACCGCGAGGTCGCCCGGCGGCGAGAGCAGCACGAACGGGGCGCTGCGGCCCCACGCGAGCAGCTCTGTCCCATCGGCCAGGTAGAGCGCGAGCGTCCGCGCGACGTCGTCGGGCTCGAGCGACAGCTCGAGCGAGAAGTCGGTGCCGCGGACCTGGTAGCTGGTGACGAAGCCCTGCGGGGCGAGCTCGAGGGCGAGGTTGTCGGCGCGGTCGAGGTCGGTCGCGCCCTCGGGGAGGATCACGCGGACGGGGAACGGGAGCTCGGTGGTGCAGCCGGCGAGCAGCGCGAGCGCGGCGAGGCCGAGGCGGGCCCGGGCGAGCGCGGCGGCGAGGCCGGCGATCCGCACGGTCTTGCGCTTGCTCGCGTGGCCGCGGGCGATCGAGATCGCGGACCTCGGCAGCGCGAGCGCCCCGGCGAGCAGCTCGCACAGGGCCGCGTTGGCGGCGCCGTCGACCGGCGGGGCGGCGAGCTGGACCTTGAGGCGGTCGTCGTGCAGGCCGACGAGCTGGCTGCGGGCCGCCCGCGGGGCGACGAGGACGTCGAGCTCGCAGCCGCCGGCGTGATCGCGCAGCGGAGAGGTCATCGCGGATCCTCGAGGAAGAGGCGGTGGCCCGCGGCGCCGATCGGGGCCCGCTCGGGCGGCGCACCTGGCCGAAGGACCAGGCACTCGCGGTAGAGGTTGACGGTCGTGCAGACGTGGTCGGGGATCAGCAAGATTGCGGCGCCGTAATCGGGGAGATCGCGCGGGGGCGCGGCGGGATCGACGACGAGCGGGAGGTGCTCCTCGGAGGCGCCGCGGGCGACGAGGCCGGGCCAGCCGAGCGGGCGCGAGCCCGGCGCCGGACGATCGGGGGCGATCGCCTTGCTGCCGGCGTCGAGGGTGACGCGGCCCTCGCCGCGGCTGACGACCCGCGCGAGCACGAGGGCGGCGGGCTCGAGGCCGAGCTCGCGGGCCGCGGGGTCGCTGCGCAGGTCGCTGAGGACGACGGTGCCGGGGGAGATCCGGTGCTGCCACGGGCCGGCGGCGAGGCGCGGGTGGTCGAGCGCGGCGCCGAAGCTGTGGGTGCCGGAGGTGACGAGCTCGAGCCCGGCGGGCGCGGCGGGGAGGAAGGCGGCGGCGAGCTCGCAGAGGGCGTCGTAGGCGGCGAAGGCGGCGGCGCGCTGGTCCCACGCGAGGTGGCCGTCGTAGCCGTGGAGGCCGGTGATCCGCAGGCGCGGGCGGCGGGCGAGGTCGGCGGCGGCGGCGGCCCAGGCGGCGGGCGGGGCGCCGGTGCGGGCCATGCCGAGGTCGACGTCGAGGTGGACGTCGATCGGCCCGTCGGCCCACGCGGCGAGCGCGGCGGCGTGCTCGGGGCCGTCGGCGAGGTACTGCACGCGGGCGCGCGGGTGGGCGGCCGCGAGGCGGCGGGCGGCGCGGAAGGCCCCGGCGTGCGGCGGGTAGGCGAGCAGGACGTCGAGGCTGTCCTCGCGGGCATCCGCGGCGGCTGTCTCGAGGAGCAGCTGCAGCTCGTCGAGGGTGGCGCACTTGCAGCGGGTGACGCCGGCGGACCACAGGCGGCGGACCAGCGCGGCGGCCTTGAGGGTCTTGACGTGCGGACGCCAGCGATCGGCGGGGCAGCGGCGCAGCACCGCGGCGATGTTGCGGTCGACGGCCGCGAGGTCGACGACGAGGGCGGGCGAGGCCAGGTCGGGCAGGACCGGGGCGAGGGCGGCGAGCAGCGCCGCGGACCGTTCGGCCTCCGGAATTGACTGCACCGCGGGAGTGTGCAGCACGGCCGGACCCTCGCACAAGGCCGAGGTGCGCGAGGGACTTCACACCGGCGCCGCGGCTCGCGAAGACTTCGCCCGCCGCGGCCCGGCGCGTTGAACCGGGGCGCGTGGTCGGTTTACCCTGCGGGCATGCGCATGCTCCCTCGCTTGCTCCCCGCCACGCTCCTCGTGCTCGTCGCCGCGTGCGGCGACGACGGCAACGTCACGACGTCCCTGTCCGCCGGACAGTCGACGACCAACAACCCGACCGGCGCGACGACCGGGACGACCGAAGCGGCGCCGACGACGACGAGCGCCTCGACGGACAGCACCGTCGGCGGATCGGAGAGCGGGACGACCGAGTCGGTGACGACGGGGCCGGTGACGACGGACGCGACGACCGACCCGAGCGCCGGGTCGACGACCGACGCGATGACGGGGACGACGACCGACGACACGAGCGGCGGGTCGACGACGACCGGCAACGTCGGCTGCTCGGAGGAGGTGCCCGATCCGGAGTGTACGGGCTCGGACGAGGGGCTGATCTTCGTGTCGACGCCGCCCGACGGCGGCAGCGACCTCAACGACGGGACGACGCACGAGACGCCGGTGGCGACGATCGCTAAGGCGATCGAGCTCGCGCTCGCGTGCCCGGACAAGTGCGACATCGTCGTCAGCAAGGGCAACTACCCGAAGACGATCACGCTGGCGTCGGGCGTGAGCATGTTCGGCGGCTATACGCCGAAGACGTTCGCCTACGACCTGCCGAGCAACTTGACGACGATCACCGCGAGCGAGGCGCGCGGCGTGATCGCCGACGGGCTGACGGAGACGGTCCGCTTCCACGGCTTCACCGTCGAGGGCCGCGACTTCAACGACCAGGGGCAGTCGACCTACGCGGTGTGGGTCCGCGACGTCGCCGACGACCTGCTGCAGATCGAGCGCTGCACGATCAACGCCGGCGACGGCGGGGCCGGGGTCGCGGGCAAGGACGGGACGCTCGGGCCGGACGGCGCGCTCGGGGCCAACGCGTCCGACCAGAACGGCGGGGCCGGCGGCGCGTCCGCGTGCGGGGCGAACGGCGGCAAGGGCGGCTCGGCCAGCGACTGCGCCAGTGAGAAGGGCGGCGACGGGCTCGCCGGCGGCGATCCGACGCCGGGCGGGGTCGGCGGGATGAACGGCGCGAGCCAGTGCAGCCTCAACATCATCACCGGGTGCAACGACAAGGGCGGCACCGGGATCGCTGGCGGGCCCGGCGACAACGGCGGGCCGGGCACGTCCGGCAAGGCGGCGGCGGCGCCGGCCGGGGCGTTCGACAACAACGGCCTGTGGATCGGCACCGGCGGCCTCGGCGGCAGCCGCGGGTTCCACGGGCGCGGCGGCGGCGGCGGCGGCGCTGGCGGCACCGACCGCGAGCCGTTCACCTGCGGCAACACGACCGACCTTGGCGGCGGCGGCGGCGGCGGCGGCGGCGGCGGCTGCGGCGGGGAGCCGGGTACACCGGGCGGCGGCGGCGGCGGGTCGTTCGGGCTGGTGGCGATCGGGTCGTCGATCCAGGTGTTCAACTCGCTGATCAACGCCGGCAAGGGCGGCAACGGCGGCAACGGCGGCAAGGGCGGCAACGGCGGGGTCGGCAAGCTCGGCGGCATGCTCGCCAAGGGCAAGAACAACGGCGACCAGGACGACGGCGGCGGCGACGGGGCCAACGGCGGCAAGGGCGGCGACGGCGGCGGCGGCGGCGGGGCGGCCGGCGGCTGCGGCGGGGCGTCGGTCGCGATCGCGCTGGTCGGCGGTTCGTTCGTCGGCAAGGCGAACACGCAGCTGCAGGCCGGCACGGCCGGTAACGGCGGGGTCGGCGGGGTCGGCGGGTTCGAGGGCAACTCGAACGCGAAGCCGAAGGCGCCCGACGGCGAGGCCGGGTGCAAAGGGCTGGCGGCCGAGGAGCAGACCTACTGAGGTCGGCCGCCCTGGGGCGAGCGCGACCGTGACCGGCCGGGGCGCCGGGTCGCGGTCGCGTTCGTGCTGGAGGAAAACCCTCGCCCGCGCGTCGGCCCCTGGCGGGCGCGCGGGCCGGCTTGCGCGGCCCGGCCCGGTCGAGCATGTCCTCGGCCGACGTGGGGCCGGTGGTTCGAGCGCGGCGCAGGCCGCTCGCGGGGGCGCTCGCGCTGTGCGCGTGCGAGGCGGTCGTGATCGCGGACGACGGGGTGTGCGCGCTGCCGCCGGAGGCGGTCGAGGCGCTGCCGGACGGGACGTGGCTGGTCGAGGGCGACATCCTGATGCCGGCGGCGGCGCAGGTCTCTCAGGACATGTCTGAAGAGACAGTGTTCCGCGCGGCGGTCAAGTGCGAGGGGACCCTCGACCGCGCGTGGGACGTCGGCCGCAAGCTCGACCTGTCGTACTGCGTGGCGGCGTTCGCCGACGCGACGCTGGGGGCGCGCACGCGCGAGGCGCTGGCGCCGGCGACGTCGCAGTGGGAGCGGGCGGCCGGGATCAACTTCGTCCACCGGCGCGAGCTCGACGGGACGCCGGCGTGCGCGTCGGGGGCGGTGGCGTTCGTGGTCCGGCAAGGCGAGGCGTGCGGCGCCCGCGGGTGCCCGCTGGCGGCGGCGTCGTTCCCGCCGGAGGGGCCGGACGACGGGGCCGGGGCGGTGATGCAGGTGTGGCCGGAGGCGCTGCAGAGCGAGGTGTACTCGCTCGAGACGGTGCTGCTGCACGAGCTCGGGCACCTGCTCGGGCTGGTCCACGAGCACTCGCGGTTTTTGCAGAAGAAGTCGATCTGCGTCGACGCGGCGTCGACGCTGTGGCGCGGGCTGACGTTCCCCGATCCGGCGTCGGTGATGGGCGACGCGCGCTGCCCGGGGATCGCCGAGGCGGCGACGCGCGGGCGGCTGTCGGCGGGCGACCGGCTCGGGGCGTGGATCCTCTATTCGCTGCCGCGCGCGCGCCGGGTCGACTTCGACGCCGACGGGCGCGAGGACGTGCTGTGGTTTCTGCCCGGCGGCGACCGCTACGAGCTGTGGTACGGCGGGGCGGGGCTGCGGTTCGCGCGGGCGAGCCACGCGCTGTGCGAGGGGCAGGGGCCGTGCCCGGCGCCGTGGACGTGGAAGCCGGTGGCGCTGCAGGGGCCGGACGGGCGGACGGAGGTGCTGATGTACGGGCCGCGCGAGCAGCCGGACGAGCGCTGGCAGGCGCCGGCGACCCGCGGGCCGTTCGTGCGCGGGCCGGCGGTCGTCGAGCTGTCGGCGGTTCCGCTGCTGGCCGAGGCGGGGGAGGCGGAGGCGGTGTGGTGGCTGCGCCCGGGCGAGCGGCGCGGGCTGCAGCGCGGGGGGCCGCCGGAGCGGATCGTCGACGGCTACGGGTGGCCGCTGGTCGGCCGCTGGGGCGCAGACGCGCAGGTGCTGTGGCTCGACGCGCAGCGGTTCGGGGTCGGTCTGTGGTCGATCGGGCAGGGCGCGCAGGACATGCCCGAACAGGCAGCCCGCGGGGCGTGCGGGCTGCAGGCGGACCGCGAGTGGATCGCGCGCGCGGGCGACTTCGACGGCGACGGGGAGTCCGAGGTGCTGTGGTGGGACCCGCGCGGGCGCGAGGCGGTGCGCTGGCACGTGGCGCGGCTGTGGGAGGCGCGCGGCGGCTGCCGCGCGGGAGCGTGGGCGCGGATCGAGGCGGCCGGGGACCTGTCGGCGCGGTCGGTGGTGGGAGACTTCGACGGCGACGGGGCGGACGATCTGCTGTGGTACGCGGCCGGGGCAGGGGACGAGACGGTGTGGCGGCTGCGGTCGGCGCAGCCGGAGCGGGTGGCGGCGCCGGCGCTGACGGCGGACGCGACGCCGTGCGTGGGGGACTTCGACGGCGACGGGTGCGACGATGTGCTGTGGCACGCGCCGGGCGAGCCGCGGATGCCGGTGTGGCGCGCAGCCTGTGGCGGGGAGGTGCGCTTCGCGACAGGGACGATCGTGCGGGGGCCCTCGGGAGGGTATCCCGTCGGCTGCGGGGGGTGAAGCCGGTGCGCGGCGGGCTGGGGGTGCGCGGCGGGCCGCCGCGTACCGATGGCCCGAGCTCCGCGACGCTCAGCCGACCGGGATGTTGATGCAGGCGTCGCCGAGTACGTTGGCGAGCGCCTCGCCGACGACGTCGACGTAGCCGGCCTTGTCCTCGATGTCGCCCCAGATCGGCTCGTCGCCGAAGCCCTTCATGAACTGCCAGAGCTTCTGATTCTCGGCCGGCACGCAGCTGCGGATCAGGCCCGCGGTCAGGATGCACGCGTCGCCGCCGCAGTCGGCCTTCGCGCCGCGGACCATGTCGCGGTAGGCGTTGATCGACTCGAGCGAGGCGTCGGGGTCGTTGGTGAGGAAGATGATCAGCAGGACCGCGTCCTCGTCGCGGATGAAGCCGGCGTTGGCCTCGGCGTTGGCCGGGCTGGCGGCGTAGGCCGCGGCGGCGACCGGCATCTCGAGCGAGGAGCCCTGCTCGCCGGCGGCGATCGCCGCGCCGGTGAACCACTCCTTGAGCGGGGTCGGGTCGGCGCTGGTGTTGATCTGGAAGTAGCTCAGGCCCTCGTGGACGAACAGGCGGCCCTGGGCGCCGTTGGCCATGTTGTTCTGCTCGGTCGGCGGGACGTAGAACATCTCGAGCTGCGCGACCTCCTCGGGGGTGCTGCCGATCTGGCACAGGGTGTTGCCGATCGGGCACGCGTCGGGGCAGCAGGCCTGGCCGGGCATCGTGCAGGTGAAGTCGGTCGTGGTGATGCCGACGTGCAGGTCGACCTTCTGCGGGAGGTTGGCGATCATCGCGTCGACGAACATCGGGAACGCGTCGGCGAGGGCCATCTGGTACTGGGCCATCGACTTCGAGTTGTCGATCACGAACAGCACGTCGACCGAGCCGCAGCCGGGCAGGTCGGGGGTGTCGGGGAGGTCGAGCTTGCCGAGCGAGTCGCCCGAGCTGCCGTCGGACGCGCCCGTGCTGACGAGGCCCGTGGTCGGCGGGAGGATCCCGCTGGTGTTGTCGGCCGCGGTCAGCGTCAGATCGACGGGGCCGGTCGTCGTGGTCGTCGACATCGGCTGTCCGTCGGGACCTGGACATGCGGACAGGAGCGCGAGCCCGAGGAGGACGCGGACGGAGGGCGAACCGAGGGGCCTGGCGAGCACGGGCGCAGTATGGCGCACGCGCGCGCGCGACGCTAGCGGCCCCGAGACGGCCCGCTGCGGCGGGTTGCGGGCGACGTCACGGCTGCTTCGGCGCCTGCGAGCGATCCGCGGCGCTCGACAGGGCCTGCAGGGCGGCGATCTCGGTCATCGTCAGCCGGACCGCGATCGACAGCTCGGCGCCGGCCTGGGACAGGCCGATCCGGTCGAGGACGGGGGCCGGCAGGCCCGCGGCGCGCAGGCCGTCGATCTGCTTGCGCAGCTCGGCGAGCGTCGCGGCGGCCCGCGCCTCGCTGTCCATGCCGAGCGCCAGCTCGACGCCGAGGCCGTCCTGCAGGTCGAGGGCGCCGCGGACCTCCTGCAGGCCGGACAGCGCGGGCGCGAGCGAGATCGCGGCCTGGGTCGGGACGCGGCCGACGAACCAGATCGGCCGCGCCGCGGGCAGGCGCGCGACGAGCGGGCCGAGCGGGCCGGCGCCGACCCCGGCGGCCTTGCCGGCGCGCAGCTCGTCGACCGCGACGTCCCAGCCGGGCGTCGAGAAGACCATCGTCGTCGGGTCGTGGAAGCGGCCAGAGGCGCCGTTCAAGACCAGCACCGGGGCGGCGCCGGCCCGGTCGACCCGGAGCCCGCGGCCGGGCAGCTGGCCCTCGAGACAGGCGACCTTGTCGGGCTCGCCGACGCCGTCGCCGGTCAGCACGGCGGCGACGTTGCGGCTGTCGCTCGCGACCGCGAGGTCGAGCGTGCGCAGGCCCTCGAACGGAATCTTGCAGGCGGCGAGCGCGTCGAGGGTGCGGCGCGCGTCGGGGTCGGCGGCGAGCAGGGCCTGGTTCTTGGCCCACAGCGGGGCGGCGCGCAGCGCCGCGAGGTCGACGTGGGCGACGAGGCTGGCGTCCTGCGGCAGGAGCGCGAGCGGCGCGGGCAGGCTCGCGGCCGCCGGCTGCGGCTGCGCCGGGCGCGAGCAGGCGGGCCCGATGGCTGTGAGCGCGGCGGCGAGGAGGAGGCGGCGCATGTGCCGGTGGGTGTACGCCGGGGTGCCGCGGCGGTCAACGCGGGCGGGCCTGCGGGGCCGTGCGCGTCAGCGGAGCCACGAGCGGGTGGCGAGGACGTGGGGGTGCTGCGCGCCGAGCAGGCGCTCGAGCGTCTCGGCGGCGGTCTGCATCTCGGTCTGGCCGAACGGGTCGCCGAGCTCGCGCATCGCGGTGCCGCAGTTGAACCGCGAGGTCGCGGTCTGCCAGTGCTCCGGGCCGAGCGTGCGCTGGCGGATCTCGAGCGCCTGGTGGTAGTGGTCGAGCGCGGCGCGGAAGTTGCCCTGGCTGTAGTGGACCTGGCCGATCGCGTTGAGCGTCGCGGCGGCCTTCGGGTGCTCCTTGCCGAGGCGCTCGAGCAGGCCGTCGAAGTTGCGCTGGAAGGCCGTCAGCGCGCCCGCGTGGTCGCCGGCGCGGCTGCGGGCGCGGCCGAGGTCGTAGAGGACGCTGAGGGTCTCCTCGTGGTGCGCGCCGCGGTGGGTCTCGCACAGGGTCAGCGCGCGCTCGTAGGTGGCGATCGAGTCGGTGTACTGGGCCTGCTGGTAGAGCGCCTGGCCGATGCCGATCAGCACGGGGACGAGGCGGCGGTCGCCCGCGCCGTGGAGCTGCTCGAGGCCGGCGAGGGCGCCGCGGAAGTAGGTCAGCGCCTCGGAGAAGTGGCCCTGCGCGAGCAGCAGCTCGGCGACCGCCTGCTGCGAGGCGATCGTGCGGGCGTGGCCCTGGCCGAGCGCCTTCTGCTGGACGGTGAGGGCGCGGGCGTAGGCGGCGAGCGCCTCGTTGCGCTGGTCGAGCGCCTGCAGGGCCTGGCCGATGTCGAACAGCGTGTTGGCGGTGAAGATGTGCGTCGCGCCGAGGTACTCGCGCTTGATCGCCAGCGCCTGCCGGTGGTGGTCGAGCGCGGCCGCGTGGTTGCCCTGCATCTGGAGGATCTGGCCGATCGCCGTCAGCGTGCTGGCGGTGTACGGGTGCTTCGAGCCGAGGATCATCCGCTGCAGCGCGAGGGCCCGGTTGTAATGCTCGAGCGCCTCCTCGTACTTGCCCTGCCGGCGCAGCTCCTGGCCGACGGCGTGCAAGGCGATCGCGGTCTGCGGGTGCTCGCGGACCGCAGCCTGGGGTGGGCGCTCTTCGGTGGTCATGGGCGGCGCGAGAGGTCCGCAATGAACGTGCCTGCGGTCCTGCGGCGGCGCAAGCGTCAAAGATTCGCCGCGCGCTCGCGCGCCCGCGCGGCGCGGCCGCGGCGCAGGGGCCCGCGGCGGCCGGTCTCGAACGACCTGGTCGAACAGCCAGGTGAGGTCGGCGCCGTGCGACGCGCGCGGCGCGGCGAGGACGCGCCGCGCGGGCGCGCGGTCGCCGTCGCCGTTCGTCGGCGCTCCGGCTGCGCGCGGCCGCTCAGGCGAGCAGCGCGGCGCACGGGGTGTTCGAGTACCCGTCGCCGTCGGCGTTGGTCGCACCGACCTCGGTCGCCTCGGGGACGATCGTCTTGAGGCAGGCGAGCAGGATGTCGGAGGTGTTCTCGCCGCTCGGCGAGCGGTAGTGCTCGCCGGGGTACTTGAGCAGGCCGCCGCCGCGGCCGGCGACGACGCACGGCTGGTCGAAGACGCTGTGGGTGTAGCCGGACGAGGCGTCGCTGCCGAGCAGCACGACGGAGTTGTCGAGCAGGTTGCCGTCGGCCTCGACGGTCGCCTTGAGGCGCTTGAGGAGGTACGCGAAGCACTCGATCGTCTTGATCGTGCTCTGGTCGACGCCCTCGTTGTCGTTGGCGTCGTGGGTCATGTCGTGGTGGCCCTTGGCCTGGCCGAGCGTGTGGAACACGTGGTAGCCGACCGAGCCGGAGAACTGGACGCTGACGATCCGGGTGATGTCGCAGCGGAACGCCTCGACGATCAGGTCGGACATCGCGGCGTTGACCTCCTCGATCGGCTCCTTGCCCTCGAAGTCGGCGTTGGTCTCGACCGGCATGCCCGGCAGCGTGCAGGCCGGCGCGAGCGCCTCGATCTGCTTGCGGATCTGCTCGACGCTGGCGAGGTGGGCGTCGAGGCGCTGCTGGTCGGCCTTGCCGACGCGCAGCTTGAGCGCGGCGACGTCGTCCTTGACGGCGTCGAGGATGTTGATCCGCGGGCCCTTGGTCGGGTCGTCCGGCGGGACGAAGCTGTCGAACAGCTTGGCGTAGGCCTCCTGCGGGTTGAAGATCTGCGGCAGCGGCTGGTCCGGGCCCTTGTGCGAGAGGTACTGCAGGGTCGGGCCCTCGCTGGTGATCACCCGCTTCGACACGGCGAGCTGGAGCGACGGCAGGAAGGTCTGGCCGCCGACCGCGGCGGCGGCGACCTGGTCGATCGAGGGGCCGCCGTACTTCGAGCTGTAGCTGTTGTCGGCGTGCGGCAGCTCGATGAACGGGAAGCCGGAGAAGAAGCCGGCGCAGCCGTCGTGGTGGCCGCGGCGGTGCTTGCTCGCGGCCTTGATGTCGAAGCCGGTCAGCAGGTTGCAGTAGTCGATCACCTCGGCGAGCGGCGCGAGCTGGGGCGTCAGCGGGTAGTTCGGGCCGGTCTGGTCGGGCGCCCACCGGATCCCGGCGCCGGGGTTGCCGACGTCCTTGAGGGCGACGCCGTTGCCGAAGTGCCAGGTGATCATCCGGCGCGGCAGCGGGGCGCCGTTGGCCAGGGCGGTGCCGTTCGAGTTGAGCATCGCCTCGAGCAGCGGGAGGGCGAGGGCGACGGAGGTGCCGCCGACGGCGCCGCGGAGCATCGTGCGACGGCTGAGTTGGAAGCGCTTCATGACCGTGGGCTCCTGGGGGGGGCGTGGTTCACTCGGGGGCGCCGACGCGCAAGAACGCGGGGCTGGCGACGAGGTCGACGAGCAGGTCCTTCATGCGGAAGCCGGCGGCCTCGAACGAGGCGTCGAGGTCCTCGAGCGCGGGGCGCTCGCTGGCGAGCTCGAGGTGGCCGGTCGCGTGGCGGAACAGGTTGCGGACGAGGCAGTGCGGGACCTCCTCGCTGCCGCGCAGGAGCCCGCCGAGCTCGCGCGCGCCGTCGAACTCGCCGAGGCCGTCGATCGCGCTCTTGGTGTCGAGCACGACGCCGTTCTCGACGAGGCGGAAGATGCCGATGCCGTCGAAGTTCTCGAGGCCGAAGCCGATCGGGTCCATCAGCTGGTGGCAGCCGTTGCAGCTCGGGTCGTTCATGTGCTGCTGTAGGCGCTCGCGCATGGTCTTGAACTCGCCGACCGGCAGCTCGGTGGCGACGCCCGGCGGCGGGGCGGGCATGCCCTGGCACATGATCACCTCGCGCACGAACTTGCCGCGCAGGGTCGGCGAGGTGCTCGAGATGTGCGCCTTGGCCGACAGGAAGCCGCCGTGGCCGAAGATGCCGCCGCGCTTGGTCTCGGCCGGGAGGTCGAACCTCTGCCAGGTGTCGCCGAGCTGGGCGGGGTCGGGGATCAGGCCGTAGAGCGCGGCGAGCGGGCCGTTGGCGAAGGTGTAGGGGGCGTCGAGGAGGTCGAGGAAGTCGGCGTCGCGGGTGAACACGATGTCCTCGATCAACATCATGGTCTCCTGCCGCATCGCCCCGCCGAGGCCCGGCGACCAGGCCGGGAAGGTGACGGGGTCCTTGGGCAGCTCCTCGAGGCCGCGCAGGCGCAGGACCTCGCCGAAGAAGTTGCCGAGGGCGGCTCGCGCGGCCGGGACCTCGAGCATCGTGGTGGCGACGCCGCGGACCTGCTCGGGGGTGGCGAGGCCGCCCTGGTCGGCGAGGTCGAGCAGCTCGCGCGTCGGGGTGGTGTCGAGCAGGAAGAAGCTCATCCGCGTCGCCAGCTCGACGCCGGTCAGGATCCGCTCGGCGGGGTCGTTCGGGTCGGGCTCGCCGACCTCGACCTGGTAAAGGAAGTACGGCGACTGCAGCATGCCGGCGACCGCGAATTCGACGCCGGCGTCGAAGCTGCCGAGGGTGAGCGCGGCGTCCTGCGCGACGGCGGCGTAGCGCTCGATCTCCGCCGGGACGAGGCTGCGGCGCCAGGCGACGCGGCCGAAGTTGGTGACGAAGGTGCGGTGGCAGTCGACGTCGGCGGGGCCGGTCGGGGTGCAGGGGAGGTAGGTGGCGAGCCTGGCCGGATCGGCGGCCGCCGCCGCGGCGCGGGCGGCCTTCTCGTAGGCGTCGACGGCGCTGTCGCCGAGCGCGAGCTGGGCGGCGCCGATCGCCTCGAAGCCGTTGAGCGCGCTGTCCGACGGCGGGGTCGCGGCCGCGGCCGCGGCGTCGCCGAGCAGGTAGGCGAGCGAGCTCTTGTACTGGCGCGCGAGCAGGAGGCGCAGGCGGGCGGGCGCGGGCGAGAACTCGGCCTCGGGCTCGGGCTCGCCGGCGGTCGGGTCGCCGTCGGTCGGGTCGCCGCCGGGGCCGGCGGTCGGATCGCCGGTCGGCGCCGTGGCGCTCTGCTCCGAGCCGAGGCCCGTGTAGCAGCCGACGATCCCGAGGACCGCGAGCGGCAAGGAGAGGATCGCAAGGGTCTGCGAGGGGGCGGTGTGACGCGGCCTGGGCATGGGCGGGTCCTCGGACGACTTTTGCACCTTACCGGGCGGACCCGGGGCCGGTCCAGGGGGTGCTCGTGAGGTCGGCCGCCGGTGATCGGACCCCGGGGGCCCGGAGCCCCCCGAGGCGGGCAGGGGAGCTCCTTGACGTGGCGCGCCCGGCAGGTGCAGCTCCGAGGGGCCGGCGGGGAGGCGCGTCCTCGGTGACGCGCCCGGGAAAGCGGGGTAAAACCGCGTCCGACCCGCTGCGGCCGATGAACCTCGTCCACCCGACCTACGTCTGCCTCGACCTGCCCGAGCCGCAGGCGTCGGAGCTCATGGCGCTGCGGCGGCGCTACTGTCAGCGGCTGCGCGACTTCCCGCCCGAGGTGACGATCGCCGGATCGAGCGGGGTCGGGGCGATCCGGCGCGAGCTCCACTGGGATCGCGTCGAGCCGAAGCTCGCCCGCTTCGCGCGCGAGAGCCCGCCGCTCTGCGCGAGCTTCGGCGGGGTGGTCCGGTTCCCCGAGACGGACATCTTCTGCCTGAGCATGGGCGATCCGATGCCGTTCAGCGCGATCCACGACCGGCTGCGCCACTCCGGGATCTCCTTCGAGGACAGCCAGTTCCCGTTCTTCCCCCACTGCACGATCCGGATGGCCGGGCCGCTGACCGAGGCGGACATCAGCGCGCTGTTCTCGATCTCGATCCCGGGCGAGTTCGTGCTCGGCCGCGTGTCGCTGTACCAGCGGACGCCCGACGACCGGATCGTCAAGGTGTGGTCGCACGCGCTGACCGGCTGAGGTGGTTGCGCGCGGGGCCCGGTGTCGGGTACTCGCTAGGACCATGCACAAGCGCGCCGTCGCCCCGCTGCCCCTCGCCCTTGTCCTGCTCGCGCCCGCCTGCCTGAGCCCGTCCGGGGGCGAGAGCGCGTCCGCGACCGAGTCGACCGGCGAGTCGACGGGGATGACCGAACCGACAGGGTCTTCGGAACCTGTCCCGACGACCGGGTCGACCGGAGCGCCCGCGGGCTGCCCGGCCGGCTGCGCGGCCGACGAGGCGTGCGTCGGCGACGCGTGCGAGGCGGTCGGCCGCGCGGAGATCGAGGCCGGCTGCCACCCGCTCGGCGACCCGGCGGGCCGCGGGCAGTGCGTGTACCCGTGGCCGTCGAACTTCTACACGACGCCGGAGGCGAGCGAGGCGACCGGGCTGCGCGTGGCGCTGCCGGGCGACCTCTTGCCGAAGAGCACGACGGGGATGGCGTTCCCGATCGACGAGCTGGTCAACGGCCAGCCGGGCTTCACCCCGAACGCGCAGATCCGCTTCGTGTCGGCGGCGCCGATCGACGCGGCCCTGCTGCCGCCGATCGACGACATCGCGCGCTCGCTCGCCGACGACGCGCCGATCGTGCTCGTGCAGGCGAGCACCGGCGAGCGCTGGCCGTACTTCGCCGAGGTCGACGCGACGGCGCAGCCGGGCGAGCCGCAGACGATCTTCATCCGGCCGATGCGGCGGCTCGCGTTCGGCGAGCGCTACGTGGTCGCGGTCCGCGGGCTCGGCGAGCCGACGGCGCTGTTCCGCGCGCTGCGCGACGAGCTGCCGACCGACCTGCCGCAGCTCGAGCAGGAGCGCGGTCGCTACGCCGAGATCTTCGCGGCGCTCGAGTCCGCCGGGGTCGCGCGCGCGTCGCTGCAGCTTGCGTGGGACTTCACGACCAACACGGAGGAGGTGCTGCAGCGCGACTTCGAGGCGATCGCGCCGCAGATCGCCGCGGCGGCGCAGGCCGGGAACCTCGGCTACTCGATCGACGAGATCAGCGAGAACCCCGGCGAGGACGTGCCGCTGGTGATCCGCGGCAAGTTCACGGTGCCGAGCTGCCTGCAGGGCAACTCGGGGCCGGGCACGACGTTCGCGCGCGGGCCGGACGGGCTGCCCGACTGCTCGGGCACGGCCGAGGCGCCGATGTGGATCGCGGTGCCGAAGTCGGTCTACGAGTCGAAGGTGTCGGTGCCGGTCGCCGTGTACGGCCACGGGCTGCTCGGCAACGGCGAGGAGGCGGTCTACGTCGCCGACAAGGGCGGCGGGCTGATCATGATCGGCACCGACTTCTGGGGCATGTCGACGGAGGACATCCCGACGATCGCGACGGTGATCGGGGCGAACTTCGCCGGCGGCCGGACGCTGTCGGATCGGCTGCTGCAGTCGGCGGTCAACTTCACGACGCTCGCGTACCTCGCCCAGGGCGACCTGGCGAGCGAGCCGGCGCTCCAGGGCCTGCTCGACCCGTCGGAGGTCTACTACATCGGCGGGTCGCAGGGCGGGATCATGGGCGGCACGGTGACGGCGATGGCGCCGAACGTCGCGCGCGGGGTGCTGGTCGTCGGCGCGTCGAACTACTCGCTGATGGTCTGGCGCTCGACGTCGTTCGCCGACGTCAACGGGCTGTGGGAGGCGACCCAGCCGAGCGTGCAGAACCGCGAGTTCCTGTTCTCGCTGTACCAGGCGGTGTTCGACTACGCGGACCCGACGACGTACCGCAAGCAGATCGACGCGGCCGGCGACCGCCTGCTGCTGGTCGAGTCGATCGGCGACACGCAGGTGCCGAACATCGCCAGCGAGGCGATGGCGCGCACCTTCGAGATGAGCCTGGTCGTGCCGTCGGTGACGCCGGTGTGGGCCGTGCCCGACGCGCCGCCGGCGTTCGAGGGCTCGGCGCTGCTGCAGGTCGACACCAAGCTCGGGCCGCTGCCGCCGACGCAGAACCTGCCGGCGGACGGCGACAACGGGGCCCACGGGGCGGCCGTCGACGATCCGGCGGTGCAGGAGATCGTCTCGCTGTTCCTGCGCAAGGGCCTCGTCGACAACGCGTGCTCGGGCGCCTGCGACCCGGGGTGAGCACGCGGCGCGCGGCGAGGCGCGGCGCCGCGCGATGAACGACGTCAAGGCGCAAACTCGCGAGCTGACCCCGGGCCCGGGCGGTTCGTATCCTCGTGGCCCCGCGCCGTGGGCCGGGACGCGAGGAGAGCGATGTCAGATCGAGGACGTGAACGAGACCTGGTGCTCGCACCGAACGAGTTCGCCTTCATCCTGGACGAGACGAAGGGCAACATCAACGTGTACGTCGGGCCGCACAAGACGAGCCTGGCCAACACCGACGCGCCGGTGGTGTTCGACGCGTCGACCAAGCGGTTCGAGCGGCGCCAGCTCGACCAGGCGATCCAGCCGCTGTCGATCGCGCCGGAGGGCTGGTACCTGGTGCTCAAGAACCCGGCGACCGACAAGAGCCACCCGCGGACCGGGGCGCTCAACAACCTGCCGTCGCTCGACACCGGCCGCAAGGTCAACATCCCCGGGCCGGCCTCGTTCGCGCTGTGGCCCGGGCAGATGGTCCGGGTGATCCAGGGCCACCACCTGCGCTCGAACCAGTACCTGCTGGTCCGCGTGTACGACGAGGAGGGCGCGAAGGCCAACTGGAAGAACGCGGTGCTGCGCCCGCGCGCCGACGCGGCCGAGGGCGAGGCCGAGGCGAGCGTCAGCGTGCAGCGGCCGCCCGACCTGACGATGGGCACGCTGCTGGTGATCCGCGGGACCGAGGTCGCGTTCTACATCCCTCCGACCGGCGTCGAGGTGGTGCCCGACGTCGAGGGCAACTACGTCCGCGAGGCGGTGACGCTCGAGCGGCTCGAGTACACGATCCTGCTCGACGAGAACGGCAACAAGCGCTACATCCAGGGCCCGGACGTGGTGTTCCCGCGGCCGACCGAGACGTTCGTGGCGATGCGCGGCTCGCGGAAGTTCCGCGCGATCGAGCTGAACGAGAACACCGGCATCTACATCAAGGTGATCGCGCCGTACGAGGAGAACGGCGCGCGGTACCGCGTCGGCGACGAGCTGTTCATCACCGGGAAGGACACGATGATCTACTTCCCGCGGCAGGAGCACGCGATCATCAAGTACGGCGACCACGAGCGCCACTACGCGGTCGCGATCCCGGCCGGCGAGGCGCGCTACGTGCTCGACCGGCAGTCGGGCAAGATCACGCTCAAGCGCGGGCCGGCGATCTTCCTGCCCGACCCGCGGACCGAGGTGATCGTCCGCCGCGTGCTCGACCCGAAGACGGTGTCGCTGTGGTTCCCCGGCAACCGCGAGGCGTACGAGTACAACCGCCGGCTGGCCCAGCAGAACGCGCCGCAGATCGCGGCCGAGTTCGCCGCGACGACGGCGCCGCAGGCGGCCCGCTCGGCGGCCGCGCCCAAGCCCGCGGCGGCCCCCGCGGCCGCTCCCGGCGGCCCGCCGGCCCCGCCGCCGACCGAGTTCGCCGGCGACGACTTCAACCGCAACCAGACGTTCACCGGGCCGCGCACGATCGTGCTCGACACCCGCTACGAGGGGGCGGTGGCGATCGACGTGTGGACCGGCTACTCGGTGCTGGTCGTCAGCAAGACCGGCGAGCGCAAGGTGGTCAGCGGGCCGCACACGCACCTGCTCGAGTACGACGAGACGCTGCAGGTGCTCGAGCTGTCGAGCGGGACGCCGAAGTCGGACGCGAACCTGATCAAGACGGTGTACCTGCGGGTGCTCAACAACAAGGTGTCGGACCTGGTCGAGGCCGAGACCCGCGACCTCGTCGAGGTCAAGCTGCAGCTCAGCTACCGCGTCAACTTCGAGGGCGACCCGAACCGCTGGTTCGAGGTCGAGAACTACGTCAAATTCCTGACCGACCACCTGCGCTCGCTGATCCGGGCGGTGGTCAAGCGCCACGGGATCGAGCAGTTCTACGCCAACTCGGTGGCGATCCTGCGCGACGCGATCCTCGGGACGGCCGGCGAGGACGGGAAGCGCCCGGGCCGCCGGTTCGAGGAGAACGGGATGCGGGTCTACGACGTCGAGGTGCTCGAGGTGACGATCGGCGACGACTCGATCGCGGGCCTCCTGGTCCAGGCCCAGCACGCGGCGGTCCAGCAGACGCTGTCGCTGGCGGCCGAGCAGCGCAAGCTGGAGATGGTCCGCCAGACCGAGGCGGTGGCCCAGCAGATCGCGGAGGTGCAGTCGTCGACGCGCCAGCAGACGATCGCGCTCAAGACCCGCGAGACGGAGCAGCAGCTGCGCCAGCAGCTGGCGGAGCTGACGGCGAAGCTCGAGATCCACGAGCGGCAGCAGCAGGCGCTGCTGGCCGAGCAGGAGCGGCTCGGGGCGATCCACGGGTCGGAGCTGTCGCGCAAGGAGGCGGCGGCGAGCCTCGACCTGCGGGTGCAGCAGCAGAAGCTCGATCAGAAGCTGCGCGAGCTGCAGGCGGAGGTGTCGGCGGTGGTCGAGAAGGCGCGGGCGGTGTCGCCGGATCTGATCGCGGCGCTGCAGGCGTTCGGCGACCGGGCGCTGGCCGAGAAGATGGCGGAGTCGATGGCGCCGCTGGCGATCCTCGGCGGGGAGAGCGTGGCCGAGGTGCTCGGCCGGCTGCTGCGCGGGACGCCGCTGTCGCGGCTGCTGCCGGCGGCTCCGGAGCCCTCGTCGCCGGGGCCGGGATCGAGTTCGGGTTCGGGTTCGAGTTCGGGTTCGAGTTCGGGCAAGAAGTGAGATCGGGCGCCTCGAGTCGGCTTCGACTCGAGGCGCTGCTGCTTCGAGGCGGGGAGGAGCGGGGCCACCCGGGCCTTCGGGGCGCGTCCCCGGGGCGGCGCAGCGGGACGCAGGCGGGGCGGAGCCCGTTTCAGCGCGCGCAGGCGGCATTGTGTGGTACTCGGGACAGGACTTTTAAAACATGTCCTTCGGGCGTCGAGAGCGGTCGGACGCGCGAGCCGCCGTGCACGTGAAACGGGGGGGCACCCGCCGTCTGCGAGGGACCCGCGGAGCCGCCCCGGGGACGCGCCCACCCGGACCTTCGCGGCCCCGCGTCCCTGGATCGGCGAGCCTCGCGGTCCCAATCCTCCAGGCCGCCGGTGAGCCACGGGCAGCCATGCCTACGCGAGCCTTCGGAGCCGACCGGGGTACACTGGCGGCACCATGCGCGAGATCGACAAGACAGACGAGGAGTGGCGCGCCGCGCTGACCCCGGAGCAGTACCGCGTGCTCCGGCAGGCCGGCACCGAGCGCGCGTTCACGGGCGCCTACTGGGACACCAAGCAGCCGGGCAAGTACCGCTGCGCCGGCTGCGGCGCGCTGCTGTTCGACGCGACCACCAAGTTCGACAGCGGCTGCGGCTGGCCGAGCTTCTTCGACGCCGTCGACCGCGCCGCGATCGAGGAGCGGCTCGACACCAGCCACGGCATGCGCCGGATCGAGGTGCTGTGCCGGCGCTGCGGCGGCCACCTCGGCCACGTCTTCCCCGACGGGCCGCAGCCGACGCGCCTGCGCTACTGCATCAACTCGGTCAGCCTCGACTTCGAGCCCGCCGCGGAGTGACGCCTACTTGTGGCCGCGGCCGCGGACTTCCTTGTAGAAGGCCTTGAGCGAGCGGTGGTCGGCCTTGCGCGCGCGGTTGCGGGCGAGCGCCTCGCGGTCGCGGGCGAGCGCGGCGAGCTCGGCGCGCAGCTTCTGGAAGCTCTCCAGCCGCTCGGGCTCGAGCGCGCCGGACTCGGCGGCGGCCCGGACCGCGCAGCCGGGCTCGTGCGCGTGGGTGCAGTCGCGGAAGCGGCAGCTCTCGGCGAGCGCCGCGACGTCGGTGAACGCCTCGGGGACGCTCTCGTCGGCGTTCCACAGCCCGAGCTCGCGCATGCCCGGCGTGTCGATCACCAGTCCGCCGCGCGGCAGCACCAGCAGCTCGCGGTGGGTCGTCGTGTGGCGGCCCTTGCCGTCCTCGCGCAGCTCGCCGGTCGTCATCCGGTCCTCGCCGAGCCAGCGGTTGATCAGCGTCGACTTGCCGACGCCCGACGGCCCGATCAGCGCCGAGGTCTGCGGGCGGGCGACGTAGCCGTCGAGCTCGTCCAGGCCCGCGCCGCTGACGCTCGACAGCACGTGGATCGGGACCGGCCGCTCGCCGGCGACCTTGGCCAGCAGCGGGCGGATGGCCGCGAGGACAGGTTCGGGGTCGGCGACGAGGTCGGCCTTGGTCAGCGCGAGCACCGGCGCGGCGCCGCTCGCCAGGGTGATCGTCAGGAAGCGCTCGATCCGCCGCAGGTTCGGCGGCTGGTCGAGCGCGTGGACGATGAACACCGCGTCGACGTTGGCGGCGACGATCTGCGGGGCGGCGGCGCGGCCGGGGGCGCGGCGGGTCAGCACCGTCTTGCGCGGCAGCGCGGCGTGGATCGTCGCGGTGCCGAGGTCGCCGTGGACGTCGAGCGCGACCCAGTCGCCGACGGCCGGCCGCTGCAATTCGTCGTGGGCGGCGGCGCGGCGCAGCTTGCCGGACAGGTCGCCGCGCAGCTCGCCGCGGGCGGCCAGGACGACGTAGCCGCCCTTGTGCTCGGCGGCGACGCGGCCGGGGGTGGTGCCGTCGCCGCGCCAGGTCGACCAGGCGGCCGCGGCGTGGTCGTCCCAGCCGAGGCGCGCGAGCGCGTCCGTCATGCCTTCTTGCCCATGTTGATGATCACCTTCTTCGACCCGGTGTGTACCACGGGCTTCGGCTCGGCGAAGCGGCGCACGCAGGCGACGCCGTCGACGAAGGAGGCCGCGCTCTCGTAGATCGGCTCGACGACGACGCGGCCGGCGCGGTCGACAAAGCCCCACTTGTGGTTGACGCGGACGGCGGCGAGGCCGTCGCTGAAGCTGAGGGCGGTGTCGAAGATCGGGTCGATCACGACGCGGCCCTCGCGGTCGATGAAGCCGGTCTTGGCGCCGATCCCGACCGGCGCGAGGCCCTCCGAGAAGGTGCCGGCGCGGAGGAAGCGGTAGTCGATCACGACGGTGCCGCCGCGGTCGCAGTAGCCGTAGTGGCCGCTGTCGCCGACGACCGCGAGGCCCTCGCGGAAGTCGCCGGCGTCGGTGAAGCGCGGCTCGATCGCCCAGTTGCCGTCGGGGTCGATGAAGCCGAACAGGTCGTCCTGCTGGGCGCAGGCGAGGCCCTCGTTGAACTCGCCGGCGTGGTCGAGGCTGGCGGGGACGACGATCTTGCCGGTCTTGTCGAGGTAGCCCCACGCGGGCACGCCTATCCGCGACAGCGCGCGGAAGGCGGCGCGGCCGCCGACGAACTTGCCGAGCTGCGAGGCCTGCGGCGGGGCGGCGACGAAGTGGCCGTCGCGGTCGGTGTAGCCGGCCTGGTCGCCGCGCTGCACGCAGGCCATGCCGTCGGAGAAGCTCGCCGCCGACGGGAACTGCGGCTCGATCAAGATCTGCCCGGCGGTGTCGATGTAGCCCCAGCCCTCGGCGACCTTGACCGCGGCGAGGCCCTCGCTGAAGCCGAGCGACAGCGAGAACGCGGCCGGGATCACCAGCTCGCCGCTCGGGCGGATGAACCCGACCTTGTCCTCGAACCGGCACGGCAGGAGGCCGCTCGAGTAGGGCAGGGAGAACTTCATCGTCGAGGCCGGCAGAGCCTGGCCGCGCGCGTCGATCAGCGCGAACGCCCCGGGCTCGCCGTGCGGGTTGACGTACGGGAAGTCGATCCCGCGCAGCAGCGCGCCCATCAGCGCGTCTGGCGATTCGGACAGGTCGGCGCCGGACTCGACGCGGCTGGCGATCCGGTCGAGCAGCGCGACGACCTCCTTGATGCCGGTCGGCGCCTGGCCGAGGTACGTGCCGAACTCGTGGCCGAGCCGCAGCGTGCAGCGCGAGCGCTTCTGCGGGCCCTCGTAGACCTCGATCTCGTGCTGGTAGTCGGCCATCGCGTCGCCGTGCAGGCCCGACACCGCCTTGAAGCTGTACTGCTCGAGCCGGCCGAGGACGTCGGCCCACACCTCGCGCGGCAGCTTGACCTCGCACTGGCGGCCCTGGGTCGTCCAGGTCGCCCGGCCGTCGGGGTCGAGCGTCAGCACGTCGACCTCGCTCGAGGTGCGCGCGCTGACCCGATACACGATCTGGGTCGCACGGCTCAGGGTTCCGGTCATCGCTCGGGTCCTCGGAGACGGGGACTATACCGCGGGGCGGCTTGTTCCTGGGCCGGTGCGACCGACCCGCCGCGCGCGCCGGAGCCCGCGGGCCGGGGGCGCGAGAGCCCGTCCGTGCGCCCGATCCCGGGGGCCGATCACGCGCGGCCCCTCGCCAGCTCACACCGTCCGCCCGCGCCGCGGGAGGTGTGCGACGAGGTGGACGCGGCGGGGTGCGTCACGGCGCGGTCGCAAGCGGGCCGGCGTCGCCGTCGTCGCGGTCGAGCGCCCGGCGGATGCTCGCGGCCCAGCCCTCGAGGTCGGTCTGCGTCGCCTCGAGCTCGGCCGGGGTGCGCGCCAGCTCGGCGAGGCGGGCCCGCAGCTGGTCCTTGCCGAGGCGCAGGCGTCCGCGCACGGTGCCCTCCGGGATCGACAGCAGCTCGCTGATCTCCCGCCCGGACAGGTTCTCGAAGATGTTGAGCTCGAGCACGATCTGCTGGTCGAGCGGGATCTCCCGCAGCGCCATCACGAGCAGCTGGACCTCGCGCCGGCGCATCACGATCGAGCTCATCGACGACGGCGCGAGGTCCTTGACGCACAGCGCCCCGAAGTCGAGCTCCTCGCCCTTGCGCTTGTGCTTGGTGCGGATGTAGAGCCGCAATACGTTGAGCGCGATGGCGAAGACGAACCGGCGGAAGCTGGTCTCGCCGCGGAAGCCGTCCTTGGCCTTGGTGCACTCGAGGAACGTCTGGCTGACCAGGTCGGCCGCGTCGTGCTCCGAGGACACCTTGTTGCGGAAGAAGCGAGAGATCGCGCCGAAGTGACGCTTGACCAGCCGCTCCCCCGCGGTCCGGTCGCCCTGCCGCCACGCCGCGAGCAATTCCCAGTCGGGGTCCATGCCCGCGTGAGCATACATCGATCGCGGCGCGGGCAACCTGCTATGTTCGAGTTCGCCCATGCCGGAGACCTCGCCCTCGCAGCCGGAGAACCACTCCGGCGACGCCGACGGTCGGACCTGGGGCGACGTCGAGGAGCACCGGCTGCACGCGCGGGTGATGGCCCGGCTGTTCGGCGAGCCCGCGGCCCCGACCGCGATCGGCCGGTTCCGCGTCGAGCGCCAGCTCGGCGAGGGCGCGATGGGCGTCGTCTACGCCGCGGTCGACGACCAGCTCGGCCGCCGCGTCGCGCTCAAGCTGCTCCACCCGCACCTCGCGCACGACGACCTCGGGCGCGCGCGCCTGCTGCGCGAGGCGCGGGCGATGGCCCGCCTCGAGCACGAGAACATCGCCCGGATCTACGAGGCCTCCGCGTGGAACGATCAGGTCTACCTGGCGATGGAGCTGATCGACGGCGTGACGCTCGACGTGTGGCTGCGCCAGCGGGCGCGGCCCTGGCGCGAGATCCTGGCGATCTTCCTGCAGGCCGGCCGCGCGCTGTCCGCGGCGCACCGGGCGGGGTTTTTACACCGCGACTTCAAACCCGAGAACATCCTCGTCGACACCCGCGACCGCGCCCGCGTCCTCGACTTCGGGCTGGCGCGCGCCGTCGAGGGCGCGCGCGAGGACCTCGGCGACGATCTGCTCGCGCCGCTGACCCGCACCGGCAGCATCCTCGGCACCCCGGCGTACATGGCCCCCGAGCAGCTGCGCAGCGGCGAGGCCGAGGCCCGCAGCGATCAATTCAGCTTCTGCGTCGCGCTGTTCGAGGGGCTGTTCGGGATCCGTCCGTTCGATCATGTCCCGCGGTTCGGGCCGCTGACGATCGCGACCCCGCCGCGCGGACGCGTGCCCGGCCGGCTGCGGCGGGCGCTCGTGCGCGGGCTCGCCGAGGCGCCAGGCGACCGCTGGCCCGACATGGACGCGCTGCTCGCGGCGCTCGCGGGACCGCCGCGGGCGCGGCTCGCCGGGATCGCGGTCGGCGCGGCCGGCGGCGCGCTGGTCGCCGGCCTGGTCGCCGCGTGGTTGCTGCGCGCCCAGCAGGCCGCGCTCGACGACGTCGCGCGCTCGCAGACCGCGACCGACGCGCAGCTCGCGGCGCTGCGCGGCGACCTGGCGATCCACTCCGGCGAGCAGCGCGCGGCCGACGAACAGCACGCGCGGGTGATCCGGGCCCACGACGCCGCCGTCGACCGCCTCCCGCACGACCCGACGACCGCGCTCCTGCTGCTGCGTGAGGTCGGCGCTGACGGCCCGCTGGTCGCCCGCGCCCTCGCCGAGCCGATCAGCGCCGCCGTGCTCGCCGGGCACGCGGGCCCTGTCCGATCGATCCGGTTCCTCGAGACAGACGTCGAGACGGTCGACGCGGCCGGCGAGGTCCGCCGGTTCCCCGCCGACGGCCGCGGCCGGCCGACCGCCGGCGGGCGCGCGGCGCCGCCCGACCCGCGCCGCAGCCCCGACGGCGCGCTCACGCTGCGCGAGCTCGGCGGCAAGCTGCTGCTCGCGCGGCGCGGCGCGGCCCCGCGCCCGCTGGCCGGTGTGACAGGTCCGCCAGGACAGGTCGCGTGGAGCCCCGACGCGGCGCGGGTCGCCGTCGCCGTCCCGGGCGGCGCGGTGTGGCTGGCGGAAAAGACAGGTGGACGGCCGCGGCCGCTCGCGCGCCGGGGCGCGCCGGTGCGCGCGCTCGCGTGGGCTCCGGACGGCCGGCGGCTGGCGATCGGCCGCGACGACGGCGCGATCGAGGTGTGGCAGCGCTCGTCGCGGACGTGGCGGCGCGTCGCCGCGTCGCTCGGCCTGACCGGCGCGGCCACGGCGCTCGCGTTCGCGGCCGACGGCCGCTGGCTCGCGGGCGGCGGCGACGACGGCGTGATCCGGGTGTGGCGCCTCGACGCGCAGGCGCCCCCGCGGGAGCTCCGCGGCCACACCGGCGGCGTGCAGGCGCTCGCCTTCGATCCGACCGGCGTGCGGGTCGCCAGCGGCGGCGACGACGGCACCGCCCGGGTGTGGCACCTGTGGCCGCGCGCGCTGGCGATCCACGCGCTCGCGGGCCCGCTCAACAGCCTCGCCTGGCACCCCGACGGCGAGACGCTCGCGGCCGCCGGCGACCGCGGCGTCGGCGTGTGGCTGTTGCCGGCCGCGGGCGGGGCAGGGCGGCCGCTCGCGCACCCGGGCACCGTGTTCGCCGTCGCGTGGAGCCCCGAGGGGCGGACGCTGGCGACCGCCGACGCCGCCGGGGTCGTCCGCCGCTGGCCGCGCGACGGCGACGCCCCGGACCGCGCCGAGCCGGCCCGGTCCGCCCCGCTGCTCGCGCTCGCGTGGTCGGCCGACGGCCGGCTCGCCGGCGGCGGCCTCGACGAGGCGATCACGATCTGGCCCGCGGGACAGGACGCCCCGCGGCGGCTCGCCTCGCCGCGCGGCAGCGTCGAGGCGCTCGCCTGGTCCGGCGACCGGCTCGCGTTCGTCACCGACGGCGGCGCGCTCGTGATCACCGGCGCCGACGGCCGCCCCGCGCTCGAGCGCGACCTCGGCGAGAGCGAGGCGCTCGGCGACCTCGCGTGGAGCCCCGCCGGCGACGCGCTGGCGATCGTCGGCGATCGCCGGGCGCTGCTCCGCGTCGCCGCCGACGACGGGCGCCCGACGGTGCTCGGCCGCCACCCGACCGCGGTATGGAGCGTCGCCTGGGATCCGCAGGGCCGCGTCGTCGTCACCGGCGGCGGCGACGGCTCGCTCTACGTCTGGCCGGCGCAGGGCGGCGGACCGGCGGAGGTCCTCCCGGCCCACGGCGACAGCGTCCACGCCCTCGCCTTCGACCCGCGGGGCGACCGGCTCGCCTCGGCCGGCGCCGACGGCCGCGTGATCGTCTGGGCGCGCAGCGACGCCGACCTGCAGGCCCGCGTCGGCGCGGCGACCTCGGCCTGCCTGTCGCCGGCGCAGCGACAGACCCTGCTCGGCGAGCCCGCGGACGCGGCGACGGCCCGCGCCGCCGCCTGCGAATCGGCCGCGGGCCGCTGAGCCGGTCCGACCTGCGCGAAGGGCGCATGTTAAATTTCGCGCGCGATCGGTGATCGAAAATCGCGCATGGGTCACTCGGACGTCGGAGGCGCGGATCCGCACCGGCGGATCCAGCCTCCGCACGGAGGCAGGTTTTAGCGCCAAGAAGGCCGAAATTCGCGTGATCCGGGGCCCGTGAGGCCGTCGCCAGCCGCTCCCTGCGCGGGAGCGGAGGCCTGTCGGTCCCCGTTTGCCAACAACCGAGGAGACATCATGTCGACAGTTCGATCGCAGGGGTCGCCGCGCGCGGCGCTCCTGCCGGTGGGGATCGCATTGTCCCTGGCCGTTCCCGGGCCCGCGTGGGCCCGGCAGCCGGGGGAAGCCGTCAACGAGTGGAGAACCGAGGCCCCGAGGACCGGGGCGAGCGACGACGTCGTGCCCGACGACGACGCGCCCTCGGCCGGCAAGAAGCCGCGGGCCGCGGGCACCAGGAAGAAGGCCAGGCCGCGGGCCGCCGCGATCAAGGCCCAGGTCGAGCGCGCGGAGGCCGAGCGGGCCCCGCTGCAGGCCGAGGCGCAGCGGCTCAGCGACGCCGGCAACCTCGAGGGGGCGGTCGGCCTGCTCGCGGGCGGGGCCGAGGCGATGCGCGACCCGGTGCTGCACCTCGCGGCGGCCGACGCCCGGCAGAAGCTCGCGCGCCGGCGCAGCGCCGATCTCGCCAAGTCCGACTGGGAGGCCAGCCTGCGCCACTGCGAGCGGGCCGAGGCGCTGCTCGCGGCCGGCAGCGCCGGGGCGCTCGACGCGATCCGCGTCGACCCCGAGGAGGCCGCGGCGATGCGCGCGTGGAGCCAGGAGCTGCGCGGCGCCGCCGAGGCGACCTTGCCGGACCTGCGGCGCCGGACGAACCCGGTGCGCCGCAACGCGCGGGGCGAGCTGATCGCCGGCTCGATCTTCCTCGCCGGCGGCCTCGCCGGCCTCGGCGTGATGGGCGGCGGCTTCTACTACAGCCGCTCCGCCGAGCGCGAGCTGCCGAAGGCCGAGGGCCACCCCGAGTACGTCGTCCCGCTCGAGGCGCAGAAGCAGCGTGGCGACACGATGGTCGCCGCCGGCGCGGTCGCCGGGGTCCTCGGCGTCGCCCTCGGCGTCACGCTCGTCGCCCTCGGCGCGAGCGACCTCAAGCGGGCGCGCACCGAGCCGCTCGCGCGCGTCCGCGTCGTCCCGGCCGTCGCCCCGACCTTCGGCGGGCTCGCGCTGTCCGCCCGCTTCTGACCGCCTTGACCTGACCGTCCGGACCTGCCCTGCGGCACCTGTCCCCCGGGCCATCCAAATTTCCCAGCACGCTCGTTTTCTCAGGAGACCTCTCGACCATGTCCCATACGACACGCCTCACGCTCCCCCTCGCCGCGCTGCTCGGCGCGCTCACCGGCTGTCCGACCGTCACGCTGCCGCCGCTGCAGGACGGCGACGACACCGGCGGCGGCTCGACCGGCGGCACCACCGGCGCGACCGGCGCGACCGGCGGCGAGGAGGGCATCGTGCCCGCCCACTGCGACGACACGACCAAGCAGACGCTGGCGATCCTCGACGCGAGCTGCGCCCGCTGCCACAGCGGCGCGGCCCAGCCCGCGGGCAGCATCAACTACATCACCGACCTCGACGCGCTGATCCGGGAGGGCAAGGTGATCCCCGGCAAGCCGGAGGAGTCGCGGATCTTCGTCCGGCTGACCTCGGCCGACGCGCCGATGCCCCCGGCCTCCGAGGCGCAGCGGCCGAGCGCGACCGACATCGCCGTCGTCGAGCAGTGGATCGCCGAGTGCGCCGGCAAGTCGAGCTGCAGCGACCAGGCGTTCAAGACCACCGAGGAGATGCTCGAAGCGATCCTCTCCGACATCGGCAAGAACGTGCCGCTCGAGGAGCTGCAGTTCACCCGCTACTTCAGCTTCGTCCACCTCTACAACGCCGGCTGGTGCGACGACCGGATCGAGCCGTACCGCCACGCGCTCGCCAAGCTGGTCAACAGCCTGTCGTCCGAGACGCAGATCCGCGTCCCGGTGGCGATCGACGCCGACCGCCTGCTCTTCCGCATCGACATCCGCGACTACGGCTGGTCGCAGGCGCTGTGGGAGCGGATCGCCGACGCCAACCCGTACACGATCGAGTACGTGCAGGACACCGCCGACAAGATCAAAAAGGACGTCCTGACCGACCGCTTCGTCCTCGCCGGCGACGCCTTCCTCGCGTTCTCGTCGGTCCCGCCGCTCTACCACGAGATCCTGGCGATCCCGAACACGCGCCAGCAGCTCGAGGCCGGCTTCGGCATCGACATCGGCGCCAACATCGAGGAGGAGAAGATCAACAACCCCGACGAGGTCGCGCGCGCCGGCTTCCACATGTCGGACGTGTCGTTCAACCACCGGATGATCGAGCGCCACAAGTTCCCCGACGCGAGCAACCGGATCTACTGGATCAGCTACGACTTCAAGGGCAACGACGGCGACCGCAACTTCTTCGCCGACCCGTTCGACTTCGAGGAGGACGGCGGCGAGATCATCTTCAACCTGCCGAACGGCCTCCAGGGCTACATGCTCGTCGACGCGCTCGGCAACCGCCTCGACACCGCCCCGCCCGACGTCGTCAAGGACAAGAACCAGGAGGACGGGATCGTCGTCAACGGCGTGTCGTGCATGGGCTGCCACAGCAAGGGCATGATCATGGTCGACGACGACCTGCGCTACGAGATCGACCAGGGCGGCGGCGTCGGCAACTTCGACCCCGACGAGGAGAAGGAGATCCGCAACCTGTTCCCGCTGCGGTCCGACTTCCAGGCGCTGCTGAACGACGACACCGGGCGCTTCACCGCGGCCGTCGCCGCCGCCGGCGTGCCGACCGACGGCGACAAGGAGCCGATCCTGGCGGTCTTCCTCGCCTTCGACGAGGACGTCAAGCTGCGCCGCGCCGCCGCCGAGCTCGGCCTCAAGGAGTCGGTGTTCCGCGAGCTGATCGGCTCGCTCACCACCAACGACCTCGACGACCTGCGCAAGCCCGACACCTCGATCCAGCGCGAGGTCTTCACGGCCAATTTCGCCCAGACCGTGTGCGACCTGAAGCTCGGCGTCACCAACAAGTGCCCGTCGTCCAATTGACGTGAGCCCCACCGAGACCGCCCGGGCGGATCTGGCGACCTGCCCGGGCGGTCGCCCTTGCGCGTGCGAGCGCGCCCCGCCGCACGCCCGCGGGGTCGCTCGGGTATCGTGCGGGCGGTGCGCGTGGGATCGCCCGACGACACGCTGACGGGAGCCGACGTCCCGGACCAGCTCGCGACCACCGACGCGCGCCCGTCGTCCGACCGTCCGGGGCTCGAGGAGACCGTGCTCGCCGTCCCCGGCGGTCCATCCGGACAGGTCCCTCAGGCCAGGTCCCTGGCGTCGGTGTCGGTCCGCGGGGCGGCCCGGGCGCTCGAGGGCCCGCCGACCGGCCCGCCGACGAGCCTGCGCGGGGCCGCACGGATCGGCCGCTACGCGGTGCTGAGCGAGATCGGCGAGGGCGGCATGGGCGTCGTGCTGTCCGGCTACGACGAGCTGCTCGAGCGGCGGGTCGCGATCAAGCTCGTCCTCGGCCATCACGGCGGTGACGAGCGGCTGCAGGCCCGGCTGCTGCGCGAGGCCCAGGCGCTCGCCCGCCTGTCCCACCCGAACGTCGTCCAGGTCTACGAGGCGGGGGCCGTCGGCGACGAGCTCTACATCGCGATGGAGTTCATCCGCGGGGTCACGCTCTCCACCTGGCTCAAGGATCAGGTCCGCACCCGCGCCGAGATCGTCGCGGTGTTCGTGCAGGCCGGCCAGGGCCTCGCCGCGGCCCACCGCGCCGGCCTCGTCCACCGCGACTTCAAGCCGGCCAACGTGCTCGTCGAGCTCGACGGCCGCGCCCGCGTCGTCGACTTCGGCCTCGCCGCGCTGACCGAGCTGCCGGAGGCCCCGCCGGCCGACGCGCGCGCGCTGGGGCGCACGCTCGGGATCGCCGGCACGCCGGCGTACATGGCCCCGGAGCAATGGCTCGGCGGACAGGTCGACGCGCGCACCGACCAGTTCAGCTTCTGCGTCGCGCTGTGGGAGGCGCTCTACGGCGCGCGCCCGTTCGCCGGCCCGACGCTCGACGACCTGCGCCAGCAGGTGACCGCCGGGGCGCTGCCCGAGCGGCGGTCGGCCGCCCTCAAGCTCTCGCCGCGGCTGCACCGCGCGCTCGCGCGCGGCCTCGCGCGCGACCCGGCGGCCCGCTACCCGACGATGGACGCGCTGCTCGCCGAGCTCGCGCCCGCGCCCGCGCGCGCCCGCAGGACCGCGCTCGGCCTCGGCC
>ERZ1066117.142-NODE-142-length-74676-cov-12.549550_pt1 | contig 74676 bp, 61 predicted proteins | sample MGYA00382764_ERZ1066117 | MGnify/ENA primary metagenome ERZ1066117 (study PRJEB33369, sample SAMEA5778347) | biofilm metagenome | biome: Industrial cooling water; feature: Water cooling tower basin; material: Biofilm | place: United Arab Emirates | collected...
CGGTCCTGAGGGGTCGCGGTCGGGTCTCCAGAGGCGCTTTGGGACCAGTAGGTCGCCGGTTCGAATCCGGCCGGCCCGACCACTTCGCCCAACGGCGCTCCCGGCCACCGCGAAGCACCCCAAGGCCGCTTGCATTCGCAAAGGATCGGCTGCGACTCACGAGGAGCGGAGGTCGAGGTCGCATGGAGAGCATCCTCTGCTGCTTGGCCGTCCTGCTGATCGGCCTGCCGCTGATGCTCGCAGCCGGGATCGCATTCTGCCTGCTGGTGCTCGCTGGCCGACACCGACTCTGGAGTGCGCTGTCGATGGTGAGCGCTGCCACCGTGACCATGCTGGGCATGATGTGGCTGCATTTCGGGTTCATCCCTGCGTTCGGGATCGGCTGCACGTTCGGAATCCTCCATCTGGGAATCGCCTGGAACGCAGCCACCCGCGCCGAGGCACGAAGCAATGAAGAGAACGATCGATCCGCCTCATCCGTGCCATCGGACACGCCCGGACGGCGCACGCCATGAAGGCGAACGAACTCGAAGCCGCCCTGACCGAGCACGACGCTCTCGTGGTCCGCTGCGTTCGCGGTGAGATCGCCTTCGATGAGTTCCTGCGGACCTACGACAGCTTCTACCAACGGTGGGCGCTCGATGGTCATGAAGGCGACGCGGCCCTGTTCGCTCGCTACGAGCCTCGGATTGCCGTGCACCGGCGGATCTGGGAAGAGGTCGAGACTCGGCTCACCACAGCCGACCAAGGCAGGCAGCACGGCCATCTTGGCTTCATCGGCCCCGAGGAGGCCATGCGGCGGCTGGCCGTGATCGCGCACGATGGCGGTCTGCCGGTCGATGGTGGCATGGCTCAATGACCAACGACATGCGGTGACACACAAACATGCGTGACAGGCTGAAGGCGAAAGGGATCCCGCGCGTTGCGGTGGCCGCAGACGTGACCCAGCTGCATCTGTCGGCATTCGTCGACGCCTTCGTCGTCGAGAGTTCTCGCGTCCGAGTCCGCAACCTCCTGCGGCGGAACGGGTGGCGGGCTGCCGCGACTGGCTACATGGAGTCGCGCCTGGATCCGCGATCCTGCACGTGGGACGTCCAGCAGAGTCGGCCTGCAGCCTGGGATCCACGCTTCCGCTCGAACGGGATCTACATCGGCGACTCAACGATCGGCCTGGCGATGACCCTCGAGCAAGCTTCCGCCGCGTCGTTGGCCGAGTGCAGCGATGCGATCTTCTCGATCGTTCCCGGGGTTCTGGCGGTGTTCCTGAACCACGAATGGGGAGTCTGCTACTGTTCGCCGGCCAAGAAGTCGTAGGAGCCGACGAGCCGTGGGAACGCCGGGTGGCGAGGAATCTCCGGCGCGAAGCCCACGGCGAGCCAGACCACAGAGCGGAACGATCCGTGACCCATCGCACAGAAACGCTGCACCAGCGACTCGCTGCCGACGAGGACGGGTTCCGTCGTGAGCCGATCCCGCAGCTGCGAGCCTGCGCGACCGGCGGCGACACCGCGATCTTCCTCGTGTCGTCCCTCCTCCCCAGCTTCTGGCCGCCGAACATGAGCAGCCCCATGGCCGCCCGCCAGTTCGAGATGGCCGCGGACACCCTGAGCCGCCGCTCGCATCTCGGACTCGATGCAACCTGCCTGGCCGCGACCTATCGGCAAGCGTGCATTCGCCACGTGGATCTCCAGGATCACCATCGACCTGGCCCGCGCCAGCAGGCGCAGCGGATGCTTGAAGCACTCGGCGAGGCCTGAGAGCGCGATGAACATCGAGCCACACGACCACGGACAAACAGCATGAAGTCGATCCGCGAGCACCTGGCCCTGCCCAATCCCCGTTTCGTGTGCAAGGCCCCCTCCGGCCTCGAGGAGTTCGAAGTTCCCCTGGCGAACGAGGCCGGCCAGCCGGCTTCGCCCCAACAGCTCGCCCTGCTGGAGCAGCTCGCGGGTCCGGCCTTCGCCACGCTGAGGCCACTCTACGAGGCCTTCGATGGGTTGCTTCTCCACCACCACGGCGAGACCGCCGGCCTCTTCGTCTTCCCGATCGAAGAGCTCGCGGAGCGCAACGACGAGTGGCGGCAGTGGTTCACCGCGCTCGATCCATCCGAGCTCTACGAGTTCCAGCGGTCCGGCTTCGCCTTCGCGACGATCGTGGCGAGCGGCAACTACTTCGTCGCCCACGAGGGGCGCATCTACTACTCGGGACACGACGACGGCGACGACGCGGTGTGGGGCGAGAATGTCGAAGCCTTCTTCCAGCGCGCCCTGTCCGACCCCACGGGCTTCTTGGCCGAAGCCGGCTGCTACACGCGGTACTCCGATGGGGTCACGGACGACCAGCTGATCCCGGAGAGGTTCCTCCATGACTAGGCCGCTGCGTGCATCGGCCGGCGAACGCTCACGCGGACGTCAGGCGCACGGTTGCGTCGCCAGCGAGAACGAGCTGGTTCGGCACGCAGGCTGAGGCTCCCGATGCAACGACCTCCAAGCAGCAGCCGGGAAGATCGGATCTCGGGATTCCTCTGCACCGGCGCAGGCGACATCCCATGGCTGGAAGCGGCTGCCCCCGGCCAGCGGATCGACTGCCAGCAAGCGGCACAACGCTGGTTCGTGGTCGATCACCACCCGATGCATTGCCTGCTCGGCTGGGTTTGGCCAGTACGGCTGTGGAGGGTGGCAGTCGCCAGCCTGGCCCCCTCGCAACCGGACTACCCGGGGTTCCACACGCGTGCCAGCGCCATCGAGGTCGTCGAGGAGCTGCCGCTGTCCATGCTCTTCGGCCCCCGTGGGGAGGCCGTTGTCGAGTTCCTGAACCGGATTCGAACGCTCACGGGGCGGCAGATCCGCAACCTCTCGATCCAACGGGACCAGGCGGCGGCCAAGCCCATCCTGGAGGACATCTGGATCCGCTGGATGGAGCACCCGATGTCCAATCGGGCCGGTTCGCCGATCGGCGCCGCCCCGCTGCTGCTGAGCAACCTGGTCACCGAAATCGCAGAGAAGGCGGTCGGCAACGCAGCATTCGTCCACGATGACGGGGAGAGGTACCTCGGCGAACCATGGAGTCACGTGGACGCGTGTCTGCAAAACGCCCTGTTCGCGATCGGGATCGAGGATCCCGTGCTCCAGCCTTCGGAACGGGCGATCCTACGTCGAGCCTATGACAAGGCGATGGCCGACAGTCCGGATGAATGAGGCGAGCACAATGCACCATCGCCGCAGCCAGCGCCCCCGACCCGATCGATGATGGCGGCCACACACGGCCCTCGCTGCGGCGTACGCCTCGTGCACTTCCTGCACCGCGCCAGCCCCGAGCTGATGGAGAACGTCCTCCGTTGTCCGGCATGTTCGTTCCACGAGATCGGTGCAGTCGAACCCGGCGCGATCGAGGTCGAGGACGCCTACGTCGCTTGCCTCACACCCGTGGCGACGTGACCGTCGCGCTGGCTCTCCGCGTCGACGCGCAGCACATCGCACTCGATCCGCTCGGCGAGACGGCGGATGCCGTCGAGCACGACCAGCGGGTTGCGTTCGAGCCTCTCCATGGTCGCGGGTCCTCCGTGGTCGCCTTGTCGGCGGTCACTCGTGGAACCAGAAGCGGTAGCCGGCGCGCACCGACGCCGCGTAGTCGCCGGTGAGCGCGTCGTGGTCGCGGACGAGCTGCGCCAGCTCCGGATCGCCCTCGACCTTCCACGCGGCGACGTGGATCTCGCGGCCGTCGCTGTCCTCGAGGTAGCGATAGCCGTCGGGCCAGCCGGGATAGCGCTTGTGCAGCTCGAGCTGCAGGCGGCCGCGCTCGTTGGCTGGAACGCGGATGCCGAGCGAAGGATCCGCGGCCAGGCGCGCCGACAGCAGGCGCTGCTCGCGGAGCGCCGACTGCAGCAGCTCCTGCTGCAGGGCCGCCTCGCTTCGGGCCACGCTGCGCGCCGCCGACGGCCGCAGCCGCGGCCACTCGTCGACGCGGATCGGGATGCCGAGCCGTTCGCACGCGTGCCAGCAGGACTGGATGGCCGCCTGCACCTCCTTGCGCAGGTCCTCGGGCAGCGCGTCGACGGCGACCGGCGCATCGTCGGCGGCGACGCCGCCGGGAGCCGCGGCGCCGCGGGCGCCGCCGTCGCCCTCGCGCGGCAGCGGCGGCACCCGTTCGACGACCCGGGACCTGGCTACAACCGGCGACGGCGCGGCGGTCGGTGCCCGTTCGACGACGACGCGCGGGTTCTCCGGATCGGAGCTCCACAGCAGCAGGAACGTCGCCCCCCAGACCAAGGCGGCGAACAGCCCGATCGCCAGGACCAGCAGGCGCAGCGAGCCGTGCACGGTCGCGGCGTTCACGGGCGCAGGAGCGCGCGCGGCGGCATCGCGGGCATGGGCGGAGGTTCGGTGGAGAACGGCGGACGGGAGCGGCGGGGCCACACGGACCCGCTGCAGGCCCTTCCCCAGCGCAGCACCTCGTCTGTGGCCGGAACTGGCCAGAATCGCAAAATCGCGGAGTCCTGCCCGGACTGGGCATCGCCACGGAGCCCCTGTCCCGACTATGGTGCTGGGCACGTCCGGTCGGGAACCGGGGCGACGTTTCTGCAACGTCGCGGGAAAGAACCAGCCAAGCGGGAGCAAGAACGGTCGATGCGCGGGGCCACACCAGACAGAACGGACGACGACGCGAAGGAGCCAGCGACCGACGGCGCCTCGTTGGCGCGCGGCCCGAACCGGCGCGAGGTCGGCGACCCGGCGGAGACCACGAAGCACGGCAGCGACCGCCCGTTCGGCGTGTTCCAGTCGATCGCGCTGCTGCTGATCCCCACCTGCCTGCTGCTGCCGATCGCGCACGGGCTCGGCTACTGGCCGCAGCAGCTGCGCGTGCGCGTCGTGGCCCCCGCCGGTGCGCGGCTGGCCGCGGTCGGCGAACGCACGCTCGACGCGGCGACCCCGACCTGGGTCGACCACCGCGTCGCCTGGCACGTCGACGGCCGGCCGTGGAGCTGCCCGATCGAGGTCGACCACGGCGGCGAGCGGCTGCGCGGCCGCTTGCGCGGCGAGAACCGCGGCGGCTTCGCCAACGCGCACATGCCGCCGATCGACCGCGTCGAGAGCTGCGACGGTTCGCTGTGGATCCGCACCATCGATCGCGGCATCGAGGTGCTGGCGCCACAGCCGGGCCGCGCCTGGATCAGCTGCGAACTGCTGGCGGCGCGCGCGCTGCGCTTCGGCGACGCCGACGAACCGGCGGCCCTGCGCTGGTGCCGCGCGTTGCCGGCCGGCGCCGGCGCGCACCGCCTCGCCAGCGGCGCCTGGACGGCCGAGGTCACGGCCGCCGAAGGCACGACCGTGCAGCTGTGCGAGCTGCCGGCGGACGCACCGTTCGTGCGGATCGAACTCGACGACACCGGCTTCCCGCAGGCCCGCGTGCAGCGCGGCGCGGGCGACGTGCGCGAGGTCGGCGACGGCCACCGCGAAGCCAGCGACGGCGAGCCGATCGTCGTGCAGTTCCCGGGTGCCGCGGACGGCAGCGCGGCCGTGGTGCGCATCCGGCTGCAGCTGCGCAGCGACGCTGCGAACGGGCTCGTGGTGCGCGCGTCGCGACGGCACTGAGTGCCGACGACGGTCGGCGGTTCGCCGGCCACGCCGTGAGCGCCGCCACGGAAGCACCGTGCGTGGTGCGTGGCGGCGGACGCCCGCCTAGACTGCGCGGCCCACGATGTCCCGCCAGCGCCCCCGCGAAGTCCCCGTCGCCCGCGACGACGAGGTCACGGTCTCCATCGACGGCTTCGGCGACGGCCCGGACAGCCTCGGCAAGTTCCGCGACTACGTCGTGTTCGTGCCGGGTGCCTTGCCCGGCGAACTGGCGAACGTGCGCATCACCTCGGCGACGCGCAAGTTCGGCCGCGGCGAGCTGCTCGGCATCGAGCGCGCGTCGCCGGACCGCGTGCAACCGCGCTGCGCGCACTTCCTGCACTGCGGCGGCTGCCATCGCCAGCACCAGGCCTACCCGGCGCAACTGCGGAGCAAGCAGGAGCGCCTGCAGCGCGTGCTCGACCGCGCGCTCGGCGACGCCACGGTCGACGTCGAGGCCACCGTCGCCGCGGCGGGTCCGTACGGCGAACGCCACAAGGTCGTGGCGCATCTGCTGCACGACCGCGACGGCCGCCTCGTCGCCGGCCTGCACCGCGCGCGCAGCCCCGAGCTCGAGGCGATCCACGAGTGCCCGGCGAGCGATCCGCTGGCATGGGACCTGGTCGAGCGCACGATCGAACTGCTGAACGGCCTGCCGCACCGCGCGTGGGATCCGTGGTTCGCGCCGCACGAACTGCTGCGCAGCGTGCTGGTGCGCACGACGACGATCGGTGAAGCGCACCTGGTGCTGGTCGCCACCAAGCCCGACGTGCCGGGCTTCGGCGACCTGCTCGACGAACTGCACCGCGCCGGCGCGACGACGATCAGCGTCAACCACAACGACGGCGACCCGGCGCGCCTGCTCGGCCCGCACACCGAGCGCTGGAGCGGGCCGCCGTTCGTCATGGAGCCACTCGCCGGCGTGCGCTACCGCATCGCGCCGACGTCGTTCTTCCAGACCTCGCCGCGCATGGCCGAACGCCTGGTCGAGCACGTGCTGGCGTGGCTCGAGCCACGCCGCACCGACGTCGTCGCCGACCTCTACTGCGGCGTCGGCCTGCTGACGTTGCCGCTGGCCCAGCGCGCGCGCACGGTGTTCGGCATCGAGCGCAACCCGCACGCGGTCGCCGATGCACGCGCGGCGGCCGCCGACAACGGCCTCGACAACGTGCAGTTCCGCGCCGGCCACGTCGCCGGCTGGCTGGCGGCGTGCCGCCGCGGCGAACTGCCGCGACCGCACCTCGTCGCCATGGACCCGCCGCGCGAAGGCCTCGGCCAGGACGTCGTCGACGAACTGGCGCAGCTGCGGCCCGAGCGCCTCGCCTACGTGTCGTGCGAACCGCAGACGCTGCTGCAGGACCTGCAGGCGCTGCAGGCCGCCGGCTTCGATGTCGTGCGCGCAGTGCCGTTCGACATGTTCCCGCAGACGGCGCTGGTCGAGTCGCTGGTCTGCCTGGAAGCGCGTCGTTAGCCTCGCGCGCCATGAAGTTCGCACCCCTCGCCGCCCTCTGCCTGCTCGCCGCCTGTGCCACGATGGCCGACCAACCTTCGCCGTCCTCGAGTTCCGTGATCGATCGTCCGTTCGGCACGCGCCAGGACGGCAGCACCGCGCGCCTGTGGACGGTGCGCGGCCACGGCCTCGAGTTCGACGTCACCGACCACGGCGCCACCCTGGTCGCGGTGCGCACCGCCGACCGCGCTGGCCGCGTCGACGACGTCGTGCTCGGCTTCGACGACGTCGCCGGCTACGAGTCGGGCGACAACCAGTACTTCGGCTGCACCACCGGCCGCGTCTGCAACCGCATCGCCAACGCCGAGTTCTCGCTCGACGGCCGCAGCTACGCGCTGCTCGCCAACGACGGCAGGAACCACCTGCACGGCGGCGGCGCCCGCGCCTTTTCGCGCCTCCTGTGGCAGGGCAAGGCCGTGCGCGACGGCGGCAACGTCGGCGTGCGCTTCACCGTCCGCAGCGCCGACGGCGACGAAGGCTACCCCGGCAACCTCCAGGTCGCCGTGACCTACTGGCTGCAGCCGGGCCCGGCGATCCACGTGGTCAGCGAAGCGAGCAGCGATCGCCGCACGCCGATCAACCTGACCAACCACGCCTACTGGAACCTCGCCGGCGCCGGCGCCGAGACGGTGCTGGACCACCAGCTGCAGATCGCCGCCGACCAGTACACGCCGACGAACGACACGCTGATCCCGACCGGTGCACTCGCCCCGGTCGCCGGCACGCCGCTCGACTTCCGCACGCCGGTCGCGTTGTCGCTGTGGTTCGACGGCGTCGCTGGCACGCCGGCGAAGGGCTACGACCACAACTTCGTGCTGCGTGGCGGCGTCCGCTCGCTGCGGCCGGTCGCGCGTTTGTGGCACCCGGAGACCCAGCGCTCGCTGCGCATCGAGACGACCGAGCCGGGCCTGCAGGTCTACACCGGCAACTACCTGAAGAACCAGGTCGGCAAGGGCGGCCGCCGCTACCCGCAGAACAGTGCCGTCTGCCTCGAGACGCAGCACTTCCCGGACAGCGTGCACCACACGCAGTTCCCGACGACGATCCTCGAGCCGGGCACGACGTGGCGCAGCGAGACGCGGTTCGTCTTGCAGGTCGTCGACTCGGTGACGGCCCGGACGCTGTAGCCGCCGCAGGCCGAGCGCGCGGACTCAGGCGTCGAAGAGTCCGGCGTGGCGGCCGGAGCCGAGCAACTCGGCCAACGCGCGACCGCTCAGCTGGCGGCACGGCACGTAGGGCACGTGCGCCGCGTCCTGCCCGCTCTCAACGACGACGATGCCGCGGAAGCCCGCGTCGCGGGCGGCAGCGAGCGACGGCGCGGCCGCCTGCCAGCAGCCCTCGTCGGCGAACACGCACGCGCTCCAGCCGGCCGGGTCCTCGGCCAGCGTCCTGGCGGCGGCCTCGGCCCCACCACCGCAGTCGACGACGGTGAAGCCCGTGCGCAGCAGCAGCGGCGTGCACAGCGTGCGCACGTCGTCGGCGCAGCCGACGAACAGCACGCGGCCAGGGTGCACCGGCCCGAGCAGGCGGCCGGAGCCCACCACCGGATCGAACCACTGCGCGTCGGCGGTGGCCGCCATCGGCACCTCGAGACGGTAGCAGCAGCTCGCGCGGCCCTGGCTGTCGATCGTCAGCACCCCGCCGAGCAACACGGACAGGCGCTGGGCGATGGCGAGGCCGAGGCGCGGTCGCTCCGCGCCGTCGCGCACCTGGAACGGGGCGAAGGCGTAGCCCTGTTCGAGCTCCGAGAAGCCGCCGCCGCCGGTGACGACCTCGAGACGCAACTGCCCCGGCCCGTTCTGCACGCGACCGTGCACGTAGGCGAGGCGCAACTCGACGGTGCCACGGAGAGCGCGCGCGAACGCCACCTGCAGCACGGCCTCGACCGCGCGCAACAGCAGGCGCGCATCGACCAGCACGTGGCTCGGCAGGAAACTGCGGTGCACCACCTGCAGTGCGTGGCCATTGCGCTCGGCGTCGACGCGCCACGCCGACAGGTTGGCTGCGAGCCAGTTGGCGAGCGTCAGCCGCGTCGCCACCGGCTGCACGCCATCGACCTCGAGCTCGCCGACTTCGCGATACTCGCCGACCAGCTCGAGCAGGTAGCGGTTGTGTTCGATCACGGCCTGCAGAGCCATCTGCAGCGGCGGCGGCACCGCCCCTTCGTCGAGGAGATCGAGCAGGCTCTGCTGCGCAGCCAGCGGCAATTGCAGTTCGTGCAGGAACTGGCGCACCTGGGCGCGCTCTGGATGCGGACTCACCGCGATGCCGGCGATCGGCACCAGGCGGCCGAAACGCGGCGCCATCGGCGCGAGCATGGTGGGGTCGTGTGGCGAGAGGTTCGGCATGCAATGCGAGGACCGGGGCGAGCCGGTCCACCAGCAGCGGGCGCGACATCGACGGGACGAACCTCGCCACTGAAGGCAGGCCCGGCGTCGCCCCGTACGAAATGCCGACACGCCGCCGCAGGTCGTGGCACCGCAGTTCGATCCGGAGGCGCGACGAAGGCCGATTTCCTCGGGGAAGTCCCGCAGGCCGTCGCGGCGTCAGTGTTCGGCCGCGGCGACGTCGGCCCCGTCCACCTCGGCGTCCCGCGCCCGGTCGACCATCGCCGCCGCAGCCGGCGACGGCCCGGCGCAGAACGGCGTCAGCACCAGCGCCACCGCGAAGTTGACGAACATGCCGACGGCGCCGATGCCCATCGGGCCGATCCTGAAGCACCATCGCGGCCACCCGAAGTAGACGGTGCCGAGGATGTAGCTGCCGGTGAAGGCGATGCCGGCGAGCATGCCGGCGACCGCCGGCACCGTGCCGACGCGCTTGCTGAAGATGCCGAGCACCAGCACCGGGAAGAACGACGACGCGGCGAGGCCGAACGCGAACGCGACCGTCTCGGCGACGAAGCCCGGCGGGAAGATGCCGACCACGCCGGCGATCACCACGGCGACGCCGATGGCAATGCGCGACAGCCGCAGCCGTTCCTGTTCGCTCGCCTGCGGCCGCAGCAGCTTGAAGTAGAAGTCGTGCGCGACGCTGCTGCTGATCACCAGCAGCAGGCCCGACGCGGTCGACAACGCCGCGGCGAGGCCACCGGCGGCGACCAGGGCGATGATCCACGCCGCCAGCTGCGCCATCTCGGGCGCCGCCAGCACCAGGATGTCGGCATCGGGGCCCGCGAGGTTCTTCGCCGTCAGCACCACGCGCCCGTCGGCGCCTTCGCGCCCGCTGGTCGCGAGCCAGCGTTCGTGCGCCGCGCGCAGGTCGCCGAACTCGGTCGCGGTCATCGCCCCGATGCGGAACAGTTCGTTGTCCTTCTGCTGCGCCGGGCCGTGGTAGGCGAGCTTGCCGTCGCCGTCGTCGAGCCAGAGGACGAGGCCGGTGCGGCTCCAGGTGTGGAACCAGCCCGGCAGTTCGCTCGCCGTCTTGCCGTGCAGGCTCTCGATCACGTAGTAGCGCGCGAACGCCGCCGTCGCCGGTGCCGCGGTGTAGAGCGCGGCGATGAACAGCAGCGCCCAGAAGCCCGACCAGCGCGCCGCGGCGACGTTCTTCACCGTGTAGAAGCGCACGATGACGTGCGGCAGGCCGGCGGTGCCGACCATCAACGCAAGCGCCGTGGCGAACACGTTGACGCGGTCCCACGAGCCGGTGAACGCCTCGGTGTAGCTGGCGAAGCCGAGGTCGCGGTGCAGCGCGTCGAGCTTCGCCAGCAGCGGCGTCGGCGGCGTGCCGACCTCGCCGCCCATGCCGATCTGCGGCACCGGCTGGCCGGTCAGCTGCCAGCTGATCGCCGCGACCGGGATCACGTAGGCGAGGATCAGCACCCAGTACTGCGCAATCTGCGTCCAGGTGATGCCCTTCATGCCGCCGAGCGTGCTGTAGACGAACACCAGCACCATGCCGACGACGACGCCGACGTCGACGTCGACCTCGAGGAAGCGCGCGAACACGATGCCGACGCCGCGCATCTGGCCGGCGACGTAGGTGAAGCTGATGAACAGCGCGCACGCCAACGCGACGAAGCGCGCGGTGCGCGACTCGAAGCGGTCGCCGACGAAGTCGGGCACGGTGAAGTGGCCGAACTTGCGCAAGTACGGCGCCAGCAGCACGGCGAGCAGCACGAAGCCGCCGGTCCAGCCCATCAGGAAGACGCCGCCGGCGTAGCCGAGCAGCGAGATGGTGCCGGCCATCGACAGGAACGACGCCGCCGACATCCAGTCGGCCGCGGTCGCCATGCCGTTCAGCGCCGCCGGCACGCCGCGGCCGGCGACGTAGAAGCCCTGCGTGTCGCGCACGCGCGCGCGGAACGCGAGCCACAGGTAGAGGCCGAACGACAGCCCCACCATGACGAAGGTCCAGGACTGCACGTTCATCGCGAACCCTCCGCAGCACGCGCGGGGGCGTTCGTGCGCAGCCTGGCGAGCTCGTCGCGGTGGCGGCGCTCGAGCCGGTTCATGCCGATCGCGTAGACCAGGATCAGCACGACGAAGACGACGATCGCGCCCTGCTGCGCGAACCAGAAGCCGAGCGGGAAGCCGCCGAGCATCACGCTGTTCAGTTCGTCCGCGAACCACACGCCGCAGCCGAGCGACACCAGCGCCCAGACCAGCAGCAGCGCCGCCGAGAACCACAGAACGCGACGCCAATGGGCACGGCGCACCTGCTGTACGGCAGGCGACGAAGCGACGAGCGAGGGCATGCGGCGCAGCTTGGTTGGCTCGGGGCGCTTTGGCAAGCCAGCGCGCGCCTTGCATCCTGCCGACGGCTGCGAGATCAGCCGGCGGTGCGTCGCAGGGCACGCCAGGCCGACCAGCGCTCCAGCGCCACCAGCAGCACGAGGCCGGCGACGAGCCACGGCGCGAGGTCCGGCGCGACCGCGACCAGCGAACGCGTCGCGTGCGGCGGCACCACAGCCGGCGCTTCGACCACCGGCTCGCTGCCGGTGAGCTGCGCCAGCCGCGCGCGGTCGCGCGGCGTCGGCCGTTCCGGCGTCACCTGGATGTCGCGCTGCAGCGCCTGCGGTGCGCCGGTCGGCAGCGCCGGCAGCACGCTCTGCACCCACGCCGCGAGCCGGCCGGGGAACAGCGTGTCGCCGCGGAACTCACCGCCGTCGTTGCCGCAGAGGTCGGCGGCGAACGCACCGACGCGCCCGAGCCCGCGATTGCCGTAGGCGAGCAGCGGCCAGCCGTCGTCGCCGGCGACGAGCAGCACCTGGGCGTCGAGCGGTGCGGTGCCGGCGAGCGCGCCGCCGAGCATCGGCCACGCTGCGGCCGGTGCTGGCAGCAGCAGCGGCGACTCCGCCACCGCGCGCACCGCCAGCCGGCGCGGCGATGGTGCCTCGGGCTTCGGCGGTTGCGGCTGCGGTGGCTTCGGCGGCGGCGGCGTCGGCGGCGGGTTGCTCGGCGGCACGTTGCCAGCACCCGCGGTGGCGCTGCCGTCGCCGTTGCGCGGCTTGCGGCCGACGCGCTGCAGCGCGCGCGTCACTTCGGCGACGACGAACACCGGCACCGTCGTCGGGTCGTCGGTCGGCAGGAACTGGCCGCCGCCGTCCTGGGTGAGTTCTTCCGACAGCTTGCGGAAACCCGAACCGGTGAACGCATCGGTGATCGCGATCACCGACACCGACGCCTTCTGTTCGTTGCGCATGCGCCGCGCCAGCGCCCGCAGCGCGATGTCCTCGCTGGTGTCGAACTCGCCGTCGGTGATGACGACGACGTGCTTCACCGCCGCCGTGGTGCCGCGCAGCAGCTGTTCGGCGACCTGCAGGCCACCGAGCAGGAACGTCAACTCGCTGGCGTGCACCAGCTGTTCGACGCCGTTCTGCACCGGCTCGATCGCGGTCGCCGCGGTCATCGGCAGCTCGATGCGCCCCTGCCCCTTGTTGCCGTAGGTGACGATCGCCACCTGGTCGCCGTCGCCGAGCGCCTGCGCCGTGCGCAGCGCGCTGCTCTTCGCGTAGCTCATCTTCGTGCGGCCGTTCGGCAGCACGTTGCCCATGCTGCCCGAGCGGTCGACGACCAGCACCATCGCGATCGAGCGCTTGTCGACCTCGATCGGATCCTTCGCCATCTGCGCGCCCTGCGTGTCGCCGGCCGGCGGATCGTTGGCCGGCGGCTTCGGTGGCGGCGGCGTGTCGCTCGGCGGTGGCTCGTTCGACGGCGTCGCCGCCGGGGTGCGTTCGCCGCCGGGGCCATCGGCGATCGCGGGCTGCGTAGCAGCGGGCCGCACCGGCAGGATCGCGCGCAGCGGTTCGTCGGCAGTGCCGAACGCGGGCGCCAGCGCGAACAGGCCGACGCCGTCGAGCACCGCCGCGACCAGTTCCTGCTGGGCTGCGGCGGGCAGCGGCTGGCCGAGCACGACCGCGGCGACGTCGCGCCATTCGGCCGGCGGAGCGGTGGCGGTGACGACGCGCACGCCTTGCGCCTGCAGCGCCGCGGCGGCGATGCCGCTCGGTTCGAGCACGAGCACCGTGGGTGCTGGCGCGATCGCGGCCCCACCGCGCACGGTGATCGTCGCCTCGGCGAGCGGCACCACCAGTTCGACGTTCAGCGCCGCGGCGTCCGGCACCAGGAACGACACCGGCGGCGGCGCACTGGTGCCGAGCGCGACCGGCGCGCGCAGCACGTCGACGTCGCCGGCGCGCACGCGCAGTTCGGCGGCGAGCGGAGCGCCGGGCAGTGCGGGCGCCACCACCTGCAGCGCCACCGGCCGCCCGGCGACGATCGGCCCCAGCGCCTGCACCTGCAGCTCCTCGGGCTGCAGCGGCAGCGCCGGCGGTTGCACGGCGCGCGCTCCCAGCACGCCGTCGCCGAGGTCCGGAGCGAGGGGAGCCGGCGACGTCACCAGCAGGTGCTCGGCGCTCGGGTCGCTGGCGGCGGCGGCCACCAGCAGGTTGGTGCGCGCCTGGGCGGGATCGCCGGCGAGCACGGCGCGGCCGTGCCGAGCCGGAGCCTCCCCGTTCGCCACCTGCGGTTGGCAGAACGCGACGACGACGAACAGCAGCACCAGCACCCAGGCGGCGGCGCGCGCGACCGGCCGCGCGCTGGCGACGGTGCAGAGCCCGAGGGCGGCCAGCGCCAGGGCGGCGAGGGCCACGAGGCCGGACGGGCTCGCCAGCGCCGCCGTCGCGATCACGGGCGCCGCACCGGGGCCGGCAGGAACACCGGCGACAACCAGTCGACGCGATCGCCGAGGTCGCGGCCGCGGCCGAAGTCGACTTCGAGCACCAGCGTGCCGCCCGGCTTCACCGCCAGCATGCCGGCGTCCACCACTTCGCCGCTGTGCAGGCCGCGCTTCTGGAACGCCACCTTGCCGTCGATCTCGATGGCGACGTCGACGTCGGCGCGCAGCGGCAGCTCGCTGCTGCTGTCGTCGATGCCGACGCGGGTCCAGAAGTGCGCGGCGCCGTCGGGCACGCGGAAGGCGAGGCGGCTCCTGCTGTGCACGCCGAGGCCCTTGCCGTGCGCACGGCCGGCGACCTGCAGCGGCCCACCGAGCGCCGAGCGATCGCGCTGCCACGACCACAGCGCGTCGCCGTCGACCGAACTCTCGCGCACCTCGCTCGGCGTCAGGTCCGAGGCGAACACCGCGCCCTGGCCCACGAACGTCAGGCAGGCGAGGTCGCCGGCGCGCAGGCGCAGGTCGGCGTCCCCTTCGCCGCGCAGCGTCCAGACCTCGTCGGTGGCGCTCGCCGTGCGCACGCCGAGCCGGTCGGCGGTGCGCGTCAGCAGCAGGGCGCTCGGCGGCTCGGCTGGCTCGGTGGCGCCGGCGAGGCGGAGCGCCACGTAGTCGCCGTTGGCGAACCAGCGCGGCTCGCCGCCTTCCGCCTGGAAGCGGATGCCGGCGGCGCCGAACTGGTGCAGGGTGCCGGCGACGACGTCGAAGCCGATGTTGGCGCGCACGAACAGGGCCTCTTCGACGCCGTCGGGCAACGCCAGCGTCAGCAGCGGCGGCGCGCCAGCCGCGGCGAGCAGCGACAGGCGGTCGACCAGCAGCGGCACCGGGCCGAGCACCGGCGACAGCAGTTCGAGGCGATCGCCGCTGGCATCGCCGCCGGACAGCGTGCCGCGCACGACGTCGCCGCCAGCCAGGTGGGCGGACGCCAGCGCCGGCACCACGACCGGGGCGCCGTGGATGGCCAGCACCGCTGCGGCCGCGACGTGCTGGCGTTCGCCGTTCGCCGTCTGCAGGTCGAAGCCGCGGGACGCGTCGCCGACGACCGACCGGGCGGCGACCCGGGAGCCGTCGCGCAGCGCGACCTCGAACGGCGCCTGCTGCGCGGTGGCACAACCACTTGCCGCCGCGACCACAACGGCGGTGGCAGCCGCCATGCCAGATTGACGGGGGGCACCCCAACACCACCGGAGGAAGCTGCCACTTTGGCGCGCAAGGCCGCGAGCCCAGGCGCCGACGCCATCGCGAAAAACGACCTCAAACGGCTTCAGCTTGGGCATTTGCATCTGTCTATCCAACACAAGACAGCACCGGCTGTGGGGCCGGCACCACCTTTGCTTTGCGGCGCGCCCATCGCTGAGCCCACCCACTCGGGTCGGGCGGCACATCGGGCAGCTCCGAACCGTTTCGACGAGTCGGCACCGCTGCCAACCCCCACGAAGTATCCAGATTCCTGCTCGAGGTTGTGATGGTCAAACAACTCGTGTTCGAAAACGACGCCCGCGAAGCCGTGCTGCGCGGTGTCGCCAAGCTGGCGAAGGCCGTCGTCTCCACCCTCGGCCCCCGCGGCCGCAACGCCGTGCTCGACAAGGGCTGGGGCGGGCCGACCGTCACCAAGGACGGCGTCAGCGTCGCCGAAGAGATCGAGCTCGAAGATCGCTACGAGAACATGGGCGCCAAGCTGGTCCGCGAGGCGGCCAGCAAGACGTCGGACGCGGCCGGTGACGGCACCACGACGGCGACCCTGCTCGCCCACGCGATCGCCGAAGAGGGCATGAAGTACCTGACCGCCGGCGCCAACCACGCCGAGCTGATCAAGGGCATCAAGGCCGCGACCGCGGCCCTCGTCGACGAGCTGAAGAAGATGGCGAAGCCGGTCCCCGGCAACGACTACAAGGCCATCGCCCAGGTCGCGACGATCTCCGGCAACAACGACGCCGAGATCGGCAAGATCCTGTCCGACGCGATGAAGAAGGTCGGCGAGAACGGCGTCATCACCGTCGAAGAAGGCAAGGGCCTGGAGACGGAGGTCAAGGTCGTCGAAGGCATGCAGTTCGACCGCGGCTACCTGTCGCCGCACTTCGTCACCAACAACGAGGACATGACGGTCGACCTGCGCGACTGCCTGGTCCTGGTGCACGAGGACAAGCTGTCGAACATCCGGCCGCTGCTGCCGCTGCTCGAGAAGCTGAAGGAGAGCAACAAGCCGCTGCTGATCATCGCCGAGGACGTCGAGGGCGAAGCGCTCGCGACGCTCGTCGTCAACAAGCTGCGCGGCGTGCTGAAGGTCTGCGCGGTCAAGGCGCCGGGCTACGGCGACCGCCGCAAGGCCATGCTGCAGGACATCGCGATCCTTTGCGGCGGCGAGGCGATCTTCAAGGACCTCGGCCTCGACCTCGAGAAGGTGCAGCTGCGCCAGCTGGGTGTCGCCAAGAAGGTGCTGATCGACGGCGACAACTGCACGATCGTCGAGGGCAAGGGCAAGCCGGCCGACGTCAAGGCGCGCGCCGAGCAGATCCGCCGCGAGATCGACGCCACCACCAGCGACTACGACAAGGAGAAGCTGCAGGAGCGTCTCGCCAAGCTGACCGGCGGCATCGCCGAGATCCGCGTCGGCGCCCACACCGAGACCGAGATGAAGGAGCGCAAGGCGCTGGTCGAGGACGCGATGCACGCGACGCGCGCGGCGATCGCCGAGGGCATCCTGCCCGGCGGCGGCACCGCGCTGCTGAAGGCCGGCAAGGCGCTCGAGAAGCTCGAGCTGACCGGCGACGCCCGCTTCGGCGTCGAGCTGATGAAGCACGTCGTGCAGAAGCCGGTCCGCCAGATCGCCGAGAACGCCGGCGTCGACGGCGCCGTCGTCGCCCGCAAGGTGCTCGCCGGCAAGGGCCCCACGCACGGCTTCAACGCGCTGACCAAGGAGTACGGCGACATGCTCGAGTTCGGCGTCGTCGACCCGACCAAGGTCACGCGCAGCGCGCTGCAGAACGCGGTGTCGATCGCGACCCTGCTGCTGACGACCGACTGCGTCATCACCGACGCCAAGAAGGACGACAAGGCCGGCGGCGAAGCCGGCGAGATGTGACCCGCGGCCGCGCCCAGGCGGCGCGGCCCTGTTCGCTTCCCACAGACACACCCCACACACATTCATCGGAGTAGACGAAAATGACTTCTTTGCGCCCCCTCGAGGATCGCGTCGTGCTGAAGGTGCTCGACGCCGAAGAGAAGACCGCCGGCGGCATCCTGCTGCCCGACACCGCCAAGGAGAAGCCGCAGCGCGGCAAGGTCACCGCCGTCGGTGAAGGCAAGTTCGGCAAGGACGGCAAGCGCATGGCGCTCGACGTCAAGAAGGGCGACATCGTGCTGTTCGGCAAGTACGCCGGCAGCGACGTCAAGGTCGGCGGCGAGGACCTGAAGATCCTGCGCGAGAGCGAGATCCTCGCCAAGGTGGAGGGCTGATCCCGATGGCCAAGCAGATCATGTACGACGACGTCGCGCGCCGTAAGGCGGTCGCCGGCGTCCAGAAGCTGGCGAAGGCGGTCAAGGTCACCCTCGGCCCGGCCGGCAAGAACGTCATCATCGAGAAGTCCTTCGGCGGCCCGCAGGTCACCAAGGACGGCGTCACCGTCGCCAAGGAGGTCGAGCTCGAGGACCCGTTCGAGAACATGGGCGCCAAGCTCGTGCGCGAGGTCGCCAGCAAGACCAACGACGTCGCCGGCGACGGCACGACGACGGCCACGGTGCTGGCGGAAGCGGTGCTGACCATCGGCCAGCGCTACCTGACCAGCGGCGTCGACCCGAACCACCTGCGCGCCGGCATCGACGCGGCGGTGGCGGCGGTGACCGCCGAGCTCGCCAAGATGGCGAAGAAGATCGACAACAAGAGCCGCGACGAGATCGCCCAGGTCGGCGCCATCTCCGCCAACAACGACATGGAGGTCGGCAACCTGCTCGCCGACGCCATGCTGAAGGTCGGCAAGGAAGGCGTCGTCACCGTCGAGGAAGGCAAGAGCTTCAAGACCGAGCTCGAGCACGTCGACGGCATGCAGTTCGACAAGGGCTACGTGTCGCCCTACTTCATCACCGACCCGAAGTCGATGGAGGCGGTGTTCGAGAACGCGCTGATCCTCGTGCACGAGAAGAAGATCTCGAACGTGCGCGAGATGATCCCTCTGCTCGAGCAGACCAGCCGCAGCGGCAAGGCGCTGATCGTCATCGCCGAGGACGTCGAGTCCGAGGCGCTGGCGGCGCTGGTCGTCAACCGCCTGAAGGGCGTGCTGAACGTCTGCGCCGTCAAGGCGCCGGGCTTCGGCGACCGCCGCAAGGCGATGCTGCAGGACATCGCGACGCTGACCGGCGGTCAGTGCATCAGCGAGGACCTCGGCCTCAAGCTCGAGAACGTCACGCTCGAGATGCTCGGCTCGGCGGCGAAGATCCGCATCAGCAAGGACGCCACGACGATCGTCGGTGGTGCCGGCAAGAAGGCGGAGATCACCGCGCGCGCCGACTCGATCCGCAACCAGATCGAGAAGACGACGTCGGACTACGACCGCGAGAAGCTGCAGGAGCGCCTCGCCAAGCTGACCGGCGGCGTCGCCATCATCCGCGCCGGCGCGATGACCGAAGCCGACATGAAGCAGACGAAGCAGCGCATCGAGGACGCGCTGAACGCCACGCGCGCGGCCGTCGAAGAGGGCATCGTGCCGGGCGGCGGCGTCGCCCTGCTGCGCGCCAGCAAGGTGCTCGACACCCTGAAGGTGAAGGGCGACCAGCAGTTCGGCGTCGAGATCATGAAGCGCGCCTGCGAGGCGCCGATGCGCCAGATCGCCGAGAACGCCGGCGAGGACGGCTCGGTCGTCGTCGACGAGGCGCTCGGCAAGAAGCCGCACGAAGGCTTCAACGCGCTGACCGGCGAATGGGTCGACATGTTCAAGGCCGGCATCGTCGATCCGACGAAGGTCGTGCGCAGCGCGCTGCAGAACGCGGCGAGCATCGCCGGCCTGATGCTGACCACGAACACGATGGTCACCACGATCGCCGAAGAGAAGAAGGCGGTCGAAGGGAGCACGAGCTGACGGCAGCGGCGTAGCCGCTGCCCTCAGCTCGGGCTTTTCCGGCGAAGGCGCCGGGACACGGTAGGGGCGATTCGATGCAACGGGTCGGACGCCTTCGCCGGGAGGCTCGCTTCGCTCGCGGGGCGGAACGGGCCTGCTGACCGCGGTCGGTCGGCGACTGCAAAAGTGCGCGTGGTGCCGAGGCCGGTGCCGCGGCTCGGCCGATACGCCTCGCGGAACCTGTTCCTCCCATGGCCCAGAAGCGCGACTACTACGAAGTGCTCGGCGTCGACCGCAAGGCCGACGACGACACCATCAAGAAGGCCTACCGCAAGCTGGCCCTCGAGAACCACCCCGACCGCAACCCGGGCAATGCCGAGGCGGAGAAGCGCTTCAAGGACGCGGCCGAGGCCTACGCGGTGCTCAGCGACGCGCAGAAGCGCCAGCGCTACGACCAGTTCGGCCACGCCGGCGTCGACGGCCCGCAGGGCGGCGGCGGTGGCTTCGCGTCGGCCGAGGACATCTTCGCCGCGTTCGGCGACCTGTTCGGCGGCGGCGGTGGCGGCGGCGGCTTCTTCGAACAGTTCTTCGGCGGTGGTCGGCGCGGCCGCGGCCGGCGCGGCGCCAGCCTCAAGGTCGACCTCGAGCTGACGCTCGAGGAGGTCGCCACCGGCACCAAGAAGACGATCGACCTGAAGCGGCCGGAGCCGTGCGCGCACTGCAGCGGCAGCGGCGCCAAGCCCGGCACGCAGAAGAAGACCTGCAAAACCTGCGGCGGCCACGGCCAGGTCGTGCGCTCGCAGGGCTTCTTCCAGATGCGGCAGACGTGTCCGTCGTGCCAGGGCCAGGGCGCCACCATCGACGACCCGTGCCCGAAGTGCCACGGCCGCGGCGCCATCCCGAAGGAGTCGCCGATCACGCTGACGATCCCGGCCGGCATCGAGTCGGGCCACACCGAGCGCATCGCCGGCCAGGGCGAACCCGGCGACGGCGGCGGCCCGCCGGGCGACCTCGTGGTCGTGCTGCACGTCAAGGAACACGACGTGTTCACCCGCTACGGCGAGGACCTGCTGATGCAGTCGCGCATCACGTTCCGCCAGGCGGTCATGGGCGACGAGATCGAGATCCCCACCATCACCGGGGAGACCGTCGCGATGAAGATCCCGGCCGGCACCCAGCCCGGCGAGAAGCTGCGCGTGCGCAACCACGGGTTGCCGCGCGCCGACGGCTACGGCCGCGGCAGCCTCGTCGTGCAAGTGCAGGTCGACGTGCCGAAGAAGGTCTCGGCGGAGCAGGAAGAGCTGCTGCGCAAGTTCGACGAGATCGACGGCAAGAAGGGCAAGAAGAACGGCAAGAAGACCATCTTCGAGAAGGTCAAGGACATCTTCTCGTGAGCGGCAGGAGCAACCCCTTGAACGACACCGCGAACAACCAGTCCAACAACGGCGACCACGCGAACGGCAACCCCGAGGCGCAGAAGGCGAACGGCAAGGAGCCCGCCGTCGAGATCCCCGGGCCCGAGCTGGAGATGGCGAAGCTGCGCGAGGAGCGCAACCAGCTCGAGCAACAGCTGCAGCGCCAGCTCGCCGACGCCGCCAACATCCGCCGCCGCGCCCGGCAGGAGATGGACGACCAGAAGCGGCGCGTGATCGAAGGCATGGCGCAGGAACTGCTGCCCGCACTCGACAGCTTCGGCATGGCGATCGCCGCGTTCGACGGCGGCAACACCGACCCGAAGGCGCTGGTCGAAGGCGTGCGCATGACGCGCATGCTGCTGCAGAGCGCGCTCGAGCGGCACGGCCTGCAGGAGATCCGCGCCACCGGCGTGGCGTTCGATCCGCTGAAGCACGAAGCCGTCGGCATGGAGCCCGCCGCGGGCATCGCCGAAGGCCAGGTGCTGCGCGTGCTGCAGGCCGGCTACATGATCGGCGACCGCGTCGTGCGCCACAGCCGCGTCGTCGTCTCCGGCCCGACTCCGAAGAGCTGACCACCCCCAGCGAGCGAACCATGCCCACCTACGACTACGCGTGCAGCGCCTGCGGCCACCGCTTCGAAGAGTTCCAGAGCATGTCGGCCGAGCCGCTGAAGAAGTGCCCGGCGTGCAAGAAGCCGAAGCTCGAACGCCTGATCGGCGGCGGCGCTGGCGTGATCTTCAAGGGCTCCGGTTTCTACGAGACCGACTACCGCGGTGCCTCGTACGCGAGCGACGCGAAGAAGGACGAAGGTGGCGGCGGCTGCACACCGAAGTGCGGCACCAGCGACGCGCCGGCCGGCTGCAAGATGCCGAAGAAGGACTGAGGAAGCCCGGCCCCTGGCGCGGCTGTGCGCCATCCGCTCGCCCGCTCGAGCAGGATCTCGCCGGTTTCCTGACCGAAGTTCGCCCCCATCGTCCCCATGGGACGTGGCATCCCGTCACGATCACCTGTTGCAGGTGGCGTTCGGCGATCCCGAGCAGCGGTTCGGGCTGTGCGCGCTCGGTGCGCTGCAGTACCTGCCGAAGGCGGCGCGCGACGAACGTGCGTTCGCGGACTTCCTCGACGCATGGCACGACCTGCAGGAACAAGCGCACCGCCTCGGCGAAGCCCGCGGTGGCCGCGAGCTGTTCGACACGCTGGTAGACTACGTCTTCGCGACCTCTGGCCTGCCGACGCCGGTCGTCGAGCGCCTGCTGACCCGCCGCTTCACGGATCCCACGATGAAGAACAAGTTCGTCTCCACCGCCCAGCAGCTCCGCAACGAGGGCAAGGCGGAAGTTCAGGTCTCCATCCTGCTTCGCCAGATCACCCGGCGCTTCGGCGAACCGGATGCCAGCATCGTCGAACGCGTGCAGCAGGCGACGCGCGCCGAACTCGACCGCTGGCTCGACCGCATCCTCGACGCAACCTCCCTGACGGACCTTTTCGCCGAGTGAGAACCCCGCCGCGCCGGTCGGCAGCGGCGGCGCCAGCGCGACGCCGTTCGGCTGGACCCTGCCTGCCGCACAGCAGCCTGCGCCGGGCCCTTCACCCCGCCATCGCCCGCCGCGCATTGGCGAAGGCAACCAGCATCTCGCCCCGCCGGACCGGGTTGGCACTGTGCACCTTGCACTCCGCCGGCGGCGGCGCGATGCCCCGCACCGCCCGCTCCTCGATCCAGCGCGCGACCCGGAACCCTTCGTTCTCGGTGCCCGGCACGCCGAGGTCGTTGTCGAGCGACACCGACACCACCCGCGAGCCGTGACGCTCCAGCCACGCGAGCGCCTCGCCGACGGTGCGCACCCAGACTTCGTCGCCGGCGGCGCCGAAGCGCTGCTGGATCGCGGGGTCGCGCGGGTCGCGTTCGTCGTCGAGCCAGAGTCGGATCGGGTTCGTGGTCACGTCGGCACCAACTGCGGGCGACTGCCTACTCGCGCAGCGCGTCGACGTTCCAGGTCGCCACGCGCGAGCCGTTCTGGAACACGTCCAGCGCGCCGATCCCGCCCATCGGCAGGCTCAGCGTGACGCTGCGCGACAGCCGCATGCCGAGCATCGCCGCCGCGAACCCGCCCAGCAGCGTGCCAGGCAGCACCACCACCAGCGACTTGCCGAGCGATGGCTTCATGCGTTCCTGCCACCACAGCAGCATGCGCTCGACGGCGGCGCCGAGGCTCTCGCCGCCCGGCGCCGTGGCTTCGCCGAACTCGCTGAAGAACGTGCGCACGGCGCCGTCCTCGTCGCGCATGACGTCGCTCCACTCGCGCCCCTGCCAGCGGCCCATGTTCTGGTCGCGCAGCCGCGGGTCGAGGTGCGCCTCCTGCTCGATCAGTTCGGCGAGGCCGCGCGCCGGGCCCGCACACTGCGGCTGCGGACTCGACCACACCTCGGCGATCCCCAGCGTCTTCGCCAGTTCGAGCCAGCGCAGCACCTGCGAACGGCCGCGCCGACTCAGTTCGGCCGGGCCGTCGCCGACGGCGCGTTGTGCATGATCCCCGTCGATCTCCGGATGACGGAACAACCACAGGCGGCAGAAGTCGGACGGCTCGGGCAGCATGCGCACATCGTGCAGAACGAAGCGGCCGGCTTCCATCGTGGCCTCGCCCGCCGGCGGCCGCTAACCTCGGCCCGGTGAGCTTCGCCACGCTGAAGACCGGCATCGACGGCCTCGACGGCATCCTCGCCGGCGGCATCCGGTATCCCGACGACGCCGCGGTCTTCCTGTGCCTCGCCGGCGGCCCCGGCACCGGCAAGACGCTGCTGGCCCTCGAGATGGTCGTGCGCGCGTGGCTCGACGACCGCGACGGCGGCATCTTCCTCTACTACTCGGTCGAACACTCACCCGACAGCATCCACAAGAAGCTGGAGTTCGACTTCGACTGGTTCCGCGCGCACTCGCGCGTCGAGGCGCTGCCGCGCGAGGTGCCGAACAAGCTGGTGCTGCACACGCCGGAGGTGGCGAACGGCGGCCAGCTGGTGCTGACGCAGGCGCGGCCGGCGGCGCTGCAGCAGAAGAGCGCACGCGGCACCACGGTCGACATCGAGTGGATCCTCGCCGAGATCGAGAACCACCGCCTGGCGGCGCCGGTGCGCATGGTCGTCATCGACAACGTCGGCCTGCTGCTGACCGACCTCGAGTACTTCGAGAAGCGCGCGGCGCTGCTGGAGACGCGGCGGCGGCTGCTCGAGAACCGCATCCACGGCATCTTCGTCATGGAGGAGGCGCACCCGCGGGACCTGCGCCTGCCGTCGGCGGAGGAGTTCTCGACCGACTTGATGGTGCACCTGTCGTTCCGCGAGGAGGCGACCGACTTCAAGGCGCGCGCACTCGAGATCAGCAAGGCGCGGCACCAGTACTACTACCGCGGCGTGCACCACTTCTCGATCGCCGGCCGCGGCATCACCCGCGACGTCTACCTCGGCGCGCGCAACGAACGCGGCCCCGGCATCCACCTGTATCCGTCGGTCGCCGCCCAGCTGTCGATGGCGCGCGACCAGGCGCAGTTCACGGTGCCGCCGCGCGGCGACACCGCGATCGACCTCGGCCATCCCGACCTGAATGCCGCGTTCCTGCGCGACACCGGCCCGGCCGAGCGCAGCTCGACGATCCTGCTGGCCGAGCCGGGCACGCGCGCGACGTTCCTGGCCCTGCGCTTCCTCGCCGCCGGCCTGCAGAAGGGCGAACGCGTGCTGTTCGTGTCGACGCGCGAGGACCGCGACGCACTGCGCCGGATCTGCCAGCGCGAGCCGGTGCTGGCGCCGTGCCTCGGCCCCGACGGCAAGTTCGCGCCCGACTTCCGCGTCGTCTACCTGCACCCGGAGTTCATCGCGCCGGGCAAGTTCACCTGGGACCTGATCCGCTTGTGCCAGGGCGGGCACGCCGACGGCGAACCGCGGCCGGTGGCCCGCATGGCGTTCGACAACATCTTCCGCCTGCAGGACCGCTTCCCGCTGATCACCGACCAGCGCTTCCTGATCGCGGCGCTGGTCGACATGCTGCGCTACCTCGGCATCACGCCGTTCCTGGTCGACATGGTGCCGCCGGCGGGCAGCGGCCCCGGCTTCGATCCGTCGTCGTACCTGGTCGGCTTCGACAACGTGCTGCACCTGTTCTTCGCGCAGGGCGACGACGGCCAGCGCCCGCACTTCCGCGTGCTGAAGTCGGTCGGCAACGACTTCGTGCAGGAGCCGATCGCGATCACCTGGCGCAAGGCCTGACGCACGCCCTCGAGGCCTGACGGCGGCGCATCCACCGCGCCCGTTCGGCGAAACTCGGGGGCCGAAATGCCCATGGCACGGCGCTACCATGCCCCGCTTCGCGCACTCGTCTGCGCGCCCAAACCAACACCATGATGCGACTCCCCTGCGCCATCGCGCTGTTCCTCCCGACCATGCTGCTCGCCCAGGATCCGGGCATGTCGGACCCCGGCATGGCCCCGACGACGCCGCTGCCGACGACCGGCACGCAGGCCGCCAACTCCTACATGCGCGGCGCGTTCGGGCTCAGCCTGACCAACGCCTACTACTTCCGCGGCATCGTCCAGGAGAACCAGGGCATCATCGCCCAGCCGCACCTCGAGCTCGGCTACGACCTGATCGAGCCCAGCAGCGACGAAGGGCTGAACCGCCTCGACCTGCGCCTCGGCTCCTGGAACAGCCTGCACTCGGACCACCCCGGAAACAGAGACGGCATCTGGTACGAGAGCGACTTCTACATCGACCTCACCGCCGGCATCGGCGAGCGGCTGACCACCGGCGTCCGCTACACGGCGTACACGAGCCCGAACGCGACGTTCCAGGACCCCCCGCGCGCCAGCGGCCTGCGCGAGACAGTCCAGGAGCTCGCGTTCACCTTCGGCTACGACGACCGCGGCCTGCTGTTCGACTCGCTCGACAGCGGCCTGCAGCCGCACTTCCTGATCGCGTTCGAACTGGACGGCCAGCGCGACAACGGCAACGCCGGCAACGAAGGCATCTATGCCGAGGTCGGCGTGCGCCCGTCGTTCCGCCTGCAGCAGGACGAGCCGAACGGCCTGATTCTGAGCATCCCCGTGCGCGCCGGCTTCAGCTTCGGTGACTACTACGAGCGGAGCACCGGCGGCGGCGACGACTTCTTCGGCTACTTCGATGTCGGTGCCGAGCTCGGCCTGCCGCTGACGTTCCTGCCGACGCGCATGGGCCCGTGGCAGGCGTCGACCGGCCTGCACTGGCTGCTGCTGGGCGACAACCTGGAAGCCCGCAACAACGGCGACACCAGCGAGCTGATCTTCTCGGTCGGCGTGTCGACGCGCTGGTGAGCGAAGCTGCAGGGACGCGCCGCAGGTTTTCCTGCGCCGCCCTGCATCACCGCGGCCGCCCGCGGGCACATGGCGGGTGACGATGAACCCTTCCCCGCCGCCGTCCCTCGCCGTGTTGCTGGCCCAGTCGGACTGGGTCACGGCCTTGTGCCGCGCCCTCGTGGCCGACACGGCGGACGCCGACGACGTCGCCCAGGCGACGTGGCTCGACGTGCTGCGGGCCCCGCCCGCCGACGCCCCGCGCGACGTGCGCGCGTGGCTGGCGACGATCGTGCGGCGCCAGTGGTCGCGGCTGCGCCGCGGTCGCCGCCGTCGCACCAACCGCGAACGCGCGGTCGCCGACGCTGCCGCCGCAGCGGCCGAGCCGGTGGCGACACCGGCCCAGCTGACCGCGCGCGTGCAGATGCACCGCGAACTGGTCGACGCCGTGCTCGCCCTCGAGGAGCCGTACCGCACGCCGGTCGTGCTGCGCTTCTTCGAGCACCTCGAGCCGCCGGCGATCGCCGCGCGCCTCGAAGCACCGCTGGCGACCGTGCGTTCGCGATTGCAGCGCGCGATGGTGCAGCTGCGCGAACGGCTCGACGGCGCCCCGGGTGGCCGCGATCGCTGGCTGCCGGCCGTGGTCGTGCTGGCGCGGCGACCGCTCGCGGGCGAGCTGGCGACGGTGGCGGGGATCGGCATCGTCGCCGGAGTGCCGATGAAGAAGCTGGGGATCGCCGTGGGTGCGCTCGTGCTCGCCCTGTTCGTGGCCATGCCGTTGGGGTGGCAGGACCCGGTGGCCCCGCCGGACCCGGCGACATCTCCGCAGCCGAGTGTGGCCGGCACCACGCCGGATCCGACGCCGGCGACCACCCCGCCGAATCCCGCGGCGACGGCAGCGCCGCGCGCCGCGGATCGCCTCGCGGCGACGCAGCCCGCGCGCCGGCTCGTCGACCGCTTCGACCAACCGCTCGCCGGCGTCGTGCTGCGCGCCGAGAGCCCGTTCGCCGTGCACTGGCAAGGCGGCGACCGCGGCTGGATCCAGGGCGACGACCGCGGCCTGCAGCTGTCCGCGGAGGACGAACTGCGGCTGCAGCAGGACCGCGGCTTCGCCGACCGCTGGTTCGCGCAGTTCGCCCATCCCGACGAATGGCGCGCGACCATCCTCGGCGCCCCGCTGCCGGCGCGCGACACCCAGAGCGCACGCGACGGCGCATTCACGTTCGCGCCCGATCTCGACGTCGACGACGCCCGCATCGTCGTCGCCGATCCGCGCTACGTGCTGCTGCGCGCCGGGCGCAGCCGCGGCGAACCGTGGCGCGCCGGCCAGGCTGCGCGCGTCGAAGGCACGGTGCGCGACGAGAACGGCGCGCCGCTGCCGGACGCGTTCGTCACCGCGCTGCTGCCGAGCGGCGGCGGCACCCCGTTCGCCGAGAGCCTCGAGGTGCGCACCGACGAGCAGGGCCGCTACCTGGTGCGCCGCGCCCTGGCCCGCGGCCTGCTGCAGGTCGCGCACGACGGCTTCGCCACCGCACAGGTCGGCGTCGGCGACGCCCCGCAGCAGCGCCTCGACATCACGCTGACGCGGCATGCACCGGCCGACCGCCACGAGGTCGACGGCACGATCGCCGATGCCGGCGGCCGGCCGATCGTCGGCGCGCAGGTGTGGTTCGGCCGCCAGCAGACGCGCAGCGACCGCCAGGGCCGCTTCGTGCTCGCCGCCGACGAGCCACAGGCAGAACAGGCGCTGACGGTGCTGGCCCCCGGTTTCGCGCCGCTGCAGCGCGATCGCTTCGGTGCCGAACTGCTCGCCGACCGCCGCCGGGGACGCAACGTGCTGCTGGTCCTGACCGCAGCCGCACCGCCGCTGCTCGGCATCGTGCGCAGCGCCAGCGGTGCGCCGCTCGCCGGAGCGCTGGTGCGCCTCGTCGATGCGACGCTGCTCGACCTGTCGTTCCAGTCGGTCGAAGCGCGCCTCGGCGACTTCGACAGCGCGGTGACCACCGACGCCGACGGCCGCTTCGTGCTGCGCGGTCTCGTCGACCGCAGCTACCGCGTGCGCGCCATCGATCCGGCGACCGGGGCCAGCCGCGAGGCCACGGCGCGCCCGGGTGGCGACGAGCTGCTGCTGCAGCTGCCGTCCGTGCGGGCCCTGCGCGGGCAACTGCAGGGCGGCGACGGCGACTTCACCGGCTTCACCGTCGAGGTCGGCTTCGTGCTGCACGTGACCAAGGGCGGCGGCACGCTGGTCGAGAACGCGCCGGCGGTGCCGTGTTCGCGCGACGGCCGCTTCCTCTTGCCGGCGGCGCCGCGCGACGGTGCGTGGCTCACCGTGCGCCGCAACGGTTCGGTGCGCGCGATGCTGCCGGTCGAGGCCGCCGACCGCGACAGCGTCACCATCGACCTCGCCGGCCCGCGCTGGCTGCAACTCGTCGGCAGCCCTTCGCCGCGACCGCGCGCGATCGAGTTCGAGGGCAAGGACGGCCGCCGCACCGAAGCCACCTGGAACGGCAAGCCGACCCGGCTCGCCGCCGACGGCAGTGCGCCGCCGCTGCTTCTGCCCGCCGAAGCCATCGCCGTGTGGATCGCGCCCGGCGAACGTGACGCCGTGCGCCTGCCGCTGACGGACGACCTGGCGGTGCACCTGCGCGTGCGCTGACGCCGTCAGTCGGTGTAGAGCACTTCGACGCGCATGCGCGCGAGGTTGTCGTAGGTGCGCTTCTTCCGCAGCCCCGGCCACCAGTCGTAGAGCAGCAGCTCCAGCGGCTTCCACATCGCGACCCAGCCGAGGATCAGCAGGCCTTCGTCGACGATGCGGCTCCATTCGCCGAATCCGAAGCTGCGCCATGCCACCCGCAGGCCCATGCAGGCGACCAGGAACAAGAGGCCGACCAGCAGCGCCTGGCGCCCGTGCTGCAGCGTGCGCCGAACGTCGAGACGCGCGAGCCCGCTGCGGTAGGCGAAGTAGTTGTGCACGGCGTCGACGACGACGCGTTCGGGCTCGAACCGCTGCTGGTCGCGCGGCAGGTGCAGCCGGAACACCAGCGGCGCGTCCGGCGGATGCTCGAGCGCCCACGAGACGATGAACTCCTCGGCGTCGCGATCGAGGTCCTTCTCGTGGAACGGGGCCGGATCGAACGAGTCGAACAGTTGCGCCAGCTCGCGCAGTCGCAGCTCGATGCGCGCTTCGCGGGGCGAGCTGTTCGTGTCGTTCGAGGCGACGGTCACAGCCCCTTCATGCCGAGCAGGAAGTCGCGAAGCGGTGCGAACGCACGCGCATCGAACGGGAAGTGCTTGGCGCGCGCGCCGGGACCAAGGCGCGGATCCTCGGGGGTCAAGGTCGACAGGAAGGCGGCCACACGGGCCTTGTCGGGCTTCCCGACGGGCCCTTGCAGCGATCGGCGTTGCGCCAGAAAGGACTCGACGCAGTCGAGCGTCGGTTGGCGCGAGGAGTCTTCGTGCAGTGAGCGCCACGCCAGCGTCTCGATTTCGCCCTGATCGTCGGGACCTTGCCCGGGGACGACATGGAAACCGAGGCGAGCACCACCCGCGTGCGCAGCCCAACCACCGTCGCGTGGCAATGCCAACCCGGTGGACCGTTGCAGACGCCCGACGAGGCTCTGCCGCGTCGCGATGGTCGAGGTGTCGGCATCGACCACGATGCCGATCGCCTTCGCGGCGTAGAGCTTCTTGGGTGTCAGCCAGGACTCGATCTGGTCGAGCAGGTCGGCCTTGCCAGAGAACTCCTTGATGAACACGGGCGTCGCGCCTTGCCCCTCGCTCGGACCGATGCCGAGATGCTCGAGCATCTCGGCGAGGAACGTCAGGTCGCTGTAGCCCTCGACCAATAGGAACCGGTTGCAGTCCTTCTCTCGCAGCGTCATCGGAGGTCCACACTACCCGACATCGCGGCCCTGACCAGCCGCTGGTCGAGCACGCGCCCCTGCGTCGGCAGGTCGCGGTCGGCATCGCTGCGGAACAGTTGGATCACCGCGAAGTCGTAGTTCGGGGATGGGTCGAACACCTCGTGCGCGGCTTCGATGCACTCGCGGCTGTGGGTCGTCGCGAAGACCTGCACGTCGAGTTCGCGCGCAGCGGCGGCGATGCCGGACCAGATCTGCGGCAGCAGCGTGTGGTGCAGGCCGTTCTCGATCTCGTCGATGACGCAGACCTTCGGGGCTTCGCCGAGCAACAGCGAGAAGATCGCGACGAGGCGGATCAGGCCCTGGCCGGTGTGCGCGAGTGGGATGCGCTCGCTGAGTCCGAGGTCGACTTCGAGGAAGGGGGGCTCGCCGGTCGGAGTACGCGCACGGACCCTTCGTAGGCGCGGATCGACTAGGCGGAGCAACGACTCGATACGCTCCTCGCCGCCACGGCGGCTCACGGCCTTGTCAAACAACGCAATGACATCGCGGCTCTCAAGGTGGTGCGCAGAAACGATGTGGCAGGGGATCGGTACGAATGGCCCTTCGGAGGTCGACACTCCAAGTTGGAGCACTCCCACCTGATAAGTAGGCTGCACACCGTTTGGCAGAGGAGCCCCGAGCGAGGTCGATCCAAGAAAGAGCGATCGAACCTTTACGGACGTCGCCCAACCTGTGAGCCGAGCAGCGCCACCAGCACCATCTCGCAACCACCATTTGCTCTTGCGATCAGCGAGCCCCGCCGGGTCAGGCCGCAGCGAACTCAAGTCGGCAAGCGCCCGTAGACGGGTCAGATCACACAGGCATTGAATCCCTTCCAGCAGCGACGTCTTTCCCGAGTTGTTCTGCCCGCAGATCAGGTTGACGCGCTGCAGCCCTGGCAGGTCGAGGTGCGCGAAGCCGCGGAAGTCCTTGAACTCGAGGCGTGTGAACACGCTCCCGACGATACCGCGCCGCCGCGGGACGACGTAGCACGTCGTCCCTGCGCGTTCACTTCGCCGCCTTGTGCCCCTGCACGATCTGCTCGACGACCTGCGGCTCGGCCAGCGTCGAGATGTCGCCGAGCTCGCTGTAGTTGCCCTCGGCGATCTTGCGCAGGATGCGGCGCATGATCTTCCCGCTGCGCGTCTTCGGCAGGCCTGGCACGACCTGGATGCGATCGGGCGTGGCGATCGGCGAGATCACCTTGCGCACCTGCTGCTTCAGCACCGCCTCGATCTCGGCCGCGGGCACGCCGTCGGCGGGCTTGCCGGCGATGACGTAGGCGTAGATGCCCTGGCCCTTCATGTCGTGCGGGAACCCCACCACCGCGGCCTCGGCGCAGAACTCGTGCGCGACCAGCGCACTCTCGATCTCGGCGGTGCCGAGGCGATGGCCGGCGACGTTCAGCACGTCGTCGACGCGGCCGGTGATCCAGTAGTAGCCGTCCTCGTCGCGCCGGCAGCCGTCGCCGGTGAAGTAGAGGCCCGGATACATCGCGAAGTAGGTCTGCTGGAAGCGCGCGTGGTCGTTCAGGATCGTGCGCGCCTGGCCCGGCCAGCTGCCGGCGAGGCACAGGTTGCCGGAGACGCCGTTGCCTTCGAGCAACTTGCCCTGGTCGTCGACCAGCACCGGCCGCACGCCCGGCAGCGGGAACGTCGCCGAGCCCGGCTTGCACGGCGTGGCACCGGGCAGCGCCGAGATCAGGATGCCGCCGGTCTCCGTCTGCCACCACGTGTCGACGACGGCGCAGCGCTTGTCGCCGACGACGTCGTGGTACCACTGCCACACCTCGGGGTTGATCGGCTCGCCGACCGAACCGAGCACGCGGATGCTGTCGCGCTTGTACTTCTTCACCGGCTCGTCGCCGAAGCGCAGCAGCGCCCGCAGCGCCGTCGGCGCCGTGTAGAAGATCGTCGCCTGGATGTCGTCGATGACCTGCCAGTAGCGGCTGGCGTCGGGATACAGCGGTGTGCTCTCGAACAGCACCGTCGTGGCGCCGTTGCACAGCGGGCCGTAGACGATGTAGCTGTGGCCGGTGACCCAGCCGACGTCGGCGGCACAGAAGTGCACGTCGCCGGGGTGCCAGTCGAACACCAGCTGGTGCGTGTACGACGCGTAGACGAGGTAGCCGCCGGTCGTGTGCAGCTGGCCCTTCGGCTTGCCGGTCGAGCCCGACGTGTAGAGCACGAACAGCGGGTCCTCGCTGTCCATCCACTCGGCCGGGCTGTAGGCGCGCTGCTTCTGCATCTCGTCGGCGAGCCACAGGTCGCGCCCCTTCTGCATCGGCACCGCGGTGTCGGTGCGCTTGGCGACCAGCACCGTGTGCACCGGCAGTTCGGCGATCGCGGCGTCGACCGTCTGCTTCAGCGGGATCGTCTTGCCGCCGCGCAGGCCTTCGTTGGCGGTGATGACGACACGGCAGTCGGCGTCGGCGACGCGGTCGCGCAGCGCCTCGGCGGAGAAGCCGGCGAACACCACGCTGTGCACGGCGCCGATGCGCGCGCACGCGAGCATCGCGAACACCGCCTCGGGGATCATCGGCAGGTAGATGGCGACGCGGTCGCCCTTCTTCACGCCGTAGCGGCGCAGCACGTTGCTCAGGCGGCCGACCTGGTCGTGCAGTTCGCGGTAGGTGATGTGGCGGTACTGGCCCGGCTCGTCGAGCACCCACAGGATCGCCGTCTGCTCCGGCCGCTCGACCAGATGGCGGTCGATGCAGTTGAAGCTCGCGTTCAGCTTGCCGCCGAGGAACCAGCCGACCTCGGCGCGCGCGAAGTCCTGTTCGAACGCGCGTTCGAACGGATGGAACCAGTGCACCCGCTGCGCCTGCCGGCGCCAGAAGCCGGACGTGTCCTGCAGCGACTCCTGGTAGAGCCGCTGGTAGTGCTCGAACGAGGCGACGTGCGCGCGGCGCACGATGCGGGGCTTGGTCGGGACGAGAGGGTCGGCCATGGCACGACGGAGAGGGAGGAAGCAGAACGAGGAGGACGCCGGGCGGCAGCCCGGCCGCGGGTCACAACGAACGCACCCAGTGCAGCAGCGTGCGCACCGCGGTGCCGGCGGCGCCGGACTTGTAGTAGTCCTTGGCGAGGCCGCCGTAGGCGGTGCCGGCGATGTCGAGGTGCACCCACGGCGTGTCGCCCGCGAAGTACGACAGGAACGCGCCGCCGGCGATCGAGCCGTTGCCGTGGTGCCCGCCGTTGATGTTGGCCAGGTCGGCGAACTTGCTCTTCATCTGCTCCTTGTGGCAGTCCCACAGCGGCAGCTGCCACAGCGGCTCGTCGGCGCGCTTGCCGGCGGCGATCAGCGCGTCGCACAGCTTCTGGTCGTTGCCCATGATGCCGGCGACCTCGTGGCCGAGCGCCACGACGACGGCGCCGGTCAGCGTCGCCAGGTCGACGATCTGCTTCGGGCGGTGGAACTTCTTGCCGTAGCAGATGGCGTCGGCGAGCACGAGGCGGCCTTCGGCGTCGGTGTTCAGCACCTCGATCGTGTGGCCGTCCATCGCGGTGACGACGTCGCCCGGCTTCTGCGCATCGGGGCCGACGCAGTTCTCGGTCGCGGCGATCAGGCCGACGATGTTGCACTTCGGCTTGCTGCCGTCGAGGCCGCCGTGCTTCAGCGCGTGGAACAGGCCCAGCACGGCGCCGGCACCGCACATGTCGTAGCGCATCTCGTCCATCTTCGCGGCCGGCTTGATGCTGATGCCGCCGGTGTCGAACGTCAGGCCCTTGCCGACGACGCAGACGTTGTCCTTGGCGCCGGGCACGCGGTACTCGAGCACCAGGAACTTCGGCGGCTCGGTGGCGCCGCGCGCGACGCCGAGGAAGCTGCCCATGCCGAGCTTCTCGCACTGCGCGCGCTCGAGCACCTTCACCCGCAGCCGGCCGCCGGCGAGCTTCTTCGCCGCCTTGGCCAGCGTCGTCGGCGTGCACTGGTTCGCCGCCATGTTCTCGAGATCGCGCGCGAACACCGTGGCCTCGGCGCCGACGCGGCCGAACTCGAGGCCCTGGGCGAACGCCGCTTCGTCCTTCTTCGCCATGCCGACGGTGGCGACGTCGCACTGCTGCGCGTGCTTGTCCTTCGGCTGCTGCTGGCGAGGTGGCTCGTATTGATAGGCGCCGAGGTGCATGCCTTCGGCGACGGCGACGCCGAGGTCGAACGCCGACAACGAGCCGCGCACGCCATTCGGCACCAGCAGGGTGAACTTCGCCACGCCGATCTCGGCGGCGCGCGCCTGCGCCACGGCGGCGGCGCGGCGGAACTTCTCGCTGTCGACGGCGGCGGCCTTGCCGAGGCCGACGACGCCGAAACGCTTGCAGGCGGCCTTCGCCGGCTGGTGGAACACCGACGTGGCCCGGAAGGCGGTCTTCAGGTCGCCGGTGGCCTTCGCCGCGTCGACCGCGGCTTGCAGCGCCTGGCCGGCATCGAGCGACACACCGTCGGCGGCGAGAACGAAGACGAGGTCACCGCGGCTGCCGGCCGCGGCGTTGACGAGGCGGATCTTCATGCCGCCCCGTTGTAGCCGCACCGCGCGGTCGACACCACGAGGCGAAGCCGCACGGCAGAGGGTCGTCTACGCCTCGGGACGCGGCAGGTCGCCGATCCAGCGCTCGCCGGCGCCATCGCGCAAGCGTTCGCGCTTCCAGATCGGCACCTCGTGCTTCAACCGGTCCATCAGGTAGCGGCACGCGTCGAACGCATCGCCGCGGTGCGGCGACGACACCACGACCACCACCGACGCCTCGCCGACCGGCACCTCGCCGAGGCGATGCGCGACGCGTGCGCGCGTGAACGGGAACTTCGCGCGCGCCGCCGCGAAGATCCCCGCCATCGTCGCCTGCGCCATCTCCTCGTAGGCCTCGTAGGCCAGCGACACGACCGACGCGCCGTCGTTGTGGTCGCGCGTCGTACCGGTGAACGCCACCACGGCGCCGTCGCCGTCGGTGCGGCACTGCTGTTCGAGGGCGCGCGCGTCGAGCGGGGCGCGCGAGAACGCCAGCGTGCACGCTGGCTCGCCACCGCCGGCACCACCGCCACCCGAGCCACCACTGATCGGCGGGATCAGCGCCACCTCGTCGCCGTCGGCGAGCACGGAGTCGGGCCCGGCGTAGCTGCGGTTCACCGCGTAGGCGACCGGCAACCGCGCGAGCAGCGGACTGCGCGCGACCAACCGTTCGCGCAGCGCCGCCGTGGTGCTGCCGGCCGGCAGGTCGATCGCCAGCAGATCCTGGCCCAGCGCCTCGCGCACGGCGGCGAAGCAGCGCACGGTCACCCGGATGGTCGTCGGAACGGACATGCAGATGCCACCGTCCAGCGCGCGGCCCCGGGAAACAAGGGGACGGCGGCGCGGGCGAGGCGCCGATGGCGTCGGGCGTCTGGCGCCGCGAAGCTGCGTGCCGGCCACAAACGACCGCCGACGGTGTTTCCCGCTCCCGCGGCGGAGCTACCATTCTTCTCCTGACGAATCCCCGAGCCGGCCCATGCTCGGTAGCCAATCTCCCATGCGAAGCACCCTTTCCCCTCTCGCCTGCCTCGCCCTCGCCGCCGCCGCCACCGCCCAAGCGCCGCAGTGGCTGCTGATCACCCCGACGAACACCCCCATCTCGCGCCGCGACGCCGGCATGGACTGGGACCAGGCTGGCAACCGCCTGCTCATGTTCGGCGGTGTCACGCAGACGCCGGGCGCGGTGCTCGCCGACACCTGGAGCTACAACGGGCAGTGGACGCTGCTCTCGACGGTGACGTCGAATCCGCGCTGGGGCCACAAGCTGGTGCGCAACACGGCGAACAACCGGCTGATGATGTTCGGCGGTCGCTCGCCGACGATCAGCGGCCTCGCCAGCGACACCGTCGAGTGGACCGGCGCGGCCTGGGTGACGGTGCCGACCACCGGCGCACCGGCGCCGCGCTTCCTCTACGGCATGACCTTCGATCAGGCGCGCGGCGTCTACGTGCTGTTCGGCGGCCGCGGCTTCACGGCGACCTTCGGCGACACCTGGGAGTATGCGCCGACGACCAACACCTGGACGCAGCGCACGCTCGTCGACAACCCGACGCCGCGCGAAGAGATGGCGATGGTCTACGACGCCTCGCTGCAGCGCGTGATCCTGTTCGGCGGCTACGACCGCGACACCGACACCGTCTACGGCGACACCTGGACGTTCGACGGCAGCAACTGGGTCGACGTCACGCCGGCCGATCCTGCGGCATCGCCGAGCGCCCGCTACCGCACGCAGACGGTCTACGATTCGGCCCGCCTGCGCACCGTGCTGTTCGGCGGCTTCGACGGCACGCAGATCCAGCAGCAGACCTTCGAGTTCACCGGCAACGTGTGGTCGCAGGTCACCATGACGACGGCCGTGGTGCCGCCGAACGCCACCGAAGCCGTGCACGGCTACGACCCCACGCGGCGGCGCACCGTCGTGTTCGGCGGCTTCGGCACCACCGGCTTCAGCAGCGCCACCTTCGAGTTCAGCGGCGCCACCACCGGCTTCTTCAGCACGTTCGGCGCCGGCTGCCCGACTTCGCTCGGCGAGCCGACGCTGACCAGCACCACGCCGCGCACCAACAATGCGTGGACGGTCACCTACGGCAACCTGCCGGCGGACAACGAGCTGGTGATGGCGGTCTACGGCTTCTCGAACAGCAACTGGAACGGCGTGCCGCTGCCGCTCGACCTCGGCGCCATCGGCCTCGCCGGCTGCAACCTGCTGGTGTCCGCCGACGCCCAGGTCGCGCAGTTGACCGTGCCGGCGGCCAACCCCGGCGATCCGGCGAGCGCGTCGACCACGATCAACGTGCCGAACCAAGCCAGCCTGGTCGGCGTGACCCTGTTCGTGCAGGGCGTGCTGATCGACATCACGCCGCTCGGCGACATCGCGCTGCCGGCGACCACGCCGGGCGGCCGCGCCGTCATCGGCAGCTGAACGCGCCGCGCCCGCATCGGGCGCCGGCGACCACGCGGCGAGCCGCCGCCGGGCCTCAAGCGAGCCGGCGGCCCGCTTCGTCGACGTCGCCCTTGCTGCCCAGGTAGAGCGGCGTGCGCTGGTGCAGCTTGGTCGGCACCAGGTCGAGGATGCGCGTCTTGCCGTCGGTCGCGGTGCCACCGGCCTTCTCGCAGACGAACGCCAACGGTGCGTTCTCGTAGAGCAGGCGCAGCTTGCCCTCGGGCTTCTTGGCTTCGCCCGGATACATGTAGATGCCGCCCTTCAGCAGCGTGCGGTGGAAGTCGCCGACCAGGGCCCCGGCGTAGCGCGCCGCGCGCTTGCCGCACTGCGTCTCCTGCAGGCGGAACGCGCGCACCATCGCCTTCGTCTTGTCGTCCCACTTCGCCTCGTTCGCTTCGTTGACCGAGTAGCTGCCTTCGCCCTCGGGGATGCGGATGTCGGGGTGGGTCAGGAAGAACGTGCCGATCGAGCGATCGAGCGTGAAGCCGTTGACCGGGCCGCCGGCCGTGTAGACCAGCATCGTGCACGGGCCGTAGAGCACGTAGCCGGCGGCGACCAGGTCGCGCCCCGGCTGCAGGAAGTCGGCGAGCTCCGGCTTGCCGCCGCTCGAGCGCCGCCGGTAGACGCCGAAGATCGTGCCCATCTGGCCGGCGACGTCGACGTTGCCGGAGCCGTCCAGCGGGTCGACGGTGATCAGGTACTTGCCGTTCTCGCCGCCGGCGAACACGTGCAGGTCCTCCATCTCCTCGCTGGCGACGCCGGCGACCATCGGCATGTTCTCGAACACCTGCAGCATCGTGTCGTTGCTGATGACGTCGAGCGCACGCACGTTCTCGTCCTGCACGTTGGTGTTGCCGGTGTAGCCGAGCTTGCCGACGAATCCGGCGCGCATGATCTCGCTGGCCAGCATGCGAGCCAGCAGGCTGAAGCGGTTGAGGACGGTCGACAAGCCGCCGCTGGCGTTGGCGCTGGCCTGGTCGCGGAAGAACTGCTCGCTGAGCGTGAGGCGATTCATGGTCATCGGAGGTCGCCGCGGATTGGAGCGAGCCACCGCCGGGCTCACAACGGCGCCAGCGTCAATACCGGCTCGTGCTGCCCGTCGACGCAGACGACGCCGCCGCGCGCCGCCGCGGCCAGCGCCACCACCGCGACCGTGTCGACGTCGACGGTGAGCAGAGTGCGGTCGGTGCCATCGGCGCCTCGCCAGCACAGCCGCTGCCCGGCGCGCAGCGGGCAGGCGACCACGCGTTCGCCGCTCGGCAGCCGCGGCAACTCGCTCGCCGCCGCGAACGGCGGTGCCGGCGGCGCCCCGCGGCCACGGCGCCAGTAGAGCCGCACGCTGTCGCCGTCCGCGCGCCCGTTGCCGACGCCGGGCACGTCGAAGCGCGCGAGCTCGACCAGGTCCCGTTCCGGCCGGAAGCCACCGCCGAACCACGGCCCGCACGCGTGCGGCAGCCGCGCATCGAGTGCGAACTGCACCGGGTTGTCGAGCACGAAGCGCACGCCCAGGTCGTCGAGGAACGCCGACAAGCGCGCCTGCTGCAGCGCCGCGAAGCTGCGCGCGTCGACGACGCCGTCGAGGTTGACCACACCGCGCGCCGAAGGTCCGGCGAGCACGTCGGCATGGAACGTCACCAGGCCGGAGTTGAAGCAGCCCACATGTTCGCCCGGCGGCAGCACGGCGCCGACGAAGCGGCCGGCGAGTTCGAGCTCGCGCTGGCCGAGCAACGGCTCGGGCTGGATGCGGCCGCGGTCGACGAACTGCACCAGCGGCAGCGCCAGCAGCAACAGCCGCAACCGGCCGTGGCGCGCGAGTGCCACCATCGCCACCACCACGAGCGGCGCCACGTAGTAGTCGCGCGGATACCAGCGCACGGCCCAATGCACGCCGACGATCGCGGCGAGACCGAAGACCACGGCGAGCAGCGCGCGCGGCACCGCACGCGGCTGCGCCGCCGGCCACACGACCAGCAGCAGCGCCGCGAAGCCCGGCGTCGCCAGGTCGCGCACTCCGAGCGCCGAAGCGATGCCGACCAGCACCGCCGGGGCGATGCGCCACGCGGCCGGCCACCACGGACGCAGCAAGCCGAACACCGCGAGGCCGCAGCCGTACACCGACGCAGCGGCGAACGGGCCGCCGAGCAGCGCTGGACGCGCGAACCACCACGACGCCGAGAGCCACGCAGGCCAGCCCGCGTCGACCAGCGCCTGGTTGCTGTGCCACAACCACGCCATCGGCCCGGCCGAGTCCGGCAGCACGCCGCCGCCGAGCGCCAGGTTGGCGGCGGCGAGCGAGAGCGCCGCCGCCGCCGGCGCCGCGAAGGCCCGAACCTGCAGACCATCGCGCCACAGCGACAGCGTGCCGAGCAGCGCGATCAGGTCGGCGCGGGCCAGCACCGCGGCGACGCCGAGCAGCGTCCAGGTCCCGGGCCGCGCCTTCCGGCCCCACCACAACGCACTGGCGAGCAGGCACGCGAGCGCGGTCTCCTGCCCGTTCTGGCTCTCGCGCAGCAACAGCGGATGGCCGAGCCAGCACAACGCCAGCACGGCGGCGGTGGCGCGGTCGCGCACCGTACGCCACCACCCGAACGCCGTCGCGGCGTGCAGGGCGACGCCGAGCCAGGGCGCCACGAACGGCAGGCACGCGGCTCCGCCGAGCCAGGCGATCGGCACCAGCAGCAGGCTCCACAGCAGCTGGACCCCGCTGGTGGTGACGCCGTCACTGACGCTCGGCCCGCGGCCAGCGGCGACGTTCGCCGCCCACGCGAACTCGTAGAACGCGTCGTCGCGCAGGCGGTCGCAGGCGTCGGGGCGCGGCACCAGCCACTGGGAGAGGCCCCACACCGCCACGATCGCCGACGAAGCGACTGCGCACCCCGCGAGGAAGCGGGCGCGGTGTCGACGCGACGAGACGACCGGTGCAGTTGGGGCGAGCGACACGCAGCTCCAGGCCCGAGCGGGCGGCTGCGCACAGTAGCAAGGTCGCCGTCGGCGTGCGCGCGTTCGTCGAAGGGCCCGCTCGAAGGGGCCCGCTCGAAGAGCTTCGTCGAAGTGGCTCCGCCTCAGTACTGCGGGCGATACAGATCCCACATGCGACCGACCCACGCCGACCACGAACGGGTCCAGCCCACCGGCTCGATCAGCGCGAAGCGATCGGTGTAGTCGAACAGCGCCTGGTGGTTCCACTCGTCGCGCAGGCCCATCATGCGCGCGCACAGCACGCCGCCGATCCACGCGTTCGCCGTGCAGCACAGGCGGTACGAGTTGGTCGCCCAGGCGATGCTGTCGTAGTTCGGCTGGTGCACGTGCGAGAAGCCGAACTCCGGCATGCCGATCTCGGACGGCGTGTAGTTGCCGTGGCCCCAGTTGATCTGCGTCGGCGACGTCTGCTCGACGTAGAACGTCTGGCAGTCCTCGCCGAAGTGCATCGAGAAGGTGCCGGCGAGCGTGCGGAACGACTGGTAGTTCTGGCCGACCGCGAGCATGTTCGCGTCGCGCAGCAGCGCCCCGGCGAACAGGATCGGCAGCTTGCGGCCCGAGCCGTGGCCACCGACGCCTTGCCACCAGCAGCCGTTCACCTTGTTGCCCCAGAAGTCGATGCCGATCTGCACCAGCCGGATCGCCAACGCGCGGCGGTCGGCGAGCGGCGCGTTGGTGTGGCACATCAGCGCCGCCTCGTTGTAGGCCGACGTGAAGTCGCGGCCGTAGGTCGGCATGTTGCTGCGCGGGTGGAAGTAGCGGCTCTCCCAACCCGGCGAGTGGTCGAGCCAGGCGCGCTCGAACGTCGGCCCGACCGCGGCGAACGACGGCATGCCGGTCGCCGGCACCAGCGACAGCAGCTGGTTCCAGTCGAGCATGCCGACGTCGTAGCGCGGGATGTGGTCGTTGCCGGCGTAGGGCGGACGGAACGAACCTTCCGGCGGCACCTCGGCGACGGCCGTCAGCACCGAGCAGGTGTCGAGCGCCAGCACCGACGGTGCGGCGGTGTAGCTGACACTCTTGATCAGCGCCTGGTTCGGCTGCAGCACCAGCGGATTGCTCGGCGACAGGTTCGCCGCGACGTCGAGCGCCGGGATGTACAGCTGCGGCGCGCCGCCGTCGTACATGTGCGTGTCGTAGCCGTGCTGCCGCGTCGACGGATCGGGATTGATCATCGCGCCGTGGATGACGCGGCCGTTCAGCACGGTGCGCTGCGGTGTGATGTCGACGATCGTCGCGGGCCCGACGACGAACCAGTCGCCGTTGACGAACTGCCCCGCCTGCACCGGCTGCGCGAAGTAGTAGGTGACGCCGAACTGCGCGATCTGGGTGACGAACTGCGTCGGCGTCGGCAGCGGCGCCACGCGCGTCGTCAGGCCGCGGCTCATCTGCAGCGCCGCCGGGTTCGCCGTCGGCTGCTCGGCCATGACCTGCATGTGCAGTTCGCGACCCGCCAGCGTCGGCACCAGCGGCATCGTGAAGGTCGCGCTGTAGAAGCCGTTGCCGGTCGTGAAGGGCAGCAGGATCTCGGCGGCGACCAGCAACTCGCAGCCGGGCATGTTCCACGGCGCCAGATCGACCGGCAGGTTCATGCCGTTCCACGACGTCTTCGACGTGCCGACCATCAGCAGCGCGTTCCGCCCGGGCGGAAGGTTGTCGATCGACATCGTCGACTGGTAGCCGGGGCGAACGATCGAGTTCAGGCTGATCGTCGACTGGTTGGCGGTCAGCGAACCGCAGCCAGCGCCGAACCATTGGCCATACGGGGCCTGCGCGAACAGCGAAGAAACGACGCTGCCGGCGAGCAAGATCGAGAGGGATCGCATTGCGCGGCCTCTACGCGTCGCCTCCGCACGACGGCCACCATTTCTCCGTGCCATCGCAAGAAAGGCCTGAGTGTTGAGAACAATCCCGAGAGAGGCGTCGGCGTTCGTGCCAATGCGCACGATTGCGCGTGCAAGAACGAACACTGCGAGGCCGCGCGCAATGGCGACGCGGAAGGTGCGGCGCCTTCGTGCGTCTCGCTACAGTGCGCCGCTCGCGTGCGCGACGGCGATGCCTTGCACCGTACGAAAGGTGCCGAACCTCGCATCGCCGCGTTCTTCGTTCGCGGCTCCACTCCCCGCCTCATGCGCAAACTCGGCATCGCGCTGCTGATCGTCCTCGGCCTCGTCACCACGGCGCTGCTGTGGTGGCCCGACGCGAGCCCGCTGCCCGCGACCAACGAACCGACGGCGATCGACGGCAGCCAACCGACGACGCCGACGGCCGCCGTCGCCGAACCGACGATCCCGCGCGAGCGGGCGCCGCGGCTCGCGCCGACCGAGCCGCCGCCGAAGGCGTCGACGGCGCAGGGCCTGCGCGGCGTCGTCGTCGACGCGGCCGGCCAGCCACTGCCCGGCGTCGACGTGCACCTGCTCGATGCCGCCAGCAACGAACCCCTGCAGGCCGGCACGCTGTCGGCGGCGACGCTGGCACCGCTGGCCTCCACCCTGAGTGACAGCTTCGGCGCGTTCGCGATCGGCCTGCCGGTCGTGCAGGAACGGCAGTACGAGCTGTGCTTCGTGTCGCCCGCCCACGCGCTGCTGCGCAGCGGGCCCTATCGCCTGCTGGCCGAGGAATGGCACGACCTCGGAGCGATCGTGCTGCAGGCCGGCGCCATGGTGCGCGGCCGCGTGACGATGGCCGGACGCAGCGACATCCCGGTGCCGAACGCGACCATCCGCATCGAGGTCGGCAGCACGTTCGCCGACGCGGTGCTGCAGGCGCTGCCGGCACCAGCGGCGGGGCTCGTCGCGCGCAGCAACGGCACCGGCGACTACGAGATCGCGCACGCGCCGAGCCGCGGCACGGTGACGATCACCGCCGTGGCGCCCGGCTTCGCCCGCGTGCAGCGCCGCGACGTCGTGCTGCGCGGCGGCAGCACCGTGCAGGTCGACTTCGCACTGCCGCCCGGCCAGAGCCTGTTCGGCAGTGTCGTCGACGAACTCGGCGCCCCGATCGACGCGGCGCGTGTGCAGGCGTGGACGGTGCGCTCGCCGGGCACACCGCTGCTGGCACCGGCCGACCAGCGCGGCATGTTCGCCGTGCACGGCCTGCTGCCGGAGACCTACCGCGTGCGCGCCGAAGCCCCGGGCTTCGAACCGGCGGAACTGATGCCGGTGGCGCCGGGCAGTCGCGACCTGCGGCTCGTGCTCGCCGCGCGCGGCGCGATCCGGCTGCGCGTGCAGACTGCCGAAGGCACACCGCTGCGCAGCTACCGCGTGGCGCTGCGCCGCACGTTCGCCGGCCCACCCGCCCAGCTCGGCAACGTGCCCGAGGTGCCGGAGCGCCAGGTGCACCTCGGCCCGGCCGCCGACAGCTACGAACTGACCGACGTGCCGGCCGGCGTGTTCGTGGTCGAGATCACGGCCGACGGCCTGGCGAAGACGTTCTCGCGCGAGATCGACCATCGCCGCGATCCGACGCGACCACCGCCGCCGCGCTGGCACGAGGTCGACGTCACCATGTCGCCCGGGGCGATGCTGCGCGGGCGCGTGCTCGCCGAAGACGGCAGGCCGCTGGTCGGTGCCACGGTGGCGACCGAACGCGACGGCGTCGATCCGGACAGTCCGCTGCAGGGCGTGCTCGGCGACAACCTGCCCGAACGCATCACGCGGACGATCGCCCGCACCGATGGCTTCGGCGAGTTCGTGCTGCCACAGCTGGCGGCCGGCGACTACCAACTGCAGGTCGAGCATCCCGAGGCCTGCCGCGACCTCGTGCGCGGCCTCGCCGTCGCGGCCGGCGAGGAACGCACGGTGCCACCGATCCGCCTGCAGCGGGGTGCCGAGATCGTCGGCCGCGCCACCTACGCCGGACAGCCGGCCGGGCAGATCAAGGTCGTGTTGATGCGGGCCGCCGCCAACGGCCAGCGCGGCGGCCTGCGCCTCGAGGCGGTGACCGACAGCCGCGGCGACTTCCGCCTGCCGGCCAGGGTGCCGCCCGGGGAATACGTGCTGCGCGGGGCCGTCGTAGGCGGCGCCGAGCCGGAAGCCCAGATCGCCCAGCAACTCTTGCAGCTGCAACGATCCTCGACCAATGTCTCGGTGCCACCGGGCCAAGCCCTGGTGCAGCGCGACCTCGACATCCCCCCCGCCCGCTGATCCTCGACCGCCGAACCGACGTGTCCAACGCCGCCAAGATCCTCGTTCCGTTGCTGGTCGTCGCCGCCCTGGCCGGCGGCGCCTACTTCGCCCTGCAGTCTTCGGCCCCGGACGTGGCGCCGACGCCGTCGACGCCCAACACGCCGACGGCGACGGCGACCGAGCCGAAGCAGGACCAACCGCAGGTCCCGCAGGCGCCGGTCCGGGCGCAGAGCGCCCCGCAGGATCCGCAGCGCACCGCCGCCACCAACGGCCCGGACAGCAGCAACCCCGACGCCCCGCAGGGCGTGCGCGGCCGCGTGCTGCTGCCGAGCGGGGCCCCGGCGGCCGGCGTGCAGGTGTGGCTGCTGGAGAGCGCCAGCTCCAACCCGGTCGCCGTGTTCCTGGCCAACCAGGCCGGCAAGGTGACGCCGCCGCTGGCCAGCGTGGTGACCGGAGAGGACGGCCGCTTCCAGCTCGGCCTGAAGAAGCCCGGCCAGGCCGCCGACCTGCGCCTCGTCAGTGGCGAGTACCCCGAAGTGAACCGCCCGGGCATCAAGGTCGCGGAAGGCGACTGGTTCGATGCCGGCGACGTGCGGCTCGACATCGGCATCCCGCTCACCGGCCGCGTCGTCGACAGCGGCACCAAGGCGCCCATCGCCAACGCCACCGTCTACGTGGCGAGCACCAACCAATCGCACCAGATGATCGCGACTCCCGGTCGCGAACGCGGCATCCCGCTGCTGACCGACGCGCAGGGCCAGTTCCGCTGCTCGAACGCGCCGCGCCTGGGCAACGTCAACCTGATCGCCGAAGCCCCGGGCTACGCCCACACCCAGCTGTTGAACAAGTCGCTGAAGGCCGAAGGCGGCAACGACTTCCCGATCGAACTCGAGGTCGGCGAACCGATCCGCGGCGTCGTCGTCGATCCGAACGGCAAGCCGATCCCGGGTGCCCAGATCCGCGCGATCGGCCTCAGCGCCAAGACGCCGCAGCAGGAGCGCGTGACCGCCGGCGCCGACGGCGTGTTCGAGTTCCCGACGCTGCGCCGCGGCCCGTACGAGCTGATCGCCACGGCGACGACCCACAGCGAGAAGAAGCGCACCAACGTCATGACCGGCGAGACCGACGTCATGATGGTGATGACCTCGCGCGGCATGGTGCGCCTCAAGGTGCTGGCGGCCGGATCGGGTGCGCCGGTGAAGGCCTACTCGCTCGGCCTGAAGCGCTTCTTCGAGAACGCGCCGCAGAGCATCGCCAACGTGCCGGAGTTCAACGACCGCCGCATCAACCCGGGCGACTACGAGGGCGAGTGGGCGATCGTGCGCGGCCTGCCGCCGGGCTCGTTCCGCTTCCAGGTCGCCGACCCGCAGCACGCGAAGACGCTGTCGGAGCCGTTCACGATCGTCGAAGGCGGCCCGGTGGTCGAGGTCGAGGTGCGGCTGTCGGTCGGCGGCACGATCACCGGCACGGTGATCAACGACCGCGGTGAGCCAATCGCTGGCGCCAACGTCGCCTCCGACTTCAACGCCGGCCTCGCCGCCGACACCGAACTGTTCGGCATCTTCGGTGCGATGATGCCGGAGAAGCACACCAAGCAGACCACCACCACCGACGCGCAGGGCCGCTTCGTGCTGCGTCGCCTGGCGTTCGCCGACTACATGGTCCGCGTCGCCCACCCGCAGTACTGCGAGGGCAAGGCGATCAACCTGAAGATCGCCGAGGAAGGCCAGACGGTCGACGCCGGCGTCATCCAGCTGGCGCTAGGCACCGTGGTCGAGGGCCTCACGACGGTCGGCGGCGTGCCCACCGGCCAGATCAAGGTGTCGCTGTCGATGCCGATGACGCCCGAGCTGATGAAGGCAGCCCAGCAGCCTGGCGCCGACGCCCAGCAGCAGGCAGCGGCCGCGCGCGCGCTGTTCAATGCCAACGTGCTCAGCGACGGCGAAGGCCGCTTCCGCCTGCAGAAGCGCGTGCCGCCCGGCACCTACAAGGTCACCGCCGCGCGCCACAGCACCGACAGCCCGTTCAACGCGCTGATCGACATCCGCGAGACCGAGCGCATGGTCACGATCGCGCCGGGCCAGGAGTCGATCTCGATCGACTTCAACCTGACGCCGCGCTGATCCGGAGGATCGCGGCGGCGCACCTGCGCACACCAGCGCATTCGCCTTGCCGCGCGGCCGCCGCTAGCCTGCGCGGATGACCCGCCCGCGTCCGGCCAGCTACTGGGACTACATCCGCGTCGAAGACCTGCTGTCGCTGCAGAGCGGCGTCGACGCGAGCGAAGCGAACCTGACCGACGACGAGGTCCGCTTCATCGTCATCCACCAGATCGACGAGCTGTGGTTCAAGGTCGTGCTGCGCGAACTGGTCGCCGCGCGCAACCTGTTCGCGCGGCCGCTGGTGCCCGAGGACGCGCTCGCCGGCGCGGTCAACAGCCTGAAGCGCATCACGCTGTGCTTCGAGCTGGCGGCGACGCACTTCCGGCTGATGGAGACGATGCGCACGCAGGACTACCTGCAGTTCCGCGACAAGCTGAACCCCGCGAGCGGCTTCCAGTCGGCGCAGATGCGCGAGATCGAGGTGCTGATGGGCCTGCCGGACGAGGACCGCATCCCGTTCGGCAACGAGGCCAGCTACCTCGAGGCGCTGAAGAGCCACGATGGTTCGCCGTCGCCGGCGCTGGCGCGCGTGCAGCGCCGCATCGCCGACGCACCGACGCTGAAGGCCGCCGTCGACGCCTGGCTGCACCGCACGCCGATCCACGGCAGCAAACCCGGCGACCCGGGCGACGAGCAGGTCGTCGGCACGTTCGTACAGCAGTACCTGGCCGGCCACGAACGGCTGTGCGAGCGCGCGCTCGAGCACGCGGTGCGCGTGCAGGCGCTGGCGCCCGCCGACACCGAACGCCTGCGCGCACGCTACCGCGGTCAGCTGCAGGGTGCCCGCCGGCACATGGAGGCCGAGGACGTGCCGGCCGAGCGCCGCGCCTTCGTCCGCCGCCTGCGCGCGGCGATCCTGTTCGTCGACAGCAACCGCGCGCTGCCGCTGCTCAGCTGGCCGGGCCAGATCATCGACGGCCTGATCGAGACCGAGCAGGCGATGCTGGCGTTCCGCCAACGCCACGCGCGCATGGTCGAACGCGTGATCGGCCGCCGCGTCGGCACCGGCGGCAGCGACGGCGTCGCCTACCTCGACCAGACGGCGCTGAAATACCGAGTGTTCACCGAGATCTGGGCGGCGCGCACGCTGCTGCTGCCGGCCGACCTGTGCCCGCCGGTCGCCGACAAGCGCTACTACGGCCTCGCCCGGGAGTGAGCGGGTCGCGGCGGCTCACAGCCGCCGGTTCTCCGGCCGCGAGCGCCGGCGCGAGAAGGCGATGCGGTCGCCGCGCGGCCGTTCGCGGCGGAAGCCGAGCAGGTGGAAGATCTCGACCGTGAACCAGCGGGCGACGCGGCGGTCGGCGAGCAGCGTGTCGCGGTCGTGCGGGTCGCGGTGCACGCCCGGCAGGAACGGCAGCAGCGCGTCGACGCGCAGCGCCCGCAGCCAGCGCGCGAGGCCGAGCCAGAACGGCCGCACCGGCCGCGCCAGGAAGTAGCCGTCGTCGCCGAGCGCCTGGTAGAGCGGCAGCAGCACGCGGCAGTCGTACGGCGCGCGGACCTCGCCACGCACGTCGTGCGCCAGCAGCGTGCCCTTCCTGGCCGCGGCGAAGTTGACGAAGCCGGGCGCCATGCGGAACTGGTCGGCCGCGGTGATCGCGTGGCGGTGCACGATCTCGACGATCTTCGGCACGCCGGCGGTCGTGCGCTGCAGGTGCGCCCGATGCGGGGCGAGGTCGATCGCGTCGGCGCGCAGCAGGCCGAGCCGCACCAGCAGGATCCACAGCATCGCCTCGTGGTTGCCGACGGTGTCCGGGTGCTGGTGCCGGCCGCCCTCGGCGGCGAGCGCCGCGACGCCACGGTGCGCGAACCACTCGAGCGCCGCTCCGTCGATCGTCTCCTCGATGCCGAGGATGATCGGCACGCCGGTGGCGAGGCCGAGCCGGCGGTTGTCGATGGTGTCGGCGAGGCACAGGAACGGCGCACCGTCGGCGCTGCTGCTGTGCAGGTCGACGAACAGCACCGGCCCGGAGGCGGTGCGCAGCACCTGCTCGAAACGCGCCAGCAGTTCCTGCTGCTCGTGGTCCTCGGGCGAACGCTGCGCGTCCGGCCGCGCGGCCATGGCGGCGATCGCCGCTTCGCCCCAGCCGCGGTTCAGGTCGCGCGCGAGGAAGCGCTGGCCTGCGGCGAGCGCACCGAGGTTGCCGGCGAACGCGACGAGGCGGCCGTCGATCGGCACTTCGCGCACCTGCAGGTGGCCGAGCACACGCTGCACGGCGAGCACGCCGGCGGGCTCGTTGCCGTGCACCCCGGCCATGACCAGCAGCGTCGGCCCCGGACGGCCGTCGTCCCAGGTGCCGAGTTCGCGGCCGACCTGCGGGGCAGCCGACGGCGCCGTCGTCACGCCGCCACCGTCACGGCTCGTGGCTTCACGGCTCGTGGCTTCACTGCTCGTTGCTGTCGCGCAGGTGCTTCTCGAACAGCATCGCCGCGACGCGGATCAGGTCGCGCTCGGTGATGATGCCGACCAGGCGATGGCCTTCCTCGACGACCGGCAGGCTGCCGATCTTGTGGCGGCGCATCAGTTCGATCGCCTCGAGCGTCGGCGTCGACGGCGTCACCGTCACCGGGTCGCCGATCATGATGTCCTTGACCGCGACCGGCGTGCGCTCGGCGCCGCGCATGCCCTGGCCGACGAGGCGCAGCAGCGTGCGGTGCGACACCAGGCCCACCAGCTTGCCTTCGTTGTCCTCGACCGGCACGTGGCGGATGTGGCGCCAGTCCATCAGGCTCGCCGCCAGGTCGACGACGTCCTCGGGGTGCACGGTGAACAGGTCGGTGGTCATGAACTGACCGACCTGCACGTAGCTCTCCTTCCAGCCCTCGAACTCGCCGGTGTCGGCCAGATCCCAGGTGTGGACCGGTTCGCCGGCCTCCTGGCGCGACTGCAGCGCGCGAACCAGGGCCCCCATGCGCTGGTCCTTGGTGCCCTTCTCGCCCATCGCCGCGAGCGAGTCGAGCGCCCAGCGAGAACCGGTGCGGCCGCGCTTGCAGCGCTCGGCGATGATGCCGAGGTAGCGGTCGATGTCGTCGCTGTCGACCTTGGCGTTCTCGAGGCCGGCGCGCGCCATCGGCAGCAGCACGTCGGCGACCAGCTCCTGCGCCGCATACTCGCGGCCGTGGAACCAGGTCAGGTTGGCCTGCAGGCCAAGGCGCGCGGCGGCGACGAAGTTGCCCTTGGCGTCGTCGAACGACATCACCTTGCTGACGTCGTCGAACTCGTGCGAGACCGCGGCCATCAGGCCGAAGAAGAACGCGCCGTTGGCGATCTCGTCGACCACGGTCGGGCCGGCCGGGAACGCGCGCGCTTCGATGCGCAGGTGCGGCTTGCCGTCGCTGATGCCGTAGCAGGCGCGGTTCCAGCGGTAGACGGTGCCGTTGTGCAGGCGCAGCGCCGTCAGCGCCGGCACGCCGCCACGATTGAGCACCGCCTCCGGGTCCTCGTCGATGTCGGTCGCGAGCACGACGCGGAAGCGCGCGATGTCCTCGCGGAAGATCTCGAGAACGTTGTCGCGCACCCAGCCGTCGCCGAAGTTGACGCGCGGCCGGCGACCGCGGAGCTGGTGCGCCGCCGAGCGCGCGTCGACCGACTGCTGGAACAGCGCCACGCGCGTCTCGCGCCACAGCCGGCGGCCGAGCAGCACCGGCGAGTTGGTCGCCACCGACAGCACCGGCGCGGTGATCGCCTGGGCGCAGTTGTAGAGCTTGGCGAACTCCTTCGGCCCGACCTGGAAGTGGACCTGGAAGCTCGTGTTGCACGACTCGAGCATGACGTTGTCGTGCGTCATCTCGAACTCGTCGACGCCCTTGATGCGGAACTGGAACTCGCCGCCGCGCAGCTGCGAGATGGCCCGGTTCAGCGCCAGGAAGCGCGGGTTCTGCACCATCGAGGCCAACGTCAGGTCGCTGCGGCGCAGCGTCGGCAGGATGCCTGCGAGCACGATGCCGCCGCCGAGTTCGCGCGCGGCACTGCGCGCCATCTGCAGCAGTTCCTGCAGCTCGCTCTCCATCACCGACAGGCATTTGCCGCCGAACACCTGCGGCTTCATGTTGCACTCGAGGTTGAACTGCGCGAGTTCGTAGGTGAACTGAGGGTGGTTCAACCGCTTCATCATCGCGTCGGCGCCGCACCAGGCGCGGCCGGCGCGGTCGAGCAGGAACATCTCCTGCTCGGCGCCGATGCGACGCACGCCCTTCTCGAAGCGGTCTTCGTCGAGCATGCGTTCGAGCGCGTGCACGTCGGCCAGGATGGCCTTCATGAATGCGCGGAGTTGGTCGTCGGTGAAGCCGCTAGGCAGGTCGTGTCGGCCCATACTCGAGAGGAGGTCGGTGAGGAGGCGGGACCATACCAGGGGCGGAGCGGGTGTGCTCGCCAGCACTGGCGAATGCCGGGCAGCCCGGCCGGGTCGGTACAGCGAAGCGGCCGTCGTGCGACGGCCGCGGGCACAGGCGCCTGGCTGCCGGAGCGCCAGTGCGGGACCAGGCCGGGATCAGCGGACGAAGCCGTTGAACATGATGCGCTTCTCGCCGACCTGGGGGTGGTTCAGCTTGACCACCAGGTCGCCCTTGACCAGGCCGGTCGGCGCCTTGTCCGAGATCGTCAGCTCGACGATCAGCTTGTTGCCGTCCTTGCGCGTCGACGCGATCAGGAACTCGGTGTTGATCGTCGCCTTCTCGAACGTCAGCGACGTCGCCTCGAGGTTGCTGCCGTCGTTCGGCTCGAACACGACCTCCTTCTTCAGCGAGGTGCCCTTGCGGATCAGGCCGAGCGTCAGGAAGCCACCCGGCTTCATCTCCAGCGGACCCTGCACCATCGCGGTGACGCGCACGGTGAACGCCGACTCGCCCTGCACGTCCGTGTAGAACTTCAGCACGCCGCCGCCGACCGACTCGGCGTTGACCGGGCCGTACTTGCCCTTGACGATCCAGGCATCGCCGGCGGGCGCCTTCTCCCACTTGACGTCGAACACCTTGCCGGCGTCGTCCATGCGGGTGATCTTCCAGTTCGGGTGGCGCGGCGACGTCACCGTGACCTCGAACTCCTTCGTCTCGGCCCAGGTCATCTTGTTCAGGTTGACCTCCTGCGGCGAGACCACGAACAGCTGGGTGCCGGTGGCGTGGAAGTTCAGGCGCATGTGCGCCTGCACCTCGTCGTCGGTGTGGATGTCGACGCTCGCCTGCTTGGCGGTCGTGATGCCGTTCATGTCGAGGTGCACCTCGATCTCGCCCTCCTCGCCGGCCTCGATCGCGATCTGCTGCACGCGTTCGGTCTGGTCGGGCTGCCCCTCCACCTTGGTGATGCGCATCAGCTGGCCGGGGTTCGGCTTGCCGGTCAGTTCGTAGACGCGGGTGCCGACGCGGATCGTCGCGCGCGTGCACTGGCAGCTCGGCGTCAGGCTGCGCCAGTTGACCACCTTGGTGCCGGGGTTCTTGAACTTGAACACGCCGACCGCTTCGCCCTGCCCGAAGAAGGTGCCGAGGTCCTTGTTGGTCTCCGGGAACCAGCTGTTGCCGCCGGCGGCGGGGTTGCCGCGGGCCGGCTGCGGGGCGACCGCCGGCGTCACCCCAGGTGCGACCTTGACGTCGCTCGGCTTCACCTGGGTGTCCGGAGCGGGCCGCGTCTCCTGCGCCACCACGTTCGGGGTCAACACGGTCGGGGCGAACAACGCGGCTACGAGGAGACCGAGGAAGCGACGGTGCATCATGATGGGACGGAGGCCTTCGGGCCCGAACCGGGCCGAACAGTATAGCCAGCGAGCGGCGCAAAAACTCCCGCTCGGAGCGCGCCCATGGCCCCCATCGGGCGATCGGTTGCATTTGCGTGAGTCGGCCGCACCATGGTCCCATGGCGCCTCGCCGCACGCTCGCCCTCGCCCTCGTCTGCTCGCTGCCGCTCGGCGGCTGCTGCTCGTTCGCCCGCTTCTTCTGCGGCCCGGACCGCACGCCGTGGATCTCGGTCGACTACGCGTCGCCGGAAAGTGCCGTGCGGACGATGCTCGAGGCGCTGCGCCGCGACGATCCGGACATCGTCTACGAGAGCCTGTCGGACGGCTACCGCCAGCGGCAAGGGCTCGACCTGATGAGCGTGCAGGTGTTCTGGCAGCGGTTCCGCGACGCCAACCCCGGGCTGCACGTCGCCGGCTACGCGCAGGTGCCGACCGCCGATCGCCCGGCCGCGGATCGCGCCGTGGTGCGGCTCGAGATCGAGGGCCATCGGCTGGAAGTGCAGCTGGTGCGCCAGGACAGCTGGCTGGTCCGCTACGCGCGGCCGCAGGTGCCGGGCCGGGAACCGTTCCCGCCGGGCGAGGCGACCCAGCGCATCGAGTCGTTCGCCGGGTTCGTGCGCGTCGACGCCGACGGCGACCCCGACGCCGAACGCAGCCGCGTGGACCTCGCCCCGCTGCGCGTGCGCCACGCCGGCGTCGAGCTGACCCCCGACGCGATCGAGGCGGTCACGCTGCAGCGCCAGTGGAAGATCGCCGACCTGAACCAGCTGCCGGAGTGAGCGGCCGCGCGCGGTCGACCCGCGCGCCCATCTGCCGCCCTCGGCGTGCCGCTCTCAGCGGATCGATTCCGTCGCCCGCACGACGACCTTGGCGCCGCGCGGCAGGATCTTGAACAGCTCGGCGATGTCCGCATCGAGCATGCGGATGCAACCCGCCGACGACATCGTGCAGATGGTGCCCGGCAGCGTCGTGCCGTGCGCGCCGAAGCCGACGTAGGTGTCGTGCAGGAACTTGATGAAGTACTCGCCGAGGATGTTCTTCGGGTGGCCGTAGGGGTAGACGATCCCGTCCGGCGCGGTCCACGGCGGCTGCGGCTGCTTCTCGCCGACGGTGAACTCGACCAGCGGCGTGTGGTCGTTGGCGCCGTGGCCGACCCAGTAGAGCCGCAGCAGGTGCTCGCCGACATAGATGGCGAAGCCGAAGCTGCGCTTCTCGAGCACACCGACGATCGGGCTGACCGGGATCTTGACCTTCTGGCCGATCTGCAGCGCGTTCGGGTTGTGGATGCGGTTCAGCACCGCGATCGTGCCGTCCTCGACGGAGAGGCCTTCCTTGCGGAAGCGCTGCGCGATGCGCGCCAGCGAGTCGCCGCGCGCCACCGTGTAGCTGCGCGCGCCGGTGACGTTGCCCGGATCGCACAGCCAGCGGTCGACGCGCACCCGGTGCTGCTTGTAGGCATCGTCGACGAACGCGCGCGCGACCTCGTCGGCCTTGGTGATGCGGCCGCGCAGCATCAGCGTCAGCAGCTGCGTGCCGGCGGGCACCGCCTGCGCATCGGCCAGCGCCATCGCCGACGCCACCGCCTTGCTGGCGACGCCACGGCCTTCGGCGCTGTGCAGGAACGCGTTGTCGGGGCCGAGTGCCGCGAACAGCTGCGGGAAGTCCTCGCCGTTCGGCAGCAGCGCCTTGGTCAGCCGAACGCGGTCGGCGCCACTGTTGCTCGAACCGCTGGTCGTCGCCAACAGCGCCCAACCCTGGGCGATCGCCGCCGGTTCGCGCTGGGCGAGGCGCGGCAGCAGTTCGTCGAGCGAGGGCAACGCCTGGTTCGTCGCCAGCGGCTGGTCCGCCGGCAATGCCGGTTCGCGCGGCAGCTCGGTCGCGGCCAGCGCGTTGGCGACCGGCGTCGCAGCGGGCGTCGCGGCATCGCGCAGGCCGTCGAGCGGCACCTGCGACGTCGACGCGGACGGCGGTGCACCGGTCCCACCGCGCATCGCGGCATCGGCGGCGCCGCTGGCGCCGTCCCAGAACCACCAGACCAACGCTGCGATCAGCAGCACGGAAACGAGACCACGCATCGCCACCTCCGCTCTCGCGCCGACCGGGCGCGACCGCCGCGGCACCCCTGACCGGGGGCGCCATCATCCGCTCGGGGCCCGGCGGCGACGTTCGCCGCGCGGTCCGAAGGATCGCACCGTAGCGCGACCGGAAGAGAAATCGAGAGGCTCCGCTCCACCTGTGCCGTCGACGGAGGCCGTGTTGAACCCTACGGTTCAGGTGGGCTCCCCCCGGAGCATTTGGGAACGGGCCGGCGGCGCCGCACGAGGCAGCACCGTCTCCTTATCCCGCCTGGCCCTGAGGTCGGAACCCGGGGAATGGTCATCGGTTCAACTTTTTGGCCCGCATGCAGCTCGAACACTGCAGAGCGAAGCTTCCCGAAAGATCAGCGCGCAACGATAGCCCACGATCGCCCCCGCCCAACGCGGAAAGTTCGCGCGATGCAGGAGCAGGGAATGGCCGTGGGGCCAGCAAGACGACGCAGCGAGGGCGACGGTGCCGATCTCGGGGTCGATGGGGTCCGCGGTGCGGCGTCCAAGCAGTCGGTTCGGCGGGGCGCCCTTGGGCGCGCCGCTTCACTGCCAGCGGTTCTTGGCGATCGCCGCCAGCACCATCTCGGCCGCCGCCACCGCGGCGACGCCGTCTTCGCCACTGACGATCGGACGCTCGCGCGTGCGCACGCAACGCAGGAAGTCGGCCAGCTCCTCCTGCAGCGGGTTGCCGCTGTCGAGCTGCATGTTCTCGACCTGCAGCAGGCCGTCGAACACGAACTTCCACAGGTCGCCCATCTGCGCCTTGTCGAGGCGCTCGACGTCGAGCTGCTGGAAGTCCCAGCCCGGCGCCTTCTTCACGACCATGCCCTGCGCGGTCTGGAAGTCGAGGCTGGCGTAGCCCTCCTTGCTGAACACGCGCATCTTGCGCATCGGCTTCAGCGCGACGCGGTTGGCGGTCAGGTGGGCGACGGCGCCGTTCTCGAACTTGATGATCGCCGACGCCATGTCCTCGGCCGGCGTGAACACCGCGCCGCCGAACGCTTCGACCGAGGCGATGCGGCTCTTCACCAGCGCCAGCACCAGGTCGAGGTCGTGGATCATCAGGTCGAGCACGACGCCGATGTCCGTGCTGCGGAACGAGAACGGCGCCAGCCGGTGCGACTCGATGTAGCGCGCGCTCTGGCCGATCGCGGCGATGCCGCGCAGCGTCGGGTTGAAGCGTTCGACGTGGCCGACCTGCAGCACGCGGCCGTGCTTCGCCGCCAGTTCGACGAGCGCCTGGCCGTCCTGGCTGGTGCGCGCGATCGGCTTCTCGACCAGCACGTCGACGCCGTGCTCGAGGAAGAACGTCGCCACCTCGCGGTGCAGCTTGGTCGGCACCACCACCGACACCGCGTCGACCTTGCCGAGCAGGTCGCGGTAGTCGGCGAACGCCGGCACGCCGTAGGTCGCGGTGGCGAAGTCGCGCGCGGCCTCGGTCGGATCGGCGACGGCGACCAGCTCGCAGTCGAGCGCCTTCAGCAGGCGCGCGTGGTGCTTGCCGAGATGGCCGACGCCGACGACGGCGATGCGGACCTTGCTGCCGCGCTGGTTCTGGTTCTGGCTCTGGCTCATGCCGGACCTACGCGTCGACGAGCGTGAACTTCAGCTCCGCCTCGGCGACGAGGCGGCCGGCGACCTTGGTGCGCGCGCGCACGTGGCCGAGCTGCGGCTTCGCGCGCAGCGTCTCGACCTCGATGCGCAGCTGGTCGCCCGGCACCACCGCACCGCGCATCTTGACCTTGTCGATGCTCCACAGCACCGCCAGCTTGCCGGTGTTCTCGAGCTTGCGCAGCAGCAGCACGCCGGCCAGCTGCGCCATCGCCTCGAGCTGCAGCACGCCCGGCATGATCGGCTGCTCGGGCCAGTGCCCCTGGAAGAACGGCTCGTTGATGGTGACGTTCTTGATCGCCACCGCGCGCTGGAAGCCGTCGAGCTCGATCACGCGGTCGATCAGCAGGAACGGGTAGCGGTGCGGCAGCAGCTTCAGGATCTGCCGGATGTCGAGCCCGGTCTCGGTCGGCCCTTCGCCCTGCTCCTGCTCGCGCTCGCGCTCCTCGAGGATGCGCTGCACCAGCGCCATGTTCAGGCCGTGGCCCGAGCGCGTGGCGATGATGTGGCAGTCGAGGTCGAGGCCGCAGTTGGCGATGTCGCCGATCAGGTCGAGGATCTTGTGGCGCGCCAGCTCGTCGTCCCAGCGCAGTGTGTTCGCCTGCGGGCCGTTCGGGCCCATGACCAGCGTGTTCTGCGGCGTCGCACCCTTGCCGAGGCCGGCGGCGCGCAGCGCCTCGACCTCGTGCTCCATGACGAACGTGCGCGCCGGCGCGATGTCGCGCTCGAAGTTCTCCGGCGTCAGCTCGAAGGCGACGATCTGCTTGGCGCCCGGCGAGGTGCCGTTCTTCTGCTGGTAGTCGAGGTGGTACTCGACGGTCAGCTTGCCGGTGCCGGGCAGGGCCACGATGCTGGCCGAGCCTTCGCGCACGTAGATCGGCGACTTCACCGAGTACGACGGCCGCGGCGAACGCGTCTCGACGGTGCCGGCGTCGCGCAGCGCGCGGAAGAACTCGAGCGAGGCGCCGTCGAGGCCCGGCACTTCTTCGCCGTCGATCTCGACCTGCGCGTTGTCGATGCCGAGCGCGAACATCGCCGCCAGCAGGTGCTCGCAGGTGTAGACCTCGGCGCGGCCGTCCTGGATGCAGGTGCGGCGCTGCCGGGCCTTCATGTTCGAACCGTGCGCGCGCACCGCCGGATGCTCTTCGAGGTCGGTGCGCACGAACTGCACGCCGGTGCCGGCCTCGGCCGGACGCACGACGAGCCTGATCTCCTTGCCCGAGTGCAGGCCGGTGCCGCGGTACTCGACCGCGGCCTTGACCGTGCGCTGCATGCGGGTCGGAACGACCGGAACCGGAGCGGTGGCGGCCACGCGTTACTTGCTCCCCTGCTGGGTCTCGGCGGGCTTGCCCGCGCCGTCCTTCTTGTCCGCGTCGGCCTTCGGCGAGTCGCTCTTCGCCGGCGTCGCCGCCTTGTCGCCGTCGCGCGGCACCATCAGGTACTTGATCAGGTCCGGCGTCAGGTCGACTTCCTCGCTGGCGAACCAGACCTGCTTGTTCTCGAACGCGCGCAGCCGGCCCGTGGTCGCGCGCTGGCCGGTGATGCCGGCGGGCGGCTGCGGCACCGGGTGCACCCGCAGCACGATGCTGACGCCACGCGCCTTGGCGACGACGGGGATCGCCTTCTCGAGGTCCTCGAACACCGCGAGCCACGCCTTCTGCTGCTCGGCGTCGAGCTTCTCGTTCAGCGTGTTGTAGAGGAACTTGCCTTCCTGCTGCGTGATCTCGAGCTGGAACTGCGCCTGCTTGCCGTCCTCGGAGTCCGGGTTGGTGATCTTCACCGCGCCGCGCGCGTCCTCGAGCTTCGCCTGGAACTGCTTCATGCGATCCTCCGCCTGCTTGCTCATCGCCTTCAGGCGTTCCTGCATTTCGATCCAGCGCGGGTAGTTCTCGATCGCCTTGTCCAGGTCGACGACGCCGACCAGCGGAGCTGCCGGCTTGTTGCGCCCGGCCGCGGCCTCGCTCGCGCTCGCGGCCGGCTTGGCCGGAGCGCTCGCATCCTGGGCGGAGAGGAAGGGGCCTGCAGCCAGAAGGCAGGCCACGGCGAACAGGTGCTGCGTGCTCATGCGGAAGACTCGGGCGCGGACATGCCCAGCGGGGCAAGGTAGCGATCGCGCCGGGGAAAGGCCACCGCGGCGACGGCCGCGAAGGTCCCGTTCAACCGTGGGTCGCGCCACCGTGGGTCGCCCCACCCTGGGTCGCCCCACCGTGGATCGCCTGACGCAGGTCGGCGAGCAGCACCTCGGCGCCCTCGAGCCCCACCGACACCCGCAGCAAACCGTCCGGAATGCCGGCCGCCGCGCGCTGCGCCGGCGTCAGCGCCGCGTGCGTGGTGAAGGCCGGCAGGGTCGCCAGCGACTCGACGCCGCCGAGGCTCGGCGCCCGTGCGATGTGCTGCAGCCGGTCGAACGCAGCCCGCGCCCCGGCGAGCCCGCCCCGCACCTCGATCGCCAACATCGTGCCACCGCCGCCCATCTGCGCCTTGGCCAGCGCGTGGTCGGGGTGGTCCGGCAGGCCCGGGTAGGTGACCGCGGCGAGGCGGCCGCGCCGCACGTCGTCCTGCAGCGCCTGCGCGATCGCCAGCGCCGCCGCTTGCTGGGCCTCGAGGCGCAGACGCAACGTCGGCCACGAGCGCTGGATCAGCCACGCCACGTCCGGTGCCAGCACCGCGCCGGCGCGGCGGCGCCAGCCTTCGATCGGGCCGAGCAGCGCGTGCGGACCGGCGACGACGCCGGCCAGCACGTCGGAGTGGCCGCCGAAGTACTTGGTCGCCGAGTGCACGACCAGGTCGACGCCGAGGTCCAGCGCGCGCTGGATCGGCGGCGGCGCGAAGGTGCCGTCGAAGATCGTCGTCGCTCCCGCCACCTTGGCCGCGGCGACGACCGCGCGCACGTCGACGAGGCGCAGCGTCGGGTTGATCGGCGACTCGAACACGACCAGCTTCGCCGGCCGCTGCAGCTGCCGGAGCAAGCCCGGCAGGTCGAGGGCCGAGAAGCGATCGACGGTGACGCCGAAGCGCACCAGGTCGTGCAAGGCGAAGCCCGAGGTGCCGCCGTAGATCTCCTCGGCCAGCAGCACGCGATCGCCGGCGCGCAGGTGCGCCGCCAGCGCCGCACTCATCGCCGCCATGCCGCTGGCGAACGCCACCGCGCCGTCGGCCCCTTCGAGTTCGGCGACCAGGCTCTCGACCGCGCGGCCGTTGTGGTGGCTGAGGCGCTGGTAGAACTCGCCGGGCCGTTCGCCGGCGCCGAGCGCACGCAGCGTCTCCGCGTCGGGCTGCCCGGCCGTCGTGCTGCGCACCAGCACCGGCGCCAACGGACCGAGCAGCGGCGCGTGCGGCCGCGGCGTGCCGTAGAGGGGTTCGCTCATCGCCACGATCATGGCGACGCGATCGCCATGGCGCGAGCGCGCCGCTTCCCCGCCGCAGCGGCCGCCCCTACCGTGCCGCCGTGTTGCCGGACGCAGTCGAACTGTCCCCGAAGCTGGTCGCCTCGCTGCTCGCCAAGGCGCGCGCCGCGGCGCCGCGCGAGTTCGTCGGCCTGCTCGCGGGAGTCCGCACCGGCACCGCGCGCCGCAGCGAGGTCGTGCGGGCGTTGTACGAACTGCCGAACGTCGCGGCCGGCGACGACGCCTACGAAGTGCCGGCCGCCGCGTTCGCCGCCGCCGAGGCGCGGGCCCGCGGCGACGGCCACACGTTCCTCGGCTTCGTGCACAGCCATCCGCGCGGCCCGGCGCAACCGTCGGCGCACGACCTGGCGTCGTGGTGGCCGCACTGCGTGCAGCTGCTCCTGGACGGCTCGGCGCTCGCGCGCGGGCAAGCGGCCCTGCGCGTGTTCTGGCACGACGCCGCGACGCTGCACGAACTGCCGCTGCGCGTCGGCACCGGCGACGTGCCGCAGACCACTGCCCCGGCGGGGGCCCGATGATCGTCGCCGTCGGCGTCGACGTGGTGCCGATCGCGCGCATCGAGGGCCTGCTCGCGCGCGGGGGCGAACGCACGTTCGCACGCTTGTGCACGGCCGCCGAAGCCGACTACTGCCGGAGCCGCGCCAATCCGGCCGAATCGCTGGCGGCGCGCTTCGCCGCCAAGGAGGCGGTGATGAAGTGCCTGCGCACCGGCTGGGCCCAGGGCATCGGCTTCGCGCAGATCGAGGTCGTGCGCGACGCGCACGGCGCCGTCTCGGTGCGACTGCACGGCGCCGCCGCCGCGTGTGCGGCAGAACGCGGCATCCGCACGCTGCACCTGAGCCTGTCGCACGCCGGTGGCATGGCCACCGCGTTCGTCGTCGCGGAAGCGTGACGCCGCTGCCATCGGGCGCCGAACCGTGGATCGTCCCGGGCTGAGAAGGAACGCCGCCACGCCGCGACAGGGCGCGCCGGATCGATCCGAAGTCGGGTCGTGCCTTCTGCCGGTCGCCCCACCCATCGTGCGCTCGCCCTGCTGACGCTGGCCCTGGCCGCGTGCAGCAGCATGCGTTCGTCGGCGGCCGACGCGTTCTCGTGGCGACTCGACCTGCCGGTCGACGCCACCGCGGCGATCGTCGCCGGTGCGGCGCGCGCGGCGACCGGCGGCAACGCCGCCAGCGACCTGCAGGGCGCGCCGGCACTCGCCGCGGGCAAGGCGTGGCGCATCGTCTACGTGCCCGGTCGCGACGGCGGACTGGAGCCGTGTGCCAGCCATCGCCTGCGGCTCGTCGCCGGCGCTGCGGCGGGTGCGCCCAAGGTGTGCGCACGCAGCGTCGGTCCGGTCGCACTGGCGCCGGTGGCCCACGGCGAGGCCGCGATCGAACTGACCGTCCGCGGCGACGGTGCGATGACGCTGGTGCAGGGCCACGTGCTGCCGCGGCTGCGGCGGCCGCTGGCCGATGCGCTGGCGCTGGCCGAGAACCCGGAAGCGGCGTTGCCGGGCCTCGCCGAAGCGAACCTGTCGGCGCTGGTCACCGCGGTGCTGTTGCAGCGCAGCGCCGCCGCCGAAGCCGGCGGCGACCACGAACGCGCGTTCGCGCTGCGGCGACGCGCCGCCGACCTGGGCCAGGCCGACGCGACGGTGCTGCTGCAGCTCGGCGATCATGAGGCCGCGCGCGGCGACGACCGTGGCGCGCGCGAGCACTACCTGCAGGCCATCGGACGCACCGACGATCCGGTGCTCCGCGGCACCCTCGGCGCCCGCCTCGGCGAAATCGGACACGACGACCATCCGGCCCGCGACTGGCGACGGCGCGCGCGCAGCTGCCTCGGCGACGACGATCTCGCGCGTGCCGCCCTGCTGCTGCACCGCGCCCGCCGCGACGGCGACGAGCCCGTCGCCGATTACCGGCTGCTCGGCGAACTGCATCGCCGGCGCACCGAGCCGATGGCGGCGTTCGCCAGCGAACTGCTGGCGCGCGAACACGAGCGCGACGGCGCGCTGGCCGCGAAGGCGCGGCACCGCCCGGCCAAGGACGTGGTGCCGGCACTCGCCGCCCCCGCGCGTTGACCGAGCGACGGAAGCCCTTGCGGCTCGACCGCCCGCGGGCCGACGCGATTCACAGGCCGCTGGCCGACGCCCGCACACGCCACACGGCGATCTCCTGCTGCGGCAGGATCGCGAACGTCGGCGCCCGCTGCGGATCGATCGGCACGGCGACCGCCGCCACTTCGTGGCCTTCGAAGGCGATGCGCACCGTGGCCCGATCGCGCGACGACGACACCGCCACGTCGAACACGAGGCGATGCACGCCGCCGGGCACCGCCAGCACGCGGCCCGGCCCGAGCGCCGCCGCGATCGCGCGCAGGAACGTGCGCTGCACGTTCTCCTCGCGGCGCGGATCGCCGTCGATCGGCTCGAGCTGCACGCGGTTGTCGGCACCGACGAACAGCAGGCAACCGACGCCGCGGTGCTCGAACACGTACCAGCGGCGACCGACCGCCGACGACGGCAGCACGAAGTCGACCACCAGCCGGGTGCGTGCGACCTCGGCGCCGAAGCCGGGCGAGCCGCTGAGCGTCTGCAGCGCCAGCTCGTTCCACGGGCGGCCGCTGCCGGCGAACACCACCGCGTCGTCGCGCAGCAACCAGCCGGCGGCGTCGCGGTGCAGCGCCGCCGGGCCGAACTCGACCTCGGCCAGGAGCTCGCTGCCCTGCACGACGATGTCGGCCTTCGCTTCGGGCGGCGCCGCGCGCGTCAGTTCCGTCGCCAGATCGCGGCGGCGGCGCAGCAGGCGGCGCAGCGCCTCGGCCTCGCGCAGCTCGGCGTCCTCGCTGGGACTGAGCGTCGCCGTCGGCAGGCGCTCGGTGCACGCCAGCAGCGCACTCTCGAGCTTGGCGCCGTCGAGGCTCTTCTGGGCGGCGTCGCGCGCGCTGCGCAGCGCCGCCAACAGGGCGCCGCGGTCGACGACGACGTCGGGGCGTTCCTCGCGCACGCGCAGGACCCGCGGCCAGATGTCGTCGGCGAGGAACTGCCGCGGCGCTTCGGGCAGCGCCTGCAACATGGCGCCGATGCCGCCGAGTTCGTCGCCGGCGAGTCGCGCGACGGCGACTCCGAGCAGCCGATCGTCGGCCGGGAGTTCGGCCAGCGGATCGCGTTCGCGCCGCAAGCGCGCCAGCAGCTCGCCGAAGCGGAACGCCGACAGCTGCATCTCGCGAGCCTGGGCGCCGAGGCGGTTGCCGCGCAGCACGAAGCCGTCGCCGGCGGGTTCGGCGCGCAGCTCGAACGGGTCCGGCGAGCCGTCGCGCAGGAACCCGATCGCCGGCTGCGGCTGCCGCGCCAGTGCGGCCAGCACCGCGCGCTCGACGGCGACGGCGGCGAGCAGCGCCTGCCGATGGCCGGCCAGCCTCGCCACCTGGGCCTGCCCAGGCGCCAGATCCTCCGGCAGCAGCGCCAGCGCGTCGCGGCCGCTGCCGTTGACGAAGGTGCGCCAGGCGAGATCGCAGCGGCGCTCGAAGCGCTCCTCGTCGCGCCGCACCGCGGCCTGCCGGATCTGCTGCGCCATCGCGCCGAACTGCCGTTCGACCTCGGGCCACGGATCGCGGCCGGCGCGGAAGCGTTCGGCTTCGGGCCACACCTGGGCCAGATCGCGGCGAAAGCGCTGCAGCGCCACGTCGACCGACTCGGGTGCGACCTCGGCGTGCAACCGTTCGAGCAGCGAGTCGCGCACCGCGGCGACTTCGCCGAGCAGGGCTTCGCGCACGGCGTTCTCGTCGGCGTCGAGCGCCTGCTGCGCCGTCTGCCAGGCGACCAGCGCGCGCTGCCGCAGCTGCTGCAGCAACGGCTCGGCCAGCCGTTCGGGCAGCGGCATGCGCACGCCGTCGCAGAACGACGCCAGCGCGTCGCGCCACAGGCGCTCGGCGGCGGCGTAGTCGCGCACGCGCCGCCGCTCCTCGACCCGCGTCGGCAATGTCGTCGTCAGGTGGCCGTCGAAACGCGCCAGCAGCTCGGCGTCGCGCTCGACCAGTTCGCGGTCGATCGCCGCCAGCAGGTCGTCGAGGCGCGACTGGCGCACCGCCGACCGCACCTGCAGGAGCGCGATGCCGGCCCGTTCGAGCACCAGCGGCTGCAGTTGCTCGCGCTCGACGCGCGCGCGGTCGGGCCACACGGCGACGTCGCGCAGGCGCGCGCGCAGGTCGGACCAGCGCGGCCCGAGCCACTCGTCGACGACGCCGTCGACCGCGCGCTGCAGGTCGCCGGCGGCGACGCGGCGACGGTTCTCCAGTTCGAGCAGCGTGTCGGGCGGCGAACCGACGATCGCGCGCAGGTGCGCCACGCGCGCCCCCGGCGTCGGCAGCGCCGACAGTTCGGCGTCGAGGCGGACCAGGAACTCGGCCGAGGTCGGAGCCGTCGGCACGTCCGCGCGCATCTGCGCCCCGAGCCACCAGGCGCCACCGAGCATCGCGCAGACCCCGACCGCCAGCAGGCCGCGCAGCCACCAGCGCGGCTCCGGCCCGATGCGCGACAGCTTCGCTTCGTCGACGTCCGGGCGCTGCGCGCGGTCGATGCGATCGAGGTCGTCGAGCAGTTCGCGCGGCGTCTGGTAGCGGATCTGCAGGTCCTTCGCCAACAGCTTGCGGATCACCAGCGCCAGGCCTTCGGACAGCGCCGGGTTGACCTCGTCGGGCGGCACCGGCGTCTGGTTGAGCACGTTGGTGATCAACGTCGCCATCGTGTCGCCCTTGAACGGCGGCGTGCCGGTGGCCATGTGGTAGAGCGTGGCCCCGAGCGAGTAGAGGTCGCTGCGCACGTCGACGTCGTGCGGGTTGCGCGCCTGCTCCGGCGAGATGTACATCGGCGTGCCGACGGTGGCGCCGTCGCGCGTCAGCGTCAGGTCGGCCGGGCCCTTGGCGAGGCCCATGTCGGTCAGCTTCACGTTGCCGGCTTCGTCGATCAGGATGTTGCCGGGCTTGATGTCGCGGTGGATGACGCCGCGCTGGTAGGCGTGGTCGAGCGCCATCGCCACCTGCCGGGCGACGCGGCGCACGTATTCCTCGGCGAACATCCCCCACTCGACGAGCAGGCCGCGCAGCGACTTGCCCTCGACGAACTCCATGACGAAGTAGTGGTAGCCGCCCTCTTCGCCGAGGTCGTAGCCGGTGACGATGTGCGGGTGGCTCAGCGAGGCGACGATGCGCGCTTCGCGGCGCAGCCGGTCGACGTAGCGCGTGTCGCGCGCCAGCGACGGCTTCAGCACCTTCAGCGCGACGATGCGGTTGAGCCGCTTGTGCCGCGCCTTGAACACGGTGCCCATGGCACCCGCTCCGACGCGGTCGAGGATCTCGTAGTCCTTGAACGGCTGCGCGAAGGTCATCGCCGCTACGCGGTGTCGTCGTTGGCGGCCGGCGGCAGGCCGGTCGGCCGGCCGTTCTGGTCGAGCGCGTACTTCTCGAGCTTGCGCTGCAGGGCGAAGCGCGACAGGCCGAGCAGGTCGGCGGCGCGGCTCTTGTTCGCCTGCGCGCGGTCGAAGGCCTTCTGGATCTCGCGGATCTCCAGCTCGCGCACCATGTCGGGCAGCGTGGTGCCGCGTTCGCTCGGCACCGTGTCGTCGTCGGCGACGGCGGCGCCGGGGCCGCGGCGGCCTTCGCGCACGTGCGCGCTGAGGTGCGTCTCGAGGATCACGCCGTCGCACAGGATCGCCGCGCGGCGGATCTCGTTCTGCAGCTCGCGCACGTTGCCGGGCCAGCCGTAGGCGACGATGCGCTCCATCGCGTCGGGACTGATGCGCACGCGACCCGACTCCTTCTGCAGGTCGCCGAGGAAGCGCTTCACCAGCAGCGGGATGTCCTCCTTGCGGTCGCGCAGCGGCGGCAGGTGCACCGGCAGCACGGCGAGGCGGTAGTAGAGGTCCTCGCGGAACGAGCCCTCGCGCACCATCTGCTCGAGGTTGCGGTTGGTGGCGCAGATCAGGCGCACGTCGACCTTGATCGTCTCGCGGCTGCCGAGCGGCCGCACCTCGCCCTCCTGCAGCGTGCGCAGCAGCTTCTTCTGCAGGTCGAGCGGCATCTCGCCGATCTCGTCGAGGAACAGCACGCCGCCGCTCGCCGACTCGAGCAGGCCCTTCTTGTTGGCGTTGGCGCCGGTGAACGCGCCGCGCACGTAGCCGAACAGTTCGCTCTCGAGCAGCGCCTCGGGCAACGCCGCGCAGTTCTCGCTGACGAACGCCTGTTCCTTGCGGCGGCTGTGCGCGTGGATGGCGCGCGCGACCAGCTCCTTGCCGGTGCCGCTGTCGCCGGTGACCAGCACCGGGTCCTCGGCCTCGATGTACTTGTCGAGCAGCGCGAACACGCCGCGCATCGCGCGGCCGGTGCCGACGATCTGCTTGTAGTCGTACTTGCTGCGGGTCGACAGGCTCTGCGTCGACAGCTCCTCGCGGATCTGCGTCAGTTCGCTGGTCTTCTCCTGCAGCTGGCCCTTCAGCGCCGCGTTCAGCTGGTCGACGCGGTCGAGCGCCGACTGCAGCTCGACCTGCTTGCCGCGCAGCTGCTCGACGTTGCGGGCGTTGACGATGGCGGTGCCGGCGTGGTCGGCGAGCGACAGCAGCAGCGCCTTCTCGCGCTCCTGGAACACGGTCTGCTGCAGGCGATTGTCGACGTAGAGCACGCCGGCGATCTCGTTGCGCACGCGGATCGGGATGCACAGCACCGAGCGCAGCCGCAGGTCGGTGACCGACTGCAGGTCGCGGAAGCGGTCGTCCTCCTGCGCGTTCGTGGTCAGCTCCGGCACGCCGGTCGACATCACGCGGTTGGCGATCGTGCGCGAGATCTTGAACTCCGGCGACAGCACCTCCTCCTGCGCGAAGTTGCGGGCCACCTCGACCGAGTGCTCGCCGGTGCGGCCGAGGATCAGGAAGCCGCGCTCGGCCGAGCACAGGTGGATCGCGGCGTCGACGATCTGCGTCAGCAACCGCGTCAGGTCGAGCTCCTCGTTCAGCGCGCGCGCGATCTGCAGGAACGTCACCAGGTCCTGGCTGCCGCGCGGGTGGTCGCCGGGCCGCGTGTCCTCGACCGACGCCGACTCCGAGGCCGGCAGGCCGAGCGTGATCTCGAAGTTCCCCACCTGGAACGTCTCGCCGACCTTCAGCTCGGCGCGCATGACCGGGCGGCCGCGCAGCTTGGCGGGGTTCTGGGCGCCGGCGTCGGCCAGCACGAAGGCGCCTTCCTGGCGTTCGATGCGGCAGTGGATGCGCGAGATCAGGCGGTCGGCGAGGAACAGGTCGCAGTCGCGCGAACGCCCGATCGTCACCACCGCCTGGTGGAACGCGTGCGTCTCGGTGGTGCCGTCGTGGGCGACGACGAGCAGGAAGGGACCGTTGGTCATGCGGAGGAACCGATAGTGCGCGGACGCTCGCTCGTAACCGCCGGTGGGCGTCGCCGGTTGTGGCGCCGGCTCGGGCCGCGGGGGCGAACGGCGGCGCGCATGCTACCGCGGCCAACCGGCGGTGCGGCGCAGCAAGTCGATGCCGGCGGTTTCGACCTCGGCGACCGTGATGTCGCGCATGCAGCGATGGTGGCCGAGCGGGCAGACCTTGCGCTGGCACGGCGAACACGGCAGGTCCTTGCGGATCAGCGTGGTGCGCTCGAGGCAGTAGTTCGTGTAGTTCGGGTCGTTCGGCCCGATCAGGCAGACCACCGGGCGGTCGAAGGCGACCGCCAGGTGCCGCGGGCCGGTGTCGCCGGTGACCATCAGCGTGCCGCGGCGCACCAAGGCCTTCAGCTTGTCGAGCGGCAGCACCGGCTGGCTCAGCGCGATGGCACCGCCGTCGCGGGCGATGCGTTCGCCGAGTTCGACCTCGGCTGGCCCCACCATCACCAGCGCGCGCATGCCGTGCTTCTGCTGCATCGTGCGCGCGAGCTCGGAGAACCGCTCCGGCGGCCACAGCTTGCTGGCGCCGAAGTTGGCGCCGACCACCAGCAAGAGCAGCGGGGTGCCGTCGGCGATGCCGAGCGAGCGCAGGTGCTCGGCGACCCAGGCGTCGTCGCCGGGATCGACGCGCAGCTGCGGATGGCGATCGACCGGCGGCAGGCCGAGCACGTCGAGCAGTTCTTCGTAGTACTGCGGCATCGGCATCGGGTAGCGGCGCGGCCCTTCGCGCTTCTGCCACCAGCGGCGCCGCACCTGCGCCGACAGGCCGAGGTTCATGATGCCGGGTCGCCCCTGCTGGTAGCCCAGGCGCAGCGGCACGCGGGCCAGGAACGGCACGATGCCGGTCGCCAGCGAGTTGGGCAGCACGATGGCGAGGTCGTAGGCGGCGGCGCGCATGGTGCGCACCTGGCGCAGCAGGTCGCCGAGGCCCTTCGCCTTCGGCGTCGGCACGATCTCGTCGAAGAACTCGGCCCCGGCCAGCGGCCGCAGGTAGGGCCGCATGCCGGCGGTGATGTGGGCCTGCGGGAACGCCGCCCGGATGCGCGCGAAGGCCGCGGTGGCCATGACGAAGTCGCCGAGCCAGTTCGGGGTGCGCAGCCAGATGCGGCGGATCCGGGAGAGGTCGACGGTGCGTGTCATCGGGTGGGCCCGCCGCGCGGGGCGGCGATCTTGCGAGGCGAACGCATCGCGGGCAACAACGTCGGCGCCGCTCGCCGCTGGCGGGCCGGCAAGGCCGTGCTATCGTGTTCGCCCCTCCACCGCGCCCACGCCGCGCCAACAACGACATGGCATCGCAAGCCACCCTCGATCGTCTCTGTGCCGAGTTCGACAGCCCTCCCGACCACATCGCCGCCGCGGTGGCCCTGCTCGAGGACCAGGCGACCCCCGCCTACCTCGCGCGCTACCGGCGCGACGTCGTCGGCAACCTGTTCGAGGATCGGCTGCACGCGATCGAGGAGCGGCTGCACACGCTGAACGAACTCGAGCAGCGCAAGCAGGCGATCCTGCAGCAGGCGGAGGAACGCGGCCGCCGCACGCCGGAGCTGGAGCGCCTGCTCGCCGACACCGTCGACCAGGACCTGGTCGACGACCTCTACCAGTCGATGCGCCCGCGCCGCCGCAGCCTCGCGATGCAGATGGAGGAGAAGGGCCTGCTGCCGCTGGCCATGGCGCTGCAACACCGCCAGCTCGGCGACCAGTCGCTGCAGGACATCGCCGCCGCCTACATCGCGCCGGACAAGGGCCTCAGCACGCCGGAAGCGGTGCTCGAAGGCGCCCTGCACATCCTGTCGGATCGCATCGTGCACGACGCCGTGACGCGCGCGCGGTTCCGCGACGAACTGCGCCGCGGCATCCTGCGCGCGCGCGTCGTCAATCCGGACCAGTCGGGTTCGGCCGCCTCGTCGCGCTACAAGGACCTGTTCGACTTCGCCGAGCCGATCCACCGCATCCCGACCGGCCGCATGCTGGCGCTGCGCCGCGCCGAGCGCGAAGGCATCCTGAGCCTCGAACTGGTGCTGCCGGAAGGTCGCCACCGCGAGCTGCTGCGCGAGATCCACACCGCCGACGTCGCCGTCGATTCGCCGCTGGCCGAGTTCTACGGCCTCGTGTTCGACCACGCGGCGATGCAGCTGCAGGAGTTCTGCGGCAAGGACGTGCGCCGTCGCCTGAAGGAGAAGGCCGACCGCGAGGCCGTTCGCACGTATGCGCGCAACCTGCGTTCGCAGCTGCTGGCGCCGCCGCTCGGGCACAAGAAGGTGTTGGCGCTGCGCACCAGCAGCAAGGTCGTCTGGGCCGCGTTGCTCGCCGAAGACGGCTCGATCGCGCAGCACAAGTCGCTGCCGACCGAGAACGACGAACAGAAGCAGGGTGCGATGGCCTGGCTGGTCGAGATCGTCAAGACCGAGCAGCCGGCGGCCATCGCGCTGCCGCACGGCCGGCGCCAGGCCGGCAGCGAACGCGTCGTCGCCGAGCTGCGCCAGGCGCTCGGCGAGGTCAAGCTGCCGATGGTCGTCGCCGTCGACGAAGCCGCGTCGACGATCTTCGCCACCAGCACCGACGGCAAGAAGGCCGTGCCCGGCGTCGAAGTGGGCGTTCGCACGGCGATCTCGTTGGGCCGGCGACTGCAGGATCCGCTGCTCGAGCTGATCCGCATGGACAGCCGCACGCTCGGTCTCGGCCAGACGCTCGACGACGTGCACCAGGGCATGCTGCAGCGCGAGCTGGCGGCGATCGCCTCGTCGTGCCTCGCCCAGGTCGGCCTCGACCTGAACACCGTCTCGCTCGGCATCCTGCAGCAATTGCCGGGCCTCGACCACGAGCGCGCCAAGGCGATCCTCGACCACCGCCGCAAGATCGGCGGCTACCCGACGCGCGCGGCACTCGCCGAGGCCCCGGGCCTCGACCCGCGCGTCGTGCGCAACATCGCCGGGTTCCTGCGCGTCGTCGGCGGCAGCGAGCCGCTGGACGCCACGCCGATGCACCCCGAGGACTACCCGCTGGTGCAGGCGCTGGCCGCCAAGAAGGGCGTCGCCGCCAACGAGTTGCTCGGAGCGAACCTGCGCGATGTCGGCGCCGACGAGTTCGTCACGCCGGAGCGTTCGCGCCAGCGCGTGGTGACCGTGCTGCAGCAGCTGCAGCGCGCCAAGGAGGAGTCGCGCGGCGAACTGGTCGCCACCACCAACGAAGGCGTGCACACGATCGCCGACCTGCGCACCGACCGTGAACTGCACGGTCGCGTCGCCAGCCTGACCGAGTTCGGCGCGTTCATCGACCTCGGCATCGGCCAGGACGGCCTCGTGCACATCTCGCAGATCCCGGGCCATCGCCTGCGCGACAGCCAGCAGATGCTGCGCGTCGGCGAAGTGGTCAGCGTCTGGGTGCTCAACGTCGACCAGCAGCAAGGCAAGATCTCGCTGACGATGCACAAGCCGCGGCACCTGCAGGAAGGCCGCGCGCCGACGATCGGCGAGCGCCTCGACCAACAGCAGGGGCGCCGTCGCCCCCGCGGCGACCGCAACGAACGTCGCGACGAGGGTGCGCCGGCTGGCGGCCCTGGTGGCGGCCCCGGCAGCGGCAATCGCTTCGCCGGCTCCGGCCGAGTCGGTGAACGCCGTCCGCCGCGCGCCCCGGGCGAAGAAGGCAACGATCGCCCGCGCTTTGGACGCGGTGGCCCGCGCGGTGGCGACCGCGACGATCGCGGCGACCGTGGCTTCGGCGACCGTGGCTTCGGCGACCGTGGCCCGCGCGGCCGCGGTCCGCGCGAACAGCGCGTCTACACCGTCGAGCCGGCGCGCGAAGCTGCCGAGACGCGCACGCACAAGGGCGAGTTCACGTCGCTGTCGAACCTGCGCGCGCTGCTCGGCAAGGGCGGCAACAAGCCCGCGAGCGAGAAGCCCGCGAGCGACAAGCCGACGCACGACGGCGGCGACGCCAAGCAATGAGCGAAGTCCTGGTCGTCGATCGCGCCGCGTTCTTCGGCGGCGACTGGCCCCAGGGCTTCCAACCGATCGCCGCGGATGCGGCGGACGCGTTCCTTCGGCGCGCGGCGCAGCAGGCGCGATTCGAACCTCGCCCCATCGCCGAGACGACGCCGGCGTGGAAGCAGTGGATCCCCTACTGCGTGCTGCGCTGTGCAGCGGACCAACCCGGCGGAGAGCCGGGTGTCTTCCTGGTGCAGCGCACGCGCGGCCAGGGCGAAGCCCGGCTGCACGGGGCCTGGAGCATCGGCCTCGGCGGCCACGTCGAGCCCCAAGACGCGGCCGGCGACCGCAGCTGGCGCGACCACGGCGTCGACTTCTTCGCCGGTTCGCTGCTCCGCGAACTGCGCGAGGAACTGGACTGGCGGCTGGAGCAGGTGCCGCCGCCACGGCTGGTCGGACTGATCAACGACGACAGCACCGAGGTCGGCAGCGTGCACGCCGGACTGGCGTATCTGCTGGAGGTGCCGCTACCTCTGGCGCAAGCCAAGGAACGGGTCGGGATCCGTGAAGTCTCGAAGATGCGCGGCGGGTTCACCCACCTTGCCGAGTTGGGCAAGTTATGGCAGAATCCGGCGGCCCTGGAATCGTGGTCCAGACTCCTCATGGAGAATGGAATTCTCGACCAGGATTGAACTTACAACAATCTCGGCGGTCCGAAAACGCGATCTGACCAACCCCTGACTGCCTGCCGATTCCGAGAACGCGGCGTGAGCCGCAGATCGCCAGCCGCGCCGAGTTCCAGCCAACCCCAAAACCTCCACCGCCCGCGAGCCTGCCTCGAGGTTGCACCAGGAGCCAAGAAATGTCCGAACGCCAAACCACCCGCCTGACCCGAGACGAAGTCTACGACCTGCTGATGAACGCCCGTCAGGCGGAATGGGTCGAGTTGAGTCTCGATGACGGCCGAGCTCTGTCCGGCGCGATCATCTTCAACGAGTTCAAGGGCACCGGTCGCCTGATCAACGTCGACCAGGAATTCAGCTTCGACTTCCATGTCGACCAGGTGATGGACGTCAAGATCTGAGCGTGGTGGCTCGCCGTTCGGCGAGCCGCGTCAGCGAAGAACAGGTGCGTGTCGAAGTGCCGCGGCTGAGAATGCCGCGGCTGGCGAGCGGACGAAGGCCGCAATCGCTCTGCTACCTGTTGCCCGAATCTGAGTCTGGCCTGCAGGACTTGCGGCCTCGTGACTGGTGACGCCGAGCGATCGGCGATCCCGTTCGGAAGAGTGCCCGTCACGCGTTTCCGGGCGCTCGCGGGCGCTCGAGGGTGCCGCGGAAGAAAAGGTGGTGCCGCCAGCTCGCGCCGACGGCACCACGAAGCTCCAGAAATCGCGGCTACGGCAAGGCTTTGGAGCCAACATCGAACCAGCGGTTGCCCGCCGTCCGGTGCCCGGCCGCAGCCGAGATCGACCAGAGTCGAGCCACCCGGGTGCCTAGTCCAGGTGGCCCATGCCGTCGGTCCCTCCCTTGGCGACCGCCCAACACGACCCGGAACCTACCTCGTGAAGCTGCCCATGCCAAGGACTTTTTGACGTGCGGACGCTACAGCTTGGGCCTCCGCCACGAAGTGCATCCAAGGGTGGAGCTGTCACGAGATCGTGGCGCCTGCCCGGTGCACGTCCGCCGGCAAACCTGCGGACCGCGCTCCCCACGAAGCCCGCGCTCGCCTCACCGGCCCTCCGGGGCCCAGCCGGACGTTGCGATCTGCGATCAGCTCGAGGCCTGCTGCACCGGCAGGACCACGCGGAAGCTCGTCCCCTTGCCGGGCGCGCTGTCGACTTCGATCCGCCCGCGATGGCGCTCGACGATGCCGTGGCTGATTGCGAGCCCCAAGCCAGTCCCCTTGTCCACGTCCTTGGTGGTGAAGAAGGGGTCGAAGATCTTGCCCAAGTGCTCGGCGGGAATGCCCACGCCGTGGTCGACGATCTCGAGGACGAGCTCCGTCGAAGAGAGCGAACTCGACAGCGCGACTCGGGAGTTGGGTGGAGATGCGTCCTTGGCGTTGAGCAGGATGTTGATCAGGACCTGCAGCAGATGATTGCTCGAACCGAGGATGACAGCACCCGCCGGGAGCGGCGCCGAAGCGACATCCAGTTCGACGTTGGCCGCACGGTACGGAACGCGCACCAGGTCCGCGGCTTCGCGCAACAACGCCGACACGTCGACAGGCCGCAGTTCGAAGGGTGCCTCGCGTGAGAACTGCAGCAACCCTGCCGTGATCGAGACGATGCGACGAGCATGCTTCTCGATCACATCGAGGTCGGCCAGGAGCTTGTCGGCCGGGTCTCCATCCTGCACCCGATAGCGCAGCACCTGCACCTTGCCCGTGATCACGCCGATGGGATTGTTGATTTCGTGGCTGACACCGGCAGCCAACGTGCCGATCGATGCCAACTTCTCACTGAGGGCAAGGTGCCGCCCGAGACGAAGCAGTTGTCCTTCGTTCTCCCGCAACCGGTCGAGGACGGTCGCCACGAAGTAGATCGAGAACGCCAGGGTGGTCCCGTAGGCGAACAGCAACAAGCAGAACCCGAGTGGCTGCACCCCGGACAAGGTCACCAGCCCCAGGTCCAGCGGATGATGAAGCAGCCAGCCCAGGCGCTCTGCAGCCCCCAGCCCGATCAGGAGCGCCATGCTCCAGATCGCGACGACCACGGCCGCACGGACGGAGAGGACGAGCGCCGCGATGAACGCGTGGAACGAGTAGAACAGGGCAAGCGGATTGGTCACGCCGCCGGAGAAGTGAAGCAGCGCCGTCAAGATCGCGAGGTCAGCGCCGATCTGCAGGAAGACATGGCGACGAACCACCGGCAGAGGGCTGCGCTGCAGCCGGGGGAACATCGATCGGTAGCAGTAGTTGGCGAAGAGCGTCAGCCCACCGAGCAGGTACAGGGGGACGGGGTCCTTGATCGCCGCCAATGCATGCGCAGCGATCGCACACAGCACGAGGATGCCTGTTCCCACGATCCAGCGCAGGCGGTTGAACCAGGCAACCTGCGTCAACAGAGAGTCCTGCTCCCGGCCGTCACTGGCCAGGGGCAGTCGGGGGGCATCGCGAGAAATCATGCCAGTCGTCGTGCTCGAGGGGCCGTTCGCGTTCGGTGCCAGGTCGGCTCAGCGAAGAGAGAGCATCCTCTCGACGCCTCTGCGGGACTGCAAAGGCATCCGACATGCATGCTTGCGAGAGAGAGCATCATGCCTCTCCTGTTGGCCTCACCGCCGGCGAACCAAGAGCAGCCCCATGGCTCGACTGCTCAGGGAGCCCCGTCGCGCTTCGCGAGTCGGGCCGCACGGATCCGCTCTCCTGCTCATGGCAAGATGTCGCATGAGGCCCCGAAGGCTGGATCGGCAGTTCCCGCCCCCGTGAGGCAAGCGAACGCGACCAAGTCTGCAGCGCGACCGCGGAGGCACTCGCCACGACCACGCGGACCCTCGTCGCGTTGCTCCCCTCCCGAATGACCAGTTCGCCTTGCGTGGTCGGCAATCGTGCGGACAGCTCCGTCAGAAACTTCGTGGAAGCAGACCGGAAAGGATCCGAATGCAGGACCACGCCGCCCGGAGCAAGCCCATTGGCGACATGTTCGAGCAGGGGGGCGTGGTGCTTGGCGTGGTAGCTGACATCCGCCAACAGCATCAGATCGAACCGACCCCGCGTGACCTGCCGTGCCCAGTCCAGCTGCTGCTGCAGATGCTGCTGACCCGAGAGCTGGAGCGCATTCCACGAAGCGAACGCTAGAGCATCCGAAGACTGGTCTGCGAATGTGACCTGGCCACCGAACAGCGAGGCCACACATCCTGGAACCCCAAGCCCACAACCGAGGTCGAGCACTTGCATTCCCGCGAGTGGCAACCCCACCTTCGGTTGCCTGAGCGGTGCCTCGGCTGCCACGGCCGGCCCCGACTCGGCGGAACGCGGAGGATCAGCAAGACCCGAAGCGACCCGAGTGAGGTGACGCGCCATCGCGGTCGCAGCCGGCCAGATCTGAACCCAATACGGTGGCTCGCCGCCCCGGAGCCGTTCTGCGGTCCAATCGCCGCGACGAATCCAATCCCTGGCGTCAGGAACTACCAGGGCGAGGCAGCGGCCGCCGACCTGCACGATGCACTTGCGCAAGACGAACCGACGGAGGACCGGGTGCTTCGCAGCTTCGGCAACGCTGGCCATCGAGGGGGACGCGAGAGGTTGCTCCCGAAAAAGAAACAGCCCCAGTGCAAGCACTGGGGCTGTTCAAGATTGACCCGGCACT
>ERZ1066117.143-NODE-143-length-73775-cov-40.696324_pt1 | contig 73775 bp, 56 predicted proteins | sample MGYA00382764_ERZ1066117 | MGnify/ENA primary metagenome ERZ1066117 (study PRJEB33369, sample SAMEA5778347) | biofilm metagenome | biome: Industrial cooling water; feature: Water cooling tower basin; material: Biofilm | place: United Arab Emirates | collected...
CCGTATACGCAGGAATTCAGCCCGCCAGCGCATGACGTCGCCAGCAACGGCAATGCTGTCGACACCGACGCGTGCACCGCGAGCTGCAAGACCGCGGTGTGTGGTGACGGCAAGGTGCAGGCGGGGGTCGAGGAGTGCGACGACATCAACAAGACCGACACCGACGCGTGCACCAACGCGTGCAAGACGGCCAAGTGCGGTGACGCGATCGTGCAGGCGGGCGTCGACGAGTGCGACGACGGCAACATGGTCGACACCGACGCGTGCACCAACGCGTGCAAGGTCGCCAAGTGCGGCGACGGCAAGGTGCAGGCGGGCGTCGAGCAGTGCGACGACGGCAACATGGTCGACAACGACGGCTGCACCAACATGTGCAAGAAAGGGCCGTCGTGCGGGGCGTTGTTCACGATGTACAACGGCTGGACCTACTACAAGGTCCAGGTCAACGGCGCGATGACCGACGTCAACGTGCGCAACGCCTGCGAGACGTGCGGGCTCAAGGCGCCGTGCGCCGCGGTCGACCCGTGCTCGTGGAACGACAACCTGTGCCTGCAGACGAACCTCGAGACGTCGTGCAACCTGCCGATGAACAACCTGGCGAAGGCGCTGTGCGGGGTCAACGCGTCGCCGTCGAGCTGCGCGCAGCTGTACAACACGTACCAGTACATGGGCACCAAGTGGAGCGGCGGCAGCTCGTGCGGGGCCAAGGCGGGTAACTGGTGCGTCGCCGGTAACAACGAGCTCAACCAGCAGGCGCTGTGCGTGCTGCCGAAGTGAGCGGCGGGCTCACGGCAGGAAGGTCGGCCCCGAGAAGGCGTCGCGCAGGCGGATCACCAACGGGACGAACGGGGCCGCCGCGAGCAGCGGCAGCACGACCGCGAGCGGCGAGTGCCACCACCGCGGCGGGGCGGCGCCGCGGTCCGGCGGGACGGTGCAGGCGGGCAGGTAGGCCATCAGCCCGTAGACGAACACCCAGAACCCGCCGACGAGGTTCCACGGGGTGATCGTCGCCTCGGCGAGCGCGCCGGTCAGGCCGAACAGCAGCAGCACGCGCGCCGGGGCGAACGCCCACCGCCCGAGCATCCAGGCCCACGCGGCGAACATCGGCACGAAGATCACGACGCTGTGGAACAGCACGACGTCGAGGTAGTTCGTCGACGCCGTGATGAACGCCTCGCCCGGCGCGACCCCGAACGCCGGCGCGAGGTTGGTCATCGCCACCGCGATCGCCTCCTCGATCAGCGCCATCAGCGTGCACAGCAGCACGAAGCGGAGCCGCCAGCGGCCGCCGAAGAGCGTCGCGAGTCGCGGGACGAGCCGCCGGCGCAGCCACGGCGTCAGCGCGCCGCCGAGGACGACCCACAGGAGGATCAGGCCGTCGGCCATCCAGAACATCGCCCGCTCGCGCGGGGTCCCGGCGCTCGCCACGTGCAGGTTGAGCAGGCCGACGATCGCCGCGCTGTAGACCGCGAGGGCGATCAGCAGCCGGCGCGTCGTCCGGTCGGAGGGGGTCGCGGTCATGCGCGTCGGACCAGCCTACCAGCGCCGCCGGCGGGCGCGGGCGCGCTCGTGCCCGGGCCCGTACCGGGCGAGGCAGGCCCGCGCGGTCTCGTCGCCGCCGCCGTCGTCGGCGAGGCCCGGGGGACGGTCGAGCGCGGGGGCGCGCAGGGGCGCGCGCAGGTCCATGAGGACATGTCCGGAGGGTCATGTCTGCGCGATCGGGCCCTCCGGCGTCAGCGCGGCGAGCGGGCGCAGCAGGCCGTCCTCGAGCGAGTAGACCCAGGCGTGGACGATCGGCCGGCGCGCGCGCGCCCACGCGTCGCGGACGATCGCGGTCTCGACCAGGCGCTCGGCCTGGGCGACGGCGTTGAGCTCGACCAGGCGGTCCCACCGGCGCGCGAGCGGCAGGGCGTCGAGCTCGGCGCGGTGCTCGTCGCGGAGGCGGACGACCGGGCGCAGCCACGCGGCGAGCAGCCCGGGTGGGTCGCCGTCGAGCGCCGCCGCGATGCCGCCGCACCCGTGGTGGCCGCAGACGATCACGTGGCCGACCTCGAGCGCGTCGACGGCGTACTGCAGCACGCTGAGGACGTTGAGGTCGTCGTGAACGACGAGGTTGGCGATGTTGCGGTGGACGAACAGCTCGCCGGGGTCGGACGCGGTGATCTCGTTGGCCGGCAGGCGGCTGTCGGAGCAGGAGATCCACAGGAACTGCGGGCGCTGGCCGCGGGTGAACCGGGCGAAGAACTCCGGGTCGATCGCGCGGCGCTCCTGGGCCCACGACTTGTTGGCGAGCAGCAGCTGCGCGGCCGGGTTCATGCGGTGTCCCCCTTGAAGTGGTCGTTGAGGCTCGCGGCGCTGCGGCGCAGGTCGACTGCGATCCCGCGGGCCGGCGCCGAGGCGACGAAGTCGTCGAGCGCGTCGAGGATGTCGTGGTCGATGAACTGCGCGCGCGAGCCGTCGATCAGCACGCGCGTGCCCGGCGCGACGTCGGCGAAGATCCGCAGCAGCGTCGGCTTGTTGAGGAACGAGACGTCCTTGGCGAAGCGGATCAGCAGGTCGTCGCCGTCGCGGGTGACGACGACGGCCGAGCGGAAGTTGCTGCGGACGACGAAGAAGATCCCGACCGCGACCCCGATCAGCACGCCGACCAGCAGGTCGGTCAGCAGGATCGCCACCAGCGTGACCAGGAACGGCACGAACTGCGCGGTCCCGCGGGCGAGCTGGTCGCGGAACACCCGCACGCCGGCGAGGCGGACGCCCATCACGATCAGCACCGCCGCGAGCGCCGCGAGCGGGATGTGGCCGAGCACCGGCGCGAGCACGAGCACGCTCAGCAGCAGCAGCGCGCCGTGGAGGATCGTCGAGGCGCGCGAGCGCGCGCCGGCGGCGATGTTGGCCGAGGAGCGGACGATCACCGCGGTGATCGGCAGGGCGCCGAGCAGGCCGGCGACCAGGTTGCCGACGCCCTGGGCCTTGAGCTCGCGGTCGGTCGGGGTGATCCGGTGCAGCGGGTCGAGCTTGTCGGCGGCGCCGACGCTGAGCAGCGTCTCGACGCTGGCGATCACCGCGAGCGTCGTGGCGACCTTCCACACCGCGGGGTCGGCGAGCCGCGCGAGGTCGGGGAAGGGCAGGGCGAACGCGAGGTCGCGCAGGCCGCCGAGGTCGGGGATCGTGACGCGGTGGGTCGCCTCGCCGACGTACAGCGACGGGTAAAATGTGCGAAAGGACAGGTTGACCAGCGCGCCGGCGGCGACGGCGACGAGCGCCGGCGGCAGCCACGGACCGGCGAGGCGCCGGCCGACCTGCTGCCAGGCGAGCAGGGCCGCGAGCGCGGCGAGGAAGATCAGCGCCGCGCCCGGGTCGGGCCGCGAGAGCGCGTCGATCAGCAGCGAGAAGGTGTTGCCGGCCTCGCCGACGACGAAGCTCTCGTCGCCCTCGTAGTCGAGGTCGGTGCCGAGCGCGTGCGGGATCTGCTTGAGCACGAGGATGCAGCCGATCGCCGCGAGCATCCCGTGGACGACCGAGACCGGGACGAAGTGGGCGACGACGCCCGCGCGGACGAGGCCGAGGCCGATCTGCAGCAGGCCGGCGAGCACGACCGCGGTCAGGAACGCGGGGTAGCTGCCGAGCTCGGCGATCCCGTCGGCGACGATCACCGTCAGGCCGGCGGCCGGCCCGCTGACGCTCAGCGGCGAGCGGCTGAGGGCGCCGACCACCAGCCCGCCGATCATCCCGGAGAACAGCCCGGCGAGCAGCGGCGCCCCGGACGCGAGGGCGATGCCCAGGCACAGCGGCAGGGCGACGAGGAAGACGACCAGCGCCGCCGGGAGGTCGGCGCGGAGGGTCGTGGTCCAGCCTGGAGCGCTCGTGGCGGGGCGCGACATCGATGGGCGAAGATTAATCCGGACCGCGCCACGGGGCCCGCGGCGATCGTCGAGGTCGCGCTCGTTGCATTGTCGCCAATGCGATGGGTCGCTCCGGTCGCGGTCACGGCGCCGGGGGCTCGCGCGAGGACGGCGCGCGCAAGGACGATGGCCGTTGCCGGCCATCCGCTTCGGGGTTTCGAAATGCACGAATGATGTTTCAGATGAAGATCGGCTCATCCGCGGTAGACCAGTGCACGTGGCCATGAACCTCGTCGCCCAGCTCCGGCGCGTGATCGGTCTCGGGGCTCCGGCGCTCGAGCTCCGCGATGTCAGCGCCTCCGTGCGGCCGGGCGACGAGCTGCGCGCGACGATCCAGCTCGCAGCCGGCTCGCGTCCGGTCCGGCTCGAGCACCTCGAGCTCCGCCTCGATGAGGAGCGCCTGACCTACACCACGCAGGCGACCCACGAGTTCGACTTCTGGCAGAAGGTCGGCGGCTTCTCCGTGCCGGTGGCCGGCCGCGTGCTGGCCGCCGGCGAGGTGCTGAGGCTGCCGGTCACGCTCGGCCTGCCGCCGGCGCTCGAGCCGAGCGCGGCCCACCGCCGCTACCGCCTCAGCGCCCGCCTCGGCCCGCTCGGGCTCGGTCCGGGCGACGCCGTGATCGTCTCCGTCGTCGCGTAGCCGCCTGTCCCCGCGGACAGCGCCGGGACGTCGCGCGGGGCGGGCGGTTGCGGGTACACTCGCGCGGTGCGCACCCCCGCCGCCCGTTGGGCCTCCCTGTCCCTCCTCGCCGCGCTCGCTTGCGGCGCGGACGCTCGCACGACCGCACGACCCGGGCCCGCGCCGAAGGCCGCGCCCGCGGCGACGCCGACCGTCGCCGCGCCGGGCCCGGCCGCGGCCACGCCGGAGACCCCGCCGATGCCGAAGCCCGATCTCGCCGCGATCAAGTCCGAGCTCGTCACCGCGTTCGGCGAGGCCCAGCGCGCGCGGATCGACCGCGGCGTCGATCAGGTCGCCGCGCTGTGGCGGGCCGACGACGGCGACCTCGCGGCGTTCGTGCGCGAGCACTTCCTCGCCGACCCGGCGCAGCTCGACGCGACGTTCGCCCGGCTCGAGGCGGTGTTCGAGCAGATCGACGGGCACCTGCACGAGGTCAACCGCGAGGTCCGGCGCGCGACCGACGTCGACGTCGGCCCGCTGCTGACCGTCGACCCGCTGCTGGCGACCTTCGACCCCGGCGCGCACGCGATCGAGGATCTGTTCCGCGCCAGGGTCGGCTTCGTCGTCTTGTTGAACTTCCCGCTGACGACGCTCGCCGAGCGCAGCGAGGATGGCCCGAAGTACAGCCGGCGGCAGTGGGCCGAGGCGCGGCTGGCGGCGCGGTTCGGCCGCCGCGTGCCGGCCGAGGTCCGTCAGGCCGCGACCAGGGCCGGGGCCGAGGCCGATCTGTATATTTCGCAGTACAACCTCTGGATGCACCACCTCGTCGACGAGGCGGGGCAGCGGCCGTTCCCGGCGGGCATGCGGCTGATCAGCCACTGGAACCTGCGCGACGAGCTCAAGGCCCGCTACGCCGATCCGGAGGGCCTGGCGAAGCAGCGGATGATCGTGCAGGTGATGGAGCGGATCGTCACCCAGACGATCCCGGCGGCGGTGATCGACAACCCGCGGCTCGACTGGAACCCGTTCACCAACGAGGTCAAGGTCGCGCCGGCCGAGACCGTCGAGGCCGACGCGCCCGCGCGGCCGGCGACGCCCGACCCGGCGCGCGAGGACGACGTCCGCTATCGGAAGCTGCTCGCCAGCTTCCACGCCGCGCGCGCCGAGGACCCGTACTCGCCGATCGCCCCGACCGCGATCGCCCGCAGCTTCGAGATCGGCCGCGAGCTGCCGGAGGCGCGCGTCAAGGCGCTGCTCGAGCAGGTGATGACGTCGCCGCTGGTGCCGCGGGTCGCCGCGGTGATCCGGCAGCGGCTCGGCCGCGAGCTCGGGCCGCAGGACCTGTGGTACGCCGGGTTCAAGGCGGGCGCCTCGCTGCCGGAGGCCGAGCTCGACAGGAAGACGCGGGCGCGCTACCCGACGCCCGCGGCGTTCGCCGCCGACATGCCGCGGCTCCTGAAGGGCCTCGGGTTCGCGGCCGACAAGGCGAAGTTCCTCGCCGAGCACATCCGCGTCGACCCGTCGCGCGGGGCCGGCCACGCGCTGCAGGCGGCCCGCCGCGGCGACTTCCCGCGCCTGCGCACCCGCGTCGGCGCCGACGGGATGGACTACAAGGGCTACAACATCGCCGTCCACGAGCTCGGGCACAACGTCGAGCAGGTGTTCTCGCTCTACGGCGTCGACCACACGCTGCTCGCCGGCGTGCCGAACAACGCGTTCACCGAGGCGCTCGCGTTCGTGTTCCAGGCCCGCGACCTCGCGCTGCTCGGCGCGGCGAGGCCCGACCCGGCGAGCGAGCGCGAGCGGGTCCTCAGCGACTTCTGGCAGACCTACGAGATCGCCGGCGTCGCGCTGGTCGACGTCGCCGTGTGGCACTGGATGTACGAGCACCCCGACGCGACCCCGGCGCAGCTGCGCGAGGCGGTCGTGCAGATCTCGAAGGACACCTGGGACCGCTACTACGCGCCGGTGCTCGGCGGCCAGGGCACGCCGCTGCTCGGGATCTACAGCCACATGATCAGCTATCCGCTGTACCTCGCCGACTACCCGCTCGGGCACCTGATCGCGTTCCAGATCGAGGAGCACATCACGAAGTCGGGCGAGCTCGGCCGGTCGTTCGAGGCGATGGCGAGCCAGGGCGCGCTGACGCCGGACGTGTGGATGACGCAGGCGACCGGCGCGCCGGTCAGCGCCGAGCCGCTGCTGCGGGCGACCGAGGCGGCGCTCGCCGGGCTGGCGGCGCCGTGATCCGTCCGGCCGGCTGGTGACGCAACCACGGCGCCTCTCGGAGGTCGCCGACGTGCAGCTCGAAGAGAAGAAGCTGATCCGCAACCCGCTCGCCCCGCAAGCCCTGCGCCAGAAGGAGTGGTGGTTCTCCTACGTGCACGACCCGCGGGCGCAGGTCTACTGCAGCTGGTCGTTCGCGCGCGCGTTCGCGCTCGACAAGTTCCGCCTGTGGATCTGCGACCTCGCGGGCCAGGAGACGTGGACGGTCGATCGCAGCCTCTACCTCGATCGCCGGCAGGCGCCCGGCGTGCTCGACCTGCGCCACCGCGGCGACCTCGACCTCGAGTACCGCGGCGGCGCCGAGGGTCGGGCGGTGTTCCGCGCGCGCGGCCAGGGCGTGCGGGTCGACCTCGAGATCACGCGCTCGCCGGCGCCGTTCGTCCGCCGCGACCACTACTTCCACTGCTCGTACAACCTGCTGCACCACTTCTTCAACCGCGTGCGCGGCGAGATCTCGGTCGGCGACCGCCGCTTCGCGGTCGACTCGTACAACGGCTACTACGACCATTGCTTCGGCGTCGTCCCGCGGCGGACCGCGTGGCAGTGGATCGCGGTGCAGAACGACGACGTCGCGCTCGCCTCGCTGGTCAACCACGGGCCGTACGCGCAGCGCTACACCCAGGTGTTCTGGCGCGGCGAGTGGCACCGGCTGAGCCCCGACGTCGACTTCGAGTACGACCCGGCCGACCTGATGGCGCCGTGGCGGGTGCGCTCGGCCGAGCTCGATCTGGTGGTCACGCCGCGCCGGCTCCACCGCGACCGGATCGCGGTGCCGCCCGTGCTGCCGGTGCTGGTCGACCTCCGGCACAACGAGCTGTTCGTCGAGGTCGAGGGGGAGCTGCGGATCGGCGGCGAGGCGGTGCCCTTGCGCGGCATGACCGGCGTCGCCGAGGAGCACGCGGGCCGCTGGTGAGCGGTCGGGGGCGGCGAGACTCGCCCGGGGACCCCCGCGATCCGGGTGGATCCACGGGCGCGCGAGCGCGCGGCGTGGACGGGCGGCCGGGTTGTTCGTACCCTGCGGTCCCATGGCCCACCCCCTGCGCTCTAGACTCCCCTTCTCGGCCGCGCTCGCGGTCTCTTTCTTGACCGCCTGCTCGGACGACGGCACGACCTCCGCGACCGACAACAACCCGTCGACGTCGCAGACGACGGTCCCCGGCCCGACGTCGACCACCGAACCGCCGACGCCGACGAGCACGACGGGCGTCACCGAGGGCTCGGCGACGCAGGCATCGGCGTCGGAGGGCTCGGCGACCCAGGGCGACTCGACCGGGCCGACGACCTCGGGCTCGACGTCGGCCTCGACGACGACGACGGGCGTCGACCCGTCGACCTCGAGCGCGGGCACGACGACGACCGGGCCCGACACGACCTCGACGAGCGGCGACAGCTCGAGCGGCGGCGACTCGACGACCGGCGAGGACCCGTTCTTCGGCGAGATCCCCGAGACCTGCGACCAGGCCGAGCTGTCGAAGAGCACCGTCGGCTGTCTGTTCTACGCGATCGACATGGACTCGCACGACCTGCTCGAGACCGGGCAGTACGCGGTCGCGGTCGCCAACGTGCAGCAGAACCAGATGGCGTCGGTGACGATCGAGCGCAAGGTCAACGGCGTGTGGCAGGTGATCGCCGGGCCGGCCAACATCAACCCGCTCGGGCTGCAGACGTTCAACCTGCCGAACCAGCACACCGACGACAGCCGGCTCGCGCCGGGCAACGCGTTCCGCGTCAAGGCGACGGTGCCGGTGATCGCCTACCAGTTCAACCCGGTCGACGGCGCGACGTCGTTCCTGTCCGACGCGTCGATGCTGTACCCGGTCACCGGCCTCGACTCGATCAACCACGTGATCGCGTGGACGTCGATGTTCGACAACACCAACACGTTCCAGCACAGCTACGCGAGCGCGGTCGCGGTGCTCGACAACACCAAGATCAAGGTGACGCCGAGCGTGCTGACGGCCGCCGGCCAGGGCGTGCCCGCCGGCCAGCCGGGGGTGCCGTTCGAGGTGACGCTCAACGAGGGCGACGTGCTCAGCGTCGCGGTGCAGAACATCGGCACCTCGATGACCGGCACGATCTTCGAGAGCGCCAAGGAGACGCCGTTCATGCTGTTCGCCGGCCAGGAGTGCGCGCTGATCCCGGCGCAGACCTGCTGCTGCGACCACATGGAGGAGCAGATCAGCGGCGTGCGCCTGTGGGGCAAGAACTTCGTCGCCGCGCGCATGCCGGTCCGCAACGCGAACTCGCCCGAGAGCTCGCTGTGGCAGATCTACGGCGCCGAGGACAACACGACCGTCACGCTGGTCGCCGACGCGCAGGTCACCGGCCTGCCGCCGAACCCGATCAAGCTCAACAAGGGCCAGGTGGTCGAGTTCTACGCCAACGGCCCGGCGAACGAGCCCGGCGACTTCGAGGTCAATTCCGACAAGCCGATCGGCGTGATGAACTACATGACCGGCGCCGAGAACATGCCCCCGCCGTTCAACTCGACCGGCGACCCGGCGTCGGTGCAGATCCCGTCGGTCGAGCAGTACCTGCCGCGCTACGTCGTGCTGGTGCCCGGCACGTGGGTCAACGACGTCGGCGTGTTCACCCGCCAGGCCGGCGCGACCGTCACGATCGACGGCGTGCCGATCCCCGACAACCAGTGGAACCCGGTCGGCAACAGCGGCTTCGAGGTCGCCCGCGTGCCGCTCGGCGACGGCGTCCACGTGCTCGAGGGCAACGACGTGCCGTTCAGCGTGATCGTCGTCGGCTACGACCAGCACGACAGCTACGCCTACCTCGGCGGCACCGGGACGAAGATCGTCAACCCGGCGCCGCAGTGAGCGGCGCGGGGCGGGCCGGCGGCGCGCGCGTCCGCCGGCCCGCGCGCGTCACAGCGCGGTGATCCGGCCCTGGCCGGCCTCGGGGTAGGCGGCCGCGGTGATCTTGCCCTTCAGCGCGGTGACGATGAAGTTCGCCAGCGCCTGCTGGTAGCTGACGCCGAGCGCGGTGAACATCAGCGGCGCGAACGGGTACTGGTCGCCGCCGCGGGCGAGGAAGTTGATCGTAGCGACGTGGACCTTGGGCGCGCCGGGGACGACCGCGCCGTTCTTGACGATCGCGGTGTTGTCGGCGAGCACGACCTCGCGCACGCGCTGGCCCTCCTGGGTGACGACGCCCATCATGTCGACCTGCCGCGGCGGCAGCTTGGGGTCGTAGGTGAACTTGAAGCCGGCGATCTGGGCGAACCGGCCGTCGACGAACTCGACCCGCGAGACCGCGTTCTCGAGCAGGTCCTTGAACTGGGCCGGCGAGACCTCGGGGACGACGGCGACGAAGTTGGGGAACGGGAGGACGTCGTAGGTGTCGAGCTCGGAGATCGGGCCGGCCGGGAGGACGCTGTCGTTGCGGATCCCGCCGCCGTTCTGCAGCGCGACGTTCGGGGCCGGCACGCCGAACTCGGCGGCGAGCTGCTTGGCCTGCCACAGCAGGGCGTCGGCGACGAGGTTGCCCTCGTTGGTCTCCTTGGTCCGCAGGTTGGCCTTGACCCCGTCGAGCGGGACCTCGCTGGTCGCCAGCACGTTGGCGTCGAGCTCGGCGAGCGCGGCGACCAGCGGGTCGATGATGTCCTTCTGGACCGCCGGGTCGGGATCGATCGCGTCCGGCTGCGCGCCGCCGGCGACGCGGACCATCCCGCTCTCGGGCAGGATCTCGGCGATCTCGCCCTTGGCGTCGAAGTCGACGACGAGGCGGCCGACGTAGCGGTAGTTGCCCTTGGTCGTGACGATCGGGATCCCGTTCTCCGACATCAGGGGGTAGCTGCCGTAGACCTCCATCTCGTCGCCGGGGACCAGCAGGTCGCCGTCGTTCGCCAGGACCTCGTCGCCGCCGCCGGCGATCATGACGTCGACGCCCGCGAGCATCGGCGCGAGCGCGAGGTCCTCCTCGATGCTCTGCAGGTGGGCGATCAGGACGATCTTGTCGATCCCCTGGGCCTCGAGCGCGTCGACCTCGGCCTGGACGGCGCCGGCGACGTCGGCGTCGACGACGACGTCGTCGGGGCTCGAGATGAACGGCAGCATCGGCGTGGTCGCGCCGACGATCCCGATCTTGTGCGCGCCGAGCTCGACGATGTGGCTGCGCGCGATCCGGCCCTGGTCGCGCAGGGCGGCGAGCATCGGCTCAGCGTCGAGATCGAGGTTCGCGCTCAGGAACGGGGCGGGGGCCGCGGCGCCGCCGATGAATTCGGCGAGCACGTCGGGGCCGAAGTCGAAGTCGTGGTTGCCGAGGCAGATCGCGTCGTAGCCGATCGCGTCGAGCGCCATCGCGTCGTAGAACGGCGGGCCCTTCTTGAGGCTGACGCCGAACTCGGGGCCGGCGAGGAAGTTGTCGCCCGAGCTGAGCGTGAGCGCGGCGTAGCTGCGCTCGGCGTCGTCGGGCTGGCTCGCGGCGGCCCGCAGCTCGGCGTGGCGGGCGACGAACCGCGCGGCGCCGCCGAACTCCTCGAGGCCGTTGCCGGCGTCGATCAGCTGCGACTCGCCGTCGTTGTTGTGGAGGATCGTCAGGCGCAGCAGCGCGGGCGCGGTCCCTCCCGTGGTGTCGCCGGTGGTGTCGCCGGTGGTTTCCGCGGTGGTCGCGTCGCCGGTGGGGCCGGTCGTGGTCGGGACGTCGCCGGTCGTCGGGGCCGCGGTCGTGCCGTCGTCGGTCGTCGCGTCGGCGGTCGCGGCCGTCGTCGTTCCGGCCGCCGTGGCGCCGCCGTCCGTCGAGTCGCCCGAGCCGTCGTCGCCGCAGGCGGGGGTGAGCAGGAGGAGGCCGGTCAGCAGCGGGAGGCCGCGATGGGTGCGGGAGAGCGTGAGCATGGCGAGGTTTATGGTCGGCGCGAAAACGCGCGTCAAGCCCCCAGGGGGTCGGTTGACGTTGTACATGCGCGACATCGCGGCCTGGCGGCGGGCAGGTCACGGGTCTGTGCCCCGGGAATGACGGAACGGCCCGGCGCGTAGGCGCAAAGACCATGATCCGCGCCCTGCGAACGCTGCTGCCGGAGGTCGGGCTCGCGCTCGGGCTGTTCGTCGCGGTCAACGTGCTCGGCGAGCTGGCGCGCCCGGGCTTCGCCGCGACGGGGGCGTGGATCGACCTGCCCCCGGGGACAGCCTCGCGGGTGTTCGAGGCGGCGCTCGCGGGGCTGCTGATCGGGCACGGCGTCGCGCCGCTGACCGGCGCGGCGCGGGCGGCCGGGGTGCTCGCGCTGCTGGTCGTCGCGGCGGCGGCGGTCCGCGACGCGGCGATCTACCAGACGCTCGTCGCCGACGGACGGATCGCGACGTCGCTGCCGGTGCCGGGCTCGCTGCTGGTGCTCGCGGTCTCGCTGGCGCTGGCGGTCGAGGTCGCGCGGCCGGGGCCGCGGCGGCGCTGGGACGGGTGGCGGGCGGTCCGTTGCCTGGCCGTCGGGACAGGCGTCGCGGTCGCGCTGCCGATCGCGCTGATGCTGACGTTCGGCCCGACGCGCTACGTCCGCGACGCCGACTGCATCGTCGTGTTCGGCGCGCGGGTGTACAGCGACGGGACGCCGTCGCTGGCGCTGGCGGACCGGGTCGACGAGGCGATCCGGCTGTACCACCGCGGGGTCGCGCCGACGATCGTGATGAGCGGCGCGCTCGACGAGGTCCACGGCGGCTCGGAGCCGGCGGCGATGCGCGCGCGGGCGATCGCGGCGGGGGTGCCGGCGGACGCGATCGTGATCGACGAGGCCGGGGTCGACACGGCGGCGACGGTCGACAACACGGCGGCGTGGCTGCGGGCGCGCGGCGGCGCGCGGGTGCTCGCGGTCAGCCATTATTATCACCAGCCGCGGGTCAAGCTGCTGTTCGAGCGCGCCGGGGTCCGCACGTTCACGGTGCCGGCGACGATGAGCCGGCGGCTGCTCAAGGAGCCGTACTTCGTCGCGCGCGAGGTGCTGGCGTACTACGCGGCGCTGCTGTCGCCGTGAGTCGGCGCCGTCAGGCGCGGGGGCGGCGGACGTAGCGGACGATGTCGACGATCACGCCGAGGCCGAGGCCGATCGCGCCGCACATCATGAAGGTGGCGAGGGCGGCGAGGTCGGCCATGCCCTCGGTCGTGCGGACGAAGGTTCCCAGCATCAGGACGTAGCCGACGACGAGGCCGAGGTGGGCGAGGGTGAAGCTGGCGCGGGCGCCGAGGAGGCCGAGCAGGGCGAGGGCGCCGGCGGCCCCGCCGACGACCTTGGCGGCGGTCAGCGCGGCGGGCCAGGTGGGCGCGACGCCGGTGTTGAGATAGCCGGCGCCGAGCATGGCGCCGGTCCACGCGGCCGCGGTGAGGACGAAGACGAGCAGCCACCGGGGGCTGCGACTCGGCGGGAGGAGGGCCATGGCCGGGCAGTGTAGCGCGGCGCGGGCGGTCAGCCCGGCGGCTGGTTGATCTCGCCGAGGCTGAGGCCTCCGGGGTAGGCGTAGCTGATCCGGCAATCGTAGCCGTAGACCTCGATGCCGAACTTGGTGGTCTGGCTGCGGATGTCGTGCGTGCCGTCGGGGATCAAGAACCGCGCGTACCCGAGGCCGCCGGCGCCGAGGTCGGTCGGATCGGGCAGCGGCGCGCCGTCGAGCTGGATGCTCGCCCACCCGGCGAGCGGCGCGACGACCGTCATCATGTCCCAGGCGTAGGTCTCGGGGGTCAGGAAGGTGTAGTTGTAGCGATACTGCGCGGTCGGCGGGATGAAGGTGATCGCGGGGTCGCCGAGCTCGGTGGTGCCGGGGTTCGGGAAGTCGCAGTTTTTGCTGATGAACGGGCCGGGGTACAGCGCCTCGTCCTTGGCGCCGATCGTTTGGTCCTGGCTCAGCATGTAGTGGGCGACCAGGAACGCCTCGGTGCCCTCGACGCGGAACGACTCGGCGGTGACGAGCTCGTGGAACTCGCCCTCGTCGAGCTGGACCTCGGCCTGCACGCCGCCGGTCAGGGTCAGGACGGTGCCGTCCTTGTCGGCGATGAAGCGGTACAGGTCGCCCTCGACGCTGCGCGGGCGGAACTTGACGACCGCGTAGTCCTTGCCCCACGCGGTCCGCGGCGGGATCTGCTCCTCGAGGTAGTCCTTGAACGCATTGAAGCCGGGGCCGGGCAGGCTCATCGCCGGCGAGCCGGTGATCACGGCGACCGGGCCGGTGCTGCTGACGCGCATGCCGGTGAAGTCGGCCGGGCCGTTGCCGGGCGAGACGATCCGCATCACCTCCTGCGCGTCGACGGTCTGCGTCGTCGAGCCGCCGGCCATCAGGCCCGGGATCGGGCCGCCGCCGCTGGTCCCGCCGAGCATGCCCATCGGCATCTCGACGGTGACCTGATTGCCGTCGACGAGGCTGACGACGCTGACCCAGCTGTCCGAAAAGTCATCGTTGTGGTAGCTCGGCACCAGGTAGTCGGTGCCCCACGCGTGCGCGGGCAGCAGCAGCGAGGCGTCGGCGGTCGCCACCTGCGAGCTCGAATAGGGCGCGAACTGGTAGGCGACGACCGGGACGTCGCTCTCGAGCCGGAGCGAGGTCTTGGTGATCCCGGTGAACGACTGCATCGCGTGGGCGAACAATTGCTGCGACTGCGCGGGCAGGATGAAGGTGTGCAATTGCCCGGGGGCGACCGTCGCGGCCTCGATCACCTCGCCCGAGGCGGCGTAGAGCGTGACGTTGGCGTCGGCGGCGCCGCTGGTGTTGGCGGCGACGACGGCCCACGGGAGCGTGGCGTTGGCGTCGCCGACGGTCGGCGCGAACAGGCAGCCGGCGCTGGTCAGGTTCATCGCCGCCTGCTCGCAGGTGCTCTCGTCGACCGGACCGGTGTCGCCGCCGCCGAGGTCGGGCATCGCGCCGAGGTCGTACTTGATGCCGCCCGAGCTGGTGCCGGGGGCCTCGGTGGTCGCGCTCGACGTCGCGCCCGTGCCGGTCGCGCCGGTGGTCGTCGGCGCGTCGGAGGAGCCGGAGCCGGGCTCGGTCGAGGTCGGCGGAAGGGTCGTGGCGGTCGTATTGCCGCCGGCGCTGACGTCGCCGCCGTCGTTGCAGGCGCACGCGAGCGTGAGGAGTACGAGCGGTCCGGGCTTGCGCATTGCCGCAGGGTAGCCGATCGGCCGGGCCCGACCCCAGGGGAACTGCGGGCCTGCCGCCGCCGCGGCGAGCGGTCGACGGGGGCGCTGGCGAGGCGCCCGCTCCACCGGGGCTCTGCGCCAGATCACGCCGGGGCTGCGCATCCGCCGTCGCCCGGCGCGGGCCGGCGAGCGCGCCCGGCGGGCGGCGGCGGCGGGAGACGTCCGTGCGGCCGCAATGTTCGCCGGCGCGTCGAGTGAGGTGCGCCACCTGTCCCGAAGGACCGGCGCGAGGCAGGGCGCACGCTGTCGGTGGTCGCGCCCACGCGCGCCGCGGCCGGACCCGACGACGGGGACGGCGGCGCTCCGCCGCGTGGGCCGATCCTTAGCGCCGACTCACTCCTGCTCCTTATCCGGGTGATCGGGGCTCTCGCCGAGCTTCCCCTAGCAGCACGGGTCCTCCGACGAAACGCCGTTCGTGTGCGGGGGCGGCGGAGCGGCCCGTTCGACCTCGCGGTGCGCGAAGACCTGGCCTCGAAGACAGGAGTGGTATTGCTATGACGACGACGATGATGCGCTCGCCGGGCGGCTGGTGGGCCCGGACGCTCCCGCTGCTGCTGCTCGTGCAGGTGCCCGCCTGCGCCGGCGGGGACGGAGGGCGTGACGAGGACCGGGCGGGTGGATCGACGGGCGCCCGCGAGCTCGAGGGCGAGGGCGACCTCGTGCTGCCCCCGGAGCTGGTCGGGCTCGGGGAGTGGACGCCCGAGGAGGTGGTGATCGACCCGCAGGAGCACGCGACGGACCTGCCGGTGCCGACGGGGACGTCGATGGTGGTGCCGCCGGTCGACTGGCTGACGCGGCTGTTCGAGGAGATCGAGGACGGCGGCGGTCGGCCGGCGCTGCGGTTCGACGACGCGCGCGCGGGCGAGCTGCTGAACGTGCGCGTCGCGGTGCGGCCGGAGATGATCGCGCTCGACGAGCTCGGGCGCGAGACCGCGGCCGTCGACCTCGGGGCGCTCGCGGTGCGGGTGACGCACGAGCTCGCGGCCGGGGTCGCGGAGGCCCAGCTGCTCGCGCCGGAGGGCCTGCCGCTCGATCAGGCGCTGGTGCTCAAGACGTACACCCGGCCGCGGATCGCCGGCGAGCTCGGGCCGGTGTCGCTGGCGATGGTGTCGCTGTTCGACCGCCGCGACGAGGCGGCCGGGCCGGTGGCGACGCTCGACGTGTCGGTCGGGACGAAGGTCAACCTCGCGCTCGACTGCGACGCGGTCGCCTACGAGATCGCCGGCGAGGTCCCGCCGATCGCGGTCAGCTTCCCGAAGCTCTCGGGCTGTACGCTGCTCGAGTGCGGCAAGGCCAAGGCCGCGTGGCTGCGCGGGACGCACGACCTGTACCGGATCAAGCAGATGCTCGACTACATCGCGTCGGCGCCGGCGCACGAGCGGGCGTTCCTGTGGGCGCAGGAGGCGGCGAACAAGAAGGGCGAGGCGCTGCACAGCTACGAGGATCCCGAGGTCGGGCCGAACACGGCGCTCGCGTACTACTTCGGGCCGTACACGCCGTACCGGTTCGACGCGATCCGCTGGGCGTTCAACCGGATCTGGGCCGACTTCCACGACCACGAGCTCGAGGGCCTCGAGCTCGACATCGAGTGTACGCCCGAGCCGATCGGCGACCTGTGCAACAGCCACAAGCCGGCCGGACACCACGCGGTCAAGAGCAACGTCAAGCTGTGCGAGAAGGCGTTCAAGAGCCCGTTCGAGGTGTTCGACGTGCCGCGCCTGGTGATCCACGAGACGATGCACCACCTGTACGTGCCGTGGAACGACAAGACCCCGCGGCTGTCGCCGATCATGGACACGCACACCCACGGCCACGGCGGGACGTGCCTGGCGAATCTGACGACCGACAAGGGCTACGGGCTCGAGAACCTGCGCCACCTGTCGACGTACCTCAACGCCGGCGGCGGCGACTGCTATCACACCAACTTCGCGTTCCGCAACAACGACTCGTACGCGTACGCGGCCGCGACGATCGGCACGTACGTCCGCTTCGGGCTGATCCACACCTGGCCGCTCCACCACCCGCCGAAGCAGGAGCCGTTCGTGCCGGAGCTCGCGTGCGGGCAGGTCGGGCTCGACCCGCCGCCGCCGGGGTTCGCCGATCCGCTGGCGAAGTGCGAGAAGCTCGGCGGCGAGCTGGTCTGCCCGGGCTACGGCGGCGGGGGCGGCCAGGTCCAGCTGCCCGACTTCGATCTGGCGATCGTGTGCCCGGAGTACTGAGGGGAACCGGCGCTCGCGAGATCGCTGCAGAACGCTGTTCTGCGCGTGTTCCGACGCTCGAGTGATCGGAGCGCGACGCTCGCGGCACCTCGTCGTCGTGCCGCCCGACTTCGCCGCCATCTCCCCGCCTTGTGACCCAGGGTCCCGAGCGGTAGGGTCCGAGCCGATGCTCTCCGGTGAACAGACGGCGCGGCTGGCCGCCGGGTTGTGCGATCTCTTCGAGGCGGAGGAGCTCCTGCTGCAGCTCGCGGCGTTCTCGCGCGACCTGTTCCACGAGCTCGACACGCACGGCAGCTATCGGACCCAGAGCCACAACCTGGTCGTCCTGCTCGACCGGCGCGGGCTCGTCGGGGAGTTTCACGAATACCTGAAGCGCGTGCCCGAGCTGCGGGACCGCCGGGCGAAGCTCGAGAGGCTGTTCCGCGGCGCCGCGACGATGGTACCGGCACTCGTCGACGAGCGCTGTCCGTACCCGGGCCTGCTCGCGTTCGACCTCAAGGATGCCGAGGTGTTCTTCGGCCGCGACGTCGAGATCGACGAGCTGCTCGAGCGTGTCCCCTCCCGGCGGTGGATCTCCGTCGAGGGCCCGAGCGGCGTCGGCAAGTCCTCGCTCGTCCGCGCGGGCCTGCTGCCGAGCCTCCCCTCGACGTGGACCGTCCTCAAGATGCGCCCCGGGACCCACCCGTGGGACAGCCTGGTCGACGCGCTGTGGTCCGCCCTGCCGGACGGGCAGCGCCCGGACCGCGCGGCGTTCCGCGTCGACACGGGGGGCTTGCGACACTTCGTGGCGATGCGCAGCCAGCGGGGCCTCCCGACCCTGCTGTTCGTCGACCAGCTCGAGGAGCTCCAGACCTTCGCCGACAGGCAGCAGGCGGAGCAGTTCTCCAGGGCGCTGTGGAGGGTGCTGACCGAGGACGGGCTGTCGTTCTGTCTGATGACCACGATCCGCAGCGATCAGGTCGAGAGCCTCGTCAAGAAGTTCTCTCGGCTCGGGACGCTGCTCAATCGCCCCTGGACGGTCCGCTACGTCGTCGCGCCGATGGAGGCCGAGGCGCTGCTGAGCGCGATCACCGAGCCGGCTCATCGGCGCGGCGTCCGGCTCGAGCCCGGGCTCGCCGAGCAGATCTGCGACGACGCGCTGTCGCACCCCGGCGAGTCGCCCGGCGGTAGCTTGCCCCTGGTCGCTCACCTGCTCCGTGAGCTGTGGTTCCGGTGCCTCGGCAAGGACGGTCTGACGCACGCGGCCTACCGCAAACTCGAGGGCGTCGAGGGGCGCTGACGAGCTCCGCGGACCGCACGTTCGACGAGGTGGAGCGCCGCGGCGAGGTCGCGGTCGCTCGCGTCCGGGGGTTGCTCCGCGAGCTGGCGAGCGTCGACAGCGGCGGTCGCGTGACCCGCCGCTCGCTGCCCCTCGAGCGGGCCCGCGAGCTGCTCGGCCACGATGACGCGTTGTTCACCCTCCTCTCGACCGGCAGGGCGGACCTCGCCGGCGCGCACATGCGGCTGGTCGTCGTCCAGGGCGCCGGCGAGCAGGCGCGCGTCGACCTGATCCACGAGCGGCTGCTGACGGGCTGGCCGACGCTCCGCAAATGGATCGCCGAGGTCGCCGAGGAGAAGCGGGTCCGCGACGAGCTCCGCGCGGCCGCCCTGCGCTGGGACCGGCACGGCCGTGACCCCAATTCCTTGCCCTCGGGAAAGGAGCTTGCGCAGTTTCTGGAGGTCAACCCGGACCCCCGGGACAAGCACATCCAGGTCGACTACCAGGACGCGCTGTGGGACAAGCGCAAGCGTCTGGCGGCCGAACGGCGGTGGCAGCAAGGGAAGGCGATCATCCTCGGCGGCGTCGTCCTTGGCCTGTGCGCCACCGTCGTCCTCGCCGTCTACCGGCGCTTCGAGATGGAGGCGATGGAGCGGAGGTACGAGGACCGGCTCGCGTCCGCCCAGGCCATCGTGACGCGCTTGCAGCACGAGATCGCCCGACACGAGAAGGAGGTCTCACGGCTCGTGCACGACCTGGGCCTGCGCCACGCGCAGGCGACCTCCGTGCAGATCGAGAACGAGGGCCTTCGGAACGAGCTCGCGGAGTACAAGGATCGGGTCGCCAGGGCGAATCGGAGGGCCATGGAGGCGGAGAATTCGGCGAAGTGCAAGCCGATTCCCGGCACGATCGTGAAGCCCAGATCCGACGCGTCGACCGACTCCAAGGGGGGGAGGATCGTCCTCGAGCGGGAGTCCGGCCGCAAGTCCTCCGGGGGCGAACCGAGCGGATGATGGCGCGCGCGGGGGGCGGGGCGGCTCACGCCCCGGCGGCGGGGGAGGTCTCGGGAGCAGGTCCTTCGGGGCAGGGCGAGAGAGACCTGTCCGGGAAGCCAGGCCGGGCGACGGCGCGGCGGGCGGCGTCGATCTCGGCGAGGATCGCCCGCGCGTGCGCGAGGAAGCGCTCGCCCGCGGGCAGGAGGCGGACGCCCCGCGGCGTGCGCTCGAACAGGCGGGCGCCGAGCTCGTCCTCGAGGTTGCGGATCTGGCGGCTGAGCGGCGGCTGCGAGACGTGCAGCCGCCGGGCCGCACGGCCGACGTGCTGCTCCTCGGCGACGGCGACGAAGTAGCTGATCTGCGTCAGGCTCACACGGCGAGGGTACGGGGGCGGCGCGGGGCGGGACAAGGCGCGAGATCAAAAAGGTATCGGACGCGGGGGGCCGCCGGGACTGGGGGCCCGCGCGGGCTTGCGCGCGCGGGGCGGCGGGAGGAAGCTCCGGCGGTGACGACGATCCCGGCGACGCACAAGGGCAAGTCGGTGGTGGCCGTGGCGAGCCGCGCCGACTGGCGTGAGTGGCTCACGGCTCACCACGCGCAGCCGGACGGGGTGTGGGTGGCGTATCCGAAGCAGGGCACCGGCGCGGGGGTGCGCTACGTCGAGCTGGTCGAGGAGTCGCTGTGCTTCGGCTGGATCGACTCGCTGCCGAACAAGTTGAGCGCGACGCACACGCTGCTGTACATCGCGCCGCGCAAGCCGAGGAGCCGGTGGAGCGCGGTCAACAAGGCGATGGTCGAGCGGCTGGTCGCGGCCGGACGGATGCACCCGGCGGGGCTCGCCAAGGTGGCGCTGGCGAAGCAGACGGGCACGTGGAGCGCGCTCGACGAGGTGTCGGCGCTGATCGTGCCGGACGACCTGCGGGCGGCGCTGGCCGGGGACCCGGCGGCCGAGCGGTTCTTCGCGGCGTTCCCGGCGTCGACGCGGCGCGGGATCCTCGAGTGGATCCTCGACGCGAGGACGCCGGCGACCCGTGAGAAGCGGATCCGCGAGACGGTGCGCCTGGCGGCGCTCGACGTCCGGGCGAACACGCCGGCGGCGAAGGGGCGGTGAGCGCGGGCGCGCGAGCGGGGGCCGCTCAGGCGCGGCGCGGCGCGGGGAGCTCGGCGAGGACGGCCTCGATCACGGCGGCCTCGACCGGTTTGGTCAGGTGGCGGTCGAACCCGGCGGACCGGCTGCGGCGCTTGTCCTCCTCGCTGCCCCACCCGGTCAGGGCGACGAGCACGGCGTCCGCCGTGGCGGGGTCGGCCCGCAGCCGGCGGGCGACCTCGTAGCCGTCCATGCCGGGGAGGCCGATGTCGAGGAATACGACCTCGGGGCGGAAGGTCCGCGCGGCGGCGAGGGCGGCCGGCCCGTCGTGGGCGGTCTCGGTGCGGTGCCCGAACAGGTCGAGGATCATCGTCAGGCTCTCGGCGCCGTCGACGTTGTCGTCGACGACGAGGACCCGGCGGCCGGCCGCCGGCGGTCGCTCGTCCGTCGCGCCGGACGGGCCCGGCGCGGCGCCCTCGAGCGCGGGGGCGAGCGGCAGGCGGACGGTGAAGGTGCTGCCGCGGCCCGGGCCGGGGCTGTCGGCGGCGACGCTGCCGCCGTGCATCTCGGCCAGCTTCTTGACCAGCGAGAGGCCGATGCCGAGGCCGCCCTGGGCCTTGTCGAGGGTGTCGCGGACCTGGGTGAACATGTCCCACAGGGTCGGCAGCAGCGCGGGGGCGATGCCGACGCCGGTGTCGGTGACGGTGACGACGGCCTCGTCGCCGTCGCGGTGGGCGGCGACGGTGATCGTGCCGCCGGGCTCGCTGTACTTGGCGGCGTTGGTGACGAGGTTGCTGACGACTTGCACGAGGCGGGTGCGGTCGCCGTCGACGGCGAGCGGCTCGTCCGGGGCGTCGACGACGAGCGCGTGGCGGCGGTCGTCGAGGGTCGGCCGGCACGCCTCGAGCGCCGCGGCGATCGCCTCCTGGACGGTCATCCGCTCGCGCCGCAGGGTGATCTTGCCGCGGCTGACGCGCGAGATGTCGAGCAGGTCGTCGACCAGGCGGACGAGGTGCCCGAGCTGGCGCTCCATCATGTCGCGGGTCCGCGCCGCGGCGGCGGGGTCGTGCCCGGTCAGGCGCAGCAGCTGGAGGCCGTTCTGCAGCGGCGACAGCGGGTTGCGCAGCTCGTGGGCGAGGGTCGCCAGGAACTCGTCCTTGCGGCGGTCCTGCTCCTTGAGCGTCTCCTCGTGGCGCTTGTGATCGGTCATGTCGCGGGCGACGCCGAGGACGAACTCGACGCGGCCGTCGTCGGCGAACTCGGGGACGAGGCGGGCGACGTAGTGGCGCCGGCCGGCCGGGGTGGTGAAGTCGAAGTCGAGCGAGCGCGGGGCGCCGCTGGTGAACACCGCCGCGAGCGCGTTCTCCCACAGGTCGCAGACGTCGGGCGGCATGCCGAGCTCGCGGTTGGTCTTGCCGAGGAACGCGCGCGGGGGGAGGCCGGTCGCGGCCTCGACGGCCGCGTTGACGAAGACGTGGCGGAGCCGGCGATCGACGCGCGTGAGGATGTCGGGCGAGTTGTCGGCGAGCATCTGCAGCTCGCGCTCGCGGGCCCGCAGCTCCGCCTCGGTGCGCTTGCGTTCGGTGATGTCGACGACGATGCCGGGGAGGTCGGTCGCGCGGCCGGCGAGGTCGCGGAGCACCCGGCCGCGGGCCTCGACCCACCGGATCGTCCCGTCCGGCGCGACGAGGCGATAGTCGGCCTCGTAGCGGTCGCCGTGCGCGAGGGCGCGGCCGACCGCGGCGGCGACGGCGGGGCGGTCGTCGGGGTGGATCGCGGCGAGGTAGTGCGCCAGCGGGCCGCCGGCGGCGTCGGCCGGCGAGACGCCGAACATCCGCGCGAGGTTGCGGTCGGCGGTGACGCGGTCGGCGTCGATGTCCCACGTCCAGGTGCCGATCGTCGCGGCCGCGAGCGCGGCCTCGAGGCGCGCCTGGGCCTCGGCGAGCCGCCGCTCGGCGCGGACGCGCTCGGTGACGTCGAGCTCGACGACGACGCCGGCGACGATCGCCCCGGCCCTGTCGCGCACAGGGGCGGCGTTGTTGAGGTACAGGCGCCGCTCGCCGGTGCCGAACCGCGCGCACTCGACGAGCTCGCCCTGGACCTCCTCGCCGTGGAGCAGCGCGCGGGTCATCGCCCACTCGTCGGCCGCGATCCGCCGGCCCGTCTCCGCCCAGTAGCCGACCCACTCGGCGTATTGCTCCCAGCGCGTCGTCTCGGGCGGGATCCCCCACAGCTGGCGGTTGGCGGCGTTGTCGCGGACGATCCGCCCGCGGGCGTCGGCGATGATCACCCCGACCGGCAGCGCGTCGAGCACGGCGGACAGCAGCGCCTCGCTGCGGCGGAGCTGCTCCTCGGCCTGCTTGCGGTCGGTGACGTCGAAGCCGACGCCGACGATCCCGACGAGCGCGCCGGCCTCGTCGCGCATCGGCGACTTGGTGACCAGGAAGGTGCGCTCGCCGTCCGGGTGCAGCTCCTCGAAGGTCTCGGGCCGCCCGGTGGCCATGACCCGGCGGTCGTGCGCCGTCACGGTGCGCGCGAAGGCGCCGTCGCCGAACTGCTCGACGTCCGTCCGCCCGAGCACCTCCTCGTGCGATCGGCCGACGATCCGGCAGTAGCCGTCGTTGACGTAGGTCAGGCGGCCGTGGCGGTCCTTGGCGAACAGCAGGGCCGGGAGCGTCTCGTGGACGGCGGTCAGCAGGGCGTGGGCGCGGCGCAGCTCGACCTCGATGTGCTTGCGGTCGGTGATGTCGAGGCACACGCCGGTCATCGAGGCCGGGCGGCCATCGGCGCCCGGGAAGGTCTTGCCCTTGTCGGCGAGCCAGCGGACGGTCCCGTCGGGCCAGACGACGCGCAGCTCCATGTCGAAGTCCGCGCCGTCGGCGGCGCACCGCCGGCAGCCGGCGATCACGCCGGCCCGGTCCTCGGGGTGGACGGCGGCGAGGAACCCGTCGAGCGAGCGCACGGTCTGCCCGGGGGGCAGGCCGAACAGGCGGTCGAGGTTCTCGTCCCACTGCAATTCGCCGGTGGTGATGTCCCAGCGGAACGAGCCGGCGCCGGAGCCGGTCAGGGCGGCCTGCAGCCGCTCGCGGCTCTCCCGCAGCGCCCGCGCGGTCGCGTTGCGCTCGGTGATGTCGGTCATGAACCCGTAGTAGAGGTCGGTGCGGCCGTCGGCGGAGCGGGTCAGGTGGACCTTGATCTCGAGCGAGACCCGCGAGCCGTCCTTGCGCCGGTACTCCTTCTCGTAGACCTGCGGCTCGCCGGTGCGGCGGAGCTCGGCGAGCGCGCGGTCCTCGGACTCGCGCCACTCCGGGGGCGTGAGGTCGGTGTTCCAGGTGTTCTTGCGCAGCTCGTCCTCGGTGTAGCCGGTCAGCTCGACGAACGCGCGGTTGAAGAGCACGAGCCGGCCGTCCGGGGCGCCGACGCCGAACGGCTGGGTCGAGGTCTCGAGCGCCCAGGCGAGGAAGTCGGCCCGCTCGCGGACCTCGGCGAGCCGCAGCTCGGCCTCGCGTTGGGCGGTGATGTCGGTCTGGACGCCGGACCAGACGATCCGCCCGTCCGGCGCGCGGCACGGGCGCGCCTTGAGCCGCATCCACCGCGTCGCGCCGTCGGGTCGGACCGTCGGCAGCTCGATCGAGAAGTCGGACAGCTCGCGGGCGCTCCGCGCCTCGGCCTCGAACAATCGCCCGAGGTGCTCCGCCGGGACCTGGCGGAACAGCACGCCAGGATCGCGCAGGAGCGCGTCGGCGGTGACCCCGTTCAGGCGCTCGATGCCGGCGCTGACGTGGGTGAACCGCGGGGCCCCGTGCTCGTCGCGCTCGTACTGGTAGACGGCGCTCTCCGGCAGGTGGTCGCCGAGCAGCCGGAGCCGCTCCTCGCTGGCCTGCAGCGCCTCCTCGGTGCGCCTCCGGTCGGTGACGTCGCGGACGACGAGGGCGAGGCCGCCGCCTTCGAGCGGGCTGACGTCGAGCTGCCACCACGCCCCGCGCGCGGCCTCGCGGCCCTCGACGCGGACGGGGGTCCGCTCGCGCATGGCCCGACGGCAGGCCGGGCCGAACACGCCGGCGTCGAGGCCGGGGAAGGCGGCCGAGAAGGGCTCGCCGAGCGCGTCGCGGCCGCACAGCCGCGCGGCCGCGGCGTTGAGGGCGGTGACCCGCCACCGGTCGTCGACCGCGACGGCGACGTCGGGGATGCTGTCGAGCAGCATCTCGGCGGCGCTCGGTCGCTCGCGGCTCATCGCGGGCCTCCGCGCGGCGAGGTGTGCGACGGGCGGCGGCCAGGCTCCGCCGCGGTGCCCGGCGACCGGCGCGATCGACCGTGAGGGGCCATCCGGCCTGGTGGTCTACCACCCTTCGCGCGGCGCCGGTGCAGGTGTGTCCTTGCGCCGTCCTCCGGGGCGTGCGCGCAGGGTGCGCGGGTGCCTGCGACTCGAGTCGGGGCGGCGAGGCCGCGGGCGCCTCGCAGGCGACGAGGCGGAGGCCGTGCGGGCGCGGTCCGGTCCGTCGCGGGACGCGCTGAGGAAGCTCGACGGGGTCGGGTCGACGGCGGGCCTGGGCCGGGCCGCCGCGGTCCGGCTGAGGTGCGATCAATCGTCGTCGGGCGCGGGCTCGGCGGCGGGCAGGGTCGGGGCGAGCGTGGTCACGTGATTCGGCGACCGGGTCGCGCGGCGCTGCTCGGTCTGCGGCGAGGTCGGCTCGAGCTCCGGGGCGAGGTCGCCCGGGAACAGCTCGAGCAGGGCGAGGTGGAGCTCGTCCCAGCCGCTGCGCTCGAGCGCGTCGACGAGGCGGGCGAACGCGGGCGAGCGGGCGAGGGCGCGGCGGGCGGCCTCGACGTGGGCGCCGCCGGCGACCTCGACGGCGAGGCGCTCGACGAGCGCGGCCGCGGCCTCGCGGACCTCGTCGCTGGCGTGCGGCCGGCGCATCAGCTCGCGCTGGACGGCGACGACGAGGTCGAAGTGGCGCGGCCACGGCTCGCCGTGGCCGATCGTGACGTGGCGGATCGCGGCGAACCGGCCGCTGCCGGCGAGGCGCTCGAGCAGCGCGCGCAGGGCCGGGTGGAGCAGGTACTCGCGCGAGCGCGGCAATTCGCGGCGCGAGCCGGCGACGGCCTCGTGCGGCTGGCGGAACCGCTGGACGCGGCCCTCGCCGGCGGGGTCGTCGGCGACCACGCCGAGCAGGCCGCACTCGTACAACTCGCGGAACGGGTGGTACACGTCGTCGGCGTCGCGGCCGTACTCGTCGAAGTAGGCGCGGTCGACCCCGTGGAAGGCGCACCAGACGGCGACGACATCGTCGCCGCTGAGGACGTCGCAGGGCAGCAGGGCGAAGAACGCGTCGCGCTTGTCGCGGTCGCGCAGGACCTCGAGGAAGGCCCGCATCTCGTCGAAGATGTTGGCGGCGAGCATGCCGGCGCTGCTCTCCTGCACGATCCGGATCAGCGTCCGCTCGTCGAGGGTCCGGCGGTGGCGCGAGATCTCGGAGGCGAGGATCACCAGGTCGCGCGGGCGGCCGAGGGTGTGGCGGTAGAGGAAGTCGAACGCCGCCTCGCCGCGCGACGAGCGGCCGGTGCGGACCTCGTCGAGCAGGACGAAGTCGCGCAGCGGCAGGCCCTCGTAGTAGTGGGCGAGCTTGTCGAGCAGGTCGCGCAGCTCGTGCTTGTCGTAGCGCAGCGTCGTCGTCGCGCCGTAGAGGTTGGTCTTGATGTCCGACTCGTAGCTCGAGAAGGCCTCCTCGCGGATCGTGGCGAACACCTTGACGTGGCGGTTGGTGTTCATCAGGTCCCACGCGGCCTCGACGAGGCCGGCCTGCATGTGGACCCACGCGGCCCGCGGGAGGCGCCGGAGCGCCTGGTCGAGCTTGTCGACGAACACGAACACGCCGCTGTGCAGCGCGCGGATCCGGCGCTCGAGCGGGGCCTCCATCGCGTCGAGGACCTGGCTCGACTGGCGGACCGTCAGCGACAGGAGCTCCTTGGCGACCATCGTCGGCTCGACGGGGCGGCCGTCCAAAAAGCTGCGCAGGCCGCGGGGCAGCGGCGCGAGGTCCTCGGCGCCGACGGAGACCAGCGCGGGGACGTGCGAGACGATCGACAGGCGCAGGCAGAAGCTCCACAGCCGCTTGCACTCGCCCGGCTGCGCCATGCGGTCGATCTGCGACTGGTCGAGGGTCGGCAGGTCGCCCATCAGGTCGAGGTAGGGGCGGCCCTCGGGGATGAACTGGATCGCGCCGTGGCGGCGGCTCGCGGGGCCCTGGTACTGCTCGCCGAGCTGGGCGCGCTTGTAGGTCAGCAGCAGGGTCTTGCCGAGGCCCTTGCCGCCGGACACGAAGTGCTTGCCGGCGCCGTCGAGGAACTCGCGCACCGCGGCGCTCTTGAAGGTGAGGTCCTTGAGCGCGCCGATGTCGATCTGGATCGCGTCCGAGGCCCAGTGGACCGGCGGGGCCTCGCCCGCGCGCGCGGCCGCGGGGGCCGGCGCGGGCGCGGCGGCGGGTCGGGCGGCGAGGGCCTTCAAGGCGTCGAGCAGCTCGCGCGCCGAGCCGAAGCGGTGGTCGGGGTCGCGGGAGGTCGCGCGGGCGAACCACGCGTCGAAGCCGGCGGGCACCTCGGCGAGCCGCGACGGCGGGACCGCGGCGCCGTAGCAGATCTCGTGGACCAGCTCGAGCAGCGACTCGCCGCGGAACGGGCGGCGGCCGGTCGTGCATTCATAGGCGATCACGCCGAGCGACCACAGGTCGGCGCGGTGGTCGACGCGCTGGGCGTCGGCGATCTGCTCGGGGCTCATGTAGCTGACGGTGCCGAGCGTCGCGCCGGCGTAGGTCAGCGGGGCCTGGCGCTGGATGCCCTCGAAGCCGAGCTTGACGATCCCGAAGTCGAGCACCTTGACGGCGGGGCCGTCGTCGCCGTCGGCGAGGAAGATGTTGGCGGGCTTGAGGTCGCGGTGGACGATCTGCAGCTTGTGGGCGCGCGCGATCGCGCCGCACACGCCGGCGAGGATCGCGGTCGTGTCGGCGAGGCTCAGCGGGCCGCGGGCGAGCCGCTCGGCGAGGTCCTCGCCGCGGAGCAGCTCCATGGCGATGTAGGGGGTGCGCGTGGCGGGGTCGACCGCGAAGTCGAGGATCTGCACGACGTTCGCGCCGCGCAGCTTGGCGGCCGCCTGGGCCTCGCGGAAGAACCGCTGGCGGGCGGCCTCGGTCTCGACGATCGCCGGGTCCATCAGCTTGAGCGCGACGGCCTCGTCGAGCCGCAGGTCGGTCGCGCGCCACAGCCGGCCCATGCCGCCGCTCTTGAGGAAGGCGTCGAGGCGCCAGCGCTCGCCGACGACGGCGCCGGCCCCGAGGCGGCCGCGCGCGGCCTCGCCGGGGCGATCGGGGCCGACCGTGGTGTCGCCCGGGTCGCGCGGATCCGCCATGGCGCGCGAGGGTACCAGCCCGCGTGCGCGGCTGCACCGGCGGCCCCGGGCGGGCGCGCGTTCGTGCGCTCACGCGCTCACGGCAGGCGACGGCGGCGGCAGGGTCGGCGCGTCAGCGTCGCTCGCCGGTGGCGCGACATCGGCCGGGAGGCCGCGCAGCGCGCTCACGCGGGCGCGCCGTCCCCGGCCGCGAGGGCGACGGCCAGGCGCGACGCGGCGGCGGCGTGCGGCGAGCAGCTCTGCGACCTGCGCCGCCGCGGCGAGGATGCTCGTCCGAACATGTCCTGAAGACCAGGAATCGCAGCGGGTGCGGACGGCGCCCCGCACGTGTCGCGGACGCTCGCTCGCGCCGCGCGGACCCCCGCAGGCCGGTCCGATCGGCCGGCGCACGCGCGTGGTACGATGCGAGGCCGATGTCGCGCGCGCGCTCCCGTCGTCTGCTCTCGCTCGTCTGTCTCGCGTTCGCCTGCGGCCCCGCGAAGTCGGACTCGGCGACCGACGCCGCGACGAGCGACGGACCGACGACCGGGACCGCCGATCCCGGCGGGACGACCGGCGCGGCCGCGTGTGTCCCGGGCCCCCAGGTCGGCGACCTCGAGTGCGTCCCGCGCGGCGCGAGCCTGTCGTCGTGGGACTTCTTCGTGCTCGAGGGTGTCCTTCAGGACAGCTACGCCGCGCAGTGCGACGTCGCCGCGGTCACCGACGACGGCGAGGAGCAGACGATCGCGCTGACGTGCGGCGCCGACGAGCCGACCCTGCGGCTGTGGACCGTCGCGCCGCACGTGCCGCTCGCGCTCGACGTCGGCGCCGCGGTGACGATCGACTTCGTCACGGTGCCCGACGGCGAGGTCCAGCGCGCGTCGTTCACGCTGCTCGACGAGGCGGACGCGCTGCTGGCCGCCGGCGTCGATCTGGCGGTGCTGCCGGCCGCGCTCGGCCCGCTGACGGTCGACCTGCGCAGCACGGACTGCGAGGGCGACCTCTTCAACGAGTGCATCGTCGTCCAGCGCGCCGGCGTCGAGGTGACGCTCGGCGACGCGAGCGTCGTCGTGTTCGACGGCAACGTCGGCGCGCTGCCCGGCTTCGAGGTGCTCGTCGGGGCCTCGACCCGCGAGGTCTGCTTCGACGAGGGGGCCCCGGTGTGCGGCTTCAACTACTCGCCGACCAGCACCGAGGCGCTGATCCTCGCCTCGCCGGGCTGACGCCGCGATCGCCTCGCGCACGCGGTCCGGGCCGCCCGCGGGTTGCGCGCGGCGGCGGCCCGTGTCACTCCTGCGGCGAATGTTCGGGCTGTTCAAACGCGATCCGGTCAAGAAGCTGAAGGCGCAGTACGAGAAGAAGCTCCTCGAGGCCCGCGACGCGCAGCGCAACGGCGACATGGCGCTGTTCGCCGCGTTGACGGAAGAGTCCGAGAAGATCGCCGCCGAGATCGAGCGACTCGAGGCGCCGCGCTGATGGTCGGCGCGCGCGGACGCGCGTAGACTCGCCGGCATGGTGCGGCCGCTCGCGCTCGTCCTCCTGCTCGCCGCCTGCCCGGGCGCCGCCGATCCGCCGTGGCACGCGCCCGTGCAGCCGATCCCGGCCCCGGCCGGCGCCGGCGCACGCTTCCCGCACCTCGCCGCCGGCGCGGCGCCCGTGCTCAGCTGGCTCGAGCCCGACGGCGACGGCTTCGCGCTGCGCCACGCGACGTGGACCGGCGAGGCCTGGGGCGCCGCGCAGACGGCCGCGCGCGGCGACGACTGGCTGATCAACTGGGCCGACTTCCCGTCGGTCGTGCAGGTGTCGCCGACGCGATGGGTCGCGCACTGGCTGGTCAAGCACCCCGGCGGGGTCGCGCACGCGTACGATGTCCGGCTCGCCGCCAGCGCCGACGGGCTCGCGTGGTCACAGCCGGCCGCGCCGTACGACGACGCCACGCCGGCCGAGCACGGCTTCGTCTCGCTGGTGGGCACGAACGGCGAGCTGCACGCGGTCTGGCTCGACGGTCGCCGCGCCGGCGGGCACGGGCACGGCGGCGGGGCGACGGCGCTGCGCGGGGCGACGCTCGACGCCGCGGGCCGCCGCGTCGGGCCCGAGCTCGAGATCGATCCGCGGGTGTGCGACTGCTGTCAGACCGACGTCGCCGCGACCGACGACGGGCCGGTCGTCGTCTACCGCGACCGCGGGCCCGACGAGGTCCGCGACATCGCGCTCGTGCGCCGCGAGGGCGCCGGCTGGTCGGCGCCGCAGCCGGTCCACGTCGACGGCTGGGTGATGCCCGGCTGTCCGGTCAACGGCCCGGCGGTCGACGCCCGCGGCCGGGTCGTCGCCGTCGCGTGGTTCACCGCGCCGGACCAGCCGCGCGTGCGGCTCGCCTTCTCCGACGACGCCGGCCGCAGCTTCGCCGCGCCGATCGAGGTCGCGCAGGGCGGGGTGGTCGGCCGCGTCGACGTCGCCGTGCTGCCCGACGGGCGCGCGATCGTCAGCTGGCTCGCCGACGGCCCCGGAGGCGCCGAGCTGCTCGCGCGGCCGTTCCGCCGCGACGGCGCGGCCGGGCCCGCGGCGACGATCGCCCGCGTGAGCGCCGGCCGCGACGCGGGCTTCCCGCGGATGCTGCGCGTCGACGATCGCCGGCTGGTGTTGGCGTGGACCGACACCGCCGGCGAGGCGCCCGAGCTGCGCACGGCGCTCGTGTCGCTGCGCTGACGGGCGCCCGCCGATCGGCAGAAACTGCCTGACCGGCGCTCGGCAGGAACTTCCGATCGATGCCCTGCGGCGATCGCAAGTCCACGGGATCACGGGCCTTCGTGCGGGCACGGCGATTGTAAAGAGCCGGCGGAGGGACGATGCGAACGGCGGCGATGGCGATGGCGATGGTGGTCGGGGCGTGCGCGTCCGGCAGCGGCGAGGGGCCGCCCGCGCCGGAGGCGGTCGAGGCGTGCGCGGCGCGCTCGCTCGGCGAGGCGTGCAGCTTCGAGGGCCCGCACGGGCCGGTCGTCGGCGTCTGCGGGGCGGTCGGGGACCGCGACGTCCGCGCGTGCGTCCCGCGGCGGCGGACGCGGGTGTGAATTCTGGTCAACGAGCGCGAGGAGTGCGAAGGAGTCTTTATGCACAGGTACACTTGGACATGTCTTCTGGTGCTGACGGCGACGACGGCGGGCTGCGTGGACGGGGGCGGTGAGCCGACCGCGGGCTCGACCGGCGAGACGGGCGCGCCCGCGACCGGCGGCACCGGCGAGGCGACCGGGGCCAGCGGGACCACGGACGGCGGCAGCGACCCGACCACCGGCGGCGGCGAGACCGGCGGCAGCGGCGGCGCGACCGACAGCGGCGGCGAGACGGCCGACCCGTGGACCCCGGCGAGCTGCTTCGACGCGTGGGACCTGGTCGCCGAGCAGTATCCCGACGCCGGCGCGCTGGTCGCCTGCACCGAGGTCGCCGGCGGGGAGATCGTCGCGCGCTCGCTGCTGGTGCTCGACGGGATCACGATCGACAACAACGGCCAGACGATGCAGCCGTGCGTCGAGGCCAGGTGCGACCCGCAATTCGCGTACGTCGCGACCAACGCGCTGCCGCACTACGACTTCGTGCAGACGACCCCGAACGCGCTGGTCGAGAACCAGTTCATCTACCGGATCCCGCTCGCGCCGATGGCGATCGGCGCCGTCGACGCGGAGGACGCCGCGGCGATCGACGGCTGCGTCGACGCGTACGACCAGTACCTGACGAACGCCAACCAGGCGACGACCCGCGAGCCGAGCGGCTTCTGCATCGCCGACGCCCAGGATCCGCAGTACCTGGCCGACTCGCTCGAGGCCGGCGGGACGGCGACGTACAAGAAGATCAACTGTCTCAACACGACCGCGTTCACGACCAACGGCTCGCCGGTGTTCGGGCCCAACGAGGCGGCGATGCCCGACCCGTGGGGCAGCCCGCTGTTCTTCATGCCCGACACCGCGGGCCAGCCGTACATCCCCGACCCGTTCGGCGACGGCGCGGCGCTCGACCTGTGCGGCGGCCACACCGCCAACTCGATGCACTACCACGGCGTCAACGAGGCCTGCTTCGAGCGGTCGCCGAGCGGCGCGCCGGCCAACAGCTACGCCGAGGCGGCGCAGGCGTGGGACATGTCGGCGATGCTGCAGGGCCCGTGCACCGAGGAGTCGGGGATCGTCGGCTGGAGCCTCGACGGCTACCCGATCAAGGGCGCCTGCGTGTGCACCGCGCGCGACCAGGACGGCGCTTGCACCGAGGTCAAGCGGGCCCGCTCGTCGTGGCTGTACGCCGGGCTCGGCAGCTGGGGAAATAGCCCGCAGGAGGCCGGCGCGCTCGGGATCGAGAGCTCCGATTGCACCGCGGACGCCGACTGCTGCCCCGGCGGCGAGGGCTGCAACTTCCGCTGCTCGTACGTGCCGGTCGCGTCGGGCGACGACACCGCGATCGCGCAGCGCTGCACGCTGGTCGACTACTCGTGGTGCACGCATCGCTTCGTCGACCGCTCGGCCCAGGCCGGCGACGGGTTCGTCTACCTCGACCGCTGCAACGGCTTCGAGGGGCCCGACGGCTACGCGTACCACGCGACCGCGTCGTTCCCGTACGTCACCGGCTGCTTCCGCGGCGAGCCCCAGGCGGCGCCCGGCGGCGGCGGCGGTATGATGGGCGGCGGCGGCATGAACCCGCCGATGTGCACGATGCCGGGGCAGATGATGTGCTGCGGCGACGACTTCTGCGGCGGCCCCGAGACGGCGCAGAACTGCCCGGCGGACTGCGGGTGAGGTGCACCATGACCCGCGGGACATGGTCGATCGCGCTGGCGGCGGCGCTCGCCGGCTGCGACGAGGCGGCGCCCGGGGCGGACGCCGGGGCGACGACGCGGCCGTCGGCGCTGGCGTCGGCCGAGCCGCCCGGCCCGGCGGCGCCCCTCGAGCCGGCGCGCGACGCGGCGATCGTCTACGTGCTCGCGTGGTCGTGGGACGGCGCCCGCCGCGAGGGCGACGCGTGGGTGTTCGAGACCGACCTCGGGTACACCGTCGGGATCACGGCCGCCCACTCGGCGCTGAGCCAGGTCGCGCTGGTCCCGTGCGCCGAGGAGGCCGCCGGGGCCGAGGGCGACGCGATCGGCGAGATCGCGGCGTGGGCCGGGAACATGGTCCTCGGGACAGCCCACGCGGCCCACGGCGGCACGCCCGACGCGTCGACCGCGGCCGAGCCGCTGGCCGAGTCGTGGCTCGACCAGACGCGCCGGGTGTTCGGCGCGGCCGAGGCGAGCGGCGGGGCCTACTGCGAGCTGCACGCCGTCAGCGCGCCGTTCGCGGGGACGGCCGCCGACGGCGAGGTGTTCGCCGGCGAGACGCTGAAGTTGTCCGGCTTCTGGTCGGCGCCGGGCGACGGTGAGCGGCACGGCCTCGAGGTCCGCGTCAACCTGTCGGACGGCCGGGTCCGTCCGCTCGCGCGGGTGGCCCCGTGGCCGCAGGAGTCGAGCGAGGGCGAGGTGGCGCTGGTGATCGAGCGCCGCCCGGCGCGCGCGTTCGACGGGCTGGCGCTCGAGCAGCTCAGCGACCTCGAGCTCGCGTACGAGGTGCTCGGCGGGGTGCTGCAGAGCGCGGAGGTCACGGTCGCCCGCCGCGACGCGGGCTGACGCGGCGAGCGGAGCCGCTCACTCGTCGAGGCTGAACCGCTTGATCTTGTCGTACAGCGCGCGGACGCTGATCCCGAGCGCCTCGGCGGCCTTGCCGCGGTTGCCGGCGAAGTGGCGCAGCGCCGTCGCGATCGCCTCGCGCTCGAGGTCGTTCAGCGAGCGCGGCGAGGCGTCGACGGCGGGGGCCGGCGCGCTCGCCGGGGCCGGGGCCGCCTTCGCGAGCCCCGGGACCGCGAGGTCGCGCGCCGACACGACGTCGCCCTCGACGAGGATCGCCGCGCGCTCGAGCGTGTTCGCCAGCTCGCGGACGTTGCCCGACCACGCGGCCTGGCGCAGCGCGGCGCGGGCCGACGCGTCGAGCCGCAGCGGCCGGCGGCCGAGCTCGGCGCACGCCTTGAGCAGCAGCCGCTCGGCGAGCGGCTCGATGTCCTCGGTCCGCTCGCGCAGCGGCGGCAGCACGACCGGGAACACCGCGAGCCGGTGGTACAGGTCCTCGCGGAACCGGCCGTCCGCGATCATCGCCTGCAGGTCGCGGTTGGTCGCGGCGACCCAGCGGACGTCGGCGCGGACCGTCTGGCCGCCGCCGACGCGCTCGAAGCTGCGCTCCTGCAGCACGCGCAGCAGCTTGGCCTGCAGCGCGGGCGCCAGCTCGCCGACCTCGTCGAGGAAGAACGTCCCGCCCTGCGCCAGCTCGATCCGCCCGCGGCGCCGCGCGTGCGCCCCGGTGAACGCGCCCTTCTCGTGGCCGAACAGCTCGCTCTCGAGCAGCGACTCCGACAGCGCCGCGCAGTTGACCGCGACGAACGGCCCTTCGGCGCGCTTGCTCCACCGGTGGACCGCCCGCGCCGCGACCTCCTTGCCGGTGCCGCTCTCGCCGAACAGCAGCACCGTCGCGTTGGTCGCCGCGACCTTGCGCAGCGCCTCGAGCACCGGGCGCATCGCGGCTGCCCCGAAGGACAGCTCGGGCCCGTCCTCGACCTGGTAGACCTCGCGCAGCGAGCGCAGCGCGTGGCGCTCGGCGGCGCGGCGGACGACCAGGCGCAGCTCGGCGAGCGAGCCGACCGGCTTCTGCAGGTAGTCGAAGGCGCCGAGGCGCATCGCCTCGACGGCGCTGTCGACCGCGCCGTGGGCGGTCAGCATGATCACCTCGACCTCGGGCTGGCGCTCGCGGATCCGCTTGAGCAGCTCGAGGCCGCTGATCCCCGGCATCTTGAGGTCGGTCAGCACGACCTCGAAGCTCTCGCGCTCGAGCTTGTCCCACGCGGCCTCACCCGAGCTCGCGGACGCGACCTCGTGGTCGTCGTCGGTCAGCGCCTCGGCGAGGAACTCGCGGATCCCGGTCTCGTCGTCGACCACCAGCACACGCGCCATCGATCAGCCTCCTGGCGTCTCCGCCGGCAACCACAGCGAGAACTCCGACCCGCCGCCGGGCCGGTCGGCGACCTCGGCCCGCCCGCCGTGCAGCTCGGCGACCCGCCGCACCACGGCGAGCCCGAGCCCGGTCCCCTGCGTCCGCCCGCTGACGAACGGCTCGAAGATCCGATCGCGCAGCTCCTTCGGCACGCCCGCCCCGCGGTCGGACACGACGAACACCAGCACGCCTGTCTCTTGCGACACCTTGAGCTCGACCTTCGTGCCCGGCGGGCTGACCTGGAGCGCGTTGCGCAGCAGGTTGACGAGCGCCTGCTCGACCCGCATCGCGTCGAGCGCGAACGTCTCGGGCGCCGCGGCGTCGGCGATCTCGACCCGCGCCGCGTCGGTCAGCTCGGCGGCCCGCCGGGCCAGCGCCCGCGGGTCGGCGGTCCGCCGCTTGATCTGCTGCGCCCGCACGAAGTCGAGCAGCGTGTTCGTCAATTGCTCGAGCCGGCCCGCCTCCTCGACGATCCGCCGCGCCTTGGCGACCTTGCGCTCCTCGCCGGCGAGCTGCTCCTCGAGCAATTGCGCGTGGCCCTTGAGGCTCGCCAGCGGGTTCCTGATCTCGTGGGCGAGCACGGCCGACATCTCGCCGAGCGCCGCGAGGTGCCGCCGCTTGGACAGCTCGCCCTCGGCCTTCTGCGTCCGCCGCCGCCGCCGCTGCGAGGCGATCGCCGCGATAGCCAGCGCCGCGGCGACGGCGGTGCTGACGACGAGGTCGCGCAGCGCCCGCTGCCGGACCCCCGCCGACAGCCGCGGCTCGTACTCGAGCCGGACCAGCGGGCCCCGCCGCGGCCGCCCGTCCGCGCCCGCCTGGCCCTCGGGACCTGCCCCGAAGGCGCCCCTGGTGTCCGGCGGTCCGGGCGGCGGCTGTCCCTCGGGACCTGGCCTTGCAGGCATGTGCTCGGGAGCGGGGCCCGCGGGCGCCGCGTCGCCGGGCGGGCGCCGGGGCTGGCCTTCCGGACCTGTCTCCGGGGGCAGCTTGGTGTCGGGCGCGTCCGCGGCCTCGCCGGGCGGCGGGCCGAGCGGGCGGTCGATCCGGACGACCTCGTCGCCCCACTCGCCGAGCCACTGCGGCGCGCCGGCCCGGGTCGCCTCGTTCGGCGGCTCCGGGGCCGGCTCGCCGGCGGACGCGAGCACGGCCGCGCGCGGGCCGAACAACGCGACGTAGCGCAGCCCCTGCGCCTGCCAGCGGCCGAAGAACTCCGCGAGCTCCTCCTGGCTCGGCCGGCGCCCGCGCGGCAGCCACTCGCGCAGCCCGTGGAACAGCAGCTCGCCCTCGCCGCGGACCAGCGCGTCGGTCAGCGCCCGCGAGGCGAGGAAGCTCGACACCGACGACGCGACGAGCAGCGCCGCCAACCCACCGGCGACGGCGAGGACGCCCCACTCCTGCGCGCGCGCGGGCTGCTTCACCGCGCCAGTATACCCGCGCCCGTTCGCGCGAGGCGACGCCGGCCGTCGCCCCGGCGCGCAGGCGGGCGCGTCCGCTCACGGCCGGGCGGCGCGCGCCTGTTCCACCGTGAAGGCGATCGCCTGGCCGAACGACACCTCGAGCGTGTTGCCGTCCGGATCGGCGATGTACGCCCAGTACCCGACGGGCGGTCCGCTGTCGTTCGGCCCGTCGCGCAGGCGGCCCTCGGCGCGCGCCAGCTCGGCCAGGCGATCGACCTCGGCGCGGCTGGCGAGCGCCACGCCGAGGTGACCGAACGGCCCGAGCGGGGTGTCGTGGAGGCCCTCGGCCTCGATCAGCACGAGGACGAACGGCCGCGTCAGGTCGGTGACCCACGCGACCTTCGTGCCGGTCTCGGCGGTGCGCTCGTGGATCGGTCGCATGTTCGCGTAGGTCCGGTAGAAGCGCAGGCTCGCGGCGAGGTCCCTGACCGCGAACGCGACGTGGGTGAGCCCGAGATCGGCCATGTCGGGAGTGTATCGCGAGATCGAAACGGTATTGGACGCGGCGCGGCCGCTCGGCGCACCCTTGCGGGCGTGTCGGTCAACATCTATGGTCCGCGCGAGATCGCGGCGATCCGGCGCGCCGGCGCGGCGGCGGCGGGGACCCTCGCGCACGTCGGCGCGCGCCTGGCGGCGGGGGTGACGACGGCGGAGATCGATCGGTGGGTCCGCGAGGACACGGCGCGCCGCGGCGGCCGGCCGAGCCAGCTCGGCTACCACGGCTTCCCGGCGAGCGTGTGCACCAGCCGCAACGCGGTGGTGTGCCACGGGATCCCGCGCGAGGACGAGGTGCTGCGCCCGGGCGATATCGTCAACGTCGACGTCACGACCGAGCTGGACGGGTTCCACGGCGACACCTCGGCGACGTTCGTGATCGGCGAGATCGACCCGGCGGTGGCGCGATTGGTGGCGACGACGCGGGCCTGCCTGGCGGCCGCGATCGCGGCGGTCCGGCCGGGCGCGCGGCTCGGCGACCTCGGGGCGGTGATCGTCGAGCTCGCCGGGCGCGCCGGCTTCGGGGTCGTCCGCGACTACTGCGGGCACGGGATCGGCCGGAGCATGCACGAGCCGCCGCAGGTGCCCCACGTCGGCCGCGCCGACACCGGGCTGCGGCTGCGGCCCGGGATGGTGTTCACGATCGAGCCGATGCTGACCCTCGGGTCGCCCGAGTGCCGGTTGCTCGCCGACGGCTGGACGGTCGTCACCGCCGACGGCAAGTCGAGCGCGCAGTTCGAGCACACCGTCTGCGTCACCGCGGACGGGGTCGAGGTGCTCACATTGCCTTGAGGTCATGTCGGCGGATCACGGGCGGGCGGCGCCCCGCGTCCGCGCCCGATACGCCGGCCTCAGCGCCGACGGCCGCCCGGTCGGCGAACAAGCCCTTCGCGCGCTTGCCCGCGGCCGCGCGCGCCGCGAGGGGGCGCGGACGGACGAGGCACATCGCCTCGTCGGACCCGTCCATGCAGTCCGGCTGGTTGTCGCAGACGAAGATCTTCGGGATCTCCTGGCCGTCGCCGCAGACGAACACGCACAGCTCCTTGGTCTCGTCAGACATGTCCATGCAGTCAGGTAGATCGTCGCAGGTGCTCTCCTTCGGGATCGTCTCGCCGCTGCCGCAGGTGAACAGGCACAGCTCCTTGGCCTCGTCGGACATGTCCACGCAGTCGGGCGCCATGTCGCAGGTGAAGAGCTCCGGCACCGCCTCGCCCGAGCCGCACATGAACGGGGGGGCGCCTTCGCACTGCAGGGCCTTCTGCCCGAACGACTGCTTGGTGGGCTCGCCGCAGCTGTTGATCGCCGGGTAGTAGGCCTCGGAGCAGGGCTTCAGGCCCTCGACGTCGCCGCAGGCGAGCGGCGCGCTGCAGGCGGTGTACGCCACCTCGACCGCGGCGACGCAGGCGAGGTGGGCGTCGTTGGCCGGATCGGCGGAGAGGATCGGGCACACGCAGGGGCCGAGGTCGGTCAAGCCGAACGCGTCCAGGCACGTCTGGACGTCGGGGAAGTCGCCGACCTCGACGAGGCACATACAGCCCCGCGTCTCCCGCTTCAGCCGCTCGGTGTACTGCGTCTGGCAGTCGGCGAGAGCGCCGCCGCCGTCGGTCGTGCCCGAGGTCGGCGACTCGGTCGTCGCGTCGCCGGTCGTGCTCGTGGGCGGCACGTCGGAGGTCACGTCGGCGGTCGCCGTGCCGGTCGTCGTGCCCGCGCTCGCGCCCGTGTTGTCATCGTTGTTGGGACAGGCCGCCAGCAGCACGCAGCACGCGAACCCCCGCCCCAGCGTCCACACCATGTTCGAGGACGATCGCATGTTGTGACGCTACCACGACCGGCGCCGGTTCCGCCGGCGCGCGCCCGCGCGGCGCGAGGGGGCTGGCCGATCGGACATGGCGTAAGACGCAGACCCGGCGCGGCGGCGCGGCGCAGGGGCGCCAGGGCGAGCGGCCGGCGCGGCGGAGGTCTCGCTCCGGGCTCGCGTCAGCGCGCGCGAGCGCGGCCGAGGCTGTCTGCGGCGGCCCCGTGCGGAGCGGCGGGGTCGACCGCCACCGCCGCGGGCGGGCGCGGGCGGGCGAGGCACATCGCCTCGTCGGCCTCGTCGGCGCAGTCGGCCTCGCCGTCGCACACCCACTCCTTCGGGATCTCGGTGGTCCCGCCGTCGCAGGGGAACACGCACATCGCCTTGAGCTCGTCGGACATGTCCGCGCAGTCGGCGACGCCGTCGCAGACGCGGGAGGTCTCGATCGTCTCGCCGCTGCCGCAGGGGAACCGGCAGATCGCGTCGGCCTCGTCGGACATGTCCGGACAGTCAGGCTCGTCGTCGCAGGCGTAGTCGGCGGGGACCTGCTCGCCCGAGCCGCACGGGAACGCCTCGACGCCGTGGCAGGTGACGAGCGTCTGCCCGAGGGTCCGCTTGCTCGGCGCGCCGCAGCCCTGGGTCGCCTGCAGGTAGGCGCCCAGGCAGGCGTCGAAGCCCGTGACGTCCTCGCAGTCGACGGGCGCGATGCAGCTCGAGAATTCCAGCTCGGCCGCGGCGGCGCAGGCGAGGAAGGCGGCGTTGGCGGGGTCGCCCGCGAGGAGCGGGCACAGGCAGTCGACCGGCTCCGGGAGCGCCTCGGCGAGGCAGGTCTGCGGGTCGGAGTAGGTGCCGTCGGCGACCAGGCACATGCAGCCGCGCTCGGTCTGCTGGTTGAATTCGGTGTAGAGCGTGCGGCAGTCGGCGAGCGCGGCGCCGTCGCCGGTCGTCGCGTCCGGGAGCGCGCCGGTCGTCGCCTCGCCCGCCGAGTCGACGCTCTCGCTCGTGGTCGGGCACGCCGCCAGCAGCGCTCCGCACGCGAGGCCCTGTCCCGTCCGCCACAGCCCCTGAACTCGCCGCCGCATCCGTCCGGGTTAGGTGACACGATCCGCGTCGGCGGCACTGGGCGGATCCGCGCGGGCCGGGCGGGATGACCGATCGGTCCTGGCCGAACGGGCAGACTCGTGCGGGCCGCTCCGATGCTCACCATCTCCGCGAGCGTGACGGCTCCGACGTGGCAGGCTGCCGACGTGCGCAGGCGGCGACGCGCCCGGCGGGGGCTGCGAGGCCGCGGCGGCGCTCGCGTGCGGCGGGTCGGCGGGCGCCGTCGGGGCGCTCGTCGCGGTCGGAGCCGACGGTGTCGGGGGGTGCGCGCACGCGGCGAGCGCCGCGGCGGCGAGGAGCGCGGCCCGATTGAACAATGCCCGTCGGGACATGTCCTCGCCTACACGATCCACATCGTCTCGACGCGGGTGGCGACCTGGCGGCGGATCTTGAGGAAGCGCGGCTCGTCGCGCAGCGACGCGAGGGCGGTGCAGCGGTCGAGCCAGTCGAGGTCGATCAGGCGCGAGGCGGCGGACCGCTCGATGAAGTCGAGGGCGTCGACGACGTGGCCGCAGGCGGCGAGCAGCTCGCCGGTGATCTGGCAGGTCGTGGTGTACAGGCGCGGGCTCGGGCCGGCGGCGAGCAGCTGCTCGCCCTGGGCGATGAGCTGCGCGCGGGTGAGCTCGCCGAGGTAGGCGAGGGCGATGAATCGGACCGCGTCGATCCGCGGGCCGAGGGCGATGCTCTCGGCGCGGCGCAGGAGCTCGCGCAGGGCGCCCGTGTCGCCGAACCACCCGGCGACGCGGGTGCCGACGACGAGCGCGAGGTACTGGAAGTGCGGCTGCGACTCGAGCGGGGCCAGCGTGCGCAGGCAGGCGTCCCGGTCGCCGCGCAGCGCGTACACGCGGGCGACGTGGCCGAGCGCCTGCAGCATCGTCGGGTCGAGCGCGGCGGCGAGGCGGGCCCGCGCGACGCCGTCGTCGATGTTGCCGGCCTCGCACTGCAATTGGCCGAGGTACTCGTGGGCGTTCGCGTAGGTGGGCGCGATCTCGAGCGCGCGCACCAACGACTGCACGGCCTCGCGCCACTGGCCGTTTTGCACCTCGAGCACGCCGCGGGCGAAGTGCGTCTCGGCGAGGTCGGGCGCGGCCTCGACGGCGCGGGCGACCGCGGCCTCGGTGATCGCGGGCCAGTCGCGGTCGGCCTCGGTGGCGTTGACGATGAAGCGGGCGCGGCCGGAGGCGACGGCGTAGAGCGCCAGCGCCGGGCGGAAGGCGGGGGCGAGGCGCAGCGACTCCTCGAGCAGCTCGACGGCGCCGTCGGGGCCGACGATGTGGCCGCCGGCGACCTTGCGGCGGGCCCGGAGGTACAGCGCGACGGCCTCGGGCGGGCTCGAGCCGCGGTGGGCGATCGTCATCAGCTCGACGCGCAGGCCCTCGCCGATCCGCTTGGCGAGGATGTCCTGGGCGGCGAGCAGGTCGTCGGCGCTCTCCTCGAAGCGCTCGCTCCACAGCTGCACGCCGCTCGGGACCTCGACGAGGCGGGCGAGCACGCGGAGGCGGCTGCCGGCGGCTTGCAGCGTCGCGTCGACGAGCAGCGCGGCGCCGAGGTCGACGCCGATCGTCCGCGGGTCGCGGACGTCGCGGTAGCGGGCCGTCACGCCGCTGCCGAGCACCCGCGCGCCGCGGCTGTGCGACAGGACGTCGATCAGCTCGTCGCTGAGCGCGTCGGCGAGGTAGGCGGTCGCGGGCGGGCCCTGGTAGCGCAGCGGCAGGACCGCGAGGGTCGGCGCCAGCGCGCCGCTCGCCGGGGTCGGCAGCGGCTCGCGCGGGGTCGCGGCGAGCAGGTGCGTCGCGCTGGCGCCTGCGAGCGTCTCGCCGGCGGCGCGCAGCCAGCCGCGCAGCCGCTCGGCGATCTCGGCGGCGCTCGCCGGCCGCCGCTCGGGCTCGAGGGCGAGGCAGTGGTGGACGAGCTGGGCGAGCGGCGCGGGCACGTCTGTCCGAACGGACAGGATGTCGCGCGGCGGCTGGCTGAGCCGCGCGAGCGCGGCCTCGAGCGCGGTCCCGCCGGTGAACGGCAGCGCGCCGGTCAGCATCTCGTAGAGGACGACGCCGGCGGCGTAGAGGTCGGCGCGGGCGTCGACGGGGCGGGCCGCGACCTGCTCGGGCGCCATGTACAGCGGGGTGCCGAGCATGCCGTACGTGCGGCGGCCGTCGTCCTCGAGCGAGCGGGCGATCCCGAAGTCGGTCAGCACGACCCGGCCCTCGGCCTCGAGCAGGATGTTGGCCGGCTTGAGGTCGCGGTGGACGACGCCGGCGGCGTGCGCCGCCGTGAGCGCCTCGGCGACCGCGAGCGCGATCCGGGCCGCGCGCGCGGGCTCGATCCCCTGCGGGTGCGTGCGCAGCAGGTCCTGCAGCGTCGTGCCCTCGACGAACTCCATGCTGAGGTACGGCACGCCGGCGTGCTCGCCCATGTCGTGCGTGCGGGCGACGTTCGGGTGGCTGACCTTGCGCGCGAGCCGGACCTCGCGGCGGAACCACTCGACCTGCTGCGGGCTGACGGCGCCGTCGAGGATCTTCAGCGCGACGACGTCGCCGACGAGCACGTCGACCGCGCGGTAGACCGCCCCCATGCCGCCGCGGCCGACCAGACCCTCGAGCCGGTAGCGGCCGGCGTACAGCGGCCGATCGTCGCTGCCGGGCCCCAGGGGCGCTCCGTCGCCGCGCAGGGTCGGGTGGAGGGGGGACGGCAGCTCGGCCACGCGGCGAGCTTAGCAGGAGCCCACGGGGCGAGGACGCGCGAAAAGGAGCGGCGGGCGTGAACTTCGGGACAGGCGCGGCGGCGGCGGCTCACAGCGGGCCGCGCGGGCGAGCGCCGGCGTGCAGGTCGGCGAGCTGGGCCGAGGAGAACGGGGAGCTGCGCAGGCTGCGATCGCGCTGGCGCGAGCGGAACAGGTCGACGATGAAGTTCATGCGGTCGTCGAGGGCGGCCCAGTCGTCGGCGGCGCTGCCGTCGGTGGTGTCGGGGGTGCGGTCGAGCGCGCCCAGGACGGCGCGCAGCTCGGGGAGTTCGACGCGCTCGAGCGCGGCGGGGAAGCTGCGGCCGTCGGCGGTCGCGGGGACGTCGTGGCCGAGCGAGACGTCGCCCCCGGGCAGCGCGATCGTCATCATCCAGCGGGTCAGGGTGGTCCGCAGCAGGACGCCGAGGCGCTCGCCGAGGGCGCGGCGCAGCGGGTCGGCGTCGGCCGGCACGAGCATCGCGGTCGGCGCGGTCAGGGCGGCCGCGATCGCCGGCTGCAGGCGGATCTGCTCGTGGAGCCCGACGAGCGTGTTGGCGAGCAGGATCCGCTCGGCGCGCGGCTTGGGCGCGCGGGTCTCGGCGGCCGCGAGGTAGGCCGCGAAGGCGCGGCGCAGCGTGTCCTGGCCGCCGTCCTCTGTCGCGCCGGGGGCGAAGCCGGCGAGGAACTCGGCGGCCGCGGCCGGGCGGGACGACGGCGGGAGGTCGAGCAGGTCGACGAGCTCGCGGAACGCCGGCGCGAGCTCGGCGAACACGTGGCGGTTGCCGAAGGCGATCCGCTCGCGCACGCGGGCGTCGACGCGGGCGATCAGGCGGCCGAGCACGTGGCCGCGCGCGACCAGCGGGCGCAGCACGCCGGGCACGACCTCGCCGCGGATGAACCGGCCCGCGGTCTTGGAGGCCCAGGTGCCGTAGGCGCACCAGCTGACGTCGTCGTCGCCGAGCCGCTCGGCGAGCGCGACCTCGAGGCGGTGATAGATGTGGGTGATCCACAGGTTGCGCTGGACCGGCTCGGACATCGCGGCCACGCGGGCGATCAGGGCGCGGTCCGGCAGCGCGGGCGCGGCGAGGGCGAGGCGGGACAGGGCGGTGCTGCTGTGGCTGGGCGTCATGGCGGTGGCCTCTGGCGGACCAGTGACGCCGGGCGCCCGGACAATTGCGCGGCGCGTCGATCGGGTGATTTCAGGTCCGATCGCGCGGGGGTGTGCGCGGGTGGGACTCGTGCCGTGCCCAGGGTCTAACGGCGCCGCCACGCGCAGGGATCGTCGTCGCTGGTTAGGCCCTGGGCGCGGCACGAGCGGCGCCGGCAGAGCAGCGGCAGCAGCACGAGGGCGAGGGCGCCTGGCGACGGCGGGGCGTCGGCGTCGCAGCTGCAGCCGACCTCGCCCTCGGCGTGGCAGGTGTTGCCGGCGCACCACACCTCGCCGCGCGAGTAGACCATGACGTCGAGCAGGGCCCGCAGCGCGTCGAGGCAGGCCTCGAGGGTCGCGCCGACGTCGACGTATTGGCCGTCGCAGAACAGGGCGCCCTCGGGCTGGTTGCAGCGGACCTTGCAGCCGCCGACGAGGTCGGCGCGGCAGTCGGCGAAGCCGCTCGACTGACAGTCGATCTGACAGTCGAGGTTGGCCTGCGCCTCGCACGAGCCGCTGCACGCGGCCTCGCACGCGCGCTCGCAGTCGAGCTCGGGGCGGTCGATGTCGCAGCGGCCGCTGCAGCTGCCGGAGCAGGTCGCCTCGCAGGCGGCGCGGCACTCGGCGTGGCCCGGGCCGGCGGCGCAGCGCGCCTCGCAGCCGGCGCTGCAGTCGGCCTGGCAGGCGGCCTGACAATTGAAGGCGCCGGGGTCGAGCGTGCACGCGGCGCGGCAGTCGACGTCGCAGTCGGCGACGCACTCGAGGTTCGCCTCGGCGCGGCAGCGGCCGGCGCACTCGGCCCGCAGCTCGGCGGCGCAGGCGGCGGTCAAGCGGAAGGGCTCGCACATCGCCGTGCAGATCGGTCCAATGTAGAGCGTACACTCGGCGCCGGCTGCGACGTAGATGTCGCCGCAATTGGCGAGGCTGAGGTGGTCCTCGTCGTCGTGGGCGCGGGCGGCGGCGGGGAGCAGCGCCGGCGCGGCGAGGGCGAGGGCGGCGAGGGCGAGGCGGAGCGTGCGGCGCATGGCGATCCTTCGGTCGAGGGCGCGCACGCTCTTGGCACCGGTGCGACGGGCGGGCCAGCGCGGCCGCGGAGGCGTGGCGCGCGTCGGCCGTGGTCGCCGGGCGAATGGACGGAGGGGTCCGTCCGGGCGCCGCGCCGACTGGCATGAATCGGCCGGGCGGGCGCCGCTGCGACTTCAGACGAGGGCGACGAGGTCGCTGACCGCGAGGCCGACGCGCTCGCTGCGGCGCTCGGCGCGGTCGCGGATCCCGATCATCATCCGCCGCTCCATCACGAACCAGATCGGGTCGGTGAAGACGCGCCAGACGACCACGTCGGCGACGCTCGGCGCGACGTGCATGCGCCCGCGGACGAGCAGGCGGCAGCCGGCGTCGGTCGGGCGCAGCACGAAGGCCCACGACATGTCGCCCGGGGCCTCGGTCTTCGGGTCGCAGCCCTGGAGGACGAGGTGGCCGCACGGGACGACCAGGGCGACGCGGAAGCACGGGTAGCCGGGCGGGCCCATGCGCACGAGGTCGCCGGCGGCGAGGTGCTGGTGCTCGGGCAAGATCGCGTCGGCGTTGACGATCCCGCAGCCGACGAGGTTCTCGAGCCCCTCGTAGCTGTAGAGGCCGCCGCGGCCGTAGCCGAGCTGGACGAGCCACGGCCAGACGTCGGCCGGCGCGGCGGCGATGTCGATCGCCCGCGTCGAGTGTACGCTCGGCGTCGGCACGATCGCGTCGCCCGGGAGCGCCTCGGCGAGCTCGGCGTCGGTCGCCCCCCAGCGCGAATACAGCGGGCGCAAGAGCGGCGAGAAGGCGACGGTCGCGGCGATCCCGAGCGCCCCCGCGGCGTTGTCGATCACGTCCTCCGGATGCATGCGAGGCAGCGTAGCGGGCAGGGGGCGCCGGCGGGCCGCAGGTCTTGCGAGGCGAGGCGCCGAAGTTGCGCGCGCGGGCGTGCGCGCAGCTCCGGCGCGAATGAAAAAAGGACGGGAGCGGGGCTCCCGTCCTCTCGCGGCGGCGAGGTCGATTCAGGGCGCGGGGGGCGGCGCGGCCTTGGCGTCGCCCGCGGGCGCGTCGGCCTTGGCGTCGCCCTCGGCCTTGCCATCGAGCGGGAGCAGGGGCTTGCCGCCGATCGGGGGGGCGCCACCGATCTGGCCGGTGACGGGGGCGTCGTCCTCGTCCTCGTCCGCGCCGGCGGCGGCCTGCTGCTCGGCCATGATCTCGGCGATCGTCTTGACCCGCTTGCCGCCCGGGGTCGTCGGCGGAGGCGGCGGGGGCGGGGTCTCGCCGACGACCGGCTCGTCGTCGTCGGGGGCGCCCGGGCCCTCGACGAGCGCCGGGGCGGCGGGGCGCACCCGGGCCTCGGGGAACGGCTCGTGGAACGGCTTGTCGCGCATCAGCGTGTTGACCGGGCCGAGCGAGATCGAGGGCACGTAGCTGACGAGGCCGAGGCCGACCAGCATCAGGCCGATGAAGGGCAGCGCGCCGCGGGTGACCTCGCCGAGCGGCTGGCGGAACACCGACGACGAGACGAACAGGTTGATGCCGATCGGCGGGGTCAAATAGCCGATCTCGAGGTTGACGATGAAGATGATCCCGAGGTGGACCGGGTCGATGCCGAGCTCGGCGCCGATCGGGGCGAGCAGCGGGGCGATGATCAAGATCGCGCTGATCGAGTCCATCAGCGCGCCGACCAGCAGCAGCAGCAGGTTGACCAGCAGCAGGAAGGTCGCGGGGGTCAGGTCCTTGTCGAGGATCCAGCCGACGATCTTCTGCGGGATCATCTCCTCGACCAGGAAGGCGTTGAGGCCGAAGGCCAGCGCCATGATGATCAGGATCGTCCCCATGTTGACGACCGCGTCGCCGAGGATCTTCGAGAGGTCGCGGACGGTGATGTCGCGGTGGATCAGGATCTCGACGATCAGCGAGTAGACGACCGAGACCGCGGCGGCCTCGGTCGGGGTGAACACGCCGGTGTAGATGCCGCCGAGGATCACGAGCGGCAGCGAGATCGCCCAGATGCCGTCGCGGAAGCGCCGCCAGACGAGCCCGAGGTCGAACGGCTCGCGCTCGACGGCGTTGCGCGAGCGGACCATCGCGTACGCCGCCATGATCGCGCCGATCATCAGGCCGGGCACCACGCCGGCGAGGAACAGCTCGGCGACGTCGATCGGCTGCGAGCTCGAGGCGACGATCGCGTAGACGAGCATCGGGATCGACGGCGGGATCAGGATCCCGAGCGAGCCGGCCGAGGTCAGGAGGCCGAGGCTGAACCGCTGGTCGTAGCCGGCCTTGATCAGGCGCGGGTACATCATCGAGCCGATCGCGATCACGGTGACCGGGCTCGAGCCGGAGATCGCGGCGAAGATCACGCAGGCCATCACCGTGGCGACCGCGAGGCCGCCGGGCATCCAGCCGACGAGCGCGCGGGCGAAGTCGACGAGGCGCTGGGCGATCCCGCCGGCGCTCATGATCGCGCCGCTGACGACGAAGAACGGGATCGCCAGGAGCACGTCCTTGCTCATCATGTCGGCGGTGGTCTCCGACAGGCGATCGAGGGTCAGCCAGCCGCGGAAGTTCTCGCTGAGGAAGACGAGGCAGATCGTGGCGATCACCGCGATGATCACGAACAGCGGGACGCCGAGGACGGCCATGACCGCGAGCGCGCCGAGGATCAAGAGCGCCCCGGCGCCGCCGCCGATCGAGTCGCTGCCGCCCTCGGAGCAGGCGCTGACGGCGAGCACGACGAGCGCGGCGGTGGCGAGGGCGCGGCCGATCGTGCGGGCCGCGTGGCGGGTGGTGGAGGTCTCGTGTCGGGTCGTCATGTCGTCACCTCGCCCCCGGGCGCGGCCTGGTCGTGCTGCTTGTGCTCGAGCTCGCGGAGCTCCTGCGGGAGGCTGGACAGCTGGCCGCGGAAGGCGAGCACGCCGAGGCCGATGAATCGGGCGCCCATCAGCACCCAGGCGAGCGGGACGATCAGGAAGCTGAGGAAGTACGGGATCGGCGTCGAGTCGTGGCGGCCGCCGAGCCCGCCCGAGATCTGGTATTCGTCGTACTTGGCGCCGATGTAGCGGACGCCGAGGTAGGCGAGCAGGCCGCACAGGGTCGCGGTGACGAGGCCGGCGAGCAGGCCGGTGATCCGCCGCAGCTTCTCCGGCAGCGCCTTGTTGGCGGCCTCGAGCTTGAGGTGGAGGTTGTCGTGGGTCGCCATCGACGCGCCGATGAAGGCGACCCACAGCGTCAGCACGAGCGAGAACGAGGTCGCCCACCGCAGGCCCTCGGGGAACAGGCCGCAGGTGAGGCGGCGGTCGCCCTGCTGCGCGAGCTCGATGCACTCGGACTGGCCGATCGCGCCGCTGCCGAACAGCAGCACCAAGAGGCCCCAGGTGACCCCGACGGTCGCGGCGGTGAGGCCGAGGCACTGCAGGTGCGAGCGCGGGCCGGCCGGGACGTCCTCCGGCTCGCCGGGGCGCCGCAGCAGCGGGCGCCGCGAGGCGGTGCGGAAGCCGCCGTAGACGACCGCGGCGAGGCCGAGCGGCAGCAACCAGCCGGCGACCTGCTGCGCCGTCTCCCAGCTCGGGTCGCCGCGCTCGGCCCCGAGCACCCACGACGCGAGCTTGCCGACGAACGTGCTCTCTTCGTTGGCGTAGTTGCGGTGGACGACGGTCAAGAACATGACCGCCGACATCACCAGGAGCGAGCTTACGACGATGGCGCGCTCGGCCCGGTAGATCCAGCCGTTGAGTCGTTTGAGAGGTTCCACTCCGCGGATGATACCAAGCGGGCCGCGGCGGCGGAGCAGAAACGCGGAGAGGCCCGACGCGGGGCGTCGGGCCTCGCGGCGCGGCGACGTCCGCCTACAGGTGCTTGGTGATCGCCTTGTAGAAGGTCGAGCCGAACTTGTCGGTGAACTTCTTGTGGGTCGACTGGCTCGCCTTCTTGAAGGCGGCGCGCTCCTCGGCGGTCAGCTCGGCGACGGCGATGCCGGCGGCGCCGAAGTTGGCGATCAGGTCGGGGGCGAGCTTGCGGACGCCCTTGCGGCCGAACTCGGACTCGGCCTGGATGTCGCCGACCAGCAGGGCCTGGACGTCGGCCGGCAGGGTCTTCCACACCTCCATCGACATCACCGCGAGGCCGGGCTGGTAGCTGTGCTCGGTCAGGGTGAAGTGGGTGATCGACTGGTACCACGAGGCCGCGAAGGTGAAGAGCGGCGTGTTGTCGAAGCCGTCGACGAGGCCGGTCTGGAGGGCGGGCATCACCTCGGTGACGGGGATGCCCTGCGGGGACGCGCCCATGCTGGCGAGCATCCAGTTGCCGAGGTCGCCGGGCTGGACGCGGATCTTCTTGCCCTTGAGGTCGGCGGGCTTCTTGACGAAGCCGAAGTTGGTGCCGATCGAGCGGTGGCCGTTCTCGCTGAAGAACAGCAGCTTGAAGCCGGCGCGCTCGAGCATCGCCTCGATGTCGGTGCGGACGTGCTGGTCGATGATCTTGTCGGCGGTCGCCAGGTCGGGGAAGAGGTACGGCAGCTCGAGCGCGGCGAGCTCGGGGATGATGCCGGCGAGGGCGCCGGTGGTGCCGGCCCACCCGGCGATGCCGCCCTTGCGGCAGCGGCTCGCGGTCGTCTGCTCGTCGCCGAGGGCGCCGCCGAGGTAGACCTTGACCTTGTAGCGCCCGCCCGTCTGCTCCTTGACCCGGTTGCGGAGGCGGTCGACGTGGACCGACCACGGGGTGCCGGCCGGGGCGACGGTGGCGAATTGGAGCGTCGTCGCGGCTTCCTCCGCGAGCGCGCGCGAGCGCCCGATGAAGAAGGTCGACACCGCCGTCGCGGAGCCGATGACGAAGTTGCGCCGGGATGTGTCGAGTCTCTTGGTCTGGGTCATAAGCGGGGGCGTTCGACGGAGGGTGCGCGGGTTGTCTTCATCGGTCCCGGCGGGACGCGACGGCCGGCGGTGCGCCGGCGCGTGTGAGCTTGAGCTCAGAAGAGGTCGCCGTCGGCCTTCTTCTTCTGGAGCTCGCGGGCCTTCTCCTGCTCGACCTTCATCTCCGGGAGGATCTCCGGCGGGACGGTCGACAGGTCGGCTTCGAGCACCTCCTTGAGCAGGCGGTCGAACATCGCCGCGTCGTCGAGCTTGACCGCGAGGTTCTCGGCCATCAGGACCTTGGTGCCGAGGTAGTAGGGCGCGAGTTCGAGCGACTTCTTGAAGTGGTCGGCCGACTTGTTGGTGTCGCCGCCGGCGAACGCGGGGGCGACCGCGTAGTAGGCGCCGAAGTAGCGGTGCGGGCCGCCGTGGAAGAAGGTGGGGTCGAGCTCGAGCGCGCGGGTCATCGTCGCCTTGATGTTGTCCTTCTGGCCGACGACGACGCCGAAGCCCTTGGCGCGGGCCCACTTGCCGAGCGCGGAGGCGTACCAGTACATCGCCGGCTGCGCGTCCTTGCCGACGAGCACGATCGCGTCGGCGAACTTGCCCTTGTTGCGCATCTTGTCGGCGAACTCGGGCGACGCGGAGATCAGCGCGCGCTCGCCCCACCACACCGCGCGGTCCATGAATTCGAGGTACTCGGCCTCGCTGCCGCGCAGGTAGGAGTCGGCGTAGAAGTAGTTGGCGCGCGTCAGCATCGCCAGCGTCTCCTTGTTGGCGGCGGCGGTCGACGCGTTGGCGCAGCGGTCCTTGGGGCTGGTGGTGCCGGCGGTACAGCCGACGACCTGCTCCCAGGCGGCGATCGCCTCGAGCACCTTGGCCTTGTCGCTGCGGGCGTCCCAGGCGGCCTGGCCGGGCTTCTCGGCGGAGTCGCCCGCGGCGGCCGGCGCGGGCTCCGGGGACTTGCTGGTCCCTTCTTCCCAGGCGGCGGTGCGGCCCTTGCAGGCGCCGGTGAGGGTCAATGCGAGGCCCAGGATGGTCACTTCGAGCGAGCGCTTGGTCATGTCAGCGTGCCCCTGGATAGCCCGATGCGCGGGCCCGGTCAATGAGGGATTCGCCGCGAGGCGACGGCGCAGACGCCCCGGGCCCGCCGCGCGGAACCGCCCGGCCGCGCACGCGGGCCCGCAGCGCCGCGGATAACTGCGTTATTTGGGCGAGACGGGAGAGGGCCCGCGGATCCTCGCGCCGACGACTCGGGACGTCGGACGTTCATGAGTTCGCTGCGCGGGTCTGCGTGACGGCGCGGCGGACCTACGCGAGGGGAGGCGCCGAGAATGCGAGCAGGGGGCGGTTGAGCCTTGTTTCGCGGCGAGCGGGGGATCGGCGGTCACCGCGGGACACGCGGCGGCCGGGCGGGAGCGTCTGCGGATGCGCGGCGAGCCGGGCGGCGGGAGATCGCGTAGCGGGCCGAAGCGCTGCTCGTCGGTGAGGGCGCGCGCCGCGGGTGCGGTCGTCGGGGGTCGATCTCGTGTGGCTCGCAGCCGGGTGTCTGCAATGGGTCCTCTCGTGCGACTCGTGCGAGGGGCCGCGCGCCGAGCTCGCCTGTCCCAAGGGCAATCTCGCGTAGCTGCGTGCACACGCTCGCATTCGCGGCTCGCGGCGGCCTCACGCGAGCCGCCCCGCCGCGCGGCCGCGCGGCCCACCGGCCCGTGCGATCCTCGGGGACGTGCACGCCCTGCCCACGTGGATCCGCCTGTGCCCCGTCGATGTCCTGCGGGACCCGGTCCTCGCCCAGACCGCGGAGCTGCTCGCCGCGCCCGCGACCGCCGCGGCCCTGCACGCCGGCCAGCAGGCGGGGGCGTATCCGGAGGAGATCGTCGCCGAGCTGCAGCGGATCGGCGTCGGGCGCCTCTTGACCGCGGGCGCCGACGTGTTCCGGCTGTGCGCTCTCAACGCGCTGTCGGCGAGCGTCGACGGCACGCTGGCGATCACCCTCGGCGTCAACGCGCTCGCCCTGCTGCCCGTCCACCTCGGCGCCGCGCCCGAGCTGCAGCGCCGCGTGTTCGCTCGCGTCGAGCGCGGCGCTTTCTCGTCGATGCTGCTGACCGAGCTCGAGCACGGCTCCAACCTGCTGCGCAACCAGGCCCGCGCGACCGTCGACGGCGACGGCTTCCGGCTGACCGGCGAGAAGCACCTGATCAACGGCGCGACCCGCCATGACCTGCTGATCTCGCTGATGCGCACCGCCGCCGGCGAGGCGGTCGCGTTCGGCGACTTCACGCTGTTCGTCGTCGAGCGCGACGCGACCGTCGAGGCGCTGCCGCGCTGGTCGACCCTGCCGATGCGCGGGGCCGACATCGCCGGCGTCCGCTTCCACGGCACGCGCGTCGGCCCGGACGCGATCGTCGGCAAGGTCGGCGACGGCTTCAGCCTCGTCCAGCGGACGCTGACCCTCTCGCGGGGCGGGATCAGCGGGCTCGCCTCCGGTTGCGCCTCGGGCGCGCTCGCGCTCGCGCGCCAGTACGCTCACACCCGCGACGTCTACGGCGGCCCGATCGTCGGCCTCGACGCGATCGCCGACCACCTCGTCCGCCACGCCGAGCTCGACCTCGCCGCCGCCTGCATGGCGATCAAGGCCGCCGTCGCCGCGAACACGCTCGGGGTCGGCGCCGCCGTCTACACCGCCGCGGCCAAGCTCGCCTGCTGCGCGCTCGCCGAGGAGGCCGTCGAGCAGGGCCGCCGCGTCGCGTCGAGCCGGGCCCTGTTGACCGATCAGCCGTACGAGCGGTTCGTCCGCGACGTGCTGCTGTTCGGCGTGTTCGACGGCACCAGCCACCTGATGCTCCAGGACCTCGGCCTGCGCCTGCCGCAGCTCGCCAAGCCGCGCCAGGACGACGCGCCCGCGCTGCCGCAGATCGCCGCCCTCTACGCCGCGGCCCCGCGCCCGCTGTCCGCCCTCGGCGAGTCGCGGGCCCCCGTCCGGCACGTCGACCTCGCCGCCTACGTCCGCGCCCTCGACGCGATCCCCGGGACCGCCTCGCTCGCGCCGCTGGTCGCCCTGACCGACGCGCTGCTCGGCCTCGTCCGCGACCTCCGCGGCCATCGGGCCTGGAGCGACCAGGGCGTCCGCTTCCCGCTCGCCGAGGCGCTCGCCTGGCTCGAGTGCTCGCTCGCCCTCGTCGAGCTGTGCGACCCGCCGCGCCGCGCCGCCCTCGGCGCGCCCGCCTGTCCCGCAGCGCAGGACCTCGAGGCCATCTTCCACGGGGCGCTCGCCGGCCTCGGCCTTCGCCTGCGCGACCGCCTGCTCGCGGCCGCCGCCGCGGCCGACCTCGCCGTCCCGGCCGAGGCCGTGGCGACCGAGCGCGAGCTGGTCGCCGCGCGGGCGGCCCCCCGCGCGGCCGCCCGCGCCCACGTGCGCGCGGCGGCCTGAGAGGGTGTTCCGCAGAGACGCACACCCGACAACACCGACCCGCGAGCCCGTTCGCCTCGCCCGGCTCGCCGCCTGCGCGCTCGGGATGCCGATGGGTCCGCTGTCGATTCCGGGTCGTGGTGGAGCCGTCGGCGGACCGGGAGCGTGGCTGGGGTCCGGCGATGTCCGCGGCGGCCCCCGCCGCGCCGGGGAGGGGATCGGACGGGCGCCACCGCAGGCCGCGGGCGGGCCGCTGGTGTTGCGCGGATCGGCTTGTCGGCCAAGGTCCCGGCATGCGGATCCATCACCTCAATTGCGCCACGATGTGCCCGTTCGGCGGGTCGCTGATGGGTCGCCCGGAGTCCGGGCTCGGGCCGGCGCGGATGACGTGCCACTGCCTGCTGATCGAGACCGACGGCGGGCTCGTGCTCGTCGACACCGGGCTCGGCACGGCCGACATCGCGGAGCCGGTGCCGCGGCTGAGCCGGTTCTTCGTCGCGCTGATGCGCCCGCGCCTCGACCCCGCCGAGACGGCGCTGCGCCAGGTGCAGGCGCTCGGGTTCTCGCCGGCCGACGTGCGGCACGTCGTGCTGACGCACCTCGACTTCGACCACGCCGGCGGGCTCGGCGACTTCCCGCACGCGACGGTCCACCTGCTCGGCGACGAGGTCGCGGCGGCGCGACACCGGATGACGGCGATCGAGCGCGGGCGCTACCGGCCGCGGCAGTGGACGCCCGAGCCGTCGTGGCAGACGTACAGCCCGACCGGCGAGGACTGGCTCGGGTTCCGCAGCGTCCGCGACCTCGTCGGGCTGCCGCCGGAGATCCTGCTGATCCCGCTGCCGGGGCACACGCTCGGGCACACGGGGGTGGCCGTCCGCACGCGGTCGGGCTGGCTGCTCCACGCGGGCGACGCGTTCTTCCACCGCGGCGAGATCGACCCCGAGGCGCCGCGGTGCCCGGCGGGGCTGCGCGCCTACCAGGCGATGATGGAGGCCGACCGCGGGGCGCGCCTCGCCAACCAGGCCCGCCTGCGCGAGCTGGTCCGCGTCCACGGCGACGACGTGCGCGTGCTGTGCTCGCACGACGCGGTCCAGTTCGACGCGTACGCGCGCCGCGCGGCGCAGGACCGGGCGCCGCGCGTGCGCCTGGTCCGCGACGAGGAGACGTCGACGGTACCGTGAGACAGGTCGGAAAGGACAGGTCTAGAGAGACCTGCCCCGCAAGCTGTATCGGGTCGTCCTCGCAGGGACACGACCGATCGCCGCGGCGTCACGAGGGCGCGCGGCGGGGTAGGGTGAGCGACTCGCAGCGGGGCGGCGGGGCGATCGAGGGTGTACGGATCAGCCGCGCGGGGGCCACGGGATCAGGCGGGAGGTGGTCCGCTGATAGTCGGCGTATTCGGGGTACTTCGAGCGCGAGATCTGCTCGGTGAACGCGGTCGAGCCGTTGATCAATGCGGTCAGCAGCACGGCGCCGGCGATCGAGGGGTTGAGCCAGCCGTGGCCGCTGGCGACCGAGAACAGATAGAAGGCCCACCACATCGAGATCTCGCAGAAGAAATTGGGGTGGCGGGACAGGCGGAACAGGCCGCGGGTCAGGAACCGCGGGCCGGGCTCGCCGCGGTCGGCGCGGGCCTTGCGGGCGCGATAGAAGCGCCATTGCTGCTCGTCGGCGATCGTCTCGCCGAGCAGGAGGGCGAGGAACAGCAGGGTGGCGACGGTGTCGAGCGGGCCCCACGGGACATCGCGGCCGAGCAGGGCGTACCAGGCCGGGTAGGCGATCAGGAACAGGAGGGCGTTCTGGAAGCCGGCGATGAAGAACAGGTTGAACAGCGCGAACTGCCACGGGCGCATGCGCTTGCGTAGCTCGGCCCACCGGTAGTCCTCGCCGCCGGGGGCGTAGCCGCCCTTGCGCGCGAAGTTGAAGGTCAGCCGGGCGCCCCACAGGCCCGACAGGGCGGTCATCACGACCAGGCGCGGGTCGGTGAAGCCGGTCTGGTGCGCGAACCAGGCGACGTACAGCGGCGGCAACAGCGACCACACGCGGTCGACCCACGAGTACTCGCGCGAGGCGACGGACAGCAGCCAGCACAGCGCCGCGACGGCGGCGCAGGCGTAGAGTGCGGGGCAGAGGGCGGAGCAGACCTCGAGGAGCGCGGGCACGGACGGATGATAGGCGAAAACGAACCGGCCGGTTCACAGGCGGGTCGGTGTCGTGCTACCAAGCGGCGTCCTTGACCCCCGAGCAGGTGCAGACGGCGCTCGACGGCGACCGGGCCGCGCTCGCGGCCCTGGTCCGCGAGCTGCTGCCGGTGATCAAGGTCGAGGTCGGGGTGACGCTGGTCCGGCGGGCGCTGCCGCGGCGCCGCGACCCGCGGCAGGACGTCGACGACTTCGCGCAGGACGTGCTGCTGCACCTGCTGGCCGACGGCGGGCGGCTGCTCAGGCTGTGGGACCCGGCGCGCGGGCGCTCGCTGGCGAGCTTCGTCCGGCTGATCGCGCGCCAGCGGGTCGCGCGGGTGCTGCACGGGCACCGCGGCAACCCGTGGAGCGACGAGCCGACGGCCAACGACGACCTCGAGCCGGTGATGCCGGAGGCGTCGCGCGACGACCGGGTGCTCGAGTCGCGCGAGGAGCTGCGGGCGCTGCTCGAGCGGCTGCGGGCGCACCTGACCGAGCGGGGGCTGGTGCTGTTCGACGCGATCTACGTCGAGCAGCGGCCGATCGCCGAGGTCGCGCGCGAGCTCGGGATGACCCGCGAGGCGGTCGACGCCTGGAACACCCGGACCCGCAACCTGGCCCGCCGGCTGGCGGCCGGGCCGGCCAAGGAGACCCGGCCGTGAGCCCGCGTCGGATCGGGGCGCGTGCCTGTATAGGGCTCCGCTGGAGGGCGCTGCGATGACCGAACCACTCGATCCCCTTCTCCGCGCCCTCGGCGAGGTCGAGCGCGATCTCGAGCGGCGCCGACCGACGGCCTGGGAGCGGGTCGTCGCCGGCGAGGCCGAAGCGGCCAGCGTCGCGGCCGAGCGGGCCGGCGTCGATCCGCCGGACGAGCAGGAAGTCTTTAAAGACATGTTCTCGCGGCCAGCCTCGGAGGCCGAGATCGAGGCGCTGGTCGGGCGCGCGGCGGCGACGCTGGCGGGCGGGGCGGGCGCGAAGGCGGTGGCGGCGGAGGTGGTGGCGGCGGAGGTGGTGCCGCTGGCGCCGCGGCGCGGGCGGGCGGTCGCGGCGCTCTCGGTGGTGGTGGCGATCGCGGCGGCGCTGGTGCTGTGGCGGTTCACCGCGGTCGCGCCGGTCGCCGACCTCGGGGTCTACGCGCTGACGGTCCGCGACGACGCGGTGCAGGCGATGCGCTCGGGCGCGGCGACGGAGGAGGTCCGGCGCTACCGGCTCGACTCGGAGATCGACTGGGTGCTCAGCCCCGAGCGCGAGGTCGCGCGGGTGGTCGACCTGCGGGTGGTCGCGCGGGCGGCGGGCGGCTGGGAGGAGCTGGTGGTGCCGGTGTTCACGCGCTCGCCCGCGGGGGCGCTGCGGATCCGCGGGCGGCTGGACGCGGTGCTGCCGCTCAAGGCCGGGCGCTGGCAGCTCGCGTTCGTCGTCAGCGCCGGCGGGCAGGCGCCGGCGAGCGCTGGGGCGGTCGCGCAGGCGGTGCAGGACGGGCAGGCGACGGTGCTGCCGGCGCGGCTCGAGGTCGAGGTCGAGCCGGCTGGTCGATGAGACCTGTCGTTCGGGACATGGTCGGAGTCGCGATCGCGGCGCTGTGCGCCTGCGGTGGGGCGGAGATCGCGGGCGGGGCGGGCGAGCGCGCGGCGGAGGTGGTCGAGGTGCGCGCGGCGGCGCCGGAGGTGCTGTACGCGGGGTGCGAGGCGGTGACGGCGGGGCCGGTGTGCCGGGTGCGGCCGGGCGCGCCGCTGCGGGTGTGGGTCGGCGTGCACGCGGAGACGCCGCTGGTGGTGACGCTCGACGGGGCGCAGGTGGCGGCGACGTGGCGCGCGGCGTCGGACGGGGTGCGCGCGGAGCTGGTGCCGGGGCCGGGCGAGCTGGCGATCCGGGCGGCCGACGCGGGGTGGTCGTGGTCGCTGCGGCTCGCCGCGGCGGAGGAGCTGCCGGCGGCGCTGCGCGAGGTCGACGCGCTCGCGCAGGCGGGCGCGACGGACGAGGCGCAGGCGCTGCTGGCGGCGCGGCTGCCGGGGCTCGTCGGGCCGGCGCGGGCGGAGGGGCTCAAGCTGCGCGGCGACCTCGAGTTCCTGCGCGGCGACCTGCCGGCGGCGCTGCGCGAGTACGAGGAGGCGTTCGCGGCGGCGGAGGCGGCGGGGCTGTTGGCGAGCGCGAGCGAGATCGCGCTGACGGCGAGCTTCGTGTGCACGACGGTGCTGCACGACGTGCCGGGGGCGCGGCGCTGGCTGGCGCGGCACGAGGGGTTGATCGAGAGGCTGCCGGAGGCGCGGCTGCGCCACGGGTACTACGCGGGGCTGCTGGCCGATCGGACCGGTGACGACAGCGCGGCGATCCGGCACTACCGCGAGCACGTCCGGCTGGCGCGGGCGCTCGGGGAGGCGCGGCGGATCGCGGCGGCGCTGTCGGCCCTCGGGGTGCTGCTCGGGCGGCTCGGCGACGGGGCCGGGGCCGAGGCGGCGTTCGCCGAGGCGCTCGCGCTCGGCGAGCAGCTGCCGGCGGGCGAGCGCGCGCGGCTGGTCCACCAGGCCGCGCTCGGGGCGCTGCAGGCCCGCGCGCGCGGGCAGGCGGCGCCGGATCCGGAGCCGCGGTTCGAGGAGGCGGCGCGGCTGTTCGTCGCGGGGCCGCTCGCCGACCGTCACGTCGCCGCCGAGGCGCTGCTCAACCTCGCGTGGGCGGCGGCGCTGCGCGGGGACGCGGCGGCGGCGACGGCGGCGCTCGGGCGCGTGGAGCCGACGACGCGCCGCAACGAGCGGTGGCGGCTGTACCTCGAGGCGACGGTCGACGCGCTGGCGGGGCGGCACGCCGCGGCGCTGCGCCGGTTCGACGAGCTCGCGGCGCGGGCGCGCGACGAGGACGACCGCGGGCTCGAGTGGAGCGCGGAGATCGGGGCCGGCGAGGCGCTGCAGGCGACGGGGCGCGCCGCGGCGGCGCTCGAGCGGTTCCGCCGCGCGGCGGCGCTGCACCGCGCGGACGTCGGGGCGCTGGCGATCGACTTCGGGCGCGAGCGGTTCGCGGCGGGGCGCGACGGCGGGGCGCAGCGGCTGGTCGCCCTGTTGCTGGAGCTCGGGCGCGTCGACGAGGCGCTGTGCGCCGCCCGGCAGGCCCGCGCGCACGCGTTCGCCGACCTCGCGGCGACGGCCCGCGACCCGGCGGCGCTGGCGGCGTACCGGCGGGCGCGGGCCGAGCACGAGGCGGCGTTCGAGCGCTCGTGGGAGCTGCCGCGCCGCGAGGGCGAGCAGGCGCGGGCGCGCCTGCGGGCCGAGCGGCGGGCGCTCGACGCCCGGCTCGACGCGGCGCTCCGCGGGGCGGGCGGGCGGATGGCCGAAGGGGCAGGTGCGGGGGCGGCGGGCGGACGGATGGCCGAAGGAGCAGGTCCTGGAGGGCAGGTCGCGGAGGGCATGGCGGGAGAGACAGGCTGCGCGGGGCTGCGGGCGCCGGGCGCGGGCGAGGTGCTGCTGGTGTACTACCCGCTGGCGCGCGGGTGGGCCGGGTTCGCGGCGGGGGCGGGCGCGACGGTCGGGGTCGTGATCGCGGGCGAGCTGCCGCCGGAGCCGGCGGAGCGGGGGGCGCGGCTGCTCGGGCCGTTCGACGCGGCGCTCGAGCGGGCCGGGCGGGTGACGATCGCCGCGTCGGGGCCGCTCGCGGGGGAGGCGTTCCACGCGCTGCCGTGGCGCGGCGAGCCGCTCGCGGCGGCGCGGCCGGTCGCGTACGCGCTCGACCTGCCGCGAAGGACAGGTGGCCCGCGGGCGCTCGCGCGGGCGGTCCAGCTGGTGCCGCCGAGCAACCTCGCGCGCGCGGGCGAGGAGGCCGACGCGGTGGCGGAGCTGCTGCGGGCGCGGGGGATCGCGCCCGTGAGGCTGCGGGGCGACGAGCCGGCGCTGGCGGCCGCGCTCGCGGACGCGGACCTGCTGCACTTCGTCGGCCACGCGCGCGGCGACGGCTGGGGCGGGGCGCTCGACCTCGGCGGCGACCGCAGCCTCGGCGCTGGCGACCTGCTGGCCGGTCCGGCGCCGGCGCTCGCGGTGCTCAGCGGCTGCGAGACCGGGCTGCTCGACCCGCAGGCGCACGCCGGCGGGATGAGCCTCGCGCACGCGCTGCTGCTCGCCGGCGCCGACGCGGTGATCGCCGCGGACGCGCGCGTCGCTGACGATCTCGCGGCGGCGCTCGTGCCGGCGACGGTGGCGGCGATCGTCGACGGCGAGGCGCCGGCGGCCGCGCTGCGCGCGGCGCAGGACCAGATCCGCGGGGCCCGCGAGGACTGGTCGCGCTTCCGCGTGTTCGTGCCGTGAGGCGCGCGGGTGTCGCGGGCCGCGAGCATCGAGGTCGATCGAGCCATGAGGCGCGCGCGAGATGCGGGGCGCGAGAGTGTCGCGGGCCGCGCGCATCGAGGTCGGTCGTGCCTCGCCGGAGGCCGACGCGGTCACGGGCCGCATCGCGATCGGTCGTGCCTCGCCGGAGGCCGATGCGGTCGCGGGCCGCATCGCGATCGGTCGTGCTCCTGGGTGCTCGCGCCGCGTCGGCGCGCTCGTGGGTCGGCGCATGCATGTGCGGGCGAGCAGGAATCGCGCCGGCGGTCGGGCGCGATCTCGGCCGCGTGGGACGCCGCGGCGACGATGTATAGGACTCGGCGATGCCGACGCCGACCCGCCTCGCCGCCCTCCTCGTCCTCGTCGCCTGCGCCCGTGAGTCGCACACCGCGGTCGAGGCTGGCCGGGAGGACATGCCGCAGAAGATCCGTCCGCTGCTGGCCGAGATGCCGGCGGGCGAGGCCGTGCCTGTCCAGGAGGACAGGGTGAAGAGGACAGACGAGACCGTCCTCGCGGCGATCGGGCCGGTGATGTCGGGGTCGGCGGCGCCGAGCAAGCCGGCGCCGGTGTGGCGGCGCTACGTCGCGCTGGTCGACAAGCCGGCGGCCGACCCGTGCCCGCCGGCGAGCGCGGGGTGGACGGGGGAGCGGCTGTTCCGGCGCGGCGAGGTCGCGGCGCTGCTCGGCGACAAGGGGGTGCTGCCGCTGCCGCTCGAGCGGTTCTGCGTGTACACGTGGGGCGGGAAGTCGCCGCCGGCGACGCCGCCGCAGTTCGCGGGGCCGGGGGCGGCGCAGGTGGTCCGGGTCGACGCGGACCGCGAGGTGGTCGTGCCGCAGGCGGGCTACCTCGGCGGCGACCCGGCGGCCCGCGCGGCGCTGTCGGACGCGTTCCTGCGGGCGGCGGGGGCGGTGCCGGCGGGGGCGCAGGGGCCGTCGGTCCACGCGGGGGTCGAGGGTCCGGCGAAGGTCGCGGTGGTCGACACGGTCGGGTTCAGGGAGGTGACCGGGCTCGACTACCTCGGCGCGGCGGCGCGGCAGCGGCACGGGCTGGCGATGGCGGAGGTGATCGCGGCGCTGCGCTGCCCGAACGGCGAGGCCGGCTGCCGCGGGCAGACGTTCCACGCGCAGGCGTTCCCGTATGGCCCTGGCTCGCCGCTGCCGCTGCCCGGCGGCGGCCCGCTCGGCAGCATGGCCTCGCTGGCGCACGCGATCGGCGAGGCGACGGTGCGCTGGCGCCAGGGCGAGATGCGGGGCTCGCCGCTGATCGTCAACCTCAGTGTCGGGTGGGACGCGCGCCACGGCGAGGCGCTGACGGTCGTCGGGCAGGAGGCGACGCACACCGACCTGCTGGCGACGCCGAGCGCGGCGGTGCCGGCGACGGTGCAGGCTGTCCATGCGGCCATGGTCTATGCGACCTGTCTCGACGTGCTGGCGATCGCGGCCGCCGGCAACAACCCCGGGGCGGCGTGCGAGCAGACCGGGCTGATGGCGCCGGCGAGCTGGGAGCGCTACCCGGCGCCGGACCGGGCGCGCTGCGAGGCGCTGTTCGGGCCGCTGCCGGCGTGGCGGGCCGGCGACCCGGCGGTCGCCGTGACGGCGCGCTCGCTGGTGTACGCGGCGGGCGGGATCGACGCGGCGGCGCGGCCGATCCCGATCGCGCGCCCGGGCGGGACGCCGGCGCGGGTGCTCGCGGCGATGCAGGCGGTCGCCGGGGCCGGGGCGCGGCAGACCGACGCGTGGACCGGGACGTCGATCGCGGCTGCGTCGCTGTCGGCGCTGGCGGCCCAGGTGTGGTCGCACCACCGCGGGCTGACGCCGCACCAGGTGATCGCGCTGCTCGACGCGAGCGGGACGGCGACGGGGCTGGCGGTCGACGGCGTACCGGACAAGCGGCGCGCGCGGCGGATCCAGGCGCACGGCGCGTTCTCGCGCCTGTGCGCGGTCCGCTACGCCGGGCAGGTCTGCCCGAACCCGTACGCGGCGCCGACGATGCCGGCGGCGAGCGCCCCGGCGGCGACCATCGCCCCGTCGACCCTGGCGGCGGTCCAGTCGCTGGCGTGCACGACGAGCGCGGCGCAGTGCGGGGCGCGGAGCACCTCGGTGACCCGCTGCGGCGCGGCCGGGGGCGCGGCGCCGCCGGCCGCGGCCGAGCCGTGGGTGCGGCCGCAGCCCGACACGCCGCTGTGCCCCGACTGCCCGATCCGCGGCGGGCGCCTGACGCTGTCGCTCCACCCGGACTTCACCGGCGCCAGCGTCGTGTTGAACGATCCTGTCCTCGAGTTCATGCGCAGCGACGGCACCTATATCGGCGCGCGGCTGGCCCAGGTGACCGTCGGCGCGGCCGGGGCCGAGGTCGATCTGTCGCGCTATCTGGTCGATCTCGGCCGGGGCGCGGTGACGCTGGCGTCGGTGCTGACGAGCGAGGGGATCCGGTCCGGGGTGCTCGGGTTCAGCGTCACCGACGCGGCGGGCGGCAGCTCCTGGCTGAGCAGCGCGGTGCGGGTCGACCCCTGAGTCGAGGACGTCTCCCGGCGGAGCACGTCCGGGTTGCAGGCCCGCAGGTCCCGTGGTGAAGTCGGTGGCGTGCTGCCCCGCCACGCAGGACCGGCTGTCCTGATCTGCTCGCTCGCCGCGTGCTTCGCCGACAACTATGTGTACGAGGGGCCGATGGGCCCCGGGACCACCGACGCGGGGTCGACCGGGGGGACGACGGGCGTCGAGGCGTCGACGAGCTCGGGGTCGACCGGGGGGACGACGTCGGTCGACGAGACGACCGGGACGACCACCGCGTCGACGGGCCCGGGCGAGACGACCGGCGCCCCGGCGGGCTGCGGCGACGGGATGGTCGAGGGCTCGGAGCAGTGCGACGACGGCAACCAGATCGACGGGGACGGCTGCTCGTCGCAGTGCTCGCAGGAGGCGTTGGAGAAGCTGTACGTGTTCACGACGCTCGGCACGTTCAACGGCAACATCGGCGGGATAGCGATGGCCGACGCGCAGTGCCAGGCCGAGGCGAAGAACAACGGGCTGCCGGGCATCTATCTGGCGTGGCTCAGCAGCTTCGAGATCAGCCCGAAGGATCGCTTCAAGGCGCACGATCTGCCGTACGTGCTGCCGGGGGAGGACGAGCCGGTGGTCGCGGTCGGCACGGGGCAGCTGTTCGGGACGAATCATACGCACCCGATCGACCGCGGGCCGGACGGGAGCTGGTTGAAAACGCGGGGCGGCTGCGACGCTGGCAGCCTGGTGTGGACCGGGACGACCAACGGCGGCGCGGCGTCTCCCGCCAACTGCAACGGGTTCACCAACGCGAATCCCGGCGTGTTCGGCCTCGCCGGCGAGCTCGGCAACATGGGCGCGGATTGGAGCGACTCGTGCCCGGTCGGGTGTGAGAACAATACGCTGCGGCTGTATTGCTTTCAGCAGCCGTGAGGCGGCGGTCGACCCGGCTGCATGTCGACGGTGCCGCGCCCGCGGGGGGCCGGAGGCCAGCGGGTCAGCCGCCGGTCTCGGTCGCCGGCGCGCGGGGGTCGCTGCTGTCGCGGACCACGCTCAGGCGCAGCCGCGCGCGCCGAGTCCGGAGCTCGGCGAGCTCGTCGGCGTAGAAGAACTCCTTGGCGCCGAAGGCCGGGCGCAGGTCGGAGATCCAGGCCGCGCGCTGGTCGTACTCGGCGAAGAAGATCCGGCCGACCCACTCGGGGTTGCGGCCTTGCAGCATGCGCAGGACGAAGTGGAACTTCCCGTCGACCTCGGCGACGCCGTCGAGCAGGATCTTCCCGGGGGTCGCCGACATCGAGGGTCCGCGGACGCTGCGGCACAGGCCCGAGAGGCGGCGGTAGGCGCCCTGGTAGATCTGCAGCGCGCGGGCGAGCGGGACCTTGAAGTACTCCTTGGGGCCGGTGTCGCGCTCGACGAACATGTAATACGGGACAGCCCCGTGGCGGACCTGCAGGCGCCACATCTCGGCCCAGACGTCGGGGTGGTCGTTGACGCGGCGGATCAGCGGGGCCTGGCAGCGGACGACCGCGCCGGCCGAGCGCACGCGCTGCAGCGCGGCGACGGCGGCCGGGGTCTGCAGCTCGCGCGGGTGGCTGTAGTGCGCCATCACGGCGAGGTGCCGGCCCGAGGCCTGGATCTCCTCGAACAGCCGCAGGAGGTCGTCGGCGTCGGGATCGCTGAGGAAGCGGTACGGCCAGTACGCGAGCGACTTGGTGCCGAAGCGGATGTGCGCGAGGTTCGGCAGGTCGGCGCGCAGCAGCGGCTCGACGTAGCGGCGGAGCACGCTCGCGCGCATCACCAGCGGGTCGCCGCCGGTGAACAGCACGTCGGTGACCTCGGGGTGGCGGCGCAGGTATTCGACGAGCTGCTCGGCCTCGCGGGCGGCGAACTTGAGGTCCTCGAGGCCGACGAATTGGGCCCAGCGGAAGCAGTAGGTGCAGTACGCGTGGCAGGTCTGGCCCTGGACCGGGAAGAACAGGACCGTCTCGCGGTACTTGTGCTGGATCCCGCGGAGCTCGGTCCCCTGATCGATCGGGACGTTGAGGTCGAGCTGGCCCGCCGGGTGGGGGTTCATCGCCAGCTGGATCGCCTGCGCGCGGGCGGCGATCTCGGCCTCGCTCGCGCCGCGCCGCATCAGCTCGAGGATCGCCGCGAGGTCGCGCTCGGCGAGCATCTCCGGCTGGGGGATCGTCAGCTGGTAGATCGGGTCGTCCGGGACCTTCGACCAGTCGATCAATTGATCGAGCACGTAATTGTTGACGCGGAACGGCAGCACGCGGGACACCGCGCGAAGGCGCAGCAGCGCGTCGGCCGAGAGGCCCGCGAGCTGCGGGATGACGTCGATATCGCGCGCCGTGAAGGCGCGGTAGGTCCTCGGATTCAGCGAACCATCGGGCATCGGATCTCCCTCCGAACGGTGCTCGCGGCCGTCGGGCCGGCGAGGTGTGCGGGCCGCCGCCGTGCGACGCACGAGCGCGCCATCACACGAACGAACACGGCGGCCGGTTGCCTTTGGACTTTGGGGCCACCTTAACACGGGCCGGCGCGCGGCCGCAAGGGCGCTACGCAGATTTCTCGGCGAATCGTTCGATCACGAGACGCGGTATGCGCATATCTGCTCCTCCCGAGTTTTCGTATATTCATGTCTCATGAGACATGCCCGATATGCGCCACCGAATCTCCGGCGCGGCCGGCCTTCGGGCGCTTGCCGGGTCCGGCGGCCCGGGGTACCTTGGCCGACCGAGTCCGGTGAACGGCTCACGAGAAAGGAGCAATCGCCATGTGTGGAATCCTCGCGGTCTTCGGCGACGTCGACGATATCGTGCTCTCGCGGGCCCAGGAGGCGGCGCAGCGGCTGGCGCACCGCGGCCCCGACGGCGACGGCGTGCACGTCCAGATGGGCGTCGGCGTCCTCCTGCACCGCCGGCTCTCGATCATGGACCCCGGCTCCGGTCGGCAGCCGCTGTTCGGCCGCGACGGGGCGGCCGTCGTCCACAACGGCGAGATCTACAACCACCGGAGCCTGCGCGCGGAGCTCGAGGCCGCGGGGCGGGCGTTCCGCACCGGCTCCGACAGCGAGGTGCTCGCGCACCTCTACGAGGTCCGCGGCGACGCGTGCGTCGAGCGGCTCGACGGGGTGTTCGCGCTCGCGGCGATCCAGGGCGACGACTGGCTGGTCGCGCGCGACCCGATCGGCGTCAAGCCGCTCTACTACGGCCGCGACGCGGCCGGCAACCTGTGGTTCGCGTCGGAGCTCAAGGCGCTCGTCGGGCGCTGTCAGTGGTTCAAGGTGTTCCCGCCGGGCCACGTCTACACCCGCCGCGGCGGGCTGCGGCGCTGGTACGAGCGGCCCTGGCTCGCGGACAGGGCCGAGTTTCGGGGCGATGCGGCGGGCGTGCGCGAGTGGTTCGAGGCCGCGGTCGACAAGCGGCTGATGAGCGACGTGCCGCTCGGCGTGCTGCTGTCGGGCGGCCTCGACTCGAGCCTCGTCGCCGCGCTCGCGGCCCGGCTGGTCCGCGGGCGCTCGCCGTCGGCGCGCCTGATGTCGTTCGCGATCGGGGTCGACGGCGACGCGCCGGATCTGCGGGCGGCGCGGGAGGTCGCGCGCTTCATCGGCACCGACCACCACGAGGTCCGGCTCGACGTCGAGGCGGGGATCGCGGCGCTGCGCGACATCGTCTGGCACGTCGAGTCGTACGACATCCCGACGGTGCGCGCGAGCATCCCGATGTACTTCCTCAGCCGCTACATCCGCGAGCGCGGGGTCAAGGTCGTGCTCTCGGGCGAGGGCGCGGACGAGGTGTTCGGCGGCTATCTGTACTTCTACTACGCGGAGGGCCCGGAGGTGTTCCACCGCGAGACGGTCGAGCGCGTGCGCAACCTGCACCTCAGCGACGTGCTGCGCGCCGACAAGAGCACGATGGCGCACGGGGTCGAGGCGCGGGTGCCGTTCCTCGACCTCGCGTTCCTCGACCTGGCGATGACGATCGACCCGGCGCTCAAGCGGCCGCTGCGGCCGGGGGACGGGCGCGCGGGCCGGATGGAGAAGGCGCTGCTGCGCGCCGCGTTCACCGACCCGGAGGATCCGCTGCTGCCTGCTTCGGTGCTGTGGCGGCAGAAGGAGCAGTTCTCCGACGGCGTCGGCTACCGCTGGGTCGACCGCCTCAAGGCCCACGCCGAGGCCGTCGTCGGCGACGCCGCGCTCGCCGAGGCCGCCGAGCGCTTCCCGTACGAGACGCCGACCAGCAAGGAGGGCTACCTGTACCGCGCGATCTTCAGCGAGCTGTTCCCCGGCGAGCACGCGGCGCGCTGCGTGACGCGGTGGGTCCCCCGCTGGCAGGCGAACGCCGACAGCTCCGGCCGCGCCAACCCGCTGCACGTCAGCGCGTACCGCGAGGGGGCGAGGTGAGCGGCATGCGCGAGCGGATCAGCCTCAACCTCCAGGTCCGCGGCCTCCGGCCGTCGGCGACGGTGACGATCAACGAGCACAGCCACGCGCTCGCGGCCGAGGGGCTCGACGTCTACAAGCTCGGCCTCGGGCAGTCGCCGTTCCCGGTGCCGGCGAGCGTCGTCGAGGCGCTGCGCGCCCACGCGACCCGCAAGGAGTACATGCCGGTCCGCGGGCTGCCGGCGCTGCGCGAGGCGGTCGCGGCGTACCACCGGCGGCGCGTCGGGGGGGATGTCCCGTACAGCGGCGACGACGTGCTCGTCGGCCCCGGCAGCAAGGAGCTGATGTTCATCACCCAGCTCGCGTTCTACGGCGACCTCGTGCTGCCGGCGCCGGCGTGGGTGTCGTATTCGCCGCAGGCGCGGATCATCGGCCGTCAGGTCTGCTGGGCGCCGACCCGCGCCGAGGACGGCTGGAGGCTCGCGCCGCGCGACCTCGACGCGCTGTGCCGGCGCGACCTCGGGCGGCCGCGGCTGTTGATCCTCAACTACCCGTCGAACCCGACCGGCTGCACGTACGCGCCGGACGAGCTCGCGGCGCTCGCCGAGGTCGCGCGGCGCCACGGGGTGCTCGTGATCTCCGACGAGATCTACGGCGAGCTGCACCACGAGGGGGCCCACGCGTCGATCGCCCGGTTCTACCCCGAGGGCACGATCATCAGCTCGGGCCTGAGCAAGTGGTGCGGGGCCGGCGGCTGGCGGCTCGGGACGTTCCTGTTCCCCCGCGAGCTGCGCTGGCTGCTCGAGGCGATGGTCGCGGTCGCGAGCGAGACCTATACGTCGACCAGCGCGCCGATCCAGTGCGCCGCGGTCACCGCATTCCAGTGCGGGCCGGAGATCGAGGACTACCTCGCGCGCGAACGCGCGATCCTCGGGGCGCTCGGGCAATGGTGCCACCGCCGGCTCGTCGCCGCCGGCGTCGGCTGCGCAGCGCCCGCGGGGGGCTTCTATCTGTTCCCCGACTTCACGAATTGCGCCGGCTCGCTGCGCGCGCGCGGGATCGACGGCGGCGAGGCGCTGTGCGAGCAGCTGCTGGCGCGCAAGGGGGTGGCGATCCTGCCGGGCAGCGAATTCGGGCGCCCGCCGGGCGACCTGACCGCGCGGCTCGCCTACGTCGACTTCGACGGCGAGGCCGCGCTCGCCGCGTACGCGCCCGGGATGATCCTCGACGAGCCGTGGCTCCGCCGCGTCGCGCCGCGCGTCCTGACCGCGATCGAGCGGATCGTCGCGTTCGTCGCGTGAGCCCGCTCGCCGCGCGAGTCGTCGGGCCCGCGCCCCGGCCGCCGGCGACGGGCGGCCGTGAGGGCGCGCGTCAGGTCCGCCACAGCGCCAGGGCCGCGTAGGCGAGCGCGCCGGCCTGGATGACGGCGAAGCTCAGCAGGCCGACCGGGAGGAACTCGAAGAAGCCGAAGCGGATCGGCGCGCCGCGGCTGTCCCGGAGGTCCGCCCGCTCGCACAGCGCCTGCGCGAGCGGGCCGGAGGTCGCGGCGGTCAGCAGGCACGAGCTGCCGGCGCAGACCGAGAGGGCGAGGCCGACGTAGACGACGTCGCCGGGGAATTGGCGCGCGAGCACGTCGGCGACCTCGAGCAGGGCGGCCATGCTCGGGCCGGCGGAGAACAGCGCGGTCGCCACGCCGGCGAGCGCGAGGAACAGCCCGAGCTGGAGCCCGGGGGGCAGCGGCGATTCGACGAGCGCGCGCGCGAGCGCCTCGAACAGGCCCGAGCTGCGGACGGCGAGGACCATGACGAACATGGCGAGCAAGAACAGCACGGCCTCGGCGTCGAAGCGGCGGCGGAGCACGTCCTCGCCGACGCGCGGGGCGATCGCCAGCGCGGCCGCGCCGCCGAGCCAGCACACGAGCTCCGGGCCGACCCCGGAGCCGGGCGGCAGCAGCGTCCAGCCGGCGAACATCAGGGCGAGGATCGCCGCCGCGGGGCCGGCGATCCGGCGGCGCAGGAGCACGCGGCGGTGCATCGCCTCGATCACGGCGCAGCTGATCCGGGTCGACAGCGGGTCGGCGGGGATCCCCCGCGCCGGCCGGGCGCCGCGCATCACGACGACGAGCAGCGCGGCGAACAGGGCGGCGGTCGCCGGGCCGGCGCGGGCGAGGTAGTCCGCGAAGCTCATGCGCCCGCCGCCGAGCAGCAGGATCGCCGGGAAGTCGCCGATCGGCGTCGCCGCGCCGCCGAGGTTGCAGGCGACGAGCACCAGACCCAAGGACCAGGCGACGTAGCGCCGCTCGACGCCGATCAGCCCGAGCAGGGTCAGCTGGACGGGCATCACGAGGAGGAGCGCGGTCAGGTTGTTGACGAGGCCGCTGACGAGGTACATCGCCGCGGCGAACACGGCGGTGACGCGCGCCGGGTCGCCGCGGCTGAGGCGCGTGGCGGCGACGGCGAGGCGATCGAACAGGCGCGACTCGGCGAGCACGCTCGACAGCGCGCCGAGGCTGACGAGGATCACGAGCACGTCCCACGGGACCGCGGCGAGCAGCGCGCCCGGAGCGGCCGTGCCGAGCAGCTGCGCCGCGAGGCAGGCGAGCCCGGCGGCGGCGACGACGATCAGCACGCGCGCGCCCGGCAGGACGGCCTGGGCGATCAGGGCCGCGAACAGCAGGCCGGCGAGGAGGAGCTGCGCGATCGTCATGGCCCGACGAGCCGGGAGAAGTCGGCGACGCCGGTCTCCGCGAGCCAGCGCGGGTAGACGTCCATCGGCCCGCCGAGGATGTTCCAGCCGATCAGCGCGGCGAACTGCGTCCGGACGTCGGGGCCCGAGACGCGCAGCCAGGTGGTCGGGACGTGGGCGACGTGGCCGTCGCTGCCGTACACGAAGGTCAAGAGGCCGCTGCGGCGCCCCGACCACCGGTGCAGCTCGGCGAGCTCGACGCCGACGGCGAGCCCCTCGTAATTGGCGAGCACGCGCCGGAAGTCGGCCGCGACCGCCGCCTCGTCGCGCAGCAGGCCGACCTCGACGCCCGCGAGCCGCGGAAGGAGCGCGTCGAGCCAGTTCGCCTCGAGGCCGACGACGAGCAGCCGCGCGAGCGCGCCGGCGAGCGGCAGCACGGGGGCCGGCGAGGGCGCGGCGTCGAGCTCGCCCGCGAGCCAGCGGGACGCGACGACGTGGAACACCGGGAAGTCGCGGCCGAAGGTGTCGCGCGCCGCGGCGACGAGCTCGCGGCCGCCGGCCCGCGCGACCTCTCGCGCGAACAGGCGGGCGGCGGAGGCCATGCCGAGCTCCGAGGCGGCCGACAGGAAGGCGCCGGCGAGGCGCGGCGGCAGGGCGCTCACGGGGCTGTCTCCGGGGCCAGGCGATCGATCAGCGCGCCGAGCAGGCACACCATCGCCGCGTTGGCGAGGGCGTGGTGCGGCGGACCGTCGCGGAGGCAGTCGAGGAGGGCGTCGAACGTCGGGGAGCCGCGCGGGGCGAGCCGCTCGAGGGCGGACAGCGGGACGCCGAGCGGGAAGTTCTCGTCGTCGACGCCGCGGCGCAGGTGCGGCGGCAGGCGCAGGGCGACCGGGGCCGCCTCGCCGCGCTGCGGGCCCGCGCCGCCGACGGCCGCGAGGGCGAGGCCGAGGAGCCGCAGCAGCGCGTAGTTGGCGCCGCGGTGGTGGATCGGCCCCTCCTCGACGATGCAGCGGGCGACGTAACCGCGGTCCGTCGCGTCGGGGAGCCACGGCTCCAGCAGCGCCTCGATGTCCTCGCGCCGCAGCAGGTCGCGGGACAGGGACGACGGCGCGAGCAATCGGTGCGACATGCGTGGCTGTCGACGATAACAGAGTCGCGGGCGGTGGTCGTGCCAATGGCAAGCGCGGCGATTTCACGACCCACGATTCATGAACGATGTGCGCCATCCGTGCGGGCGCGTTCGCCCGACCGCGATCATCCGTCGTCGTCGTCGCGCGGGGCGGCGTCCGGCGGCGCGAGGTGACGGGCCAGCGTCTTCACGTCGATGCCGAGGCGCTTGGCGGCGTGCGAGCGGATCCCGTCGACCTGCTCGAGCACCCAGGTCGCGTAGCGCCGCTGCATCTCGCGCATCGGCACGATCGCGTCGAACAGCGGCGGGCTGTCGGCGCTCGGGCGGAGGCTGCGCGGCAGCTCGTCGAGCTCGATCACCGCGCCGCGGCCGAGCAGGACCAGCCGCTCGATCGCGTGCGACAGCTCGCGGACGTTGCCCGGCCACGGATGGGCGAGCAGGCGCTGGAGCACCGGGCGCGCGAGGCCGCGGACCGGGCTGTCCGGGTACTTCGCGCGCGCCTGGGCGAGGAAGAACTCGATCAGCTCGCCGATGTCGCCCTCGCGCTCGCGCAGCGGCGGCAGGTCGAGGGTGACGACGTTGAGGCGGTAGAGCAGGTCCTCGCGGAAGCTGCCGTCGCGCACGGCGCCCTCGAGGTCGCGGTTGGTCGCGGCGATGATCCGGACGTCGATCGGCCGCTCGCGCGTGCCCCCGAGCGGGCGCACGGCCCGGCGCTCGAGCACGTGCAGCAGCTTGGCCTGCAGCGGCAGCGCCATCTCGCCGATCTCGTCGAGGACGATCGTGCCGCCGTTGGCGGCCGAGAACAGGCCGCTCGCGTCGACCGTCGCGCCGCTGAAGGCCCCGCGGACGTGGCCGAACAGCTCGCTCTCGAGCAGCGCCTCGGGCAGCGCGGCGCAGTTGATCGACACGAACGGCGCCGACGCGCGGCTGCTGCGCTGGTGGATGCTCGCGGCGACGAGGCTCTTGCCGGTGCCGGTCTCGCCGGTGATGAGGATCGGCGCGGCGGTGGCGGCGACGCGCTCGATCACCCGGTAGACCTCCTGCATCGCGGCGCTGCGGCCGAGCAGGCCCGGCGGCGGCGGCTGGGCGCGGAGGGCCCGGCGCAGCGTCTCGGCCTCGCGGCGCAGCCGGGTGTCCTCGAGGGCCCGGCGGACGTGGATCACCAGCTCGTCGACGCGGAACGGCTTGGCGAGGTAGTGGAACGCGCCGCGGCGGACGGCCTCGATCGCCGAGTCGATCGCGCTGTAGGCGGTCATCAGGATCACCGGCAGCCCGGGGAGCAGCTCGCGCGCCTCGCCGAGCAGCTCGATGCCGTCGATGCCGGTCATCCGCAGGTCGGTGACCATGACGTCGAGCCCGCCGCCGCGCAGGTGCTCGCGCGCCGCCTCGCCCGAGGGGGCGGTGATCGCCGCGAAGCCCCGCTCGCCGAGGCTCTCGGCGAGGGTCGTCAGCATGTCGAGGTCGTCATCGACCAGGAGGACGCGGGTCTGGAGCTTGGCCGGGGGAGACATCGTCAGCGACCTCCGGATCGACGGGGAAGCGTAGCACGGCGCGGGTGCCTCCCTCCGGGTGGGGATCGAGGCTCAGCGCGCCCCGGTGCATGCGCACGACCTCGCGGGCGAGCGCCAGCCCGAGGCCGGTGCCCTCCGGCTTGGCGCTGAAGAACGGCTCGCCGAGGCGGCTGCGCTGCGCCGGGTCGATGCCCGCGCCGCGGTCGCGCACGACGATCGTCAGCTCGTGGCCCTCGCGCGACGCGACGAGGTCGACGGCGCTGCCCGGCGGCGAGGCGTCGCAGGCGTTGAGCAGGAGGTTGGTCAGGCAGTGCTCGAGCAGCCGCGCGTCGCCGCGGATCCACGGGAGCGCGTCGCCGGATTGCACGTCGAGCCGGACGCCGGCGCGCTCGAAGCGGTGCTGCACGCGCTCGGCGGCGCCGCGCAGGACGTCGAGCGCCGGGAAGCGCTCGCGCTGCGGGGTCGCGCCGCGCGCGAGCGTGAGGAATCGACGGACTTGATCGCGGATCCGGGCGACCTGCTCGCCGATGACGCGCGCGGCCCGCAGCGAGCGCTCGTCCTCGGCGCCGGTCTCGAGCTGTTCGGCCCGCATGGCGATCACCCCGAGCGGGGTCGACAGCTCGTGCGCCATGCCGGCCGCGAATGTGAGCACCGTGGCCGCGCGACCCTCGCGCGCGAGCTGCTCCTCGCGCTGCCGCCGCAGCGCCTCGCGCGCGAGCTCTCGCTCGAGCTGCTGCTCCTGCCGCTGGGTGCGCAGGAGGGCCAGGCCGAACGCGAGGAGGGTCAGGCTGGCGAGCCCGACGCCGACGACGAGCCGGATCGATCGCCGCATCTCGCGGGCGCGCTGCTGCGCGACCGAGCTGACGACGATCACCGTCCATTCGCCGAAGTGGCCGCAGTCGACCCGGGCGAGCCCGGCGACGGCGACCGCCGGCGCCAGCGCGAGCGCCGTCGCCTGGGCCGGGGTCAGCTGCACCCACGATTCGCCGCGGGCGACGGCCTCCGCGAGCGCCGGCAGGTCGATGCGCGCGCCGCTCGCGTCGCGCAGCTCGGCGGGGATCAGGCTCGTCGACAGCAGGAGTCGATGGTTGCCGTCGTGGAGCGAGCGGTGCCCGTGGAGGGCGGTCTGCGGGTCGAGGTGCACCCGATGCGGCGGCTCGTCCCCCGCGGACGGGAAGGTGAAGCGCCACCGGGGCCCGTCGAGCTCGACGCCTGCCGGACGCCCGGCGCCCGCGGGCGGCTCGATGCCCGCGAGGGCCGCCCGGAGCTCGGACGCGAACACGGCCGCGAGCAGCTGCGCCTCGTAGCCCAGCTCGTCGCGGGCGCGCATCCCGTCCATGCGCTCCTCGCGGACGCCGACGGCGGCGATGCTGGCGACGGCCGCGAGCATCACCGTCGCGAGCGCCGCCGCGCGCCAGCGGGCGCGCGACGGCGAGGCTGTCGGCGGACCGTGCATCCGGGTGCATGAGACCACGACCGGCGATCGGGTGGAAGGTCGAGGCCGAACAGAATCATCTCAGGGCGTTTCTCCTGGCGCCTGGGAGAATCTCCCAGGCGCGTGTCTCGCGGGCCGCCGCGCCGAGCCCGATCGCGGCGCGGATCGCCTGGCACGTGTCTTGCTGCCTCGCTCCGATCGTGAAGGGAAGCCTCTGTCTGGACGCCACCGCTCCCTCGACGACGGAGGAGCCCGAGCACCCGCCGATCGTCCGTCTCTGTCCGCAGCCGAGCGAGCCGGAGCCCGCGCAGGCCGAGACCGGCGATTCGTGCCTGTGGAGCTTTCTGTCGAAGAAGTCGCTGGTCCTGGTGTTCCTCGCGCAGGCGCCGGAGATCCGGATCCGCGAGCTGGCGGCGAAGGTCGGCCTCAGCTCGCGGACGGTGCTGCGGGTGATCGCCGAGCTCGAGTCCGCCGGTTATGTCACCTGTCGCCGCAGCCGGCGAGGATCGTCGTACGAGGTCGACCGCGAGGCGACGCTGCAGGGCCCGCTGCTCGGGCGCCTGCGCGTCGCGGACCTGTGCCGCTTCCTCGGCGTCGAGCCGAAGTGAGCGCTCGACGCGAGGCATGACCGCGCGGGTGCGGCGTGTGGTCGCGCGGAGCGTCGGTCAGGCGCGGCCCGGGGCGGGCGGGGCCTCGGCGGCGGGCGGGGCCTCGGCGGCGGGCGGGGCCTCGGCG
>ERZ1066117.144-NODE-144-length-73489-cov-21.553599_pt1 | contig 73489 bp, 59 predicted proteins | sample MGYA00382764_ERZ1066117 | MGnify/ENA primary metagenome ERZ1066117 (study PRJEB33369, sample SAMEA5778347) | biofilm metagenome | biome: Industrial cooling water; feature: Water cooling tower basin; material: Biofilm | place: United Arab Emirates | collected...
CGGTGGTGAATCTCCCGCCGGCGATCAGGTCGCCGTTGGGCAGCGTGGTGAGGGCGTTCACCTGGTTGTTCATGCCGGTGCCCAGGGCGGACCAGGCGCCGGTCGCCGGGTCGTAGAGGGCGATGTAGTTCGCGAGCACGTTGCCCGCGAGGCGGAAACTCCCAGCCACAACCAGCTTGGGCGTCTGCGGACCGAGGCCGTCGGGGTCCCACATGGTGAGGGCTACGACCGTACCGTTCACACCAGGAAAACTCGCCGTGCTCGGGTCAAACGGTTGCCACTGCGGGGTGCACTGCGCGAAGGCTGCACGGGGGCCGGCGATGCTCAGGAGCAGGGCGAGCAGCGCGAACAACGTTGCGAGGGTGGGGCGAAGCGAGCCGGGCACGGGCATGGGGGCGGATCTCTAAAGATCATAAAGAGTCTACCGCGACTCCACGCTCTGTGCAAGCACTATTTGGGGTGTTTGTAGGCCCGGCGAGACGCCGAGCCTACGTGATCTCCGCTGCCCGTCGAGACGTCGGGCCTACGCCATGATCACTTCGCCTTGAACGTGCTCTTGAACGCCTTGATCGCTTCTTCAAGCTTCTTCTCGAGGCCCGCGTCCAGGGCCTTCTTCTGATCAAGTTCATCGCGCGTGGACTTGGCGAGCGTGCTCATGTATTCGAGCAGGCCCTTCTCAAACTCGCGGACCTGCGGCACCGGCACGTCGTCCAGGAAGCCCTTGGTGCCGGCGTAGATCGAGATGATCTGGTCGGTCACGTGGAACGGCGTGTACTGACCCTGCTTGAGCAGTTCGACCATGCGGCGGCCGCGGTCGAGCTGACGCTGGGTGGCCTTGTCGAGTTCGGTACCGAGCTGGGCGAAGGCTTCGAGTTCGCGGGCCGCGGCGAGGTCGAGTCGCAGCGAGCCGGAGATCTTCTTCATGCCCTTCACCTGGGCGTTACCCCCCACGCGGCTGACCGAGATGCCGACGTTAATCGCCGGACGCACGCCGGAGAAGAACAGTTCGGGCTCGAGGTAGATCTGGCCGTCGGTGATCGAGATGACGTTGGTCGGGATGTACGCCGAGACGTCGCCTTCCTGGGTCTCGATGACCGGCAGAGCGGTCAGCGAGCCGGCGCCGTTCTCATCGCTGAGCTTGGTGGCGCGCTCAAGCAGGCGGCTGTGGAGATAGAACACGTCGCCGGGGAACGCCTCGCGGCCCGGGGGACGACGCAGCAGCAGCGAGAGCTGGCGGTAGGCGACGGCCTGCTTGGACAAGTCGTCGTAGATGCACAGGGCGTGCTTGGGGGTCTTGCCGTTCTTGCCCTGCCACATGAAGTACTCGCCCATCGCGCAGCCGGCGTAGGGAGCGATGTACTGCATCGGGGCCGGGTCGGACGAGCCGGCGGTGACGACGATGGTGTAGTCCATCGCGCCGTTCTTCTTCAGCGTCTCGACGACGGCGGCGACGGTCGATTCCTTCTGGCCGACGGCGACGTAGATGCAGACAACGGCCTCGGGCGTGCCCCAGTACTGCTTCTGATTGATGATCGTGTCGATCGCGACGGCGGTCTTGCCGGTCTTGCGGTCACCGATGATCAGTTCGCGCTGACCCTTGCCGATCGGGATCATGGCGTCGATGGCCTTGATGCCGGTCTGCACCGGCTCGGTGACGGGCTGACGCTCGGCGATGCCGGGGGCGATGATGTCGACCTTGCGGAACTCGGTGGCGTTGATCGGGCCCAGGCCGTCGACCGGGCGGCCGAGCGGATCGACGACGCGGCCGAGCATGGCCTCGCCGACGGGCACTTCGAGCAGGCGGCCGGTGGCCTTGACGGTGTCGCCTTCCTTGACGGCCTTGTAGTCGCCGTAGATGACCGCGCCGACGGTGTCCTCTTCAAGGTTGAAGACCTGACCCATGACCGCGCCCTTGTCGGACTGGAACTCGAGGAGTTCGCCGGCCATGGCGTTGGACAGGCCGTAGATCCGCGCGATGCCGTCGCCGATCTCGATGACGCGTCCGACTTCGGAGACTTCGAGCTGGCTGGAGAACTGCTGAATCTCCTGACGAATAACAGAGGCGATCTCGTCGGTCTTGATCTTCACGGCGTGTTCCCTTTGGCCTGTGGAGGTGACGATGGCTGCCACGGCGCGGTGCGCCGGGTTCCCGTGCGAGGCTGAGCCCCGAGCAGGGTCGAAACAATAGGAGCGAGCAGCGAAAAGGTCACGCGCGGCGCGCGGTCCGGGCATCCAAACATCTTCCAATCACCCGATTCGACGGGCTTGATCACGCGACAGGATCTGTGAGCGATCTAGACTCGACCGCTCGGGAAGCCGCGGAGAACAGCATGAGCCTCAAAGCTGGACAGGGAGGTCGGGAAACGGGACGGCGCAGCGCGACGCGGCGCTGGGTTGTGGCTGCGTCGTTGGGTGCGGGTGCGCTTCTGGTGGCCGCGGGGGGCATTTCGGGCTGCTCCGCGGGAGGCGGCGCGGGCTCCTGGAGCGTCGCCGGCACCGAGCGGGCGGCGACGGGGGACTGGGACGACGTGGACGCCGCAGTGCGTGGGGCGGCGGCGAAGAACGAACTGATCATCGAAGCCGCCGACGAGCCCGATGCGTTGACGCGTCGCTATCAGATCCTTTCAGCTCGGAGCGAGTCGGGGGAAGTGGTGGTGACGCGAGGCAAGCCGCTGGACCCGTCGGTGCGGCTGAGCCGCGAGGGCCCGGTGTCGCTGCGGATCAAGGCGCGGATCGGGATGTTCGGGGACACGACGCGTGAACGAGCGTTGATCGACGACATCCGATCACGGATGGGCGAGCTGGTGGGCGCGTTCAAGACGGCGCCGCTGCCGAGCGGATGGTGAGCGCGTGACGACCGCCGAAGCCCATGGCCCGGGCGCGTCCGACCAGCCCCGTTACTGCTGCGCGATTCTGACCGACTCGCTCGGGCGGCTGGTGCTCGAGCGTCGCGCGCCCGATGATCCGGTCGCGGGGGGCCTGCTTGCGTGCTTTGGCGGCGGGCGCGAGCGGCACGAACACGCGATCGGTGCGCTGCGGCGCGAAGTGCAGGAAGAACTGGGCTTCACGCTCCGCGAGCGGGACGAGGAGATCCGACGCGTCTTTACACTGCAGACGCCGGTTGGTGAGGCGTGGTTCTTCGCGGCCGCGGGGCCCGACGAGGGCGACGCGGTGCGGCTCGAACCGGGCGTGCGGCTGGAGCGCATCAGCGAGTCGGTGCTGCTGGTGTCGCACGCGGATGAGCTGGCGCGCTGGCATCGCGCGGTCTTTGAAGCGCGGGCGCGGGGCAGGGATCAGGCCACGACGATCTGAGATCACGCCGATCCGCTCAAACGAACGCGGCCCGGTCAAACGACCGGGCCGCGGTAACGAGCCGAGATGTGCACGTCGCGAACGACGCGGTATCAGGGATTGGCGGGAGTGGCGCCGGCGGGCTGCGGCCTGGGCTGCAGGTTGCGCAGGGCGATGAGATCAAACTGCATGGTGATGGGGACGTTGCCGGGGCGGCTGACGCCGGCCTGCGGGTTGGTGATGTTCATTTCCTTGGGGACAACGAGCTTGCGGGTGCCGCCAACCTTCATGCCCTCGATGCCGAACTGCATGGGCTGAAACTCGCCGGGGATCCAGACGTAGGGGTTAGACGCGTCGCGCTTCTCGATCTCTTTGCCTTCGGCGTCGGTCATGACGTGGGTGGTGACGGGGACGCACTGGCCGAAGGCCTCTTCGCCGGTGCCGACCTTGACGTCGATGATCTGAAGCGCGTCGACGAGTTGGATGACGAAGACCAGATCGGAGTTGGGCGGGATGGTGGCGCCGGCGCCCTGAGCGCCGTAGCCGAGGGCGGCGGGGATGGTGAGACGGCGCACGCCGCCGACCTTCATGCCGGGCACGCCCTTCTGCCAGCCCTGGATGACGCCGTTGAGCGGGAAGGCGACCGGCTCGCCTCGATCGAACGAGGAGTCAAAGACTTTGCCGCCGTTCTTGAGGGTGCCGTGGTAGTGCGCGACGACCGCGCCGCCGGGCTTGACCTCATAGCCCTCGCCAATCTTGATGTCCTCGATGATGAGGCCGCCTTCGAGCTCCTGGCGGTTGACGACGTCGCCGGTCGGGACGGGAATGGCGTTGGGATTCGGACGCGGGGGCAGGGCATCACCTTCCGGGGTCGCGGCGGGCTTGGCGGTGACGGTCTGGGGCTCGGCGCCAGGATTGGCCACGGCAACAGAGGCGGCCAGACCGGCGAGAGCGACACACAACAGCAGAGAGCGCATGCAGAGATCCTTTCAGGAAACGCCCGGCGACGTCGATGACTCGCGGCGGACGCAACAGTGAGATCAAGGGTAGCGGGCGTCGCGGCAACGGGTTGCGGCGACTCTTCAGCCTCTCGCCGAGGCTTTCAGGCTCCATTCGAAGCCCGTTGGAAGAACCGCCCCACCGCGATCGCGATCATCGCACCGTGGTCGCGCCGGTCAGCGGTGCCGGGTTGGGAGCGGGTGGGATGGGCGGGGATGGGCGGGGGCACATCCAGATCGTCGTGCGTGATCGTGGACTTGAGCGACGGGATGGATGAAGCCGTTGCCCTAGGAGCAGACCAGTTGGTCGTACGCGACGACGAAGATCTGGAAGTCGGTGAGATCAACCACGCCGTCGCGGTCGAAATCGGCCGGGCAATGGGTGGGCATGGTGGGGTCCGCACAGTCGAATGTGTTGTAGGCGACGACGAAGACGAGGAAGTCCGAGTTATCGACGAGCGTGTCGCAGGTGAGATCGCTGGCGCAGATCAGGATGTCCGCGGGATCGCTGGTGGCGCGGCTGCACTTATTGCCCAGCACGCAGCGGAAGGAAGCGAGACTTCCGGCACCGGCGAGGGGAGTGACGCTCAGGGTTGAGGCGGTGGCGCCTGAGACCGACAGGCGGGGCGAGTTCTCGTAGAGATTGTCGCCGTTGTTCAGGTCGAGCCAGGTCGCCGAGCCTTGCGGCCGCCACTGCCACCGATAGTCGGGCGAGAGCTGATTGGTGGCGATGGAGAAGGACGCGGGGGTCGACGCGCAGGCACTGGCGTTTTGCGGGTGGGAGGTGATGGATGGTCCGGTGTTGACGATCAGCACGGCCTCGGTGCTGGTGGTGCTGCCGCAGGAGTTGGTGATGATGCAGCGATAGGTCGCGGCGTCGTTGGCGTCGACGCCGGTGAGGGTGAGCGATGCCGACGTTGCACCCGAGATCTCGCCAGCGATATTGGAAAGGTTTTGCGCGTTCTTCTGCCAGCGGTAGGTCGGCGTGGGTGTGCCGGATGCAACCACGGTGAAGGTGGCGTTGGAGTTGCCGGCGCAGAGCGTGAGCGGGCTGGGCTGCTGGGTGATGGAGGGACCGGTGTTGACGGTCAGTGCGACAACGCTCGATGTGACCGACGTGCAGACGTTGGTGACGACGCAGGAGTAGTTGGCGGCGTCGGCACTGTCGATCGCGGAGAGCGTGAGCGTCGCGGAGGTGGCGCCGGAGACCTGCCCCGCGATGTTGGAGAGGTTGGTGTCCCCCTTCCTCCACTGATAGGTGGCTGCCGGCGTGCCGGTGGCGGCGACGGTGAACGACGCGGTGGTGCCCGAGCACTGCGTAATCGCCACGGGCTGGGTGGTGATGACGGGAGCGGCGTTGAGCGTCAGGGTGACCTCGTCGGAGGTGATGGACTTGCACGCATTCGTGACGATACAGGAGTAGGTGCCGGCGTCATTGCTGTCGATCGCGGAGAGCGTGAGGGTCGCGGAGGTGGCGCCAGAGATCTGTCCTGCCACATTGGTCAGATTGGTGGTCCCTTTCTTCCACTGGTATGTGGGGCTTGGCGTGCCGGTGGCGGCGACCGTGAACACGGCGTTGGATCCTGTGCACTGCACCAGCGCCGCGGGTTGCGTGCTGATCACTGGGGCGCTCGTGACGGTGAGCGCGACGGCATCGGTGGTGACCGTGCCGCAGGAGTTGCTGACCTCGCAGGAGTATGTTCCGGCGTCGGCGGCGTCGATCCCGGAGAGCGTCAGGCTGGCGGATGTGGCACCGGAGATCTGACCGATCACGTTGGTGAGGTAGCTCGTGCCCTTCTTCCACCGGAACGTGGGGCTTGGGGTGCCGGTGGCGGCGACGGTGAACGTCGCGGTGGTGCCGGAGCACCGTGACAGCGCGACGGGTTTCGTGGTGATGACGGGAAGGGTGTTGACCACCACGCTCGCGGCCTGGCTCGTGACGGAAGGGCATCCGTTCGTGACGATACACCTGTAGGTCCCGGTGTCCTTGGGGCTGACGCTGGTGAGTGAGAGCACGCTCGTCGTCGCACCCGATACGCCGCCGCCGTCGACCAGATTGACATCGTTCCGGGTCCACTGGAACGACAGTCCGGTGGATGGGGTCGCCGTCACACTCAGGGTCGTGTCGGCGCCGGTGCAGAGCACTCGCGGCTGCGGATGGGCGGTGATGAACGGCGGCTTATCGAACGTCAGTGCGACCGAGTCGCTGATGACTGTGCCGCAGCCGTTGACGATGCGGCATTCGTAGACGCCAACATCGGCGGCGTCGATGTCGAGAAGGGTCAGGGTGTTGCTTGTTGCGCCGAGGACCTGCAGGCCATTGACGAGCGGGGTCGAACCGTCCTTGTACCACTGATATCTGGCGTTCGCTTCAGTCGAAACAATCACCTTGAAGGTCGCGGAATCCGTCCCGCTGACCTGGCAGAGCTTCACGGTTTCGGGCTGTTTGAGGATGACAACGGGCACGTCGATCGAGAGGGTGCCATTCGCGCTGGTGGTCGTCCCGCACACGTTGCTGATGACACAGTTGTAGTCTCCGGCGTCGGCGAACGTGAGGTTGGAGAGTTCAAGCCGGTTCGTCGTCACGCCCGCCACTCGCCCGGCCACGTTCGTCAGGTTGGTCGTTCCCTTTCTCCACTGATACGTGACCGCGGCGCCTCCGGCCTGGACGTCTACGGTGAGAACAGTGTTGCTGCCCACGCACCGTGCCCGGTCGCCTGGCGGAATGTTGACGAAGGGCGCGTTGAGCACTGTGAAGACCGCGTTGCTGCTGACGTCGTAGCAGAAGAAGCGGTTGCTCCATTCACAGCGAATGACCGCACCTTGGCGTCCCCTGTGGATGTACGTGCTGGAACTCGCGGCGAGGTCGGGGTCCGTCCATTGAAGTTCGCCGTCCACGTACCAGCGAGCTTGACCGATGCCGGACCAACTGCAGTAGAACGGGACGCTGCCGGTCTGTGAGTAACACCTTGTGACCGAGTCGGGCTGGTTGTTAATCTCGCACGTCGCCCGATCCCCGAATGGCTCGTCGGCGGCTCGCACCGGCGCAGCGGTGGCGAGCAGCATCGTGACGCTGAGGAACCAGGTGGTCAAACGGGAAGCCGTGGATGTGCTCAAGGTGCGCATGCGTTGAACTCCCTGGACGGGCAGAACAGCCCTTCAACAGGTCCAACGAAATTGCCCCGGTGCGGGCGCAAGACGATCGGGGAGATGCGACAGGAATCTGCGACCCGTCGGAACGACGGTCGGGATGCTCGCGTTGGCGGGGCTTCGCCATCCGATCGGTCGACACGGAAACAACAAACCCGGAGTCGGACTCCGGGTTCGTTGGATCGCTTGGCGTGTGCCGAGCGGAGGTGTGAGGTGTGCGTTGCCCGGGGGCTTACGGGCAGTTGAACAGCTGGTAGGCCCAGACGAAGCTCACAAAGTCGGAGTTATCGACGATTTCGTCGTTGTTGAGATCGGCGAGGCAACCGGCGGGCATCTCGGCGTCGGCACAGTCCAGAATCTGATACGAGCTGGCGAAGATGACAAAGTCCGCGTTGTCCACGACCCAGTCCCCGTTGAAGTCGCTGTCGCACGGGAGGAAGTGGATGATCGCGCTCCAGTTGTCGTAGTCGTTGATGTAGATGGTTCGCTGGGTCAGGTTGTGCTCCATGCGGGAGCGGAAGCCGACGGTCAGCGGCGCGCCGGTTGGCGAGAAGTCGGGATTGCCCGGCAGGCCGTCGCGACGCAGGAAGTCGGTGGCGCGGAACCGCGGAGTCTTGATCGTGAGCCATTCGGTCGAGACCGGGATCTGCATTCGAGGGCTGTAGTAGTCGACGCCGTTCTGCCAGATCGCAATGCTGATCGACGGGCTGGTCGGTCCCTGGACCCAACGGGTGTCGATGAACATGTCGATCGACTCGACGGCGCCTCCGCTCGGGTTGACGACCTGGGCCCAATCGTACATCCAAGCGCCGACGATGCTGGAGCCGGCGTTCACCGCGTGCGTGATGCGGAGGTGCGAGCCCGGATTGCCTCCGGTCGAGCGGACCTGCGCCGATCCGCTCCCCTGGGTCCCTCCGCCGAAGAAGCGACCGAACCACGCGGCGTCGCTCGCGACCTCGAAGGTGAACGTGTTGCGGCGGACGATGACGGAGAAGTCGTCGTACAGGACGGCCTCGGCGATGGCGCCGGGGCCCACCTTGGAGCACGTGGTGCGGTATCCGAACTTCAGGGGCGCGCCGGTGCTGGAGAAGTCCGGATGACCGGGCAGACCGTCGATGCGGGTAAAGCCCGAGGCGGTGACGCTGGCGGAGGGTGTGAGCCACCCGGCGTTGGGTATCCACGTCTGCAGGTCGCCGTGGACATAGCGGACGCCGTTCTGCTCCACGAGGAATCCGACCCGGTGGGCGAAGCCGCTTCCGCTGACGTAGAGGCTGCGGATGGAGAAGTCGATCGAGGCGATGTCGCCGAAGGCGGGGTAGAAGGTGTTCTGCGGGGCGATGTTGATGTGGTCGCCGTGCACGACGACGAGGCCGGTCGTGTTGCCGGCGGACGGCGGACCAACCGTGAGGCTGACGCGACGCGCGGTGTCGGGGCCGCCGGAGACGAGCTCTTGCGTCACCACGCTGTTGCTCCCGCCGCCGATGGCCGTTCGGGTGAAGGACCAGTCGGCGACCGGGAAAGCTGCGTCGCTGAATGGCGTCTGGTGGTCCGCACGTGTCGGAGTGGCCAGGCTGGCGGCAAGACCACAGGCGACGATCGCGGCGAACAGGGCGGATGAGGAGCGGGCGGTGAGCATGGCAACTTCACTTTCTGGACGGTGTGTCCGAGGGGCCGATCTCTGGCAGTCGTGACCGGATGGGCCGTCTTCGAGAGAGCAACGAATCGGGGAGTGGCGGGGCGCAAGCACGTTTGGAGAATTTCTGTCCCCGCAAGAGGCGAAAGAAAGAATCGGGAGCGGGGCTGCGGGGTTCGCCGGCCCGCACGTCGGGAACGGGTTCTCGGTCCGGTTCATGGGCATGCGAGCGTCGTGTGGGCCGCCGCGAACAGCACGAAGTTGGCGTTGGCCACAAACGCGTCGTCCTTGCGACCTGTGGTACATTGGTTCGCGTGGGCTTGGTCGAGCCGTGTTCGGCGGCGACCCTCACGCGCGTGCATGAACGAGGCCAGTCGCGATGTCACGGTGCTGCTCGACCGGATCAAGTCCGGCGATGATGCCGCCGCGGGCGAGTTGATGGGCGTGGCGTACGAGGAACTCCGGGCGATCGCCGGGCATGTGTTCCGCGATCAACCCGCGGGGCACACGCTGCAGCCCACGGCGCTGGTGAACGAGGTGTGCCTGCGGCTGCTCAAGTCCAACGAAGCGGGGAACGCCGCGGAGTGGAGCGACCGCAAGCACTTCTTTCGTGTGGCGGCCAAGGCAATGCGGAACCTCCTGACCGACCACGCGCGGGCGAAGAAGGCCGAGCGGCGGGGCGGCGAGGGTGTGCGGGTGACGCTCGATGGCAACGACGTCGCACGATCGAGCGCGGTCGACCTGGTGGAGCTGGACGAAACCCTGACGAGGCTGGCCGCGCTGGATGATCGACTCGGCCGCGTCTTTGAGTTGCGCTTCCTCGTGGGTTTGTCCGTTGAGAGAACGGCGGACCTTCTCGATATCTCGGCCCGGACGGTCGAGCTGGACACCCAGTTCATCCGGGCGTGGTTGCAGAAGGAACTGGCGCGGTAGCGCATTCACCACAGAGGCACAAAGACACAGAGAAGATGGGGAGGAGAAGAGCAGGGGGGCAGGGATCGAGCCCCGCGACCGGATGCCACGCTGTCGTTGCTTGGATTGGATTCATGTCGTTTCCTCTGTTTTTCTTCTCTGTGACTCTTCTCTGTGCCTCTGCGTCTCTGTGGTGAAGCCTTCTTCAGAAAAGCGAGTCCCGTGTGAGCGAGGCGGCGGAACCCAACGTGATGACGCCCGAGCGGTTTGTCCTGCTGCGTGGGCTGTTTGCGCGCGCGAGTGAGTTGCCGTCACACGAGCGAGCGGCGTTTGTCGAGCGCGAGAGCGGCGGGGACGCGGCGCTCCGCAGGCAAGTGATGGAATTGCTGGCGGCGGGCGATGATGTGGGCAGCCGCTTCGATCCGGACAAGACCACGATGGGGCGAGAACTGCTGGATCTGCCGCGGGATGAGGCGCCCCCGGAAATCGGGCCCTACCGGGTCGGCCCGGTGATCGGCCGCGGCGGGATGGGCGTGGTGTACGAGGCGGAGCAGAAGAACCCGCAGCGTCGGGTGGCGCTCAAGATCATCAAGCTGGGCATGGACACGGCACAGGTCGTTGCCCGTTTCGAGCAGGAACGCCAGGCGCTGGCGATTCTGGATCATCCCAACATCGCCAAGGTGCTCGACGCGGGCGCGACGGAGACGGGCAGGCCGTACTTCGTGATGGAGTTTGTGCAGGGCGTGCCGATCGCGGAGTACTGCGATGCCAACAAGCTCTCGATCGAGGAGCGGCTGGCGTTGTTCGATCAGGTGTGCCAGGCGGTGCAGCACGCGCACACCAAGGGAATCATCCACCGCGATCTCAAGCCGAGCAATGTGCTGGTGAGCGTGCAGGACGGCAAGGCGATGGCGAAGGTCATCGACTTCGGCGTGGCCAAGGCGACCGCGTCGAAACTGACCGAAAGGACGCTGTTTACCGAGCACCGGCAGTTGATCGGCACGCCCGAGTACATGAGCCCCGAGCAGGCCGAGGGGTCGCTGGATATCGATACGCGGACGGATGTGTACTCGTTGGGCGTGCTGCTGTACGAGCTGCTCACGGGGACCACGCCGTTTGATTCCAAGAGCCTGCGCGGTGCGGCGTACGGGGAGATTCAGCGGATCATCCGCGAGGTCGATCCGCCGAGACCGTCCACACGTTTGCACCAGAGCAAGGACACGCTGGCGGGCGTAGCCGCGAAGCGTCACACCGAGCCGGCTCGATTGACTTCGGCGGTCCGCGGCGAGCTGGACTGGATCGTGATGAAGGCGATGGAGAAGGAGCGCCAGCGCCGCTACGAGACAGCGAACGGGCTGGCGATGGATGTGCGGCGGTACCTGAGCGGCGAGGCGGTGCTTGCCGTGCCGCCGAGCCGTGCGTACCGGGCTCGCAAGTTCGTCCTGCGAAACAAACTGTGGGTGGGGGCGGTCGCGGCGGTCTCGCTGGCGTTGCTGGCGGGGCTCGGAGCGTCGACCACGATGTACGTGCGCGAGCAGCAGGCCCGCGAGCGGGCGGATGCGAAGGAGCGGCTGAGCACCGCGGTGCGGAAGTACCTCATCAGCAATCTGCTGCTGGCGGCGGGGCCGGATCGGATGGGATACGAGGTCAAGATGCTGGACGTCCTGACCAAGGCGTCGGACGGGCTGAGCGAACAGTTCAAGGACGATCCGGAGGTCGAGGGAAGCATCCGCGGCGATCTGGCGACGGTGCTGCGGCAGATCGGCAAGGCGAAGGAGAGCGTGGAGCAGTGGCGGCTGGCGATACCCCGGATCGAGAAGGCGGCGGGGCCGGACTCGCCAACGACGATCGCGGCGCTGAACGGCTACGGGGCGGCGTTGCAGGCGGCGCGGATGGACGCGGAGTGGCTGGCGCATTCGCAAGATGTGATGCAGCGGGCGAGCCGGCTGGACCCGGACAGCGTGGAACGGCTGCACGCGATCAACAACCTGGGCGGCGCTCTCGCCACGGCCAGTCGCCACGCGGAGGCGGCCCCGATGCTCCGCGAGGCGGTCGCCCGGGCGGAACTGAATCTCTCCAAGCACTCGGAGTCGTACACGAATCTGCTGATCTGGCTCACGACCTGCGAAGAGGCAATGGGCAACAAGGATGCGGGCATGCAGATGCGGCGCAAGTCGGTCGAGCACGCCGAGCGCACCTACGGCCCCGACAATCGTGTGACCTTCTCCACGCGGTACAACTACGCGCTCGTGCTGGTGCGTGCGGGCCGCACCGAGGAGGCGCTGGCGCTGATCGATCAGATCATCGGCCCGGCGGAGCGGGCCTATCCGCCCAACAGCCCGGACCGCGGGTACATCTATCTCGGGGTGGGCAACATCCTCGGCCGTGCCGAGCAGTACGAGCGGGCGCTTGAGTACCTTGACAAGGCGCGGGCTCTCTTTGACCGCGTCTTTCCCGACTTCGACTGGGTGTGCGAGCAGGTCATCCACAACTATCGCACGCTCTACGCCCGCTGGCCGGGGCATACGAACGAACTGAAGGAATGGTGCTATCACGGGCTGCGAGCCCGGTTCTTCCTGGCACGCGAAGGTGAGCGGCAGAACCTGCCCGACGCGATCGCGTCGGCGAAGAAGCAGGTCGAAGCCACGGGCGGCACGTTCGACGCGGCCGAAGCCCTCGATGTGATGTGGGCTCGACGCGACACGTTCGCACCCGAGGGTCACGGGCGACGCGCGTCGTACTTCGCGAACTATGTGCGGCTGGCGATCTTGCTGGATCGGCGCGGGAATGTCGACGAGGCCCTGCGGCTTGCGGAGGCGTCACTGGCGACGGCGGTCGAGCCGGAGAACGCCAAGCCGCTGCTGGAGGCGGCGCGGCGGGAGGCGGGTAAGTGAGCGTTGCGGGTTCGTGACGCAAAAAAAAGGCGGGGCCTGGAAGGCCCCGCCCCCGGTCATTGGTGCGGGTTGATCACGATGCGCGCTTCGCTCACCGAGCGCCGGCGAGCTTCTTCTTCGCGGTGTGGGTCACGCGCTCACGCCCCACCCCCACCGCAGCCACCGTCTTCTTTGCGTTCTTGATCTTGATCTCGCGGAGCAGGCGCTCGGCCTCCTGCTTGGCGTACATGTCGGCGAACTTGAAGGCCTTGCGCTTTTTCCACTCGGCGCGGTGATAGGCGTCGCTGGCGAGGATCGGGAACAGGGCCGAGAGCTCGCCGAAGACCATCTGCTCGTGCACCACGTCGACCTTGCCCCACGAGCAGGCCTCACGGAGAGTGGAGCCCGAGAGCGCGCCGTCGCGGCTGTCGGCGACGGTCATCTGGATGGCGTACTTGTGCATGCCGATGTCGCCGCGGGCCTTGCCGCCCTTGCGCTCGTTGAGCAGTTCGGCGGCGACCACGATGTCCTGGGCGAAGTTCTTGGGCACGCCGCCGCCGAGCATCAGGAGGCCGGTGTCGCGGCAGGCGAGCTTGATGTCGGTCAGCTCGCGGAAGTCCTTGCCGCTGTCGAAGGCGACCTGCCCGCGGCCCTGCTCGATGGCCTCGGTCTGCTGCAGCACGATGCCGAAGCCGGCGGAGCAGTCGCTGAAGGCGGGGCAGAAGATGGGAACGCGCTTCTGGAACGCGGTCTTGACGAGCGATTCGTTCTTCGGGTGCTTCTCGGCGAGGTACTTGCCCATCGCCTCGATGAACTCGCGGCTGGAGTACGCGCCCGGCGCGAACTCGTTGAAGATCTCGTAGGTGGTGTCGTCGCAGTCGCGGAGATCGTCCTCGTTGATGTAGGTGTCGTAGATGCGGTCGATCATCCAGTTGCGGAGCGTCATGTCATCGACCGGCGGGGCCTCGGGCGAGCCGGGGGCGATGTAGTGCTTGAAGCCCAGGCCCTCGAAGAAGTCCTGATCGACGATGTTGGCGCCGGTCGAGACGATGGCGTCCACCATGTTGTTCTCGAGCAGCGTGATGATGGCCTTCTTGAGGCCGGCCGAGATCAACGAACCCGCGAGGGTCAGGATGACGGCGCACTCCTTGTCCTTGAGCATCATGGAGTAGATGTCGGCCGCGTTGGCGAGCGTGCGGCTGGAGTACGCCATGTTGCGGTACGAGTCGACGATCGGCCGCGCGTCGAAGGCGGTGATGTCGATGTGCTCGATGGGGCGGGAGAGGAGTTGCTTTTTGGTCCAGGAGGTCTTGCTTGAGGACTGGGGGGCGTTCTTCGCCATGATGAAAAACCCTTCGGCGCGATTCGCCGATTCTGGCCAAGCCCCCCTGGCCGGATTGCGGATGTGATGAGTCGCGGGGGTGACGCGACGGACGGATTATTGCCGCCCGGCGCGAGCGGTGAGACGACTCTGGCCTCACTCGCAGACAAAGCCGTTGTAGGCGTTGACGAAGATCACGAAGTCCACGTCATCGACGAAGCCGTCCTGATTGAAGTCGGCGCGGCAGGACTGGGGCATGGTGGGGTCGGTGCAGTCAAAGACGAGGTAGGCGTTGACGAAGAGCCCGAAGTCGGAGAGGTCGACGCCGCAGTCGTTGTTGAGGTTTGGACGGCAGTTGAAGGTGAGGCCGTTGATGACGATGACGCGGTTGCCGCCGCCGAAGGTGTTGAAGAGGAAGTTGCCGGTGCGCGGGTCGCGCGTGCCGCCGAGGGCGCCGTTCAGGCCTGTGACAAAGCTCCGGCGCGTGGCGACGACAGGGTCGCCGAGCGCATCGATCTCGTAGGCGGAGATGCGTCCGAGCCGGTATTCCGAGATGAGCACGCTGTCGGCATTGAAGCCCGGATTGCCGGACTCGACGTAGACGATGCCCTCCGGCCCCCCGCCGCCGAGTGCCCGGAAGGAATTGGCGGGCGCGACAAGATTGAAGGTGCCGCTGCCGTCCGCCACGAAGGATGCGTCGATCCAGTCGCCGGTGTTGTACGAAGCCAGCTTGAGGCGCCCCGCGCCGGGGAAGCCCTGCGGCACGAACTGCAGCGTGCCGGTGGAGCCGGGGAAGGCGGTGCCGAAGACGCTGCTCAGCGAGATCACCTTGTCGGGCGCGGTGGAACCGGGCTTGATCTGGCCGACGGTGTGGTCGGAGTAGGTCGCAAAGAAGAGCACGCCGCCGGGCCCGTAGGCGAGCCCGCCGTCAATGCGCGGGGCGGACGCGAACAGAGTCGCGCTTCCGGCGAAGCCGTTGATAAGGCCCGCGCTGTCGCGGGTGACGCGGATCTCGTAGATCGCGCCCGAGCCGACATTGGCGTTGCCGCCGATGAGCAGGACATCGGGATCGCCCGCCTTAAAGGTGATGCCTCCCAGATTGGCCGGGACACCGGGCGGCGTACCAAGGTTTCGCACGCCGTAGCAGGCGGGGAAGGCCGGATCGATGACCTGAGCCGAGGCGACAGCAGAACCCAGGAGAACGCCGGTGAAGGCAACGACGGAACGCATCGACATGGAAACCTCTCCTCTCGTTGAGCGGGTCCTCGTCTGAGCGATCCGCGCAAGGCATTAGTCTACTCTGTACGTCAAGCCTCCCTCCCCCCCCGGGGCGGGCGGAATCTGTATGGGAGAACGTCCCGATGGCTGACGGAGCGCTGGACCTCGATACCGTGCAGGCTTTCATGCGCGAACGGCGGGTGGACGGGTGGCTGCTGCATGATTTTCGGAACACCAACCCGGTCTTCCTGCGCCTCTTCCCGCACACCGGCAGCACGCGGCGGCACGTGACCCGACGGTCGTTCGTGCTGATCCCCTGCAGCGGCCCGGCGACACTCGTCTGTCAGAGCCTCGACGAAGGAGCCTTCGCGGGCAGCCCCTCGACCGCGCGGCTGGAGCGCCGCGTCTACACGGGATGGAAGCAGCTTCACGACGTGCTCGGCTCGCTTCTTGGTCCCCACTCCGCCGCCCACGGGCCGGCGCTGGCTGGTTCGGGTCGGGCGCGCAGGATCGCGATGGAGTACTCGGGCGAGGACGCGCTGCCCGTCATGTCGATCACGCCCGCGGGCGTGGTCGAGTTGGCGCGCGCGCTGGGCGCTGAGGTCGTGAGCAGCGCGGACCTCGTGCAGGTGTCGGCCGCACGCTGGGGCGCCGCGGCTCGCGCCAACCACGCCAAGGCCAGCGCGCTGGTCGCCCAGATCAAGGACGAAACGTTCCAGTTCATCGGGCGCGAGTTGGCGGCCGGGCGCACGATTCTTGAGTTTGACGCCGCCGAGTTTGTCCGCTCGCGCTTTCAGGCCTGCGGGCTCGAGTGGCCCGACGGCCCGATCGTCTCGGTGAACGCGCACGCGGCCGACCCGCACTACGAGCCTTCGACGCGCACGCCCACGCCGATCCGTCCCGGTGACTGGGTGCTGCTGGACCTGTGGGCACGCCTCCCGGGAGACGAGAACATCTACAGCGACATCACGTGGACGGCCTACGCCGGCACGCGCGTGCCCCCTGCGATGCGCAAGGTCTTTGACCTTGTCCGCGAAGCGCGCGACGCGGCGCTGCGACTCGCGCAAGAAAGCTGGAAGGCTTCTCGCGCGCAGGGCAAGAGCGCGGTGCAGGGATGGCAGCTCGATCAGGCGGCGCGAGACGTCTTCGACCGGGCGGGCATGCTGGCGCACGTGAAGCACCGCACCGGGCACAGCCTCAGCGCCGGCGCGCTCGTGCACGGGATCGGGATGAACCTCGACAACTTCGAGACGCGCGACACCCGCGAGATGCTCCCCGAGATCGGCTTCACCATCGAGCCCGGGCTTTACCTCTCGCGTGAGGCCGCGGAGAGCGCCTTCGGCGCGGGCACGCCCAGTTTCGGCGTGCGCAACGAGATCAACGTCTACGTCGATCCGCGCGAGGGACCGGTGGTGACCAGTTGCGTGCAGGACGACATCGTGCTGCTGGCGTAAGCCCGGGGATCGTCACCCTCAACGGATCGATTCATCCGCTGTCGGACGCTCAACGCCGTGCGCGTGCTTGACACGTCGCATAGTCTGCCTGCGGCGACGGCCCGGTTTGCAGGCCGCGTCGAGAAGGAGCGCGGTATGTCGATCGATCGTTCGAGCGTGTGGACGAGGGTGGCGGTGGCCTCGTGCATCGGGCTGGTGGGACTGGCCCCGGCCGCGGCGCAGCTTGTCGAGAGCCGCCTCGTGGTCTCGGGACTTCGCCGCCCCGTCTATATGACGCAGGCGCCCGGAGACGCGACGCGCCTGTTCGTCGTTGAGAAGCAGGGCTTCATCCGCACGATCGAGAACGGCACGCTGCAGCCCACGACGGCGCCGTTCTTGAACATCGACTCGATCGTCGGCGGCGGCACCACCACGTCGAGCGAGCAGGGGCTGCTGGGGCTTGCGTTCCATCCCAACTACGCGACCAACCGGCGGTTCTACGTCCACTACACCAACAACTCGAACAACGCCGTCATCGCCGAGTATCAACGCAGCGCGTCCAACCCGTCGCTGGCCGATCCCTCGACGGCGCGGATCCTGCTGACCATCCCGCGCAACGCGACCAACCACATCGGCGGATGGATCGGCTTTGACGCGCAGGGACTGCTCACCATCGCTTCGGGCGACTCCGGCGGCGGATGCGACCCCGACAACGTGTCCCAGAACGTGAACTCGCTGCGCGGCAAGATGCTCCGCATCGACGTCGACGCCGACGACTTCCCCTCGGACACGTCCCGCAACTATCGCATCCCCGCGGCGAATCCCTTCGCCTCCGGCGGCGGCGCCCCGGAAATCTGGCTGATGGGTCTGCGCAATCCGTGGCGCAGTTCCTACGACCGCGCGACCGGCGATCTCTACATCGCCGACGTCGGGCAGGGCGCGCAGGAGGAAATCTCCTTCGTCGCCGCGAGCCGGCCATCCACTCCCATCGCCAACTTCGAGTGGCCCTTCCAGGAAGGCACGGCGACCAACACCTGCAACAAGTCGGGCACGCTGTTCGGACAGGCGGTGGACCCGATCCGCACGTATGGGCGCACCGAGGGATGCTCGATCACCGGCGGCTATGTCTATCGCGGGAGCGCGATCCCGGGACTGGAGGGGACCTACTTCTTCGCCGATTACTGCAACGCCACCGTCTGGTCGTTCCGTTATTCGCCGTCGGGCGGCGTGACGTCCTTCCGCAACCGATCACTCGAGTTGCGTGCCGAAGGAGACCGGATCTCCAGCATCGTCTCGTTTGCCGAGGACAACGCGGGCGAGATGTACATCCTTGAGCAGGGCTCTGGCTCTGCCAATGGCGAACTCTGGCAGATCATCCGTGCGTGCTCGGAAGACCTCAACGCCGACAATCAGGTCGACAACACCGACTTTGTGCTCTTTGCGCAGGCGTACACCCTGTTCGACTGCGCCGATCCGCTCATGCCCGCGGGATGCCCTTCGGACTTCAACCTCGACGGCTCGGTCGATAACTTGGATTTCGTTCTCTTCGCCGCGGCGTACAACGAATTCCTCTGCCCGTGAGGCAGTCCGACCGTCGAGGCATCAGGACCTTGCCCAGGGACGGAGCACGACGATGGTCTCGTCGTCGGGGCGCGGGGCCAGGCCGGCGAACTGGCGCAGGCTCCAGTGGATGTGCTCGGCGATGCGTGCGGCGGAGGCCTTGGGCTCCTGCTTGAGGATCTCGAGCAGGCAGTTGCGCAGCCTCTTTTTGCCGAACTTCTCACGCGAGAAGCTCATGGTGTCCACGACGCCGTCGGTGTAGGCGAGCAGCACATCGCCGGGGTGCATGTCGTAGACGGCGCGCTGGTAGCGCTGGCTGCGATCGATGCCGACGACCATGCCGCCGACGGTGAGCTCGTCGATGTCGGCGGGGCCTGGGGGCCGGTGCTCGGGGACGCGGACGATCATCGGGGGCTCGTGCCCCGCGCTGCAGTAGGTCAGGCGGAGCTTGTCGGGATCGAGCACGCCGTACCACAGCGTGGCGAACTCGTTGTCGAGCGTGTCGCGGCAGAGGGCGACGTTGACGCGGCTGATCACTTCGTCGAGGTCGTAAACGCCCTGCGCGTGGGCTCGAAGGCTGGCCCGCACCGCCGACATGAGCAGGGCGGCGGCGATCCCTTTGCCGACGACGTCGCCCACGACGATGCCCAGGTGGCTGGAGAGATTGATGAAGTCGTAGAAATCGCCGCCCAGCTCGAACGAGGGCTCGTACTTGGCCGCCAGGTCCAGATGCGACCACGACTTGGTCATCGAGGGCGCGAAGCGCGGGAGCATGCGTCGCTGCACGTCGCTTGCGAGCTGGAGTTGGCGCTGCAGGCGCTGATCGTCCTCCTGCACCTTGAGCAGCCGCGCCTGCTGCACGGCGACGGCGGCCTGCGAGGCGATGGCTCGCAGCACGCGACGGTCGCTCTCGTCAAATCGGCGGGGCGTGCGCGCGTAGAGGCGCAGCACGCCGATGGGCCGCCCGCTGAAGGCCATGCCGGCGTGGATCGCGGCGCCAAGGCCCTCGATGATCAGTCGCTGAGGCTCCAGGACGCGCTCGTCGGTGATGAGATTCTCGCTGACGACCAGTTCGCCGGCGATCGCGAGGCGATCGAAGAGGCGGTCTTTGCTGAGCGGGCGCGGATCGTTCAGCCACTCGGAGCTCAGGCCCCTGCTGGCCATCAGCTTCAGCGACTCTTCGCTCGCGCCCGACAGTTCGCTGACCTCCTCCGTCTCCTCGGGGACCAGCACGACCGACCCGCAGTCAAGGCCAAGAACGTCGATCGCCTGCTCGAGCGCGACCTGCAGCACACGCTCGACATTGGCCGAGCGGGTGAGCATCGTGCTCAGCTTGAAGAGGGCGCTGGCCTCCTTGACGCGCGTGCGCAGGTCAAGCTCGTGCTCGCACAACTCGCTGGTGGCGGCGGCGAGCAGGGCCGTCAGTCGCTCCAGCGACGCCCGTGCCGCGGGCGCACCCGCTCCGCCACGCACACGCAGCGATCCGATGCGCTCCCCCGCCACCGCCAGCGGGACGCTGGTGCTGTCGGGCGAGGCGGCCTCGGGCTCGGGGTCCACCGCCCAACCCGCTCCGCCCGGTCCGGGGCGGACGGGCCGAGACTCCGGATCGAGCAGCAAAACCTCGACGCCGGTGAGGGCGGTGAGTTCCTGGCACAGGCGGATCAGCGAGCCGTCGGACAGAAAGTCGGTGATCGAGAGGCGCGGCCCGCGAGCAGGCTCCACGCGCGAAACCACCCCCCCGGCCAATTCGCTGAGCCGGCGAGATCCCGGGGCGTCGTTCACCGACGAAGTCGCCATGATGCACGGTAGCGCAACGAAACCCCGGATCGGGGCCGTCGCGACCGAGAGAAACACAACCTTCTATTTCAAAGACATTTACGGACATCCGAGGATCGGACAAGACCCAAACAAAGTCAGGACTTGATGGCCCTCTGGCAGTACTCGCGCCAGACCCCTCGGAGCAGGGCCTCGAAGCGTCGGGCGAAGCCCTGTTCGTCCATGAGCGGGCTGGCCTCTAGACGCGCTCGCAGGTTGGAGCGATAGTCCACCAGGCGCTTGGGAGACTGGGCCAGTTCGACGGCGAGGTCGACGTACTGCTCGGGGGTGCGTGCGATCAACTCGGGCACGCCGACGGCGGACAGGAGCGAGACTCCGACGCGGGCGTGGTGGGTGCGGCCTTCCAGGGTGACGACGGGGACACCCATAAGCAGGGATTCGCAGGTCGTGGTGGTGCCGTGGTAGGGGAACGAGTCGAGCGCGATGTCGACGCGGTTGTACATGTCGAGGTGATCGAAGCTGCGCTTGACCTGTCCGAGCATCTCGATGCGTTCGGGGCCGACGCCGCGGGAAGCAAAGGCCTCGGTGAGATACTCGCGCGCCGACGCGTCATCGAGCGTGTAGCTCTTAAGCAGGAGGCGCGAACCGGGGACGCGCTGCAGGATCGACGCCCAGAGCGAAACAACGGTGGGCGAGAACTTGGCGACGGAGTTGAACGAGCCGAAGGTGATCGGCCCCTCCGGGCGTGGACGCACGTCGGGCGGGGTGATGGCGGGCTGGAAGCAAAGAAAACACGGATCGAGGCGGATCAGCCTTTCGGTGGCAAACTTGTCGGCCTCGGGCGGATCGGTCAGCGAATCGACGATGCGGCAATCGATGCGGGTGGCGCCCGTCGAAAAGGGGTAGCCAAGGTAGGTCATCGTGATGTGCGCGGGCCGATGCGTCAGCAGGGAGATGCGGCTGAAGGACATGTAGCCGGCGAGATCGATGAGGATGTCGAAGCCCTGGCGTCGCAGTTCGGCGGCGGCCTCGGTGTCGTTCACCTTGAACAGGTCAAACCAGAGGTTCGAATTGGTCTCAAGCCGCCCGGTGATCTCGTCGCGCCCGGCCTGGCAGGCGAGCAGCGCGACCATCATCTCGCTCTCGCGTCGCGCGCGAAGAAGGGGCTCGAGGAAGCGAGAGACAGAGTGTCCGAAGAGATCGGGCGAGACAAACCCGACGCGGAGAGGACGGTCAAGATCGGCGGCGGTCGGCGCGGGCAGCGCGGGCAGCGTGGTGGGCGCGAAGCTCTCGAGGCGCTTGCCCATGGCCTTGTGCGCATCGAGCATCTGCTCGGGCGTGACGGAATCGGCGTAGAGGCTCGCCATCGCGCGGAGGTGGATCAGCCCGTACGACGTCGGGAATTTGGGGAGCCACTCCTCGACCAGCGTGAGGGACTGATTGGCGCGGCCGGTGTGCAAGAGGGCCCAGCCCAGGCCCTCGATGAGCTGGGGGATCTGCGACGAGAGCGTCAGACCCTTGCGCAGAACACGCTCGGCGTCGCTGTATCGATGGACCTCGAGCAGCGCCTGCCCGTAGTTGTTCCAGCACTGCGCATCGCCGGGCGCAAGGCGGCAGGCGACCTCGAAGTGCGGGAGCGACTCGGCGTGGCTGCCGGTGAGCGAGAGGCAGATGGCGTAGACGAACCTTGAAGGGCCGTTGTTGGGCTCGATCTCGGCGGCCAGCTTGGCGTGCGAGATGGCCTCGTCGGTGCGTCCGAGGCGCAGCAGGCTTGTGGCCATCAGGTGATGGCCTCGAGCGTGACTGGGCACCAAAGAAAGGAGTTCGCGCAGAGGCATCAGCGCGAACTCGAAGTTGCCTTGAGAGGCGGCCTGGTAGGCCTGCTGGAAGAGTTGTTGCGCCTTGATCATCCGGGCGATTGTTCGCTCAGAGTCGAGGGCAAGACGTCCGACTCAGCGGCCTTCGCCGGCTTTGCTCGCGTCGCTGGTCGCGGGCGAGGCGGGAGCCGCACCCTGCGCGCTGGCGGCGGGCTTCACCACCGTCGCGAGCACCTGGCGAGCCTGATCGGGCGTCAGCAGTGCGAAGGCGCTGCGCATCGACTCGACGCGAGCGGACTCCTCGTTGGCGGCCTTGGCCTGCTCGAAGAACGCGCGGACCTTCGGCTCGTTCTCGGTCGAGAGACCGAGGCTCGACACGATGTCGACCGCCGTCGAGGCGCTGTCGGAGAGCAGCCAGTAGTAGACCTGGCGAGGCTCGTTGACGATGGTCCAGAACATCCCGCGGCCGACAGCGACGGGGTTCTCAACCGGCTTGTTCTGCTCGTCGCCGCGACGCATGTCGGCGATCAGCGCCTTGCGGAACGACTCCATGATGCCCTGATGCATCTGCACCGAGTTGGCGGTGAAGAGGTCGGCCTTGCGCAGTTCCGCGGCGAGGGAGGGGATGCCCTGGAAGGCCTTGTTGGCCTCGAGCACCTTCGACAGAGCCTCGCGGTCGCTCATCTCGAACGACTCGACCACGCCGCTGTCGAGGAACATCACCTTGTCGACATTCTGGTAGACGACCTGCTCGAAGCGGGCGCGACGGCCGTCGAGGACCGATTCAATCTTGCGACGGCTGTCCTTGGAGATGCTGGTGTTGTAATCGAGAGCGGCCCACTCGACCGGACGGTCGGGGTGCACGATGCGACCGCTGCCGTCGCGCGGCCAGGGGTCGATCGCGGTCTGCTTGGCGGGCGCGGGCTTCGACGCCGCGGGAACGGCGGGAGTCGCCGGCGCGGGCTGCGCGGCGACGTTCTGAGGAGCCTCGGCGCCGGGAGTCTCGCGCTCCTGCAGCAGGCCGCGACGACGCGCCTCTTCGACGCTCACGGTGTGCTGAATCGGCGTGGGCTGCACCACGGGAGTTTCTTCAGGCCAGCCAGCGGGCTTGGGCTGGGGCGGAGGCGCAACCTGCGCCAGAACGCTGACCGACAAACCGGCGACTGCGGCCAAAACGCCCGCAACGCACGCCACACGACAACCAGTCGCCGTCTTCATGCTTGATCTCCAAAGGTCCGGTGCGGACTTGCCCGCGCCCGGAATCGGTGTATCGACCTGTGCCGCGAGCGATCCCAGTCGCAGCCAAAAAATACTGCTGATCGTCCGAATTGCCTGCCGGGCGATCGGCGTGGACCTCCGGGCGGTTCATTCAACGGCCGAGGGCACTCGGATCGAGTCCCCGTTCGCCGCAAAGCCCGGAAATCGCACGACATGCAGCGCACGCCGAGCACCTCGGGTTCATCGTATTCCATCGCTTGGCCGGCCGTGCGTCTCGGCCGGGCCACCCCTCCCGCCCCACCCACCATGCAACGGCACGCTCCGATACCCACCTTCTCTTTTCCGAACAAGTGTTCCTTCTTAAAGCATCCCTTCGGGATCACGCCGACGCCGCGCGCGGACGCCGCCCTGAAGGAGCGTGGGCTGGTGATGGAAGCGACACGGCGGGCGGCGCGGTCGGGGGCGAGAGTGGTCCACTTCGGATGGAAGAGGGGCCGGAGCGCAGACGCACGCTCTATCCTCGAGGGATGAGCAACGATTCTCGCAAGGCGCTGGCCCGGTCGATCGCGGATGTGGCTTTGCTGCGCGGACAGTTCACGCTGCGCTCGGGGAAGACCAGCACCTACTACCTCGACAAGTACCTCTTCAGCACGCGCCCCGAACTGCTGGGTCAGTTGGCGCCGCTCTTTGGCGAGAAGCTTCAGGAGCTCGAAGATCGTCTGGACGTCACCATCGATCGCCTGGCGGGCGCGGAACTGGGCGGCATTCCTCTCGTGACGGCGGCAAGCCTCGCCACCGGGCTGCCGTGCATCTTCGTGCGCAACAAGAAAAAGGACTACGGCACGTCGAAGCAGATCGAGGGCGCGGTGGAGAAGGACGACGTCGTTGTGCTGCTGGAAGATGTCGCGACCACCGGGGGCCAGGCGCTGGAGGCGGTGGCGTCGCTGCGCGAGTCGGGCGCGCGGGTGATCGGCGTGATCGCGACCATCGACCGTCTCGAAGGAGCGCGCGAGAACGTCGAGAAGGCGGGGTTGATCTTCGAGAGCCTTTTCACGACGACCGACCTGGGCGTGAGCGGCTGAAAAGATCGGGCGGCCGCACGCCGGCCCCGCGGGGATGTGGGCCGATCGCCCGCGCGATTGCCCGCCCGATTGGTCGCCTGATTGCTCGCCCGATTGCTTGACCGATTGGTCGAACGGTTGGTCTAGAGGTCTCGGCCGGCGACGCCGTTGACGGTGTGGGTGCCGCGTGGGATGTCGGCGGGATGAAAGACGCCCTGGAGCGAGGTTGGGCCGTCACCCCAGCGGTAGCCGTCGCGGATCTGCGTGCGCAGGGCCTCACGCACCGACGCATCGACGAGCGCGAGGAGCGAGCGCTCCGGCCCGGCGGCGTCGATGACCGGGCCTTCGCGATGAAGCGAGAAGTCGAGGAGCATGATCTTGAGGCTGGGGTCGCGGACATCCGAGAGACGCTGGCCGCGCCACTGGGCTGGGCCCACGCGTGTGGCATCGCTCCAGTACTGAGCGTCGGCGAGAAACGCGCACGAGGCGGCGAAGTCGGTGTAGGCGGGCGCGTCCTTGGAGATCGAGTCGCCGCCGAACGCGCCCGAACGAAAACTCGCGGAGATCGGAGAGAGCCCGGCGAAGGCCGCCACGGGCCAGTGCCAGAAGAGCGACTGCTCGAAGTAGCGCGGCTTGGCGGCACGGGTCGTCGAACGGACTTCACCGCGCGGCGTGAGAAAGGAGACCGGAAAGGCGTCGGCGTGCGCGGCGGCGTAGGCGTTGAGGAGTTTGGCGTTCTCGCCCAGGCGCATCTTGGAAACAGTCCAGGACGAGACGCGTCGCACGCTCTGCATGGCGGGGAGCGCGAGCGCGAGCAAGATCGCCAGGACGGCGACGACGACGATCGCCTCGAGCAGAGAGAAGCCCGCTTTGCGCGCGGAGCCCTTCATGAGGTGGGCTCAGTCGGCAGGCGACGGGGTGCACTCGCCCAATTGCCGGACGTGCAGTCTGGATCCGGTGCCAGTGGAGAGGGAAAGTCACCGATCACGGGACAGAAGACCGGCGGGATGACGGGAACACAGCCGTGGCCGTCGACGAGACAACTCATTCTTTCGTAGCCGCAGATGGCGCTGATTCCTGTTTCATACATCGCATACCCGCTCCTGAACTCACAGCTCCAGATCTCCCACGCATCGTTCCGGAAGATGACATCCGGGCAGTGCATGAACTCGTTGGGATTGCCGGTCGTGCAGTACCGATTCCGGTTCACCGGGCAGAATCCGCAAGCGGGCAAACTCCCCAGCGAAGCGCAGCAGTCGGGCGGAGACAACGGCGGCGGCATGTGGTCCTCGCCTTGCACCAGAGGGAAGGGGCTCACCGCGATCGCCAAGAGGCACAGAATCCTTCGCATCATCAAGTTCCTGTGAAAGCCGCGCCACTTCTGGCGCGTGAACGATGACGAATCCAGCCGATCGCTCCGCCACCGGCCAGAACGGTCAGTGTGCCAAGGACCAAATGCCACGAGAAAGACTCGGCGCCGCTCGTGTCGAGCGACGGTCCTTCGGCGGCTTCGGTCGAATGGGCAAGCCCGGCGTCTGGTGACCCTGAGATGTGCGGAACTTCGCGGGGTGCGACGGGTCGCGTGCGCGGCTCGGTCCTCCCGCGCGGCGGAAGCGGCGTCCCCTGTTCGTCGGCGAGACCGCTCGGAGGCAGACCCGGCTTGGTCGAGTTGAGATCAAAGACCCGCGCGATCGGAGTTTCGTGGCGCAACGGGTCGGGGATATGCACCGATGGAGCTTCGAGCAGCAATCGCAATTCGTGTTCGGGCACGACTTCCAGTGAGATCAGTTGGAACTCGAACGAGAGTGGCTCGGCCTCGCCGAACTGCTGATAGCGAATCCGCGTCGCGATTTCGCGTCCGACGAGTGGATCGGATCTGAAGTCCATGAAGTCCACGTGCGCAACCAGAGCACCGCTCGAAGCGCTGAACGTTCGTTGGCGCACGGATCGAAACTCGCCGCCCGACAGTGGGCGCAGAGTCAGCTCGGACAGATTGCCGTTCGGCAGACGCTGGCGGACTGCGATGTTCCCTTCCGACACTCGGATGACTTCGCAGGACTCAACCTGACCCGCGAACGTGAGAACGCCGGCCGCGATGAGCCTCGCGTATGCATGCTGAATCCTCGAAAGCCCTTCGACGGGCCCCCACCCTTTCTCGATCGGCTTGGCGGAATCACCGACGTACACGCGTCGCGGGAGCGACACCCAAACCGTCGAGCCATTGGCGACCCGGTCCACGAAGGCCAGATCCTCGCCCCCTTCCAGCACCTCTTGATTGAGTCGCCAATGCTGGCGGTCCAAGAACCAGACGGTGTACGGGCTGACATCGGGCCCTTTTCGTCGCCGACGATCGCTCGTCTCGATGCGTTCGATGTCCTCGGGAGATGCCGCCCCGGTGGCCCGGCGCGCTCGGGCCATGGCGAGAGCGTTCTCAGGCTCGATCGCGTCGAAGACCATCTGCCAGGTCATCTTGCGTCCGCGCAGCGCCTTCTCTTCCGCCAGCGCCTCGTGGCTCGCACGGAGCCAGGCACGGACCGCGGCTTCGACCTCGCCGGTGACGCCGCCTCGTTCCCCTTCGCTCGGGGCCCGCGTCGGAGCGGTCGCCGCATCGCTCGGCGAGGTCGCGACGGCCACCGGGCACGGCACGAGCAGCAGCGAGAGGCACACCACTCCCCGGAAGTGTGACATCTCTTCAATTTAGCAGACGGGGGGGGGCTGTGAAGGGGCGTTGCGGCCGAGCCGCCGCGTGGCCAGAGCGATGGCCAGAGCGATGGGCGGAGCGAGCGATTTCACGATTCCTTGCCGGAATCCTTGCGCAGCCCAAACTCACCGGGGCGGCGTGCCCGCTTTCATGCTCGGCAGTCGGGACCGTTTTGTCCGACGCCGGTGGCGCGCCGTCCGCGCCGGGCCCGCGAAAGCGGGAACGAGGAGACAGACATGACGAAGTTTGCAACGCTCGCGATGGCGAGCGGGTTGGCCGTGACCGCTCAGGCCGCCGTGATCTCGCAGTGGACCTTTGAGGCGCAGAACCTGAGCCCGGCGATCGGGACGGGCACGGCGTCGTACATCGGCGGAACGGCGGCGTCGGGCAACGGCGAGTTCGCCACGGGCTTTGGCGGCTCCGGCACGTTCGGCTGGAACACCAGCAGCTACCCCGCCAGCGGCAACAACAAGACCGCGGGCGTGCGCTTCAGCGTTTCCACCGCGCTCTACCAGGACATCAGCGTGAGCTGGCGCCAGCGCCACAGCAACTCTTCCGCGAACACGACGGTGCTGCAATACACCATCGACGGGAGCGCCTGGATCGACGCGCAGACCTACACGTTCACCCCGGCCGCCAGCGGCACGGGCGACACCTGGTACAGCCGCTCGTTCAACTTCTCGAGCATCGCGGGCGTGAACAACAACGCGAACTTCGCGATCCGGATCGTGGCGGCGTTTGATCCGACGACCGGCGCCTACCGCGCCAGCCGCTCGACGAGCTCGTACGCCGCAAGCGGCACGTGGCGCTTCGACGACGTCACGCTCGAAGGCACCCTGATCCCCTCGCCGGGCTCGCTGGTGCTGGCGGGCATGGGCCTGCTGTTCGCGGCGGGTCGGCGTCGCTGAACAGATGTCTGCGGTGCACACCCAACAACCCCCGCCCGGCTCGGGCGGGGGTTTTTCGTTCATCCTTCATCAAGGGGCGGGGGGTGGGGTGCAAGAGGAGGCCGCGGCACACGGCGTGGCGCGAGGCAGGCGGGACGCTCCTTGCTGACGTGGGCGAAAGAGGCAGAAGGCCTCTAGTATTCGGACCTTGCGCCGGGAGTGACGACCCGAGGCGCGTGGGATTCGGGGCCGGGGCGTGCCGAGGCCGGAAGGTGTCGGGGCGGTCGGTCGATACACGTCTGTCCGGGATCGGTGAAGCCCTGCTGAAGTTTGTGCCGCGAGCAAACCGGCGCGGACGGCCTGGCGTAGAACCGCTCCCTCAATTCCCTGGAGTTTCGCTGCATGTCTACTCCCCGTCGCGCGCTCATCACCGGCATCACCGGACAGGACGGCTCGTACCTCGCCGAGTTCCTTGTCTCCAAGGGCTACGAGGTCCACGGCATCATCCGCCGCTCGTCGTCGTTCAACACCGGGCGCATCGACAGCATCTACCAGGACCCGCACGCCAAGGGCGGGAAGCTCAAGCTGCACTACGGCGACCTCTGCGACGCCAACAACCTGTCGAAACTGATGCGTGAGGTCCGCCCGCACGAGGTTTACAACCTCGGCGCGCAGTCGCACGTGCGCGTGTCGTTCGACATGCCCATCTACACCGCCGAGACGGTTGCGATGGGCGCGCTCAAGCTGCTCGAGGCCGTGCGCGACTTCCAGCAGGAGTCCGGCCAGCAGGTCCGCTACTACCAGGCTTCGTCCTCGGAGCAGTACGGCAAGGTCGTCGAGACGCCCCAGAAGGAGACCACCCCCTTCTACCCGCGCTCGCCCTACGCCTGCGCGAAGATGATGGCCCACTGGTGCACCGTCAACTACCGCGAGTCGTACGGCCTGCACGCTTCGTGCGGCATCCTGTTCAACCACGAGAGCCCGCGCCGCGGCGAAACGTTCGTGACCCGCAAGATCACGCGCGCCGTCGGCCGCATCAAGCTCGGCCTGCAGGACAAGGTCTTCCTGGGCAACCTCGACAGCAAGCGCGACTGGGGCTTTGCCGGCGACTACGTGAAGATGATGTGGATGATGCTCCAGCAGGAGAAGCCCGACGATTACGTCGTCGCCACCGGCAAGACGATCGCCGTCAAGGAGTTCTGCGAGCTCGCCTTCGGGCACGTGGGGCTCGATTACAAGGACTTCGTCGCCTTTGACCCGCGCTACCTGCGCCCGGCCGAAGTCGACCTGCTGCTGGGCGATCCGACCAAGGCCAAGCAGAAGCTGGGCTGGGTCCCCACCACCACCGTCGAGCAGCTCGCGGGCATGATGGTCGACCACGACCTGGAACTCGCCAAGCGCGAGAAGACCCTGCGCGACGCCGGGCACGAACTGCCCGAGTTCGCCGGGCACGATCAGTAAACCCGATCGACGCCCACGCGTCGACCCGCGGCCCCACGACCTTCTGAGCGACACGGACCCCACGCCCGAGCGTGGGGTTCTTTCTTTCTTGCCAACGATGCGTTATGCCTCCCCGCGTCATCGCCCACGTCGACATGGACGCGTTCTTCGCGTCCGTCGAGCAGCGCGACAATCCGGCGCTCCGCGGTCAGCCCGTGCTGGTCGGTGGCGGGAGCAAGCGAGGAGTCGTCGCCGCGGCGAGTTACGAGGCTCGGAAGTTCGGATGCAGGAGCGCGATGCCCACGGCTCAGGCGCTGCGCCTGTGCCCGCAGGCGATCATCGTGAAGGGGCGGCACGGGAAGTACGCCGAGGTTTCCAAACAGGTTTTCGAGGTCGTGCGATCCTTCACCCCCGATGTGCAGCCGATCTCCATCGACGAGGCGTTCTTCGATCTCACCAACGTCATGCACCTTCACGCCAAGGGCTGGGACCGCGAGCGCGCATGGGAGCAGGATGAGCCCCGTGCCCAGACGCCGAGTCTGAGCGAGACCTCGAGCGAAGGCTCGGATCGGAGGTCCGCCGACGTGGGGCGCGATACCAGATCAGAACGCTCCGAGACGAAGCAAACCCACCCCCCAGCCCCTTCCCTCGGGGAGGGGGAGTTGAGCGCACTGCGCTCCTTAGGGCTCGCCATGAAGCAGCGCATCCGCGACGCGGTCGACCTGCCGGCGAGCATCGGCATCAGCGGGAACAAGTTCCTTGCCAAACTGTGCAGCGACCTGAGCAAGCCGGATGGGCTGAAGATTCTGAGGCCGCAGGACGCGGAGCGGGAGTTGTTGCCGCTGCCCGTGGGCGTGATCTTCGGCGTGGGGCCCAAGGCGCAGGAGCGTCTGCGACAACTGGGAATCAGGACCATCGCCGAGTTGCTCGCGTTCGGCGAGGATCGACTGGTCAGCCGCTTCGGCGAGCACGCGCGAGAGTGGCTGCAGCTCGCCCGCGGCGAAGACCACCGCCCGGTGCGCCTGAGCCGCGAGCAGAAGTCGATCGGCAAGGAACGCACGTTCTTCGACAACATTGACGATCCCGAAGAGCTGCGTGCGCTGTTGCTGTCGTTCGTCGAGGACGTTTCGCGATCGCTGCGTGAGGACGGACTGAAAGCCAAGGGAGTCACGCTGAAGCTGCGGCTCGCGGACTTCAGCACGTTCACACGCTCGCGAGCGCTGGCGGAGGCAACAGACTCGACCAAGGAGCTGTGGGCCGCGGCGTGGTCGCTCTTGCAGGCGTGGATCCAGCAGCGCAAGGGCGCGCTGCGCCTGCTGGGCGTGAGCCTGCACGGGCTGACGAGCCAGACGCAGATGGGGCTGTTCGAGGCGCGCGAAGAGCGGGAGGACGCGTCGATTCCCAAGCGGAGCGCGGGCACAGATGGTGAACCGGACGCCGTGCGGAGCGAGTTGGACGCACAGGCAACCAAGAAGCGCCGGAACATCGACGCCGCGGCGGACGCGATCGCCAAGAAGTTCGGGAAGGACGCGATACGCCGGGGCGGGGCGATGGACGGCCCCAGGTCGTGAGGCAAAGACCCCATTGTGATTTCACGATGAAGATTGGGAAATGTGCATGGAGCAAAAATGAGTTGGAGGTAGTCTCATCAGGAATCCCCGAGCAAGGAGATCCGCGGTGAAGACACTCGACTCGATTCTTTTGGCGTCCCTTTTCGTCGCGTCCGAGTTTGCCGGGGCGTCGGTCATCGTGCTTGGCGGTGAGGGTGCCGGGACCGTCGTGGACGGCATCGGCGGTTCGGCGCAGTTCTCTGCGACGTACAACCCGACGAACCGCCGCGTCGGCGGCGGCGGCAGCACGTCGGGTGGATTCGGCGGCGTCTTCGCGAGCATCTCGCTCACGGGTCCCGATGCCGACGAGCGATTCAGCTTCGCGGGAAGCGCCACGGCACTTGCCGGCGCTCCTCTCGCTTACTCCGTCTTCATCTACGTGGATTTCCAGGTCGCAGAGCCGATGTCGTTCTCGTGGAGGCCCAACCTGTTCACGCGTGGGGCTTCCTTCTCCGGCTCGAACGATCCGGACGGAATCCTCAACGTCGGGACGACCTATCGCGTTCAGATCAGCCTCGATCGATCGCTCGGAGACCCCAACCAAACCGACTTTGTCCTCGATCTTCAGACGATCCCAACTCCGGGCACCGCCATGTCGCTCGCCGCGCTTGCGACGCTGCGCCGCCGGCGTCGCTAACAGCGGGGCGCCCGCGCTGGAACAAGCCGCGGTGAGGTCGACCGCGGCGGTCAGCCCCCCATCGCCTCCAACATCGCCTTGCCCATGTCCGCCGGGCTCATCGCGACGGTGACGCCGGCGGCCTTGAGCGCCGTGATCTTCGCGTCTGCCGTGTCGTCCGCGCCGCCGATGATCGCGCCGGCGTGGCCCATGCGACGACCGGGGGGCGCGGTGCGGCCGGCGATGAAGGCGGCGACGGGCTTCTTGAGGCGGCCGGACTTCCTGGCCTCGGCGATCCAGTGGGCGGCTTCGATCTCGTCGGTGCCGCCGATCTCACCGATCATCAGCATGCCGTGGGTCTCGGGGTCGTCGCTGAAGAGTTCGAGGCAGTCGATGTGGTTGAGCCCGCGGACCGGGTCGCCGCCGATGCCGACGCAGGTGCTCTGCGCAAAGCCGAGGTTGCTGGTCTGCCAGACGGCTTCGTAGGTGAGCGTGCCGCTGCGGCTGACGATGCCGATGGCCTTGCCGCGCTTGCTCTGGCTGATGTGGGTGTTGATGTAGCCGGGCATGATGCCGATCTTGCAGCCGTTGTTGGTGAAGGGCGCGTTGGGCTCACCCGTCATGCTGTTGGCGTTCGTGCGCGGGCCGGGCGTGATGACGCCGGGGCAGTTGGGGCCGACGAGAACGATGCGCCGTTTGGACGGAGGCGTGGCCGCTCCGCCGTTCATCTCGTCGATCACGGCACGCACGCGGATCATGTCCTGCACGGGCACACCTTCGGTGATGGCGCAGATGACGCGGATGCCGGCGTCGGCGGCTTCGAGAATCGCGTCGGCGGTGAAGGCGGGCGGGACGAAGATCATCGTCGCGCTGGCGCCGGTGGCCTTCACGGCCTGATGCACGGTGTCGAAGATGGGCAGGCCGTTGGCGTCCTTGGTTCCGCCCTTGCCGGGCGTGACTCCGCCGGCCATCTTGGTGCCGTAGAGAAAGCAGCCCTTGGTATGGACGGCTCCGAACGAGCCGGTAATGCCTTGACAGAGGACTTTGGTGTTCGCGTCGATGAGGATCGCCATAGGGGTAAGAGTGTACGGGCGCGGGCTGTGGCAAAGGCGCGGCCGGGCAGAGGCGGGGGACGGCCGGGCAGCGGCTCTACCGTTGAGCGTGCGGAGCAGACGCGACCAAGACGCAAGCGGGGATCGCGGACACGCCGACGCGCCGGGTGCGGCGGTCGCTCGCCTGCAGCACGCCGCGACGATCCTGCGTGCCGCGGTTACCAGCGACCTGTCGCGGGATTTTCTCGACGCGACCTCGGCCTTGCGCTGGGTCCGAGGCGTGCGAGTCTGGCAGGACCCGCGAACGCGGGAAGTGCTCTCGGCGTCGCGAGCGGCCAAGCTCGCGCCCCAGGAGCGGGCCCGGCTGGTTTCGCGTGTCATCGATGAACTTGCCTACTACGAGGGTCGCTACGGCTCGGCGCTGCTGCTGGTGGGCCTGCTCGACGCCGTCGCCGGCGCGGGCGTCTTGACCCTTTCGGGCGCGCATGTCGTCGACATCGGCTACGCCTCGATCCTCGGGCCGCGGCTGATGGCGTCGATCGGCGCGCACGTCGAAGCGGTTGAGAGCGACAGCTATCCGCACGCGCTGTACGAGCTTGAGGCCGGGCCGGTGCGCGTGGTGAAGGGCGTGACAGCGACCACGGGCGAAGGCTCGCTGCGCCTGCGCCTGGGACGCCTGGGAGTGGACTGGTCGCCCGATGAGGGCTGGGCGAATCTGATCGTGGCGCGCAACGTTCTCAAGGCCGGCTACGTCGAGCAGACAGGCGGAACGGGCGTCGACCTTGGCATGAGCGCGGCGGAGTTCGTCGCGACGCTGCGACGATCGCTCGCAACCGGCGGACGGGTGGTGATGTACAACACCTTCGTCCGGGGCGACCCCTCGCCCGGCGGCGACGGGCGATGCCCCTTCGCCGCCTCTGTGCTGGAGAACGCGGGCTTTGTAGTCGAGGCGCTGGACCGCCCCGACGACGAGCACGCGGGCAACCTGCACCGCGCGATGCTCGACGCCTCGGGGGTGTCGGTCTCGTCGCCCCCACCCGGCGCGCTGGTGACGGTGCTGCGCGCACGTGAACACGGATCGGCAACGGGAGTCGCGCATGCCATCGCATCGCAGGCGGAGAGTGACGGTCGGGCTGCTGGCGGCAACGCTGGCCTGGACGGGGTGCGCCGCGGCGCTGGCGGCGCCCGGTGAGCAAGGCGCCTCACTCGCGGTTTCCGAGCGACAGCCCGAGCGCCGCCTCCGCATCGGAGATCCCGTGCCCGCCCTCGAAATCGAAGAGTGGCTCACCACCGGCGATCGCCCGGCCGTCACCACCTTCGAGCGGGGGACGGCGTATGTCGTGGTGTTCTTCAGCGCCGGACAGCAGCCGCTGGAGCCGCTCTTGAACTCCGTCGCGGCCCTGTCCGACATGTTCCGCGCGCGGGGCGTGCGCGTGCTGGGCCTCACGGGTGAGGACGCCCGCGCGTCGCGCCTGGCGGGTGAGGCGGCGGTCCGTGGGGCGGCGGCGTCGAAGCGGTTTGCGATCGGCTGGGACCGCGGAGATCGCACCCGCAAAGCGATCGTCGAGGCGTCGGGTCAGCGCACGCCGCCCTTGGTCTATGTGATCGACACGCAGGGACGTCTGGCGTGGTACGGCGTCCCGGGCGGGACCAGCGCGATCCTGGAGGGCGTCTTGAGCGGGACGTGGGACCTTGAGCGCACGCGGCGCGATCTGGAACGCACGGAGGATCTGGCATGGCTGCGCATCGAGGTCATCCGAGCGCAGCGAGCGCGGGACGCGGCACGGATGCAGGCCGCGGGAGAGCGCCTGCTCAATGAGTTCGCGTCCGACCCGGAGGGTCGGGATGAGTTGCTGCGGTTCGCCGCCGAGTTGACCTCGCGCCACGGGTTGTTCGACCTTGACGCGCACGCGGCCCTGCGCACGCTCTCGCTTCGAGCGGCGGAGGCGGCGGTGGCCGCTGATCCGTCCGATCCGCGGCGGCTTCGAGTGCTGGCACGAGCGCAGGCCGCCAACGCGCGTGTGGACGAGGCACGAGCGACGACGCGCGCCGCTCTGGAGAAAGCCGGCGGCGAGGAGCCGGCCGATGCGGACCTGCTCGACGAACTGGCGACGATGCTGCGTCAGTACGCGGAGAGCCCCGAACAACCGGCGCCGACGCCTTGAGGCTCGCGAAGGACTTCAGAAGGGTCGGCGCATGGGGTTGGGAACGATGTTGTCGCGCCCGAGGATGAGCATGTCGGCGACTTCGATCGCCTCGCGGAAACTCTCCTGCGCGAGCGCGAGATCGACCGCGCCGGCGAGGACCTGGCCCTGCTCAAGATGCTCGACGGTGGGCACGCTGTCGCCGGTGATCAGCACGGTCTGACGCGGATGCTCCAGCAGCAGACCCGTCAGCCCGGGCGTCACGCCCGGCAGCGGGAAGAGGCTGACATGCTCCGCAAGACGGTCCGGCGCGGCACGGCAGCGCTGCAGCACCGCGACGTCGCGCGTCAGCACGTCGCGCAGCACGCGGTCTTCCTCGTCTTCCAGATTTAGATCCTTCAGGCTCTGGGCCAGCGGCACGCCGACGCCCTCGCGCTCGGCCTCGCTGATCCACCACGAGGCGTGCTCGAAGGCGCCGATGCCCCGACGCGCGTCGGAGCGGAAGCTGGTGAGAAACACGTCGGTGATCTGCGACGGGGCCAGATTCGCCCGCTCGCCAAGGCGGGCGACGAGGGCCGCCTCGGGCAGGCCGGGATCGACCAGGATGCGCCGCTTGCCCGTGGTGATCAGCGTCGTGGTCGTGTGACCTGTCCGCACCTGACCCTTCTCGCCCCAGAGCGGATGGGCGGGCAGTGTCCCGATGGAGATGACGCGGTGTTGCATGGTGTGAGAATGAAGGAAGGGGGAAGAAACGGGTCGGTCCGCTCAGGATTCGGCGCCCTGGTCGCGCGCCTGTCGCAGGCCCTCAAAGACCGGATGGCGCTGGGCTTTCTTCTCGCGGAGCTTTTCGAGCACCAGATCCGGGACCATGTGTCGCAGACGCGCAAGGTCTTCGCCCATCGCCGCGATCTGCTTGATGAGGCTGCTGCTGGTGTAGGCGAAGCTCTCGCCCGCGACGACGAAGGCGGTTTCAAGGTCCGCCACCTCGCGGTTGGTGACGGCCTGCTGGATCTCGTATTGCAGGTCGCTGAGGTTGCGCACGCCGCGGAGCAGGGCCGAGGCGTGCAGCGACTTGGCGAAATCGACCGTCAGGCCGGAGAAGCCCTTGACGGTGACGGGTGCGCCGTCGGGCTCTTTCTCGAGAAGCTCGGCGACCAGACGTCGCGTCATGTCGAGCCGCTCGGCTGGCGAAAAGAGTTGATCCTTGTTGGGGTTGCGTCCGACGGCGACGATGAGTTCGTCGAACAGGCGGCGTCCTCTGCGGATGACGTCCAGATGCCCGAAGGTGATCGGATCGAACGAGCCGGGGTAGATCGCCAGGTGCTTCTTGCTGGGCATCGCCGGATGGTAGGAAACGGGTTGTTTTCGGGGCACAACCGACAGGACGTGTTACGAAGCGGCTTGGGAGTCGTGAAGGCGGCGCGAAATGAGGCGGGGAGGCGACGGGCGGATGTTGATCGGCGCGGGCGATCGACGATCGATCCTGCATCCAGGGTCGAACGACGGTGCCTGCAGGTCCCGGAGGAACGCATGGTGCGGTGGAACTCGCCAAGCGACGACGAGGCTGTGGACGGGGGTCTTCAAACGCCGGACCTGATCCGGATGGACACGCATTGCCACTCAAGCGCGAGCAGTGCGCCGGTGATCCCGCTTCTGGGGCCGCTGGGTGTGCCCGAGAGCTACTCCCCGCCCGAGCGCGTGTACGAGCAGGCGCTGGCCCGGGGGATGGATCTTGTGACCATCACCGACCACGACACGATCGACGGGGTGATGCGCCTGGTGGATCGCGGGTATCGCGGGGTGGTGATCGGCGAGGAAGTCACGGTGCTGTTCCCCGAGGACGGGTGCAAGCTGCACGTGCTGGTGTGGTGCCTGACGCCCGAGCAGCACGAGGAGATCGGCTCGCTGGGGCTGCGCCGGGACGTCTATGCGTTCGCGGCGTGGCTGCGCGATCAGAACCTGCCGCACGCTCTGGCGCACCCGCTTTATGTGCAGAACCATCGGATGTCGCGCTGGCATCTTGACCGCTGCGCGCTCCTGTTCAAGGGCTTTGAGACGCTGAACGGGGCGCACAGCGGAATGCATCGGTCGGGCATCGAGGCGTACCTGGGCGCGCTGACGCCCGGTCGCGTGCTCGAGCTCATCGAGGAGACCGGGCTCGAGCCCCTCTGGCCGCGGATCTGGGAGAAAGCGCGAACGGGCGGGAGCGACGACCACGCCCTGCTGAACACAGGCCGGACATGGACGGGCGTCCCGCTGAGCGCGTTCGGTGACGAGGATGGGGACTGGCCGCGCTCACGCGTCGTGGACACGCCGCGCGAGTTCTTCCGCAAGGTAATGCAGGGGCGGACCACGGTGGGCGGCGTCGCCGGGCACTCGGTGCTGCTGGCGCACCAGATCAGCGCGGTGGGCGCACGCTTCCTGGCCGATACGCTCTTTTCGGCGCAGGGGACGGCCTTGAGCACGCTTTTGGGGCATCGACGCCCGACGGCTCGGGCGCAGCTTGTGGCGAGCAAACTGCTCTCCTTCGCCGGCATCCCCGTGAAGCCGCCCTCCAAGGTTCGTTTGGCGCTGGGCGAGGTCGGTCGGGTTGTGCGGCTGCGCGGACGCCCGCGCCCCAACCCGCTGCTCGCGTCTCTGCGTCAGACGCTGGGGCCGACGCTCCGTCGCTATCCTGACGTCGCGGAGCGGCTGGCGCGCGTGGGCACGCCGGAGCACGCACGCGACGGTGCGGCTCTCGCCCAGCACGACCGCGTCGCGGACTTTGTATGCGAGGTGTACGCGGCGGCGGCGCGGGCGCTGGCCGACGCGGGCGCCGCGCGGGCCCGATCTCGGGATGTCGGGGGCGTTTTGGCGCACGCGAAGGCGGCGCTCACGCTGGAACTGACGCAACTCCCCTACCTCTTCAGCCTCTTTCACCAGAACAAGGAGCGGCCCTTCGTGGATGCGATCGAGCGGGAGGCGATCCTGTCGCAGGCCCGATCATCGGGTCAGGCCGAGCCGCGCGAGCCGCGCCCGATGCGCCTGGCGCTCTTCACCGACACCCTCGGGGACGTGAACGGGGTCTCACGCTTCATCAACGACATCACCGATCAGTCACGCGAGGCGGGACGCGATCTGCACGTCTTCACCAGCACCCGCTTCCCGGTCCGCGACCTTCCGACGATCCACAACTTCGAACCGGTTCTGGCGGGCAAAGTCCCGGGGTATGAGAACCTCGAGTGGGCGATCCCGCCGGTCGTACGCATGCTGCGGGCCATCGACGCTCATCAGCCGGACGTCATCCACATCAGCACGCCGGGGCCGGTGGGGCTGGTGGGGTTCATCGCGGCACGGATGCTCAAGGTGCCGGTGGTCGGCGTCTATCACACCGACTTCCCTCGCTATGTCGACGAGCTGTTCGAGAACGACCCGACCTTCAGCCGCCTCGCGCGCTTGGCGATGAGCCAGTTCTACCGCCCCTTCCGATCGATCTTCACGCGCAGCCGCGAGTACGTGGACTCGCTTTGCGAGCTTGGGATCGAGCGTTCTCGGTGCACCGCGCTCAAGCCCGGCCTGCAGACGTCCCTCTTCCGCCCCGAGCTTCGCGACGATCGCTGCTGGGACTCCTACGGCGTGCGCCGCGAGAGCGTCAAGGCGCTCTTCGTCGGGCGCGTCAGCGTCGAGAAGAACATGCCCATGCTCGCGCGGATCTGGCGCGAGGCGCACGCACGCCTCCTTCGCGAAGGCCGTGACGCCCAGCTCATTATCGTCGGCGATGGCCCCTTCCGTGCCGAGATGGAGGCACAGCTCGCCGGCACCGACGCGCGGTTTCTGGGCTTCCGCTACGGTGAAGAGCTCTCGCGGCTCTACGCGTCGAGCGACCTGTTCGTCTTCCCCAGCGTCACCGACACGCTCGGCCAGGTCGTCATGGAGAGCCAGTGCAGCGGCCTGCCCGTCCTTGTCAGCGACGTGGGCGGCCCCAAGGAGATCGTGCGCGACGGACAGACCGGCCACGTGCTCGGCGCGACCGATCTGGCCGCGTGGGTCGACTCCGTCGTCACGCTCGTTCGCGAGCCGCAGCGCCGCGAGGCGATGGGTCGAGCGGCACGTGAGTTCATGTCGGGCTTCTCGATCCGGGACTCCTTCGAACACTTTTGGGAGGTGCACGTGGACGCGTGGCGCACCACCTTCCGCCCCTCCGACGACTCCGCCGCCCACCCGCCGGACCGCGCCGGAGTCGCAACGTCCGGCCCGGCGCGGGCCGCCTCGGCCGCGAGCGCCGCTCGAATTCACCGCACGGGTCGTTGAGCCGCCCAAAGCACGCATCCCCTCTCGGGCGGCAGCCCGCCGCAGACGACGACTCAGACACCACGGCCGCCCCACGCGCGTCTCGGGGGGTACTGTTGTCTCGTGCAATGGATCCTCAACAACCTGCAGTTGGTCGTCATCCTGCTGGTCGTCTTCGGGCCCATCATCCAGGGCATCCTCAAGGCGCTCGCGGACTCGGCGAAGAAGCGCCGCGAACTGGCCGAGCAGCGGCAACGCGAAGACGAGGCCCTTCGCACCGGGCGGCTTGAGCCGTCGCAGATCGCCGGATCGCCGACGCCCGTGGGTCTGTCACGCGAAGCCGAGCTTGAAGAACTGCGTCGGCGCGCGCGTCAGCGGCGCGACGGATCCTCCCCCGCTCCGGCCGAGTTCGAGCCCCGGGCCGAACCCGTGGACCAGAGCAAGACGATCGAGGTGCTGCTGGGGCTGCCGCCGGGCTCGATCGCGACCGACGAGCCCGATCCCGAGCGTCAGCGCCGCGAAAAGCGCGAAGCGCGTCGGCGTCAGCGTCAGGCCGAGGAGGCACGACGAAAGGAGCAGGAGGCCCGTCGCCAGCAGGCCGCGCGGATCGAGGCGGCGAAGGCCGAGGTCGAGCGCGTGGAAGCGGCACGCGAGCACGCGGTGCGCCAGGATCGCCTCGCCGCGTGGGCGCAGCCGACGAGCTTTGCCGTGCGGCCGGCGGGGAAGGCCAGCCTTCCCGGCACGCGCCGCTCGTGGCGCGAGGCGTTCATCCTGAACGAGATTCTCCGCCCGCCGGTGGGCTTTCGCCCGCAGGAAGATCGCGGCGTCTTCTGACGCACCGGTGCTTCGCCGAAGCGCTCAAGCCGTACGACTCGGTAAATGAACGACCGGGCGTTTGCGGGCCGGACGGCGGCGAACGGTTCAGGGCTGCGGCTCGTCCTCGACCAGCGTCACGCTCGAGGTCTTGCGCGAGAGGTTGAGCAGACCGACGCGGACGCTGCGGCTCTGGCGCTCGCCGATGATCCCGCGGGCCGGATCGACCTCGAGGCGCACGGTGCGATCGATCGTGGTGAAGTCAAAGCTCGCAATCAGTTCGGTCTCGATGCCCAGCCGACGTGCGTTTCCGGTGAGCAGGCGAACCTTCTGCGTGGCTTCGCCGCGACTCTTCCCCTCGCCGCGGGCGTCGGTCATGACGACATCCGCGCTGCTCACGGTGGGCTCGCCCGGACCCAAGACCTCGGGCATGAGCACGAGCGCGGGGTCAAAGCGGAGAATGCGTCCCTCGCTCTCCAACTCAAGGCGGCTGAGGAAGATCGAGCCGTCGGGCCCGCGCTCCAGGTGCGTCCGACGCACCAGAGCGCCTCGCAGCGAGCGGTCGGCACTCTCGTACTCCTCGATCGTCCACTCGTTGGGCGAGGCCCCCTCAACCGCGACGCGCCGAACGATCCGCGGCCCATCCCTGTAAACCTTCTCCCACGGCGCAGGCCGGTACACGTCCGACGCACGGAGGCTTGGAGCCTGCTCTCCGGAGGCCGAGGCGGCCTGGGGTGTCAAAGCGGGACCATCGCCCGCGGGCGACAAGCCGTCGGAGGTGCCCGTGGCGGCACACCCCCCCGCGAGCGACGCCGCGATCCACAGCCAGGCGACGAACGCGCCGGCACGAGGAGTGCGAGAGACCCGGGCAGGCAGAATCAGAGAGTGCATGGTTCGCTCCGAAGCTGGAGACGAGGCTGAAGGTCAGGCCGGAGGCGAGGCCAACTCGCCCCGCGCGGAACATTCCGCCTGCGGCTTGGCCGCACGCGGCGTGGACGGAAACTTATACTCGTTGCGATGCCCAGAGATTTGCGCCCCTCCAGACCCGATGTCTCTCGCACGCCGCGCCCCCGTCGGGCGCTGGCGGCGGCCGCGCTGACCGCTCTGGCGACATCCCTGGCCGGGTGCGATGTCTTTGACGAGGTGCGGCCCGGAGCGACGAGTCTCTTCGATCTCTTCGCGCTGCCGTCTCCAAGCGAAGCGGCGGAGATGGCGATCGATCCCTACGACTCGGACCGTCGATACCGAGGCACGATGCTCCTCGCCAACGCCTACTTCGCGGGGCAGGAGGTCTACATCCGCCTCTTCGAAGACGCCGCCCGCGACACCGATGCGCGCGTGCGTCTCGCGGGCACGCGTGCTCTGGCCAACCACGGCTCGACGCGCCACGCCGCGATCCTGATCGAGCGTCTGACCGACAGCGAGCCGCTGGTGCGCCTCGAAGCCGCACGCGGGTTGCAGCGACTGCACTCGGCCGACGCGATCGAGCCCCTGATGAACGCAAGCCGCAATCCGGATCTCTCAACGCCCGAGCAGCGGAACGAGGAGAACCCGGAGATCCGCTCGGAGGCGGCGCACGCGCTTGGGCAGTATCGCACGAGCGAAGTGGTGCAGCACCTGATCTCGATCCTGAACGATTCGCAGCTCAGCGTGAACCGCGGCGCGTTGGCGTCGCTGCGCACGCTGACGGGGCAGGACTTCGGCTTTGACCGGCGCGCGTGGCTGGACTGGTACAACGAGACGGAAGACCTCTTCGTCGCCGGCACGCCCTATGTCTATCCCGTGTTCCAGCGCGACAAGACGCTGCTCGAGTATCTGCCCTTCGTCAGCCCGCCTCCCAATGAAGTGGCCTCGACCCCGGCGGGGATGCCACCCATCACAGGCGGGACGCTCGTGCCCCTCTCGTCGCCAAGCGGGACGACGGCACCGACCGAACGGCCTGGCGCGTCCGAGAACCGGTGAGGACCTTGCCAGAGGTCGGGCTGTCGCAGGCTCCGGACGCGACTGACCGATAGCCTGCTGTGCGCCGCATCATCCGCGAGGGTCAACGGTGGGTCTGGGGGGCGAGCCCCGAGCCCGCGGGATCGCGTCCCGCCGGGTGGGTGTCGCTCCGCCCGACTCGGGCGGCGGTGGTGCCCGACGAACTGGACCCCGGCCTTCGCGTCACCCCCGGCAGCGAGATGGTCGGAGTCGTGCTCGAGGACACCGCCGAGACAACCGACCCGCGTCGTTGGAAGGGCAAGCGCGTCGTCGCATCGCCGCTGGTGGTCTGCGGCCGGTGCGACCTGTGCCGCGCGGGGCTGAGCACCCACTGTCGCGAATCGCGTCTGATGGGCCGCGATGTGGACGGCGTCCTGAGCGAGCGCGTGAGCGTGCCGGCGACGAATCTGGTCGAGCTTCCACGCGCGCTCGACGACGATCGGGCCGCCTTGTCGGCACCGCTGGCACGCGTGCTCCACGCCGCGAGCCTGGCGCGTCTTGAGGGCAAGGTCTACGTGAGCATTGTCGGGGACGGCGTCGAGGCGCTGCTGGCGTCGCAGGTGATGACGCAGCGGAACGCTTCGGTCCGCGTGCTGGGGCGCGACGAGAAGCGCTACGGGCTGTGCGAGAAATGGGGCGCCAAGCACCGACACCTCGACGAGGTCGGACGCCGTGCCGATCAGGATCTCGTCTTTGTCGCGACGCCGGGAGAACTCGAGACCGCGCTGCGACTCGTCCGCCCGCGCGGGACCGTGATCATCCTGCACCAGCACGCCGCGACGCCCAACGATCGCGCGTCGCAGGCTGCGGCCGCTCCGCTGCTCTCGCTGATCGTGGAACGCGAGCTCATCGTGCTCGGTTCCCGCGCGTTGCTTCTGGCCGAGGCGGTGGAGCTCTTGGCCAAAGGAGGAATCGACGCGCAGAGCCTGCTGACCTCTCGACGCCGCGTCGCCGACTTCGAACAGGCGCTGACGGAGGCCTCGGGTGCGGGGGCGCTTCGGACCCTTGTGGAGTTCTGACGCTGTTGACGGACGAACGCCGTCCCGTCCGATCAGCGGGCTGTCGAATGTGCCGGATAGGGCCCGAGATCGGGCCCATGAATGGACGACGGGCCCCCCGCAACGCGTCGCGGGACCTTCCGAACAATCACCTGTGATCTATCTCGCGGCCATCACGATCCTCTGCGGCGGGCTGCTGGGGTTCGTCCTCACCCTGCTGACGCTGCCGGGCATCTGGCTGCCGGTGATCATCGCACTGATCTTCCAGTGGTGGCATCCTGAGATGTTCAACTGGTGGACGATCGGGGCGGCGGTCGCGCTTGGGGTACTCGCCGAGGTGCTCGAGTTTCTGGCCTCAGCCGCCGGAGCGGCCGGCGCCGGCGGGAGCAAGCGGTCGGCGGTCGGTGCCGTGGTGGGAACAGTCGTGGGCGCGATCGTGGGCTCGCTGATCCCGCTCTTTCCGATCACGACGATCATCGGAGCCGTCGCGGGCGCGGGCCTGGGTGCCGCGCTCATCGACCGCTCTCGCGCGGAGCGGACATGGGCGCAGTCGGGGCGGGTGGGGGCCGGTGCCGCCGCCGCGCGCGGGCTGGCGCTTCTGATCAAGGCCTGCCTGGGAACACTCATCGCCCTGCTGCTGGTCGTCGGGGCCTTGGCGCCCAGGCTCTAAAGGACCACCGACGATCGTGCCTCGTTTCTGTCCGAGCGGGAGGTTGGGAAAGATCTTGTGAACCCCCTTCCATGCGCGTGTCGGCTTCGGTATGCTGGGAACCGTTTGAGCGCGACCGCAGCGGCAGGCTGACGCCGCGCCACAACTCCGGGCCGAGCCGCCGTGTTCGGGTCTCCATGGATGGAGCGAGAGATGAGTAATGTGTTCAGCCGTTCAACCGAAACGATGACCCGTTCCTCCCGCGCGACGCGACAGCCCGAGGCCAAGACCCAGAACCCCGTGCCAAACAAGCCCAATGACAGCGCGGGTTCCAAGCCCGCTTCGAACGTGACGTCCGGCGAAGCCGCCAAGCCGGGCAAGGCTCGCCAGCCTTCGACGCAGCCCAAGGGCCAGCCGACGCAGGCCGTCAAGCACTTTGTGCTCGACACCAACATCCTGCTGCACAACCCAAGCGCGATCTTCGTCTTCCAGGAGAACCACGTCATCATTCCGTTCGCGGTCATCAGCGAACTGGACAAGATGAAGCGCAAGGAGGACGACCTCGGCCGCAATGCGCGCGAGTGCATCCGTCACCTCGACCGACTGCGGGCGCTCGGACACCTCATCGACGGCGTGAACTGGGGCCTGCTCGGACCGCAGACGCGCAGCGCGTCCAGCGTGGGCAAGAACGGCGAGACCGGCACCATCCGCGTCGACGTCACCGACCATCCGCGCCCCGCCGCGATTCACGACGACTCGCCCGACAACCGCATCATCGCCTCGGCGCTCGCGCTGCACACGCAGGGCTTCCGCACCGTCTTTGTGAGCAAGGACCTGGCCGCACGGATTAAGGCGGACAGCCTGGGCCTCAAGACCGAGGACTTTGAGAATCAGAAGGTCGACGCCGACCGGCTCTACACCGGCTATCTCAACGCCGACGTGGACGGCTCGCTCATCGACGAGCTCTACAAGGACCGCCTGCTCGAGATCGGGCGGCTCAGCGACGCGCTCGCGGCCGAAGACGAGCTGGGGAACTCCTACACCCGGACGATGCTCTCCAACCAGTTCGTGGTGCTGCGCAACCGCGAGGACGAGAATCACACGGGCCTTGGGCGTCGTCTGGGCGACACCGACCACGTGATCCCCGTCACCGGCCCGCGCAAGCCCGTCTTCGGGATCATGGCGCGCAACGTGCAGCAGACGATGGCGCTCGACCTCTTGATGGACGACGAGATCCGCATGGTCACGCTGCTGGGCAGCGCGGGCACGGGCAAGACGCTGCTCGCCATCGCCGCGGGCATGGCCAAGGTCTTCAGCGAGGAGCGCTACGACAAGCTGCTGGTCGCCCGCCCGATCATGCCGATGGGTCGCGACATCGGCTATCTCCCCGGCGACAAGGACGAAAAGCTCGGCGCGTGGATGCAGCCGATCTTCGACAACCTGTCGTACCTGCTCAGCACCCGCGGCGCCACGATGCACCAGGCCGCCGAGAGCCACTCCAGCGAACAGCGCATCCAGAAGCTGATGGCCGACGGCAAGCTCGTTCTCGAGCCGCTCACCTACATCCGCGGGCGCTCGATCCCGCACCAGTTCATGATCGTCGACGAGGCCCAGAACCTGACGCCGCACGAGGTCAAAACCATCGCCTCGCGCGTGGGCGAAGGGACCAAGCTGGTGCTGACGGGCGACATCGGACAGATCGACAACCCGTACCTGGACCAGTCGAGCAACGGCCTGTCCTACGCCGCCGAAAAGATGAAGGGCGTGAGCCTCTTCGGCCACGTCGTTCTCGCCAAGAGCGAGCGCAGCGAACTGGCAAGCCTGGCGGCGAGCAGGTTGTAGAGCCGCTTCAGCGAGCGAAATCTCGCCCGCGAACACCGTGAGCGGTGAGAAAGACGGGGTAGCGCACCCATTCGGGGCCGCGCGTTACCCCCGCCATCGCGTCGTCGGGGTCTCGTGCGTCGACGCTGCCGTCAAGGAACCAATGCGTGGCGGCACCGAATGCGGCGAGATCCTTCGAGCGTCGGAACTGATCGACGCGGCTGAGGTGTCGCGCTATCCACAATCCTGTACCATGCCGGTGGTGCAGCCGTGCGCTGAACTCTGAGGGACCCGTGTCGATGTCGCCAACACATTCGATCAAGGATCGCGGAAGACGATCGCTCGCAGCCGCTCTCTTGATCGGTGCCTGGACGACCGCAGAGGCTGCTTCATCGCCGACAACCACCGCACGTCTCGATGCATGGATGGAACGCGCGCTGCGTGCGCCGCATCTTGACTCTTCTTTTGTCACCGAGGGTTGGCCAACGGTCCAATCTCCTGCGGCCGTTTCGGTCGCGCGGTCGGTGGTCGATCTCAGGCTGAGTTGGCCGCACGGATATAAGTTCGTGGAGGACCAGTTTTCGGCTCCCACGCCCGAGGGACCTGCATTCAACCTTCGCGATCTTCCGCCCGATCTGGAGTGGAGGTTCGGACAGCGCTTCGTGCTGATCTTTCGGCCCGATGCCTCCGTGTTCTCCGGCGTGATGCCGAATCTTCGCCAAAGCAGTAAGCCCCAAACCCTCGGTGAATCAGCGCACCTCGTCAGCTTCTGGTTACCTCAGCTCGGAGCCGGCGTCATCCGCGATCACCTCCCCGACGGCGTGTCCGTCGAGCAACTCGACGGCCAAGTCGTTGCGACGCTCACGAAGAGGGGGCTGCGATTCCGCTTCGCGGATCAGGACGCAGAGGGTCTGAACCTCGTCGAGATCGAGCTCTTCCAGCCTCAAGTCGGCACCGACGCGGTGATCGAGCGGTATCGATATTCCGACTTCCGAAACGTGGCGGGCTTCGCGGTGCAGATCCCCTTTGTTCGGGAGAACTGGCTCCGCCGCACGACCTACGACGTGCGCACCCGAAAGACGGAGGAAGCGAACGAGATCTCTCTGCACAGCGTGACGCGCCTGATCTCGATCACGGCCACCAAGCCGCTCGGTCTGGCCGACTTTGATCCCGCGTCCGTCCAGCAGTCGCCCGCGACGTCATCAAAGGCGACGGCCTCGACGGTTCCGAGTTCGGGTGCGGCCGGTGCCACGCCCGGTCTGCCCCAAGACGCGACCCCCCGTGCGCCCCAGAACACCCCCGGCGGCTCGAATCCGAGCGGACAGGTGTCGTTCTGGAGTGATCCGACGGCCGTGACGGTCACCGCGCTGGGCGCGCTGCTGATCATCGGCGGCGTGACATGGAAGCTGGCCCGGCGAGGCGGCTGACGCGTCGGGCTGCGTCGTCTTGACGAGACCTGAACAGGCTTGCAGGCCGCGTTCGCTATGCTGGCCTCATGGCTCAGGACGGCTCGAACACATCGGTCTCTCGTCGCACGCTCCTGGGTGCCGGGCTTGCGGCGATCGCCGCCGGCGGTCTGCCCAGAGCGGCGCACGCCGCGGCTCCGTCTCCCTCGGGCGCGGCACGACGCGTGCTGCGCTTCGCTCATCCCACCGACATCCACGTGCAGCCCGAACTTCGCGGCGGCGAAGGCATGGCCGCGGCGTTCCGCCACATGATGGCCCTCGACGAGCCGCCGGAGCTCATCATCACCGGCGGCGACCTGCCGATGGACACCGCCAGCACGCCCGAAGAGACCTCTCGCGTGCAGTGGGATCTCTTCCAGCGCGTGCTGCGCGAGACGGTGCCCGCGTCGGTCCCCATCTACCACACGCTGGGCAATCACGACATCTTCGGCCGCGACAAGAAGGCCTGCCGCGCCACGGGCGAAGAGGCCGTCTACGGCCGCAAGTGGTTCCTGCAGAACTTCGGCTACGAAAAGACGTGGCAGTCGTTCGACCGGGCGGGCTGGCACTTTGTGATCCTGGATTCGATCGACCTTTTGCCCGACGGCGACGAGTATGTCTGCCGCATCCGGGGCGAGCAGCTCGACTGGCTGCGGCGTGACTTGGCCTCCACCGCGCTGCCGACGGTGGTGGTGTCGCACGTGCCGATCATCTCCGCCGCGAGTTTCTTCGACAGCGACGACGACGAGTGGGTGTCGGACGCGCCCGATCTCAAGGTCAGCACGAAGCGCACGCACGCCGACTGTCGCGAACTGGAAGAACTCTTCTTCCGTCACCCGCACGTGCGCCTGTGTCTGTCGGGACACCTGCATCAATTGGCCCGGTCGGAATACAACGGCGTGACGTACATCTCCGAAGGCGCGGTCTGCGGCGCCAAGTGGAAGGGCCCCAAGCGCCGCACGCCCGAGGGCTACGGCATCATCGATCTCTACGACGACGGGACGTTCCGCCACCAGTACATGACCTTCGGCTGGAAGGCCGAGACGCGGAAGAAGAAAGGCTGAACGCCGGTCAGCGCGGGGCGGCGTCGGGGCTGGTGATCGAGCCGGGCGCAACGGAGGACGTCGGTGCCGGCGCGGTGAATCGCCCGCTGCGATCGCGCTCGCGCAGGGCCGACTCCAGCCGCAGCCGCCGGAAGGCCAGCTCCTGCGTCCACTTGGGGTCGGTCTCGATGAGCTGCAGTTGGCGGATGTGCTCGAGAGTCTTCTCGTCCTCGCGCCCGACGCGCTGGGCGGCGGTGACCGCGCCGCGCAGAGCTTCGACGTTGCGCGGGTCGCGCTCGATCGCCTGATCGAAGTTGGCCAGAGCCTCCTCGGCCCAGCCGCGGTCGAGGTAGGCGATGCCAAGATTGACCAGCGGCCGCGAGTCGGTGGGCGAGAGTTCGGAGGCCCGCTTGAAGGCGTCGGCCGCCCCGGCGAAGTCCTGCTTGGACATGAGCGCCACGCCGAGGTTGGTCCAGATCCCGCTCAACTCCGGATTGGCGTTGAGCGCTCGCCGGTACAGCTCGATCGACTCATCCAGCCGCCCGGCGCGCTGCGCCTGAAGAGCTTCCGCGGCAAGGCGGACCGCAGCCTCGGTGTCGTACGCGGGCGGCGCGACGACGGCGGCGGGCCGCGGCTTGCTGGCGCAGCCGCTCAACGGCGCGAGCGCCATTGCCACGCCCGCCACGAGGAGCCCTGCCACCTTCAGCCGCCTGTCTGTAGTCTGCTTCACGCGCGTCTCCAAGCCCGACGCCCCCGAAGGCCCGCGTCGGTGGGCCGAACGACTCACGAGCCCTTGCGCTCCCAGCGCCCGAACGACACATCGATGCGCCAGTTGTTCGCGTCGGGCCGGATGGTGAGCCCGGTGAGCTCCAGCCCGGGTGCGCTGCGCAGGCACCGCGCGATCCAATCAAACAAACGCTCCAGAGACTCCTCACGGATGTCCGTGTAGCGCCACACACGCCTCTGCAGATCACCGACCCCGCCGGGCGCAACCGTCGCCGTCACCACCGGCAGCTTGTTAGTCAAACGGGCGGCCGTGGCGGCCTCGTTGGTGCGGGTCTGGAAGTCGACCAGCGGGCGCAGTTCTTCCATGCGCTCCACATTGACGCGATCGAACGCCGCCAGACGCTCCACCATCGTCTCGATCCTGCCCGCCTTCTCGCGCTCGCGCTCCAGCCGCGACGCCTGCGTGGTGCGTGCGACGGCATACCAGCCCACGCAGATCAGCCCCAGCGTCAGCAGGGAGATCGAGAGCGTCAGCAGGCCGTGCGGCCGATTGGCCCGCTCGTTCCGACCGGCCAGATCGCCGGCCTGCGACAGCATCTCGCGCACTTCCGAAGACGGTCTGGGCGCGAGGGGTGGCGCCGTGCCCGGAAGACTGAGGCCCGTGTCCGGTCGGTTCATCGCGGCGCCTCCGGAGTGGGCTGAGCAGGTTGTGCCGTCGGGCTCGCCTGTGGAGCGGCGACAGGCGACGGCGCGACGGGCGCGGGAGGCTTGGTGGCAGCGGCCGATGCGGGCTGGTTCGCGGTCCGATTCGCGGACGACGATGCTGCGGGAGCCGCACGCGACGCCGACGCGGCCGGCGTGCGTCCGCTGCGCCACGATCCGGTGAACGTGGCGCGCACCCGTCCGTCGCCGGCACTGCCGAACGTGGGCTGCCGCCACGACTCGATGTTGCTGCCTTGGATGGACGTCAGCGACTTGAAGACACTCTCGCTTGACTTGATGTCGGGCGTGAGCACCCGGATCTCGACGCTGCCGTTTCCGCCCGATGCGCTGATGCTCTCGAGTTCGATCTCGGGATCAGCAAGCACGAGCGTAAGAGTTTCGAGTTCTTGGATAATCGGTCGCTGGGGCTCGATCTTGGTGCGCTCGCGCTCCTGCTGGTGGCGCTCAATGAGGCGAGCCAATTCGGCCTCGACGTCGGTGCCGGGCATCTTGAGGATCGCCGGACGCGACTTCTCGACGATCTGCTTCCAGCGGGCGTCCTCGGCCTCGGCCTCCTTGGCCAGCTGGATCGACGCGCTCCGCAAGACCCACGCGCCGGCCAGCAGAAGCCCGGCCGCCCCGAGCATGCCGATCGCCACGCCCCGATGCATCGATCGCTGCGCACGCCCGGGCCGGCTCTCGAGCGCCTGCACGCCCCCCACCACCGGCTCGCCCGGCGATCGGTCGGCCAGCCAGAGCGCCAGGCGACTCATCGTCCGTCCGAGCGGGTCCTGATCGAGCACGACGTCGACGGTCGCGCCGCTCCAGAGCGTGGCGAGGCGTGCGCCGAAGCGGCCGACCCGGAACGACGCCGCATCCTCACCCTCGCCGACCGGATCATCGGCGCCGATGCAGATCACGCGCCGCGGCACCACTCCGAGCTGGGAGCTCCACGCGATCCAGTCGGCGGTGAGCCTGGCGGCATCGTCGACGCTCGGGACCGGGGCGCGCCCCACGCCGGACGGGCTCAGCCGCAGCGATCCGCCCGCGAGCAGTTCGCCCCGCAGGCTCCAGCACCAAAGCAACCGCCCGCGCGGATCCACCATCGTGACGCACGCCACGCTGGCGTCGTCGGCGACGACGGCATCATCGGCCCGAGCGGGCTCACCGGCGGGAGAGGCCCAGACCGCCGCCATCGCGTGCCAGATCGTGGTGACGCGATCCACCTCGACACCCGCCTGATCCAGCGCGTCGAGCAACAGACGCACCGGCGCATCAGCGCCGGCCAAGACGGGCACGCGGAAAAGCCGCGGAGCGTCCGGGTCCGCAGGGTCTTCGATCGCGGGCAGCGTGCCCGTCCCCAGCCCCTGCACGCTCGCTTCGCGCTCGTCGGTCAGAAAATAGTGCAGCCCCGGCCCCACGCCCGAACCCGCCGCGTCAGCCAGAACCCCCGCGACGGCGGTCGCATGCACCGCCCGCTGATCCGGCGTGGCACTGGTCACCCAGCTCGCGCTGAATCCCTCGCTGTCGAGACAGATCGCGCCCAGCGACAACGCAGAGCCGGGCTCCTTCGAGCGCGAGGCGATCCAGCCGGCAACCGACGCGAGCGGACTCTCGTCAAAGACCGTGCCCTCCTCGCCCGCCGCCGCATCGCGCGGCGGGTCGACCGGCGCGGTCCACTGCTCATCGCTCCGTGCGCCGACCAGGCGACAGGCCTCGATGCGGCTGCCACGATCACCCCTCAAAATCAGGCACACGCGGCCGCTCATGGACGTCCGCCGCCTTCCGGGTTCTGCCCCGGCACGCCGATGACGTCCGGGCGTGCGTCGGGTGCCCCGCGTCCCTGCCAATTGGGACGACGGCGCACGGGCGCTTCCATGGCCTGGACGCTGGGTGCCGAATTCGGAACGGGCGACGCGCTCGGAGCCGCCGGACCGCCGATGGGCGTGAAGCTGCCTGTCGTGCGGGCCGCCAGAGCGATCTCCTTCGTCACGCCGCGAGCCTCGACGCGGATAGAGTCGCGCCCGATCTCGACGAGTTTGACGTTCTCGCCCGCGGCGGTCTGTCGCTCCTCGCCGCGAGAAAGGACCAGTTGACGCGCGTCGATCGTGACGAGCGCCATCGGACGCGACCCCGATCCGATCGCTCCAAGGAAGGTCACGGGCAGTTCAGCCACGACGGGCGCGATCGGCGCGACCGGCGCAACTTCGCCGCCGGGCGTGCCCTCGGGTGTTTCGGGCTTGGGGGCGGGCTTGGGCGCATTGCCGAGTTGCGCGAGGTTGTTCGCGATCGAGCGAACGCGACGCTCGACGACCGCCGGCATCTCGGACTGTTCGACCACCTCCGTCACCGCGGGCGGTGCCGGCGGCCTCTCAAGGCGCGGCGAAGGACCCAACCCGGGCACACCAAAGACCACCATCGCCGCCGCGAACCCAACACCCAAAACGCCCGCCGCCTGCCCGATGCGCGCGGCCTTGCGTGCGGTCGTCTTGGAAGCGGTGTTGAGCACGGTCGGGATCCTCCCTCCTCAGGCTTGGGATCCTTCTGTGATCCCGTCGGGCATCGGCCCCGCCAAGTGTACCGGCGTCGCGCCGGGGCTATCGCAAATCCTCACGGACCCAGTCGCGGATGATCGTTCGGCTGTTGGAGGTCGCGCCTCCCGATGCCGCCACCCCGCCGCCCGTCGACGCCCCGACCAACAGGGCTGTGCCCGTGTAGCGAAGGATCGGACCGCCAGCCACCAGGCTGTCGGACGAAACCTCGACCACAATCCGCCACATCACCGGCTCGACCGTGATCGCACGCGACACATCCGCACGCTCGAGACTGGAAAGTCCGGCTCGGCCTGCGGCTTCGTTGATCGACGTGGGCGACAGAGCGGCCTCTTCCCGCGCCTTGAGCAGTTCGGCGACGATCGACTCGCCCTTTTCCGCACCCACCGCACCGAAGACGGCGCTGCGCAGCACGCGCTCGTCGGCCGACACCACGCTCACCGCGAGCGGTCCGATCCGTCGCGTCGCCACCCCGCCCCGCGCCGGATCCAGCCCAAGACCCTCCGCCGCCCGCATGATCGACTCGGCAAGAACCGCGTCCTCAGCGGGCAGCCCGCCGGGCTCCACCAGCAGCGCGCCCTGCCCGTCGGAGAGGTACAGACGCAGGGTCTCAGGCCCGACGGCGTTGGAGGTCAGCCCGTCGGGAAACCGGACCGTGAGCGCGAGCCCATCCTCGCCGACTTTCGAGCGAATGCGCTGAGGTGTAACCGACCGCAGCCACGTGTCAAGAATCTGCTGCACGCCTCGGGCGGTGTGATGGTTCTCGTACGATCGCACGATCGCCGCCACCGAGCGAGCCTGCGCACCGTACCGATCCAGCAGCACCACGATCAACGTCGCGAGCGCCAGGCTCATCATGAGCACCACCGGCAACGCGAACGCGGACGACCAGGCGCCCCCGCCGTCCAAATCGTGGCGAGAACCCTCCCGCCGTCGCGGCACTGGAACGCACGGAGATGATGGTCTGGTGCGGATCATCGGCAAGAGCAACGGCAAGAGACACAGGCGTAGAGGCGAGTCAGCGAGCGATTCGGTGCGGGCGATAGAGCTCCGGAGAAGGTCAACGAGGCAGATCGCGTCGGTCGATCGTCTGATTCGAGGGATCGCCGCCCGTGGAACGCGTCGGTCCCTCTGGTCCGCGGCGGCCACCTCCCCCTCGGTCCAAGCCCCCGCCCTGACTCCGTCCGCCATCAGAGATCGCACCCTCGCGCGCGTTGCCGTCGCCGCCGCCTCGTTCGGCGACCGCCTCGACCGGCCCGGATCCCTGATCGGAGACAGGCATCTCGGGCCCCAGAGACCATCCGACCTCGAACATCCAGTTGGCGTACAGGCCCGACTTGGTCTTGAGTTCAAACTCGACGTAGGCGGGCAGCTCGCGTTCCCAGACCGCGCTGTGACTGCCGCGCTTCTCCCCGGTGCTGAACAACTGCCAGCGACACTGCAGGAGATTGGACAGCAGCAGGACCGGCTCGCCCCAGGCTTCGAGCTGTCGAGGGTCGGTGATGGGCTCGGGTTCGGCGGCTGCGGCGGTCCCCGGCGGCACGGGCCTGTCGGATCGCGCGGGCATCGGCCGCCACCAGAGTTCGTAGAGCACCTGCTCTCCGCGCTGCTCCGACGGCCTCATCATCGGGCGAATCTCAAAGGCACCCCGCAGGGCACCAAGTCGTCCGCCCGACGAGGCACCGCCCCGACGGTTCCGCGGCTGAGTCTGGGCACGCTCCTGCGCGTCGGTTCGACCCGAGAGCAATGCGGCCTGAAGTTGTTCGCTCGATGCCCGGGCGGGCAACGCGCCTTGCACGGAACGAGCCTCGCCCGTCGAAGACTCCGGCGCGACAGATGCCGACGTTCCGGACGCGCCCGCCGCACGTCGCGAGCGGACCAGTTCAAGCATCACGGCGTCGCTGAGCTCCGCGCGATGGTTCGGGGCGATCGGCGGCGAGTCGATCACCACCTCGAAACGCTGGATCGAGGTTGCCTGCTCCGCGGGAAGCCCGACGTCCACCAGCCGCGCCCGCAGTTCCGAGCTCTGATCGGGCTCGAGAATCAGGCGAGCCGGCGGCCGCGCGGCGCGCGACGCCCGGGCGATCGCCTCGGCCTCGAAGGCCGACTGCGTCTTCTGGTCGCCCGCGCCCTCGGCATTGCGCCGAACCCCGGGCTGAACAGGCGGAGCCGTGTTGGACATGACCAGGCTGGAGAGCGAGCGCTGAATCACCAAACGCGCCCGGTACAGATCCGCAAGTTCCTGCTGGCGACGCGCCATCGGACGGTCCAGCCGCTCCATCGAACTCAAGAGCGCCAGCGACACGACGATCACCATCGCGCCCATCGCGGTGGCGAGGACAACTTCCAGCAGCGTGAATCCCCGCGCCGACGGATGGTTCACCGTGCGCCTCCCTCGCCCGCGGGGCTTGTCGGCGAGCGCGGACCGGTGCGTCGCTCCTCTTCCTGCTGGCGGATCGACGGTCGCAGCGAACCGCGACCCTCGCTCATCTGGTTCAGAACGCCGCGAAGTCCGCCCGCATCGATCTGCCGTCGGAGCTTGTCGGGATTCCAGTTGGGGATGTCGGCGGGGTCGTACAGCCGCGAGGCAGTGGCCTGCGGCACGCCGCTCTCGGCGAAGAAGGACCCGCCACGCGTCTCTTCCGACAGCCAGACCTTGACGCGGACGACGCGGAAGCGCGAGTATCGATCGCGGCTGGAACGTCCCAACGCCGCCAGTTGCGACTCGCGACGGTCCTCTTCCACGCTGGGATTGACTGGCACGGGCAGCTCGACCTCAGCCGGCTCTTCACCCAGCGACCAGCGGTATCGAAACTCGCCCTCGGGCCCGTATTCGACCGGAGCGGTCGTGCTGGGCAGCGAGGCGGGATCGTCGAAAAACTGCAGCAGCAGCCGGTTGGCGATCTCCGCCGCGTTCATGCGATGGGCGTTACGCATCGAGGCCGACGAGATGTAGTTGACCGTCATCGCCACCGTCGCGGTCGTCAGGCCAAGAAGCACGACGGCAAGCACGGTCTCCAGGAATGTCACGCCTCGCGCGGCCTTCATCGGTCTAGGTCCATCCGTGGCTCCGGCGAGTCGATATCCCGGACGCCAGAGCCTTACGGGTTCGGCGCGGCGGCCGGCCACGAGTCGATGTCATCGGTCGAGGGGGCCTGTCCGTCGGGACCGCGGCTGAAGAGCACAAACGGCCGCGGCGCGTCGGGCGTCGCCAAGACCTCGTACACCAGCGCACGATTCCAGCCGTCGTTGAGCTTGCCCTCGACAAGGATCTTCGCACGCACCAGCGTCTGAAGATCCGGCGGATACGCGCTTGTCTCGAGGTAGTACTGCTCGACCGCGTTCTTGATCGTCGCCAAGGTCGCCTTCGTCGCCGTGATCTTCGCCTTGTCGCCCTGTCCGAGCACGTTGACCGCCGCGACGGCCATGAGCACGCCGAGGATCACCAAGACCAGCGTGAGCTCAAGGAGGGAGAAGCCGCGGGCGGATCGGTATTTCGAGCGTGTGTGGTTTCGCATATCTCTCCAATCTAGCGCGGCTTGTGGCCCGCGGGTTCGATCGGGCCTGCAGGCCACGCCGGCGGGCTCGTGCGGGCCGGAACGACCATCCCAGACCCCACCGACCGACCTGCGACGCATCTTATCGGCCACCCGCCCGGCCGACCCGCCCCTCGCCCCAGTGTCTTGCAATCCCCCGTGTCCCGCGGCCGGCAGGAGGCCAACAAAGGGCCAACACGCGAAAAGATCAGCCCCCAAGGCTCACGGCACTGCTCAGGTTGAGCAGCGGGATCATCACCCCCAGGATCACCGAACCCACCACCAGGAAGAGGATCACAATCACCACCGGCTCCATCAGGGCGATCAGGCGGGCCGATCGCGTCTCCACCTCTTCCATCATGTCCACCGCCAGCGTGTCAAACGCGCTCTGCAGATCGCCGGCGCGTTCGGCGGCGATCATGAGCCGACGCGTCGTCACCGGCAGGCTGTCCACCTCGTCGATCAGGTTCCGCAGCACTCCGCCCTCGATCAGACGAACACGCAGGCGATCGAGCTGCGCTCTCATGACCGGATGCGACATGGCGTCGTTCGCGACACCAAGGGCGTCGGCCAGCGGCACGCCGCAACGCGAAAGGGCCGCCATCACGCTGAAGAACTTGGCCGACTCCTGCGCGAGCACCACCTGGCGAATGGCGGGAGCCTTGCGCATGAACCCCGCGAGCAGCGCGCCCACGCGCCGTCGGAAGATGAACACCACGACAAGCACGGCCGCCAGCGCAATCCCCAGCGGCACAAAGTTGTCGCGCAGCGTCGTGCCGATCGCCAGCAGCAGGCGCGTGAAGAGGGGCAGGTCGGCCCCGGCCTGGCTCAGCGCTTCGCCGATGCGGGGCAGGATCTGGGTCAGCAGCACGGCCGCCGCGATGCCCGTGATCGACATCAGGATCGCGGGATAGATCATCAGCGTGGTCGCCTTACCCTGGATCGAGAGCTGGCGGCGCGAGGCGATCGCGAGCTGCTTGGCCGCACCCGCGAGGTCGCCGGTGCGCTCGGCGGCGCGGTAGAGCGCGATGGTGACGCGATCAAAGCCGCCGACCTGATCGCAGGCATCGGCGAAGGTGGAGCCGCCGGAAACCAGTTCGCGCATGCGCTGGACCTTGGGCTTCATGGCGGCGGAGACCGACGAGCCGGTCACTTCGAGCGCCTCGACCAGAGGCGAGCCGCGGGAAAGCAACTGCGCCAGCTGCGTGTTGATCTCCGCCTGATCGCGCAGCGAGATTGAGCCGACCCCGGATTCAAGTGAGAAGGGCAGGCGCACGCAGGTGGTCAGTGTCATCCGCTGGCGACGCAGATCGCCCGCAAGCTGCCGCTCGTCCCGCGCCTGACGAACACCCAGCGAACGACCGCCCCCGGCCTTGGAGGCCAGGAAGAGATAGGAGCCGGAGGCGCTGCTCCGGGGCCCCCGCGAGGATGTGGTGCTGATCGCGCGGCTCAAGCCAGAGACTCTAGCCGATGCAGCGCGGGCGAACGCCGGGAGGTTCGGGTGGGAAGAGGCATGAGGGCATGCGGGCAACAGCGCATCCGGGCATCAAGGCATGGAGGAAACGATCAGAGAGCCAACGACCTCTACACTTCCGCCAACTTCATCGGAGCACACCATGGCGACGTCCGCCGCAGCCGCCGTTTCTTCAAGCCGCTCGTCCACGACCACCATGCGGGCGCTCATCAAGCACCACGCCGGACCGGGGCTGAAGTTCATCGCCGATCATCCCAAGCCCGCGCCCGGACCGCGCGAAGTGCTGATCCGCATCTCCAAGGTCGGCATCTGCGGCACCGACCGTCACATCTGGGAGTGGGACGACTGGGCCGCGGGCCGCATCCCCGTCGGCATCGTCACCGGGCACGAGTTCGTCGGCGTGATCGAAGAAGTGGGCAGCGCGGTGACGCGGTACAAGCCGGGGCTGCGCGTCAGCGCCGAAGGGCACATCACCGCGGGCATCGACTACAACAGCCGCACCGGCAACGCGCACATCGCCAGCGACACGCGCATCCTGGGCATCGACCGCGACGGTATCTTCGCGGACTACGCCTGCGTGCCGGAAGAGAACGTCTGGCCTGTGCACGCGAAGATCCCCGACAAGGTGGCGGCTGTGCTGGATCCGCTGGGCAACGCCGTGCACACGGTGATGGCCGCGGGAGTGAGCGCCAAGAGCGTGCTCATCACCGGCACGGGCATCATCGGCCTGATGGCCGTCACGGTGGCCAAGGCCGCAGGCGCGGGGCGCATCTTCGCGACCGACATCAACCCCAGCCGGCGCGAACTGGCCAGGAAGCTGGGCGCCACCGACGTCTTTGATCCGCGGAACAGCAGCTGGATCAGCGATGTGAAGAAGGGTTGCCGCAACGAGGGTGTCGACGTGCTCCTCGAGATGTCCGGCTCGCCCGCGGCGTACGACCAGGGCTTCAGCGCCCTGCGCAACGGCGGCGTGGCGGCCCTCTTGGGCATTCCGGCCAAGCCCCCCACCTTCAACATCACCCAGCACGTGGTGTTCAAGGGCGCGACGGTCTTGGGCATCAACGGCCGCCGCATGTTCGAGACGTGGTACCAGATGGAAGAGCTGCTCCTGTCCGGCAAGCTCGAGCTCAACGACATCATCACCCACGAGTTCCCGCTCGAACAGTTCGAAAAGGCCCATGAGACCATGATCTCCGGGGCGGGCATCAAGGTGGTCATGAACGTGAACGGGTAACCGACCGACCGCCGCCTCAGCAGCACCAAGGACAACACCCCAGCGACCCTGCGGCTTTGCGCGGAACTTCTCGAAGATCTCTGTCCGTCGGACCCGGGATCGAGTAGCCTCCACACGGATGCAGACCGCGGCCCGCGGAGCGCCCGTCCGTGTCCCAAGCAGGAGGTGGCTCGTGCGCAGCACGCTCAGGATCGCCGCGGGACTTGCCGCGGTCGTATCAGGTTCGTCCTTGGCCGGTCCGCTCGGCTCGGGCTTCGTCGGCGGCAATCTCCGAGCGTCGGGATTCCCCGATCCGCTTGTTCAGTACAGCACCAACACGCTCTCGCTCAAGTCCGGCTCCGGAGGCGGCTCTACCGGAGGCGGCTTCGCCGGCTTCGCTGACAGCTCCGCAGCGATCGCCGACTCCGACCTCGATTCCACCGTCTCGCTCAGCGGCGTCGCGGCTCACTTCAACTCCGACGGCTACACCGCAGCACATGCCGCGCAGCCCATGGTCCTCGCCATCACCAGGCCCACCCGCTTCTCCATCTTCGACGACTCCCGAACCAACGACGGGCCCCTGCGCATGGTCACCTTCGAAGCCCTCTCGGGCACCATCGCCGAAACCGCCCCCGGCGTCGGCACTCTCAGCGCAGGAACCTACCGCATCCGCTACGGCGTCGGCGGCGGCAAGGTCAACCAGTTCGGCCCCACCGTGGTCACAGAGTGGTACTCCGGCTACGGCACAGGCAGGGCCAACGGCTCCAACCTCGATTGGAGAATGAAGCTCACCCCGATTCTCCCCACCTTCAGCGCCGGCAACGCCCCGCCTTCTCCCGTCTATTTCGTCCAGGGACAGTCCTTCACGCCTTCCTCTCTCGGAAACATCAGCGGCACCACGCCCCCAAGCTCCACCCCTCGCCTGGTTCGGCTCACGTCCTTCCGAATCGCCTACGACCTTGCAATCAGCACACCCTTCGATTCGATCTTCATCTTCGACGCGCCGCCGACGCCCGCGAACGCCGCCACCGGCGCCGGCGCACGCGCCACAGGCACCCACGTCGGCGCCGGCGTCTACACGTTCCAGAACACAACGCTCGACTTCCACACCAAGTACTACGCCGTGCTGCCCGGGCCGGCCGTCATTTTCGACGGTCCCGGTGATCCCTACCCCGGCGGGGTGGACATGTTCATTCGCAACGACCTCAACCCCGTCGTCATCGGCGAGGGCGGCGGCTGGTTCGACATCGGCTTTGTTGCCACGTTCGAGTATCTCACCAACTGCCCGGCCGACTTCAACTCCGACGGCGTCGTCGACAACGCCGACTTCTCCCTCTTCGCCGCGTCGTACAACGTCTTTGAGTGCCTCGATCCGCAGATGGCCACGGGCTGCCCGTGCAACCTCAACAGCGATCTGTGGGTCGATTCCGCCGACTTTCTGGTCTTCGTCGCCGCGTACTTCGATCTGCTCTGCCCCTGATGCACACGCCGGCCCATGGTGCCCGGGCCGACGAGTGTCCGCGCCCTCATTCGTTGGGGGCTGCTCGAAAGGACCATTCGATGTACACCGCCCGCTCGCTCGCGCTCGTCGCGCTGACCTCGCTGCCCGCTCTCGGCGCTCCGGTCTCGGTCTCGATCTCGCTCGGCTCCGTCGCCGGCGCGGGCTTTCCAGAGCCGCTGGTCCAGCAGACGCCGGTCTCCACCACCTCGCGTCGTTCCGGCGGCGGTTCGACCGGCGGGGGGTTCGCGGGCACCGCCAGCGCCGATCTCCGCGTGACGTCCGACACGCTGACGACCACGCTCTCGATCAGCGGCGGAGCGACACACCTCTCCGAGTTCGGATACACCGCAGCCTCAACCGCGCAGGAGGTCGTCTTCAGCCTCGCCTCCGCCGCGGTCTACACGCTGGCCAATCAGAGCCGCACCGTTGTCAACGCCGCGACCGTGCCACTCTTACCGATCACCTTCCAAGGCGTCAGCGGCACCATCACACCGACCAGCGCGACCACCGGACGACTGTCCGCCGGCACGTATCGCCTCCGGTTTGGCGCCGCCGCCGGTCGGCCCAACACATTCTCCTTCAGCGTCGTTTCCGCGTGGTACGCCGCCCTCGACAGCACGGGGTGCAACTCCACCGTGCTCGACTGGAAGCTGACGCTGCGCACGCCCTGCCCCGGTGATCTGAACGGGGACGACGTGGTGGACTTCCTCGACTTTGACCGCTTCGTCGCTGCCTATCTCCTGCTGCTGTGCACCGACCCGACGATGCCCGCGGGTTGCCCGGCGAACCTCAACGCCGACGCCGTCGTCGACAACGCCGACTTTCTGCTCTTCGTGCAGGCGTACAACAACTTTCTCTGTCCCTGACCCGATCTGGAAATCGGCGCGTGATCGGAGCGATCGCTTCAGGGCTCGCCCGCTCGCGCCTTCCACAACGACGACGCCTTGGCATCGCCGCGCCGTTCGTAGTAGGACGCCAGCCGCAGCGCCCGCGCCACGCCCTTCTCGCGATCACCCGCCTTCTCGGTGTCGGCGTGGGCACGCAGCAGAATGGCCTCGGCGCGGTCGAACCGTCCTGCCTCTTCCAGGCACGTCACAAGAAAATCGGCGATCGCGAACGAGTCGCCGAAGAGCGGCCCCCGCACGCTGCGCGTCCCCTCCAGCCCGAGCAGAAGCTGGTCGATCGCCTCCGAGAGTCGCCCCGCTCGCTTGAGTGCCGCCCCGTACCGCGCGGTCGTTTCGATCGTGCGCCAGTGGGCAAATCCCAGCACACGCCGCTGCGCGTCGATCAGATCCGGAAACATCTCGACCGCTTCAGCCGCACGCCCGCTCTCGTTGAGCAGACCGGCCTCCTCCGACACCGATGCCAGCGTCTGGGGATGGTCCGCGCCCAGCACCCTGCGTGTGTCGGCCGTGAGTTGGCGTCGCTGGACGAGCGCGGCCTCGAAGAGCGGCGTCGCGGCCTCACGGTCCTGACTGCGCCGGGCGCGCGCTTCGAGCAGGTCGATCAGCGAGAGGTTGTGACGCGTGATCAGGGTGTCCACATCGTCCGGACCCAGGAGCGTGCGGCGGCGCTCGAGGACGTCGGTATAGACCTTTCTCGCTTCCTCCAGTTGGCGCGATGCCTTCAGCACGCCGCCGAGTTGGTTGAGCATGTCCAGCGATCGTCGGTCGCTGAGGCCAAAGGTCCGCACGGCCTCGTCGGCCCGCCGACGTGCCAGAACGATCGCCTCGTCCGCGGAGACTCCGGCTCGCTGGCGATACTCCGCCTCGGTCAGCTTGGTCGCGACCCCGGCCCGAAAGGCCTCGTCGGCCACCGGGCCCGCCGCCGCACGCTCGAGCAACGCCCGCGCTGCGTCGGGCTCTCCGAGCGCCAGATACGCGGCACCCAGGGTGTAGGAAAGTCGTGCGGCCACCTCGGGCTGCTCGGCAAAGCGCTCGGGCACGGCGTCAGCCGCCGGGCCCAGAAGGTCCACGACTTTGGTATCGATCCCTCCCAGTTCCGGATCAACCGAGAGGAGCAGATCATCGTTGAGAAAGCGGTTCACCTCATCGGAGATGCGTCGCTGCGTCTGGGCCTCGAGACGGGCACGCTGCTCGCTGATCGCGAATCGCACGCTCACCACGGTCGCCCCCGCCAGCACGAATGCCGCGAAAAGCCCGGCCCCGACCCACACCCGGTTCTTGCTCACAAACTTCCGTGCCCGATACACCCGCGACTCGGGCCCCGCCAGGAGCGCACGATCCTCCAAGTAGTTTCGGATGTCCGCGGCCATCTCCGAGGGCGTGGCGTACCGGCGCTCCCGCTCCTTGCGCATCGCCTTGAGCGGGATCCACTCGAGCTCCGACCGCAGCGCCCGCCGCAGCTCCGCCACGCGCAGCCCGCGCTGCTCCGCCAGCGTCCGCGCCGTCGACGCGTCCTGCTGATCGGCCAGGGTGCCCAGCCGCGTGCTGGGGTGCGGCGGATCGACCTCCCGGATGATGCGCCGGATCTCGTCGTAGCCCTTGCTCCGCAGCGTGCGCGGATCAAACGGCAGAACACCCGTGAGCAGTTCGTAGAGCAGCACACCCAGCGAGTAGACGTCGGTGCGCGTGTCCACATCGCCCGCACCGGCCTGCTCGGGTGACATGTATTCCGGCGTGCCGACGATCTGTCCCGTTTGCGTAAAGAGCGTCTTGTCCGAGCCGGCATGGTCGATCGCCTTGGCGATGCCGAAGTCAATGACCTTGGCGATTCCCGCGTCGGCGCCCCGTTCGGCGCCTGCTTGGCCGGTACCGGCCGTGCCGGGCGCACCACCCGTCTCCGCGCTGGCGACCAGCACGTTGCTGGGCTTGAGATCGCGGTGGATGATGCCCTTGGCGTGTGCGTGCTGGACGGCTTCAAGCACCGGCAGAAACAGACGCAGCCGCGCCCGAAGCGAAAGCCGGTGCCGATCGCAGTAGTTCGTGATGGGCTCGCCCCGCACGTACTCCATGACGAAGTACGGGCGACCGGTGGCGGTCGTCCCCGCGTCCAGCACGCGGGCGATGCTGGGATGGCTCATCACCGCGAGAGCCTGACGCTCCTGTTCGAAGCGCGCCACCACCTCGCGCGAGTCCAGCCCGGCCTTGAGCAGCTTGAGCGCGACCTGCTGCACCATGGGCTCGCGACGCTCGGCGAGCCACACGATGCCAAAACCGCCCTCCCCCAGCACGCGGATCAGCGTGAAGTCGCCGATCACGTCGCCGGGCTTCTCCTCGGGAATGTTCCATCGAAACGCACCAGCGCCCGCGCGCGTCGACCCCACCGACGCCGTCGGCCGAACGTCCGCCCCATCTGCCGCATCCCGATCGCCGGGGCCCTGACCACTCGAGCCGGGGGAAGTCGGTTTGTCCTGATCGGAGGGCATCTCTGCGCAGCCTACCCGATGAACGTCTGTTTCGTCTCGCAGAAGCGATCGGGGCGTCCGAAATCAAGGCTCCAGAAGCACCGTCCGCATCACGCGGTGCACCCCGACGTTGTCGAGCGAGCCTCGCACCAACTCGTTGGCGCGATAGCCCGCGGCCCGCACAAGCACGGCGTTCCCGCTGACGTCCCCACCCCGCGCCCAGGCGATCGCAAAGGGCAGACTCACGCCCTGAGCATCCGGCTTGGCCATGAACGGCAGTGTCCCCGTCCCGTCACGCCCGTCGAGCGGTGCGCCGTTCTCGTCGTCTCGCGCGGGGACGGGGCTCGCCGGATCCAGGTCGTCGTCCGCGACCATCTGCATCCCGCCGCAGTCGCTGTCGGCGCAGGTGAGGACGAGCGTGCGCGGATGGGCCTCGGCAAAGCGGCTCGCCACGCCCAGCGCATCGTCGGCCCGCTTGAGCGCCATCATCGCGCCCTTGGCGTTGTTCTTGCCCGCGTAGTTGTCGCTTCCTTCTTCCTCCGCCACGAGCAGAAATCCCGAGGCGTTCCGAGAGAGGATCGCCAGCGCCGCTTCCGTCATCTCGCCGATCGTCGGCGCGGTTTCCACGTAGTACGGCGTCTGATCGATCACCTTCTGCTCTTCGCTCTCGTCAAAGAACGTCGTGTCGGCGGCAAACAAACCCAGCAGCCGCGCCGTGCCCGACTCGACACTGCGCAGCTCGTCGCGCGTGTAGACGATCGTGTAGCCGGCTTTCCGCGCTTCCTCGATCAGGTTGCGTCCGTCGCGGCGCACGCCCTCGCCAAAGCGTCCGCGCACGCCCTTGGGAAGGAAGTGCTGCTCCCCGCCTCCCAGCAGCACCTCGGGCTCAAAGGCGAGCATCTGGCTGGCGATCTCGTCGTAGTTCTTGCGGTCGGTGACCTTCGCGAGAAATGCTCCGGTGCCGGCGTCGTACACGCCCGCGCTGGTGACGATCCCAACGCTCTTGCCCGCGCCGCGCGCAAGCGTCGCAAGGCTCTGGGCGGGCTTTCCCTCGCGCTCGATCGGGCGCCCGGCATCGAGCCCGAACGACTTGGCCTTGACACGCACGCCGTACGCGTGCACCGTGCCGCCGCCCTGGCTGGTCGCGGTCAGCGCGTTGGTCATGTGTCCGCGATAGACCGCAACGGCGCTCAGGCGATCCCAGTTGAGGTCTGCGTCGGGACCGACATACAGGGCACGCGTCGCGCCCCAGGCGTTGGCGCCTGCGCCGTCGGGATGGACGAAGATCACGCTGCTTCCGCCGCCCGCCTGAGCGCGGACCTCCTCGCGGACCTCTTCGCGCGCCTCGGCGGACGCCCCCGTCTCATCCGCCCGCACCAGATGGGGGCACATCAGCACAGCGCACACCGTCGCCGCCACACGCATCGTCCTCAGACTTGCCATCGCAGTCTCCCGTCCTTCGCGTTGATCGCACGGCTCCGGAAGACACGCGGCCGCCGGAGCGTCCCGGAGCGTTCATGAAGATAGCGCACGCCGCCCCGTGCGCGTCCACGCCGCTGCATGCGGCATCCAGCATTGACACAATCTGAACACAACGCCGCCCCGCGAGGCACGCTCTCGAGACTACGGCGCGCCGATCCGTCCAGCCGTTGCACGATGACTCCGCATCCGCCCTCACCGCCCCCAGTCACGCCCTCTTGAGCGGAGCCCCGGCCGACTCTGCAGCGCACCCATCCTGAGTAACGCCTGGCGGCAGGCGTGGCGGTGCACCAGACCCTCGTTCGCGTCGCAGTCGAGCCGATCGATGCGGCCGACGAATCCGCCGCCGTACCGGATTGCCGCTGGCCTCTGTCGGCACCACCACTCGGTGTGTCGTCCTGAGGCGTCGGCCTTCCCGGGCCTCAGCCGTCGGCGAGAATCTCGCATTATTTTGAAACAATCGTTTCAACAAGTCGAATCGGCACGTATTGTAAACAAGCGTTTCACTTGGAGAATGCCGTGACGACGCCCACCGACAATCCCCGCGACGCGAAAGGGCCAAAGCCTCCAGATGGACCACGGCGCGCACGCAAAAGCGGCGTCGACAAGCGTCGACGCTTGCTCGACGCGGCGATCGGGTTCTTTGCACGCGACGGGTTTGAGGGGGCGTCGGTTCGTGAGATCTGCGCCAAGGCGCGGGCGAACGTCGCGGCGGTGAAGTACTACTTCGGGGACAAGGCCGGGCTGTACCGGGCGTCGCTTGATGCGGCGGCGGAATCGCTGCTCTCGGATCGGCCGCTGCCGGTGCCACCGGCGGGCGCCGACCCGCGCGCGTCGCTGCGTCTGATGATCCGCTGGGCGGTGGAGTTCACGGTGGCGGGCGGCCCGCGCCGGGTGGCGCTCACGCGGATCATTCTCCGAGAGCTGCGTGAGCCGACACCGGTCTTCGAGGAGCTGCTCGCCACGCGGGGCGCGCCGATGCTGGCCGAGGTGCGGGAGATCGTGTTGGCGTTGGCCAAAGGATCGCTCTCGATGCCGGCGGCCGAGCGTCTGGCGCTCTGCGTGATTGTCTGCGCGACGCAGTACGAGCACAGCATCGAGCTGCTGACACGGCTGGGATACCCGCCGCCGAAGACCTCCAAGGAGCTCGATCTACTCGCAGAGGTCATCTCGGGCATGGCGATCGGCTATGTCGATGCGCAGCGGGGAGGTGGCACGTGATCCTCTTCGCGATGCGGATGCTGATCGGATCGCGGATCAAGTTCTTCGGCATCGTTGCGGGCGTGCTGTTCACGTCGTTCCTGTGCACGCACTTCCAAGCGATCGTCTGCGGCCTGATGACCCGCACGTTCGCGATGATCAGCGATACCAATGTCGCGAACGTCTGGGTGATGGACCCGGCGGTGGAGTACATCGATGAGGTCGCCAATCTTCCGGAGCCGGCGATCGATCGGGTGCGTTCTGTACCGGGCGTGGAGTGGGCGTCGCGGCTGTACTACGGCTCGCTGCGGGCGCGCCTGCCCGGTGGGCGGTTCCGATCGGTGCAGGTCATCGGAGTCGAGGACGCGACGCTGATCGGTCTGCCGTTGCGGATCACGAAGGGCCGGGCGGAGGACCTGAGGCGGCCGGACGCGGTGCTGGTCGACGAGTACTCGTGCCGCAACCTCATGCGGGCGATGATCGACCCTCCGGCGGTGCAGCACGGCGCGATCGATCTGGACGCCCCGTCGCGGCCGCTGGATGTCGGAGACGAACTGACCTTGAACGACCACCGGGCGGTCATCGTGGGCAAGGTGAACATCCTGCCGCGGTTTCTGACCAAAGGGACGTTCTTCACGACGTACTCGCGCGCGGTGCGGATGGCGCCGCCGGAGCGGAACCAGCTCTCGTTTGTTCTGGTGCGGAGCGCGGCGGGACAGGACCCCGATGAACTTGCGGCGAGGATCGAGGCAACGACGGGGCTCAAGGCGTTGTCGGCCCAGGGTTTCGCGACAGCGACGGTGTGGTACTTCATCAAGAACACAGACGTGATCGGGCAGGTGATCATCATGACGCTGATCGCACTGCTGGTCGGAACGTGCATCACCGGGCTGCTGCTCTACATGTTCACGGCGGAAAACCTGCGCTTCTACGGGATGCTGATGGCCGTGGGCGCTACGAACGCGACGATTCTGAGCATGGTGATCGCGCAGACCCTGACGGCGGCCTCGCTCGGGTACTCCTTGGGAGTGGGCGCGTCGGCGGTTCTGGGGCGGGTGATGGAGCTTGGGCATCTGCCGTACCGGCTGCTGTGGCCGAGCCTGTTCATCACCGGGCTCTTTGTCCTGCTGGTCAGCGTCATCTCGTCGGTCTTCAGCGCGCGTCAGGCGTTGCGGCTGGAGCCGGGAGTCGTGTTTCGTTCGAACTAACCGGGTACAGTCGCGGCACCATGGTCGCCCCGCTCATCAGTTCGAGCCTCTCTGCCGTGCAAGTGCCCCACGGCTTCTCGACGCGGGTCGGCGGCGTATCGGCTGCAACACCGGCGGCGGACTTCGCGTCGCTGAACTTCGGCAACCCCGGCGATCTGGTCGAGCACCGAGATCCACCGGCGCACATCGCGCGGAACTTTGAGCTGATGGCGGAGGCGATTCGTGCGCCGGGGCGTGAGATCGTGCAGGTGCATCAGGTGCACGGGGCGGCGGTTCATGTCGTGCGGCGCGGCGCACCGGCCCACCCCGCTGCTCACGACACGAAGGCCGACGCGATCGTGACCGACGATCCCGCACGACTGTTGGCGGTGCGCGTGGCCGACTGCTGCCCGATCCTGCTTGCCGGCGGCGATGGGTCCATCGTGGGAGCCGTGCACGCGGGCTGGCGGGGCGTGGTTTGCGCTAACGACGTGGGGCCGACCGGATCAGGGACGGTCGCTGCCCGCGGCGTGCTCGCCCCGGCGGTGCAGGCGATGCGCACCCTGGGTGCTTCGTCCATCGTCGCCGCCATCGGGCCGTGCATCTCGATCGAGCATTTCGAAGTCGGACCGGAAGTGCTCGAGCAGTTCCGCTCGCTCTTCGGCGAGGACGCCGAAAGCCGCGGTCTCTTCCGCTCGACGCCCTCGGGCAAGGGATTCATCAGCCTGCAGGCGTGCCTGCGCGTGCAGCTTGAAGCTCTGGGCGTGAGCCGCATCGACACGATCGAACGATGCACAGTGCGCGAGCCCGAGCACTTCTTCAGCCATCGGCGCGACCGCGGCAGGACCGGACGCCTGGTGGGCGTGATCGGCGCGAAGAACAACGGAGCGTGACGGACGGACCGTCGCAGCGTCATCAGGCGGTGCGGATGACGCGCAGCAGCTCGAAGACCGTCTTGAAGATCGTGTCAATCCCGAAGATCACGGCGGCGATGAGGAAGAAGGCGACGATCACGACCTGCGTCGTGCCGACAACCTCCTTGCGCGTCGACCAGTTGACCTTCTTCATCTCGGCGTCGGTGGCGATGAGGAAATCGACCGAACGGGCGCGGAGACCGACGAACCAGAGAATCGTCAGCGCACCGGCGATGAGCACGAGGCCCGCGCCCGTCGCCTTGACGTACTCAAGCTGCACGATGGGGATGCCGCCGGCGCGGCCTTCGATCGGGGCGATCACCGACGCGCCGAGCGTGCGCACGGCGGCCGTGCTGCTGGCGGTCTGCCCCTCGTTCATCTGAAGATCGCGGATCTGAAGCGTGTGCACGCCCTTGGAGGCCTGCTCCCAGAGGGCGACGGTTCCCTGACCGATGACGTCGTACTGCCCCTCGCGTGCGCCGCGGACCAGCAACTCGACCTGCGGGCCGGGGGCGGCGTTGAAGACGCCGTCTTTGATGGTCATGCGCCACGTGGGCGTCGGGAGGCTGATGAGGCTCAGCTGGTTCCAGACCCAGCCGGCCGCGGCCAGCACCAGAAGACCGGCGAGCGCGGCGGTCATCCACCGCACCCAGAAGCCCTGGCCGGACTTGTAGAACGGGGACGCGCCACCCTCGGAATCACGGCGGGAGGGACTTGAACCCGCAACCTGCGGATTTGGAATCCGCTGCTCTACCAGTTGAGCTACCGCCGTACTGCCCGGAGCCTCGCCGTTGCGAGCGCCGGAAGAATTGTCTGAGTTCGTCGCCACGGGGTTCCCGAAGAAAGCGAGACACCAACAGCCATCACGAAGAGCCGACAGGAAGAGCCGACCGGACGGTCGCCAGCCCTTGGACGTCGCCGCCCCCCAACGGGTTCGACGCAAAGTCCAAGGTGCGGCCGAGGGCTTACTTGCGCTTCACCTTGTGGAGCGTGTGCTTGCGCAGGCGGGGCGAGTACTTCTTGAGTCCTTCCTTGAGACCCTCGGGCATCCCGCCCTTGGTGTTGACGCTGGTGCGGTAGTTGAGATCGCCCGTCTCGGTGCACTGCAGCCAGAGATACTCGCGGGCCATCGACTTCTTCTTCGCCATGACTTGATCGCCTTGTGCTTGAGAGACTCTTCGGACAAGCCGTGCCGCGGGATGCGCTCCCGCGGCACAGGTGGAGATTCTAGGTTTGCATCCGACCCAGGCCCATCACCGCCACGCGATACCCGGCTCTTTCGATCCCCGGATGCCTTGATGGCTTGGTGCCTGGATGCCTGAATGCCTGGATGCCTTCTTACTCGATGATCTCGGTCACAACGCCCGAGCCGATCGTCTTGCCGCCTTCACGGACGGCGAAGCGAACGCCCTTCTCCATGGCGACGGGCTTGCCCATCAGGTCGACTTCCATGGTGATGTTGTCGCCGGGCATGCACATCTCGGCGCCGCCCAGGAGCTTGGTCGCGCCCGTGACGTCGGTGGTGCGGAAGTAGAACTGGGGGCGGTAGCCGGAGAAGAACGGGGTGTGGCGGCCGCCCTCTTCCTTGGTGAGGACGTAGATCTCGCCCTTGAACTTGGTGTGGGGCTTGATGGAGCCGGGCTTGCAGAGCACCTGGCCGCGCTCGATGTCGTTCTTCTCGACGCCGCGGAGCAGCGCGCCGACGTTGTCGCCGGCCTGACCGCTGTCGAGGGTCTTGTTGAACATTTCGACGCCGGTGACGACCGTGCTCTTGGTCTCGCTGCGCAGGCCGACGATCTCGACCGTGTCGCCGACCTTGACCACGCCGCGCTCGATACGACCGGTCGCGACGGTGCCGCGGCCCTTGATCGAGAAGACGTCTTCGACGCTCATGAGGAAGGGCTTGTCGATCTCGCGGGCCGGATCGGGGATGAAGGTGTCGATGGCCTCGAAGAGATCATCGATGGGCTTGCAGGCCTTGTCGTCGCGCGGATTCTCGAGGGCCAGCTTGGACTGACCACGGATGACCGGGGTCTTGTCGCCCGGGAAGCCGTACTTCTTGAGCAGCTCGCGGACCTCAAGCTCGACGAGGTCGAGGAGTTCCGGGTCGTCGACGAGGTCGACCTTGTTCAGGAAGACGACGATGTGGGGCACGCCGACCTGACGGGCGAGCAGGACGTGCTCGCGGGTCTGGGGCATGGGGCCGTCGGCGGCCGAGACGACGAGGATCGCGCCGTCCATCTGAGCGGCGCCGGTGATCATGTTCTTGACGAAGTCGGCGTGGCCCGGGCAGTCCACGTGGGCGTAGTGCCGCTTGTTGGTTTCGTACTCGGTGTGCGAGGACGCGATGGTCACCGTCTTGTTGGCGTCACGGACCGTGCCGCCCTTGGTGATTTCCGCGTAGGACTTGATCTCGCCGCCGAACTTGGCCGCCGAGCGGGCCGAGAGTGCAGCGGTGAGCGTCGACTTGCCGTGGTCGATGTGACCGATCGTGCCGACGTTGACGTGAGGTTTGGTACGAGCAAAAACGCCCTTTGCCATGGCCAGAATCTCCACCCACGGGCTGCACGCCTTGCGTGTTCCGTGGACCTTCGCCGGTACGTCCGCGCCGCCGTTGTCGAACACTCTCCAGCCGAGGCCCTGAGCCAAGGCGAGTGTCTGACGACGCACGACACACCCGCGATCTCACCGATGAGCGCCGACCGAAGCCTCGCGGCCGCGATCTCCCAAGGACGCCCTTCGGCACGAATCAAGCCCGCAGCCCTCTCGAGCTGCCGCTTCCAACTCCCCCACCACACTTCCGCGTGTCCCCGCATCGTCCGGGGCCCGCTGACCAAAGCCACCAATGGGACTTGAACCCATGACCTCTCCCTTACCAAGGGAGTGCTCTACCACTGAGCTACGGTGGCATGCTTTCCGCCGCGAAGACTCCGACATCGCCGGCGATTCTCACGCCGCTCGACACCGACTCCTTCGCGCCCCAGCGCCGGCCGTTTCGCCGAAGCCAAGGGGACAATGATACCCCTCGGCACGACCACAGACTACCACACAACCGACATCCTGATCCGAACATAAAACAAACACGCCCCTCGGCCGGGACTCTCGCCCCCGCGCGACGCGGCAGACGCACCCCATCCTCGACCAGCGTTCCGCCTCGCCATCCAACGACATGACTCCCCGCCGACGCCAACTCGCCCTTGTCGCCCTCTCCTTCGTGGCGTTTGTCAGCCTCGGCCTGCCCGACGGCGTGCTCGGGGTCGCCTGGCCCTCTGTCCGCGCCACCTTCGACCTGCCCCTCAGCCGCCTGGGCCTCCTCATGATCTGCGGGACCTGCGGCTATCTCCTCGTCAGCTCCCTGAGCGGGCCGATCGCGCGCCGGATCGGGCTTGGCAATCTTCTCGTCCTGAGCACCGCCGTCACCGCCTTCGGGCTGCTGCTCATCGCGCTCGCCGCCCATGCGTGGTGGCTGCCCCTCGGGGCGCTCTTCGGCGGACTCGGAGCCGGCGGGATCGACGCGGGCCTCAACGCCTTCGCCGCCGAACGCTTCAGCCCGCGCGTCGTTTCCTGGCTCCACGCGTTCTACGGCGTCGGCGCGATGCTCGGCCCGCTGCTGGTCACCGGCGTGCTCGCGATGGGGCAATCGTGGCGCGTCGGATACGCGACGGTCGCTCTGACCCTCGTGCTCCTGAGTGTCCTCTTCGCCTGCACGCGCCGGCAGTGGCAAAGCTCGACATCCACGACGCACGAAGACCTCGCCATCCCGCCCGCACGCGCCACGCTGTGGCAGACGCTCCAGATTCCGCTCGCGTGGCTGCACGCGATGATCTTCTTCATGTACTGCGCGCTGGAAGCCACGGCGGGCCAACTGGCCTACACGCTGCTGACCGAATCGCGCGGGATCTCGCCTTCGATCGCGGGGCCCGCGATTGCCGGGTACTGGGGAGCGCTGACCCTCGGACGCCTGGTCTTCGGGCACCTCGCCACGCGCTGGTCGCACGAAGCAATCCTGCGTCTTGGAGTCTTCGTCGCTCCGGTCGGAGTCCTGATGCTGTGGTCGCCGGCGTGGGGCGACTGGGCCGCGACCTCGCCGACGCACGCCGCGTGGACCTCCATCGCCGGACTCTGCATTCTGGGCGGAGCGCTTGCTCCGATCTTCCCGATGCTGATCTCGGCGACGCCCGAGCGGCTGGGCCGTGCGCACGCGCCCAACGCCGTGGGCTTTCAGGTCGCCGCGGCAGCCCTGGGAGTCGCCATCGCCCCCGGCCTGGGCGCCCTTCTCATGCGGAACTTTGGCCTGGAGACGCTCGGCCCCTTCGCCTTCGGGCTGAGCGTTCTTCTTCTGCTGCTGGACGTCGTCGCCACGCGCGTCGCACGCTCAACCCCGTCGCAGATGTCGAAAGGTGCCTGAACGGTCGACCGCGTGATCGCCCGCCGCGGAATCCATCGAATTCAAATCCCCTCTTGGCCGATCTTGAAGCGGCCGGTATGCTCGTACCCGGTCGATACCGTCTGTGTGAAGCCATGACCATGACGCAGCTCGCCTCTGATTCCGAGATCGAAGCCTGCCTCCGCGGGGAGCGTCTCTACGGCGACGACTTCTCGCCCGAGCAGATCAGCCGCTGGTACGCCGACGAGAAGGAGGGCTACGCCAACCTCGGCGCCAAGGACGCAGCCACCTACCGCTATCCCTATCACGCCATCAACATCGCGCACGGCTTCGCCCGCCTGCCCCGCGACCGACACTTTCAGCACGCGCTGGGCTTCGGCGCGGCCTACGGGGAAGAGCTCTTCCCGCTCATCGAGCCCGTCCGGCGCGTCGATCGCATCACCATCATGGACCCGTCCGATGCGTTCGTGCGCGACAACGTCAAGGGCGTGCCCGCGCAGTGGATCAAGCCGCAACCTTCGGGGGACATCCCCTTCCCCGACGCCAGCGTCGATCTCATCACCTGCTTTGCGGTCTTGCACCACGTGCCAAACGTCTCGCACGTCGTCCGCGAGTTCGCGCGGATCCTCATGCCCGGCGGCTACGCGCTCATCCGCGAGCCGTGCGTCAGCATGGGCGACTGGCGCCGCCCGCGCCAGGGCCTGACCAAGCACGAGCGCGGCATCCCGCTCCACGTCTTCCGACGCATCATCGCCGACGCCGGACTCACCGTGGCGCAGGAGCGGCCGGTGGTCTTCCGCCCCTGGGTGGTGCTTTCGAGCAAACTCGGCGTCTGGCCGTTCAACAGCACCTGGGCGACCCACGTCGACGCGGCCTTCTCTCGCTGCTTCGCGTGGAACCGGCGCTATCACGCCACCGGCCTGCTCGACAAGTTCCGGGCGAGCGCGGTCTACGTGATGCTCAGGAAGTAAAACGCGTCACTTGCTCGGATTCGCCCGGTACCACTCGATCGTCCGCTTCAGGCCTTCCTCGAAGCTGACCTGGCTCTTCCAGCCCAGCAGTTTCTCGGCCTTCTCGACCGAGAGCTTGCGGCGGGGCTGGCCGTCGGGCTTGGTGTGGTCCCACGTGATGCCGCCCTTGAAGCCCGTCAGCTTCACGATCAGTTCCACGAGGTCCTTGATCTTGATCTCGAAGGACGCGCCGAGGTTGATCGGGTCGGGATCGACCATCACGTCCGCCGCACGGCAGATGCCCTCGGCGGCGTCGTCCACGTACAGGAACTCGCGGCTTGCGCTGCCGGTGCCCCAGCAGACGATCTCCTTGTCGCCGCGCTGCTGGGCCTCGATGCACTTGCGGATCAGCGCGGGGATGACGTGGCTGCTGTGCAGGTCAAAGTTGTCGTGCGGGCCGTAGAGATTCACCGGCAGGATGTACGCGCTCTTGAAGCCGTACTGCAGCTTGTACGCGTCGAGCATCTGCCACGCGGCCTTCTTGGCCACGCCGTACGGCGCGTTGGTCTCTT